>Ga0335072_10007254_pt1 | contig 16160 bp, 15 predicted proteins | sample Lox_Sample_21_FD_206725 | JGI IMG/M metagenome (GOLD analysis project Ga0335072, IMG submission 206725) | Soil microbial communities from Loxahatchee National Wildlife Refuge, Florida, United States - Lox_Sample_2.1 | ecosystem: Environmental > Terrestrial > Soil > Wetlands | place: USA...
CGCCGACGGCAACATCGCGCTGACGGTGGAACTGGACCTGGCTGGGGGCGAGTGGATCCGGCTTGCGGTCGGCTTCGGTCGCGCCGCCACGATGGAGGCGGGCTTCCACGCGACCGCCGGGTTGCAGGCGGAGTTCAACAGCGTCGCCGAGCGCTATATCGCCGGCTGGCGGACCTGGCAGGCTACGTTGCGGACGCTGGACCGGCACGTGAATGGCCACAATACCTACCGGATCAGCACCACCGTGCTGCGCTGTCATGAAAGTCCGACGTTTCCCGGTGGGATGATCGCCAGCCTGTCCATCCCATGGGGTTTCAGCAAAAGCGACGACGACCTGGGCGGCTACCATTTGGTCTGGCCGCGCGATCTGGTGCAGACCGCGGGCGGGTTCCTCGCCTGCGGTGCGTTCGAGGAAGTGCGCCGCGTGCTGCGCTATCTGCGCGCGGTGCAAGAGGCGGATGGGTCCTGGCCGCAGAACTGCTGGCTGGATGGCATGTCGTACTGGCACGGGTTGCAGCTCGACGAATGTGCGCTGCCGATCATGCTGGTGGACCTGGCCTATCGGCAGGGCGCGCTGCGCCGGCCGCAGCTGGAAGCATATTGGCCGATGGTGCGTGCCGCTGCCGGGTTCGTGGTTCGCAGGGGGCCGGTAACGGATCAGGACAGGTGGGAGGAGAATGCCGGCTATACGCCGTTCACCCTTGCCGCCGAGATCGCCGGGTTGCTGGCCGCCGCGGACTTGGCCGAACTGCACGAGGACGGCGCGATCGGTGCGGCCATGGCCGCCTTCCTGCGCGAGACCGCGGACTCGTGGGAGGCGGCGCTGGATGACTGGCTGTATGTCACCGATACCAGCCTGGCGCGGGAGGTCGGGGTGCCGGGGTATTACGTCCGCATTGCGCCCCCCGTGCCGGGTGAAGCGCGTGCTGCGGTTCATGGGCGGATCGAGGTGCGCAACCGAGACGTGTGCGATGCCGCGATTTCCGCCGACTCGCTGATCAGCACGGATGCGCTCGCGCTGGTGCGATTCGGGCTACGTGCGCCGGACGATCCGCGCATCCAGGCCAGCGTGCAGGTGATCGACCACGTGCTGCGCCAGGAGTTGCCGTATGGTCCGGGCTGGCGCCGCTATAACGGCGACGGCTATGGCGAGCATGACGACGGCAGCCCATTCGATGGCACGGGCGTGGGCCGCGTGTGGCCGTTGCTGGCCGGCGAGCGTGCCCATTACGAGCTCGCGGGCGGCCGGAAGGCGGAGGCGGAACATTTGCTTTCGGTGATGGAAGCCAGCAGTAGCGGCGGGCGGTTGCTGCCGGAACAAGTCTGGAACGGGCCGCCGATGCCGGAACGGGAACTGTTGCCCGGGGCACCGAGCGGTTCGGCGATGCCTCTGGTGTGGGCGCATGCAGAGCATATCAAGCTGCTGCGGTCGTTGCGGGACGGGACAGTGTTCGACCTGCCGCCGCAACCGGTGCGCCGCTATCAGCGGGAGCAGCATCCGCCGCGTGTCCAGCCTTGGCGCCCCGACTGGCGCACTGAAACGATTGCTGCGGGCCGGGTGCTGCGTGTGGATTTGCCGCGATCGGCCGTCGTGGCGTGGAGCACGGATAACTGGCAGACTCGGACGGAAGCGCCCACGCGCGATACCGGGCTTGGTGTGCACGCGGTGGAGCTGCCGGGTGTCGCGTCCGGCAACATCGCCTTTACCTGGCGCTATGCCGACGGCGATGGCGCCGCCGGCGAGGAGGTGAGGATTCGCGTTTCGTAGGTTGGGTAAGGAGACGCAAACCGCGATCCCCATTGGCGGACGATGGCGGTAGGCTGTGGGTATGAGTGTCGCTGTCAGGCCGATGTCCCGTGAGGAGTTTCTCGTCTGGGAGGCGCGGCAGCTGCCGAGCCATGAATTTGACGGATTCCAGCCCGTCGCGATGGCTGGGGGGACGGAAGAGCATGCCGCGATCCAGCGCAATCTTGCCATCGCCGTGGGTGGCCGGCTTCGCGGAAAGCCTTGCCGCTTCTACGGCAGCGACCGGACAGTCGATACTGGGGAACGTTCGGGTATCCAGATGGCTCTGTCGTCTGCACGCCGGCGGTTCGGGGCCGGACGACGATCAACGACCCGGTCGTTATCTTCGAAATCCTGAGCGACGAAAGCGCGCGCCCCATGTCATTGCGAGTTGCCACCGGCCTGGCGGCCGACCTGCTGTCGGATGAAAGTGCGGCGGGCCACACACTTTTCGTCATGGCCGGGCTTGAGCCTGTCATCTACGCAGCATCGATCGGGACGCGTTCTGTGCGCGCCCGATCAGTCGGAGAAGATGGCCGGATCAAGCCCGGCCATGACGGGAACTTTTTTGCTAATCCGACTGAGTCACAAAAATCGCTAACCGTCCAAATCACTGGCGTTTCAGCGAGCGTGCATTCCGCTCCATACTCAATGATCTCAATCGCCGTCCAGTTCGTGACGCAGCAGGACTAAGAGCGGAGCGACTACGCAATGACATGGGGCGCGCGGGCTGTTTCGAGCAACTCTGATTGCGCGTACAGGCCGATTGACAGCGCCGCCGCACCCCCCCCATCGTTCCCTGACATGAAGCAAGAAACGCACCCGCCGGGGTGCATGCCGCGTCGCAGGGGGAAACGGCATGTCGCAGATCAACACCGCCAGCAACCAGTCCCACATCCACGGTCGTATTGCCGCACGCATCGACCGGCTGCCGCTCACCCGCGTGCAGTGGCAGCTTGCGGTGCTGGTCGAGGTGACCTGGGGGTTCATCATCTTCGATACCGATGGGATCGGGGCACGGCTGTATCCCTTCGTCTGGCGTCCCCATCACATCATCGATGTCTACCAGTACGCCGTGATCCAGGCGTTGCAGGTCGGTGCAGGCATTTTGCTCGGCGTCTATCTGATGAGCTGGATCGCCGACCGCTACGGCCGCCGCCCCGCCATCCTGATCGCGACATTGCTGGGCGGGTTCTGCATCTGGCCGTTTGCTTACGTGACGAACTTCTGGGGCATGGTGGTACTGTCGGTCGCCAGCACACTGGGCGTCGGCGGCATCGTCGCCACGCACTCTGTCTATCTTTCCGAAATGACCTCGCCGCTGGTTCGCAATAAGGTGCTGTTGGCGTCGCAAGGCCTTACCGCACTGGTCGCGGTCACCATCAATCTGTTGGCGTTGTGGCTGATCCCGAGCCAGTGGCAAGCGTTCCTGTGGATCAGCGCTGCGGTCGAAATCATCATTCTGCTGCCTTTGCTGTACAGCTATCTGCCGGAGTCGCCGCGCTGGCTGGAGGCGCACGGCCGCCATGACGAGGCGGAACGTGCCATGGCGGCGTACGAACAACGCTGCCAGCGCTATCTGAGCGAACCGCTGACCGTTCCCTCGGGTGCCGACAACCCGGTGATCATGGCAAGTCCCGGCGCCTGGAAAGAGTTGTTCACCAACCCACAATACCGCAGCCGCACCTGCGTTTTGATCGCCTGCTGGATGGCCGGCTATGCGGGCCTGATCTACGGTGTGGGTGCCTTCTTCGCCGTTTACATGGTCGACCACGGCGGCTCGGCGCATGGCGTGTTCGGTACCCTCGCAGCCGCCTACGTGGTATTGTTCATCGGTTTCCAGGTAAATGCCCGTCTCGGCGAGTCGGTGGAGCGCCGTGATGTCATCGCCGCGATGGCCACATTGTTCGCGGTCTGCTGGATCGCGGCCTGGCTGGTCCCCAATGTGTGGGTCATCGCGCTTTGCTTCATCATCAGCCGTATCGGCACCGGCCTGTTTCTGTTCAATCTTTATAACTACACCGCGGTCGCCTATCCCACCCGCATCCGCTCGGTGGCGTTCGCCTGGACCGACGGCCTGGGGCACCTGGGCGCATGGGGCGGCGTGACCTTGCTCGGGCCGCTTTACCAATATGGCCCTAACCATCTTGGCTGGATCTTATGGATCGTGGTGCCGGGCGCGCTGTTGCCGGCAGTGCTGATCCGCGGCCTGGGCATCAAGCAGGCGCGCGCGGTCCTCGAGCAGGTTTCGCAGTGAAAACGACAGCGTGGCAACGCGTGCCAAGGCATCGCCGGGCATGGTTGATGTAGATCAAGGTAGCCGTACTGCTCCGCCCTGATAATTGGTCCCGTGAATTGCAGGAGGCTCGCATGAACGCGGCCGATGTCATGACGCCCAGCGTCATTACAGTGCATCCGGACACGCCACTGGATCGGGTCATTGCAGTGATGCTGGAAAACCACATCAGCGGCGTGCCGGTGATGGAGCAAGACAGCGTCGTTGGCATGATCAGCGAGGGCGATCTGCTGCGACGGGTGGAGTTCGGCACAGAACCGCGCAGGTCGCGTTTGCTCAACGCGTTGGCGAGCCCAACGTCGCTGGCGGCGGAATATGCCCGCACCCATGGGCGCAAGGCGTCGGAAGTCATGACGACCGACGTGATCACGGTGGCGGACACGACGCCGATCGCGGCCATCGCCGCGCTGATGGAGACCTACCGGATCAAGCGCGTGCCGGTGCTGCGCGAGGGCAAGCTGGTGGGCATCGTCAGCCGCGCCAATCTGCTGCGCGCGCTCGCTACACTGCTGCAGGCGGTGCCCGAGCCGCTGGCCAGCGACTGCCGCGTTCGTAGCGCCGTGTTCGACGAACTGCAGCGATATAAATGGGGTGGACGCGTGTCTCAGCTCGACGTGACCGTGCAGGACGGCGTGGTGACGCTGTGGGGCATCGTCAATAGCGAAGAGCAGCGGATGGCGGTGCGGGTGGTGGCGGAGAATGTTCCGGGTGTGACGCAAGTTGTCGACCGGCTGGAGAACGTGGCGGAACCGCCCACAACGGCGTCACGAGATGTGCCGGGGGCGATTCGGGTGCAGTCGATGCGGCTGCCGTGAACACTCCGCCGCGTTGATGCAGATCAAGGCGCCGCTGCCAAGGCGCCTCGATAAATGCGGCATTCTTGCTTTCGTTCCCCGCCAAAACAGCGCAGGAGGCATGCATGAACGCGGCCGATGTCATGACACCCGACGTTATCACCGTGCGTCCGGATACGCCGCTCGATCAGGTTGTTTCGGTGATGCTGGAACACCGCATCAGCGGTGTGCCGGTCACGGACAAGGATAGCCTGGTCGGCATCATCAGTGAGGGCGATCTGATGCGCCGTGTCGAACTCGGCACGCAGCCGCGCCGATCGCATTTGCTGGAGGCATTCTCCAGCACGACCTCGCTCGCCGCCGAATATGCCCGCACCCATGGGCGGAAGGCAGCGGAGGTGATGACCACCGATGTGATCACCGTGGAGGAAAACGCCCCGGTCGCCATGATCGCGGAGGTGATGGAAACCCACCGGATCAAGCGCGTGCCGGTTCTGCAAGACGGCAAGCTGGTGGGCATCGTCAGCCGTGCCAACCTGCTGCGCGCGCTCGCCGCAAAGCTGAAGGCTTTGCCGGAGCCGCTGCCGAACGATCGCCGTATCCGCATGACGGTGTTCAACGTGTTGCAGGCGCATAAATGGGGCAGCCGTGTCTCTCAGCTTGACGTGACGGTGGAGGACGGCGCGGTGACGCTGTGGGGCATCGTCAGTTCGGAAGAGCAGCGGATGGCGGTGCGGGTGGCGGCGGAGAATGTGCCGGGCGTGACGCGGGTGCTGGACCGGCTGGAGAATGTGATGGAGTCGGGTCCCATGGTGCCGATCGCGTAGCCGCGCGCGCGCCCGTCGCCAGTGCGTCCTTAATGGGCTAACCTGGGTCGACAGACCCGGGAGGTTCATCATGACCGAAACCTGCATCGTCGGCTGGGCCCATTCGCCGTTCGGCCGGCTGGAAGATCCGGACATCGAATCGCTGATCGGCCGCGTCGCGGGCGCTGCGCTCGAGGATGCTGGCGTTGCCCCCACCGACATTGATGCCACCTTCGTCAGTTTGTTCAACAACGGATTTTCCAAGCAGGACTTTCCAGCGTCGCTGGTCCTGCAGCACATTCCCGACCTGCGCTTCAAGCCGATTACGCGCTTCGAGAATGCCTGCGCCTCCGGCAGCGCCGCGGTGCACGGCGCGCGCGACTTTATCGGCGCTGGCCGCGGCAAGTTCGCGCTGGTGATCGGCGTGGAGAAGATGACGGCAACGCCTGGCCCGGAGGTCGGCGATATCCTGCTGCGCGCCTGCTACCAGAAGGAAGAAGGCGACATCCCCGCCGGGTTCGCCGGCGTGTTCGGCCGAATCGCGGAGCGGTATTTCCAGCGTTATGGCGACCAGTCCGACGCGCTGGCGACGATCGCGGCGAAGAACCACAAGAACGGCGTGGACAACCCCTGGGCGCAGATGCGTAAGGATCTGGGCTACGAGTTCTGCCGCGCCGTCTCGGAGAAGAACCCCTATGTCGCGCCACCGTTGAAGCGCACCGATTGCTCACTGGTGTCGGACGGGGCTGCCGCGCTGGTGCTGGCGGACGAGGAAACCGCGCGGTCGCTGGGCAAGGCAGTGCGTTTCCGTGCTGCGGTGCAGGTGAACGATTTTCTCCCCATCAGCAAGCGTGACATCACGCAGTTCGAGGGGGCGGCGCAGGCCTGGGCCCGTGCGCTGGATGTGGCGGGGTTGAAGCTGAACGAGCTGTCCTTCGTGGAATCGCATGACTGCTTCACTATCGCGGAACTGCTGGAATACGAGGCGATGGGCCTGACGCCGCCAGGGCAGGGCGCGCGCGCCGCGCTGGAAGGCTGGACGCGGAAGGACGGAAGGCTGCCGGTTAATCCGTCGGGCGGGCTGAAGGCGAAGGGCCATCCGATCGGCGCGACCGGCGTTTCCATGCATGCGATCACAGCCATGCAGCTTACCGGCCAGGCGCCGGAGGGTATGCAGTTACCAAAGGCCGATATCGGCGCGGTGTTCAATATGGGCGGCGCGGCAGTGGCGAACTACGTGTCTATCATGGAGACCGTGCGCTGATTTGCGGCGTTGCCCTCGAATCAGAAGGATGAATGCCGATGATTGACCCACGCGAAGGGACCCGGTCGCAGCCGCGTCCTTTGTTGCTGCGTTTTCTCTCCCGGTTGCAGCCTCAGGCTTTGCGGTTCGCATACGATCGGGAGGCGCAATTGAATGTCCTGATCGGCGGCAACATTCCCGCCGTGCGCGGCGGAGCAGATGCGAAGACGCTGGCGGAGGCGCGGGGCGGCGAAGACTGACGGAGGCGAAGACCGGCGTGCATCGGGCTATTCTGCTCGTTACTGCGACATCGGATCTGGCTGCCGATCTGCTGGTCGTTGCAGCGAGAGAGCGGCGCCTGCCGCTGCTTCGTTTCAATCAGGACGAATTTCCGGAACGGAGCCAGATTGAATGGCATGATTCGGGGGAGATCAGGTTCCGTGTCGAGGGCCGCAGCTTCGAGGTGCCCGACATTGCGGGCGCCTGGTTTCGCAGAATGCCGACTGCCCCGGTGCACCAGGATCATGCCGCCGCCTTCGCTGCCCGCGAGGCGGCGGCATTCCTTGGGGGTATCTGGGAGTCCGTCGATTGGTTCTGGATGAATCGCCCCTGCAGTGTAACGCGCGCGGAATACAAGCTGCTGCAACTGCGTGAAGCGAAGCGGCTTGGTTTCGTGGTCCCGCCGACTTTGGCCACGAACGCTCCCCAGGCGGCACGGGATATGGTCGGTGCGCGTAATGCCATTGCGAAGACGCTGGCCGGCGGCCGGATTGTCGCGGGTGGTGCCGATCATGCCGTGTTCACGACCGCAATCCGGATCGAGGACCTGGTTGATGACGAAGTTCAGGTATGCCCGCTGATACTTCAGTCACGCATACCGACAGAGTTCGATCTGCGGGTTACCGTGGTCGGTGATCGGACATTTCCGGCCCGCATCGTCGTCCGGGACAGGACGGTGCAGGATGTGGACTGGCGCCGGGCCGACCCGTCTCGAGTGTGCTACGAGAACGACACCCTGCCTGCGGAGTTTTCGGCAAGGTGTGTGGAACTCGTGTCGCGCCTGCACCTGAGTTACGGCGCGGTTGATTTCGTCGTTACGCCGGCGGGCGAGCATGTGTTCCTCGAACTCAACCCGTCCGGCCAATGGGGCTGGATAGAGCATGCACTTGGCTTGCCGATCACGGAATCCATTCTCGATGTCTTGCGGGACGGCGTGAGGTGATGCTCGTGAGCTTTATTTGCTGGATGTTCCGCGAGATTGTTCCGTTGCCGATGGCAGAGCAATCGCTGAACCCGCCGGCGATCTTCGACGGCTATTCGCAGACGATCGATTCGCTTGAAGCGGCCGCGGAACCGGCGAACGCCACCAAATTGCTCGACCTGAGCCTCAAGCTGTTCGACACGGATGCCGGACGGCGGGCATCCATCGACTCGAGGGCGGCGTCGATGATGCCGGCCATCGCGCTTGCCGCAACTCTGGTGACCGGCGTGGGGTTCAGTTCGCTGAACAGTACGAGCGCTCTTTCGGCGGCCGCATTCTGGGCCATGCTGCTGACGCTGGTGGTCACTCTTATCTACCTGGTGTTCACGGTCGTTCTGCTGTTCTGGATCCAGGGGGACATCGTTCGATCAACCCCGGATCCGACCGACCTTTCTCACGCATTCGCGGCAGCGGCGAATGCCTATGCCCGCGATGTCGCCACACGAGTGTTGCGCTACACAGTGGCCAACTACCAGGTCAACAACAGGGTGACCAATCGTCTCGAGATCGCGCAGAAATGCTTCCGCAACGCCCTGCTGGTGCTTGTCGGTGGCGGCACCGTGACAGTCCTGATCATGTTCGGCAGACCAGCGGCACCCCGCAGCGTTGCGCTGGCGCAGGCGCTCGCGATTGACGCAGGCTGCAACAGCCTGCCGACGCTGACCGTGGACGGACAAGGGCGCTGGGCAGGGACGTGCCTGCGTGGCGGCAGGGTCGCCAAACTGACGGTTGACGCCAGCGGCCGCGTGGAATTCGCTCCGTGACAATGCCTGGAGATGCTGCATTGATCCCGACCAGCAACCTCGCGCATCTGCTGTTGCAGACGGCGCGGCGGTTTCCGGATCGCCCGGCGATCATCTGGCGCGAGCATGTTTGGACCTGGGCGGAGTTCGCGGCGCGGGTTCAGGCAGCAGCCGGGGGACTGGCTGCGCACGGCGTGCGGCACGGCGATCGCGTGTTGCTGCATGCGCGCAATTCCAACGCTGTGCTGGAAACGATGTTTGCATCGTGGATGCTGGGGGCAGTGTGGGTGCCGACAAATTTTCGTCTTACCCCGCCGGAGGTGGCCTATCTCGCGACATCCTCCGGCGCTTCCGTGCACATCTTCGATGCGGCGTTCCCAGAGCATGCTGCGGCGGCGAAAGCCGAAAACGCCGCATGTGAAAAGGAGATTTCTATCACTCCCGATGTGATTGCGACGAGCGAAGCGACGCAGCAACCTCGGTCGTCCGAAACTCTTGCATGGGAGGCGTTGGCGACGTACGCGGCGCCCCTAACCCGCGTCGCCGACGTAACACGCGATCATCCGGCTTGGTTTTTCTATACGTCAGGCACGACCGGGCGGCCGAAGGCCGGCGTCCTGACCCACGGGCAGATGGAATACGTCGTTTGCAACCATCTGTGCGACCTGATGCCGGCAACAACAGAGCAAGACGTGTCGCTGGTGGTGGCGCCGTTGTCGCATGGCGCCGGCATCCACTGGCTGCCCCAGGTGGCGCGTGGCGCTGCAACGCTGCTGCTGTCGGGCGAGCGGCTGGACTGCGAGGAAGCCTGGCGCCTGGTGGAGCGCCATCGCGTCACCAACATGTTCACCGTGCCGACCATCCTGACCATGCTGACTCGGCATGACTCGGTGGACCGCTACGATCATTCATCGCTGCGTTATGTGATCTACGCCGGCTCGCCGATGTATCGCGCGGATCAGGTGCAGGCATTGCGGAAGCTGGGCAAGGTGATCGTGCAGTATTTCGGCATGGGCGAGGTGACCGGCAACATCACCGTGCTGCCGCGCGAGCTGCACGATGCGGACGATGCGAAGATGCGCGTCGGGAGTTGCGGTTTTCCGCGCACCGGCATGGCGGTGGCGATCCTGGACCTGGAAGGGCGCGAGCTGCCCGCTGGAGAGACCGGAGAGATTTGCGTGCGCGGACCGGGGGTGTTTGCCGGCTACCACAACAATCCCGATGCCACGGTGCAGGCGACGCGCTTTGGCTGGTTCCACACCGGCGACCTGGGGCATGTGGACGAAGCGGGTTTCGTCTACATCACCGGCCGGGCGTCGGACATGTATATTTCCGGCGGTTCCAACGTCTATCCGCGCGAGATCGAAGAGGCGTTGCTTTCGCATTCATCGGTCGCGGAGGTGTGCGTGGTGGGAATGCCGGACGCGCGCTGGGGCGAGAGCGGCGTCGCCGTGCTGGTAGCGGCTTCGGACACGACGATCGATGAAGAGGCCCTGCGGGCGCATTTGGAAGGACGCTTGGCAAAGTACAAATGGCCGACCCGATTCGTTGTGTGGCCGGAGCTGCCGAAATCCGGCTACGGCAAAGTGGTCAAACGCGAGGTGAAGCAACGGCTGGAGGAGGCTGGGTAATGCCCTCCGCATGGCCGGAAAGAGGGCGTTCCTCACCTGGGACTTGGTGGCTGATGGCGAGGCCAAGGGCGCATCCGGTCTGTATTTTTACGGCTATCAGTGGTGGCTTGGCCGCTCGCTGGTGCAGGGCCAGTCGGTTGGCTGGGTCCTCGGCCTCAGGCTGGGGGGCAGCGGCTGTACGTGATCCCACGGCTCGTAAGCACTGCAGGCTGGTGGCGCATCTCGACCTGCAGTGGCATGAAACAATGACCGGAGGAGGTGGTATGATGACCGATGCACCGAAGGACATGGCGGCAATCACGGACTACCACGCGCATATCTATTACGACCCGGCGAGCAAGGACCGCGCAGCGACGCTGCGTCGCTGGGTGGAGGAACGCTTCCCCGGCCAAATGCGCATGGGAAGCTGGCACGACGAGCCCGTGGGGCCGCATGTGCAGGCGATGTATCAGATCGCGTTCCCGCCCGAACTGCTGCCGACGCTGGTGCCGTTCCTGATGATGAACCGCATCGGGCTGACGATCCTGCTGCACCCACAGTCGGGCCGTCCGCGTGACGATCACACAGTGAATGCGGTGTGGATGGGTCAGGTGCTGCCGGTGAAGACCGAGGTGTTGCGTGAGGTAGGATAATCTCTCTCGCTGTACTGTTCGCGATGGAGAAGCTGGTGGCTGATAGGGCAATCGGCGGAACTCTCTGCGACTCTACCCGCAATTAGAGGTCCACAACGGTCTGATCGTCATCGTGCCCGCGGTACTCATAGAGGAGCGGGTACGATTGTTCGGCTTGGCGCTCGAAGCGGCAGAACGGGAGGAAACCCTTGTGAACATGCTGATCGAGGCGCACGCAGATGGCACGGTCGAGGTCGGGAATTGGGCGAAGGACACCGGCGGGGATGCGACTTGATCTGCGGTCCCTTCTAGCTCGCAAGTATGCCATGACCAGCGCGCTGCTTGACATCCCACTCCCCGCCTTCATCATCCTGCCATCGGGAGGAAAGTCCCAGGGGAAGAATGAATGTCCGCGCTTGATCATTGCCTGAACGTCTACGACCTGCGTGCCGCCGCCAAGCGCCGCCTGCCGCGCGGCGTCTTCGAATTCGTCGATCGCGGCAGCGAGGATGGCATCGCGGTTGCCAACAACCGTGCCGCCTTCGAGCGCATCAAGCTACGCCATCGCGCCCTGGTCGACGTCTCCGGCCGAACCATGAACACCACCCTGTTCGGCAAGCCCGTCTCCATGCCGATGGCGATCGCGCCCACTGGCGCCGCTGGCCTGTGCTGGCACGAGGGAGAATTGGAACTGGCCAAAGCCGCCGCCCAGGCAAAGATTCCGTTCACGCTCGCCACCGGCGCCATGACTTCCATGGAGAAGATTGCCAAGGAAGCCGGCCCAGGCGTCGGCGGGCGGCTTTGGTTCCAGCTTTATGTCTGGAACAAGCGCGAAATGTCCTACCAGCTCATCGAACGCGCCTACCGCGCGGGGTTCGAGGCGCTGATCGTCACCGTCGATACCATCGTCCCGCCCAACCGCGAGTACAACACGCATAACGGCTTCGTCCTGCCGTTCACGCCGAACGTCACGTTCACGCTGGACATCATGCGCCACCCGGTGTGGTTCACCAATGTGCTGATGAAATACTTCACCACCATCGGGATGCCGCGCAACGAGAACTATCCGGATGAATACAAGCGGATGAGCCGCAACGATCCCAACACCGCGCAGATGACACGGCAGGATTCGCTGTGCTGGGATGACATCAAGATCTTCCGAGACAAGTGGCCGGGCATCCTGATGATCAAGGGCGTCAACCGTCCGGATGACGCGGTGAAGGCCATCGAATACGGCTGCGACGGCATCGTGGTGTCCAATCACGGTGGCCGCAACATGGACAGCGTGGTCGCCTCCATCGACGTGCTGCCGGAAATCGCCGAAGCGGTCGGCGACCGAGGCACCGTGATCCTCGATTCCGGCGTCCGCCGCGGCTCGGACATTGCGAAGGCGCTCGCGCTCGGCGCGAAAGCGGTGCTGACCGGCCGCGCCACGCTGTACGGCACCGCGGTCGGCGGCCAGGCCGGCGCGTTCAAGGCAATCAGCCTGATCCGCAACGAACTCGACAAGACGATGGCCTATACCGGCTGCCGCAGCGTGGACGAGATCTCGCCGGACATCTTCTTCGGCTACCGCCAAGGAAATCGCCTGCAGGACATGGTAATGGACGCGGTGTGAACCGCCGCCCAACCCTTCTCTCCCTGTTCACGGCCTTCGCCAGCATTGGCATCATGAGCTTCGGTGGCGGCCTCGCGGCCTGGATCCGCCGCGAGATCGTGCAACGCCGTGAATGGCTCGACGATCAGCAATTCCTTTCAGGCTATGCGCTGTCGCAACTCGTTCCGGGCGCGACGAACGTGAACCTGACCGTATTCATCGGTGCCCAGTTACGCGGCGTCCCCGGCGCCATCGCCGCCTTCGTCGGTCTGACCGCGCTGCCGGTGGCGATCGTGTTCGGGCTCGGCTTGCTCTACCTGCACAGATCGGGCCTGCCCGGAGGCGGCGCCGTCGGCGGCGTCTTGGCCGGGATGGGCGCGGCCGCGATCGGGTTGAACCTGGGCACCGGAATTCGATTGGGCCGCCTGCACATCCGCCGCCTGATCCCATTTGCCGTCGCCGCTGTCATCGCTGTCGCGATCGGTGTGTTGGGATTTCCGTTGCTGCATGTGCTGGCGGTGATGCTGCCGGTGAGCCTGGCACTGACGTGGCTGGACCAGCGCACGTGATTCCCACGTTGCTGCAACTTGCCTTGCTGTTCGGCGGCCTGTCGCTGCTGGCGTTCGGTGGCGGCACGTCGGTGCTGCCGGACATGCAGCGTGTGACGGTAAGTACATATCATTGGCTTACCGGCGCGCAGTTCCTGGACTTCTTTGCCATTTCCCGTGCCGCGCCTGGTCCCGGATCGCTGATCGTCGTGCTGATTGGCCAGAAAGCCGCAGGGGTCGTGGGTGCGCTCGTGGCATTCCTGGCGATGTTTGGACCGTCCTCCACGCTGCTTTACGTCGCCGCACTGATCTGGCACCACGCCGCCAACACTGCGTGGCGCGCGCTGCTGGAACGCGCACTGGCGCCGGTGGCGATCGGCCTGACACTGGCCAGCGGACTGGCCCTGATCCGCGGCACAGAGCATGGCTGGGCGCAATACGCGGTCACCGCAGCTGCGACGCTTGCCTTCGCCTTTACCGATCTGCATCCGTTGGCATTGCTGGCGGGCGGCGCCGTGCTGATGCTGGTAGCCGGTCATTAGCGCGAGCCCCCGGTGGCTTCCGTATCACGGGCGCGCTAGAACCGAGGGCAGATCGAGCAGGCGCCCAATGGATTCCATCGTCGTTTGCGCCGTTTTTCAGGACGCGGCTTCCCATATTCTGGAATGGCTCGCCTTCCACCGGATGATCGGGGTGGATCGGTTCGTGTTGTACGACGGGGGCAGTACCGATGGCACGGCTGCGCTGATCGCCCGTTCGCGCTTTGCCCGCCAAGTGACGATGATCGATAGTCCAGGCAGCGCGGAGCGCTCTGTCATCTACAGCGATTTTTTCGCCAGCCGTGCCGAGGGCGCGGCCTGGGCCGCCATTATCGAGACCGACGATTTCCTGCATCCGCTCGCCGCGGACTCCTTGCAGGCCGCGTTGCCGCGGTATGACGGTTTTTCCGCTGTGACCTTGCGTCGCCTGCTGTTCTTCGTTCCGGAGCAAATCCGTCCTGGCCAGTTTCGGCTCGCCACCTGTGTCAATCGCGCGCCGGACATGTCGCCGCAGAACAATACGGATGTGACGCTTCTGCGCGTATTGGATATCCGGAGCGTGCAGGGATCGCCACCTGTCTTCAACCTGACACGGGGCGTCTGCGATTCTCGCGGGACCCGCGTTGCACCGGAGCACACGCACGTTGGAAACGATGGCGTGTTGGTGGTGAACCGATATCGCCGTTTCGAGGACGGACAGGAGACGGTGGCGGATCGCCGCATCTTTCGCCTCATTCCGCGGCTGCGCGCATTGCTGCACGATGGCGTTCCTGCTGCCCCTGCAACACCTGCCGTGCGCCCTGCACCGCCACCGGCGGTTGCCCCGGCGCGGCAAGCACGTCCGCCATTGCTCGGCATCGGCGTCATCACCTTTAACCGCTGCGCCCTGCTGAACAAGACGCTCGACCTCGTGCGGCAGCATACCCGCCATCCCCGTACGATTGTTGCCGTCGCGGACGACGGTTCCACCGACGGGACCCTGCACATGCTGCGCGAGCGCGGCACCCTGACGGTGACCGGCCGCAATATGAGCATCGCCTGGAACAAGAACCGCGCTCTGTTCTTGCTTGCCGAGCTTGTAGGCTGCGACGTCGTTATCCTGATGGAGGATGACGCGTATCCGGAGGCGGATAACTGGGAATCCGACTGGATCCAGGCAGCGCAACGCTGGGGTCATATCAGTGGGCTGCCGCGCGGGGAACCGGCGCGCCCGGTGACCGGATCGGGCACGCTCGACGATCCATTCGAGAGCGAGTGGCTGACCGCCCAATGTGCTGTGTTCTCCCGCGAATCCATATTGTTCGGTGGCTATTTCGATACCCGTTTTCGCGGCTACGGCCACGAGCATGTAGAGCATACGGTTCGATTGCGCCGCCTGGGGTACAGCCCCACTTCCGAGGCGCCCGGCATGTTCAAGTCGATCTGGGGCGGTATTGGCGTGCGCCCGGCGCCATCGCTCTTCAACGCGAAGGATGAACTGGCACAGCTCAATCGCGTTGTGGCTGCCGGGCTCATGGACGATCTCAGCTACCGCGGGCCATGGCGGACCGAAGAGGAGGCCCGGCAATTCCGTGACGAGATGCGGCAAGCCGTGCCGCAAGCAGTGCGATAGCCGCCATGGCTGCCTACGCTGATGACCGTGCTCAAGGTCCGGTCTTTCATATCGAACCGAAAGGCCGGCTCGGCAACCAAATGATGCAGTACATGGTTGCGCTGAAGTTTCGCAGCCTTGTGCCCGGCACGCGCTTCTCTAACGTGAGTTTTCCCGGCTGGGGAATCCATCATCCGCAGCTGCCGCTCTCCGGCAGGTTGGAACGGGCGGAGCGACAGCAGCATTTTGAGATGGACGGTCTGGCGGCGCGTGCCAGGGCGGGCACGACCAAGGTGATCATCTATAATGGCTTCGGCCAGCGCATGGAGAATTTCCTCGATGCGAGTTTTTACCGAGAGGTGTTTCGTTCCACGCTCGCCAACCCGTATTTGTTCGATAAGCAATATGTGGTGTGCCCGGTCCGCGCCGAGGACGTTTTGGACGGACGCGCGGGCCACCACTACCCGTTGACGCCGGTGGAGTTCTACGCGGATATCGTCGCGGGGACCGGTTTGAAACCTGTGTTCATGGGACAGACCGCGCCCAATGATTACACCAATCGCCTACGGGAACGCTTTCCGAACGCACTTTTTCTGCAGACCGGCAACCCGATGCTGGACTTTGAAATCATCCGCCAGGCGAAGAACATTGTGCTGGGCGTGACTACATTCGGCTGGTTGGCCGCGTGGTTTTCGCACGCGGACCACATCTTCA
>Ga0335072_10007256_pt1 | contig 16159 bp, 11 predicted proteins | sample Lox_Sample_21_FD_206725 | JGI IMG/M metagenome (GOLD analysis project Ga0335072, IMG submission 206725) | Soil microbial communities from Loxahatchee National Wildlife Refuge, Florida, United States - Lox_Sample_2.1 | ecosystem: Environmental > Terrestrial > Soil > Wetlands | place: USA...
GAATAGACGCGAATGGGTTCGAGGGAGATGGAGGTGAATCCGGCGGCTTCGAGTTTAGCGAGATATTCCTGATCCTCAAGAGCGCCGGCGATGCAGCCCACCCAGAGCAGCATACTTTTGCGGATATGCTCGTGGACTTTGCCGCGCACCACCACGTCTGAGACGGCGAACCTGCCGCCCGGTTTGAGCACGCGAAAGGCCTCAGCGAGGACTCGATCCTTGTCGGCCGAGAGGTTGATGACGCAGTTGGAGATGATGACGTCGACTGATTTGTCGGGCAGGGGAATGTTCTCGATTTCTCCCTTAAGGAATTCGACGTTTTCGAGGCTGGATTTCTTCTGATTTTCGCGGGCGAGTGCCAGCATTTCGTCGGTCATGTCGAGCCCATAAGCTTTGCCCGCGGGCCCGACGCGGCGGGCGGAGAGCAGCACGTCGATTCCGCCGCCGGAGCCGAGATCGAGAACAATCTGGCCGGGTTGTAGATCGATTAAAGCGGTAGGATTGCCGCAGCCGAGCGAGGCGAGAACGGCGTCTTCGGGGAGAGCCTGCTTTTCGGTGTCGGCATAGAGGTCTTTCGTGATGGGGTTGCAGCAGCCGAGCGCCGGATCACAGCAAGCGGCCTGTCCGCCTTGCCTGACCTGACGGGCGACGGCGCCGTATTTGTCCTGAACAAGAGATCTCGTATCCATGTATCCACTCCTTATATTCGCTAAAGCGAATGTATTCACCTTCTCCTATATCTGTCAATGCGTATATGATTATTTTCGTGAAGGAGCATTCCAGGACATTCGATATGGCGCGGCTATTCGCGGCGCTCGCCGATCCGACGCGCCTGCGGCTGCTGAACTTGATGGCCGGGCGGGAGGTCTGCGTCTGTTATTTTGTCGCCATTCTGCGGCAAGCCCAGCCGAAGATTTCCCGGCATCTGGCCTACCTGCGGCGCGCGGGGATTGTGAGCGCGCGGCGCGAGGGGAAATGGATGCATTACAGAATCCGCTGGCCGGAAGATAGCACTGCGGTTTCCATTCTGAACGCCGTATTGCGCTCGCTGGCGGAGAGCAAAGAGATACAGGCCGACCTGGCCCGGCTGGAGCGTGCCTGCTGCGAAACCCCAACGTCGTCGGGACTGGTCAGCTCCCCTCCACCTATCTCTTTTCTTTAGTATGAGATAAAAAATTTTTATTGAGGATTAGGAAGTCTTATTTGCTCAGACGGAAGAGCGCCGCCCCATGCGGAGGCAGCGTCACGGAGAGCGTAAATCTGACGCCTAGGTCTTTGCGCAGCCATAGATCGCGGACATGGTAGCTGGTTTGGTCAAGACCGAACTGGCCGCCGAGTTCCTTCCAGGCAGGCATGCTGACGCGGGCCGGCTCATCAGTGCGATTAAAGACGGCGAGGACGGTGTCATCGCCGTCCTGAGCAGCCCAGAAGACGATACGACCGGCCGTTGTGTCGCCATTTTTGCCGGCTTCGACGATGGGGTGGTTTCCGGTGGTGTGCTGGTCCACGGCGAGAACTTCCGGGTTGGTGAGCAGCGACTCAGTTGCCGGGTCCATGCGGGTAAGGTTGGCTCCGAGGATGAGCGGCGAACGGGCGATGGACCAGAGAGTGATCAGGGTCCGCTGTTCGGTGTGAGTGAGTCGCGACTGGCGGGGCGCGCCCCATCCGGCGTGCGGGCCGAGATAGCCGATGGGCAGCATGTCAGCGTCGGGCCAATGGCCGGGGCCCGCATACGGTTCCCATTGCGCGAGGAGCGGGAACTGGTCCTTGAGGCTCTGTGGGAAGCCATTCGCATCGTGTGGTGAGGTCCATATATCCCAGAAGTCATTGGAGATGCGCCATTGCTGCGCGTGTGCGCTGACGTCGGCTGCGTCCGCCAGCGGAGTTGGACCTGGCGAGAGGCTGAGAACAATGGGGCGCCCTGACTTTTGAATCGCCTTGTCGATCATGCGGATGGATGCTGCCTTATACGGCGTGGAGATGCAGTCAACCTTGAGGAAATCGACGCCCCACGACGCATAAAGCTGGAGGATCGAGTCGTAGTAGGCCTGTCCGGCGGCGTTGTCTTTGAGGCCGTAGTTATCGGAGTTCCAGCGGCAGGTGTCCGAGCGGTCAGCGGCGTCGTCGGCGTGGAAGCCGGACCCGGCGATGACCAGATTTCTGTCTACGGCCTCGCGGGGGATTCCGCGGATGATGTGAATGCCGAACTTGAGGCCGAGGGAGTGGACGTAGTCAGCGAGGGGCTTGAAGCTGTGCGGAGATCCAATGGACGGGAAGCGATTGAGGGCGGGAAAATAGCGTCCGTCGGCGGAAACGGTATAGCCGGGAGCAGCTGAATTTTCAGGGTGCGCTAGATACCAGCCCTCGTCGATGACGACGTACTGCCAACCGTAAGGCTGCAAATGGCGATGAAACCAGGCGACGTTGGCCTTGAACTGCGCTTCATTGATGGTGGAACCATAGGCGTCCCAGCTGTTCCAGCCCATGGGAGGAGTGGGTGCAAGCGTGATGCTGGTCTGGACATTGGTTTGAGCAGCTGCGACAAGGGAGGTCGCTGCGAGAAGACAGAAAGACAGACCAAAGCGCCTCAAGACGGATGGACCTCACGGGGCAGACTCACAAACGGGATTCAGTTTACGGCATTTCCCTTCCGGGATCTGCTCTCACTGAACGCCGGCGGGCTAAAGGCTGGATCGGCATTCGATTGCGGGTTTTGTTGCGCGGCCTGATGGGCTTTCTTCTCTTGACGTTTTTTGATGTAGTGGTGGGCGATGTCGGGCCAGAACTCGATCACTTCGGCGCCGAGAATGCCATAGCCTGTGACGCTGGCCGAGTGCTCGAGGGTGGGTGTGATTCCGCGCTGCGACGGCGGGTAATAGACATTGGCGATCGCTCCGCCGATAAGGTTGCCAATGATATTGGCGTAGTTTGGTCCCCATGTTCCCTTGTCGCGCTTGCACCAGAAGGAACTGCCGGCGGCCCAGAGGGCGCGGCGCGAAAAGCCGCCAGTGCCCATGCGGTAGTAGCGGGGATCCTCATGCCACCAGCTCGTGAGGATGGCGTTGCCCCAGAGATTTCCGTCGAAGGTGTCGGCATATCCGGCGCCGAAGCGCTTGGCATAACCCTCGACGCCGCCTTGCCACTCCGGCGGGCTGTCCTCTGCCTGACCGATTCCGGCGCTGATGGCAGTGATGCCGAAGGTCCAGGGGTCGGTGATGCTCTTGAAGAAGAGCTGGAACTTCTGGTGTGGAGTGAGCGGCAGAGCGTCCTTATTGTTGGTCATGTTGAAAGTGGGCATGACGCCGAGGATGCGCTGCTTTTCTTCCTGGTTGAGCTGCTGCTGGGAGGTTTGAGTCTGCTGGGCGTTCGACTGCGAGGGCTGCGCGGGGGGTGCGGCCTGCCCGGGCTGCGTTGCCGGCGGGGCCGGGGTTTGCTGTTGCGGCGTCGGGGACTGCTGCGTGGCGGGGTCATCGGGCAGATCATTAGAGACGACGAGGGCCTGCGCGTTTCCCATGGTGGCGGCCAGAGTTGTAGCCAGAAATAGACCTGCAAGATGCCAGTTACAAACCAAACAATTTTCCTCAATCCTCAAAAGACGTATCTATCTGACGCCGCGGGTCCAGATGCATTTCCCAGCTAAAGATAGACGCAAGTTCCGGATGAAGAGTTGAACTTCAGTATGGGTCGAGATAGAGTCCATCGTCAGGTTCAAGGGTCCGGCTCAGGAATGCGGTGCATGGATGTGCGGTCGCTCTATCGTACTTGATCAAGCATATGCGTGGATTTCTTTTTGCGTAATCTGTGAGAAAGGGGCGTAAAAGTAAGGCATTTCGGGGGCTGTTTGTCGAGTCCCTCTCACGGACATCGCACCGATGGCCATTTCTGAAGAAAATGGCTGTTTGAGGAGCGGCGCTGCGGCTTAAAGCCAGAAGAAAAATGCTACTATCGACCAGCATTCGAGCGGAGTATCTTCGTCCTATGTCCAGTGGCAATCTTTTTGGCGACGCAAGTCAGTTCCAGACCCCTGCTGCGAGCCCGCAGCAGCATTATGATCTTCGGCCACTCTCGACGGGCGAGGTGCTGGACCGGACCTTCCAGCTCTACCGTTCGCGGTTCACGTTGTTTGCCGGACTGGCTCTGCTGCCGGCGGCGGTGAGTGTAGTTACCAACGCGACGCGGCTATTGTATGCGGCGCACCAGGATCAGCATGTTCACGTGGGAGCAGCGCTTTACCGCGTGCAGATTCTTACCGGCGTGCTGTCGATCGTTTCCGGGCTGATCTCGCTTGTGCTGTACGGCATTACCCAGGCAGCGACGACATGGGCGGTCTCCGCGGTTTACCTGGGCGAGGCAGCTTCCATCAAAGCGGCGTATGGAGTCGCATTCAAGCACTGGTTTCGCTACACGATGATTGTGCTGCGGCAGGTGTGGGCGTTTCTATGGCTGCCGTTTATGTTGCTCGTAGCTGCTTTTGCCATCCCCGGAATTCTGGGGCGCCATGGAGGGAACGTTCGCTGGCTGACCGCGGCGTTATTTGTGCTGGCTTTGTTCTCAATGATCTACAGCGTCTGGGCGTACATCCGAATCTCCCTGGCAGTTCCAGCGGCTGTGGTTGAGTCGCTGAAGATCGGCGCGGCGGTGCGGAGGAGTAAACATCTGTTGGCCAGCCGCAAGATCCGAATATTCCTGCTCTTGCTACTGCTGTTTGCACTCTATCTGGTTGTCGGCGCGATAGAGTCGCCGCTGCTGATTCTGGCGGTTCGCTCGCGCGGCGCACAGGCCTTCATAACCCAGGCGCTCAACCTGGCGGTGAGCTTTGCGGCTGGAACCCTGATCGCGCCGGTCGGCGCGATTGCTGTCTGCCTGTTCTATTTTGACGAACGGGTTCGCCGGGAAGGTTTTGATATTGAATGGATGATGAGGAAGATTGCTCCCGCGACTGACGGAGAGCCGGAGCTGCCTCCTCAGACACTGAACAGCTCTACAGAAGTACCAAACAGCCTCTCACGCTGAACATGTGCCGACGCCTGCTGCTGGTTTCCGCTCTTGCGCCAATCCTGTTGCTCGCACCGTTTGAGGCGCAAGCGATTGAGAGGACGTCGCTCGACCAATACAAAGCCCATCTTGAGAAACTGCGCGCACTCGTGGACAGCTGCGCCGCGAAGGCTTCGGCATGCGATCCGGGAGCGGTTGGAAGCGATGAGCAGGTCCAGCTGCAAGGGCTGGGTGTGGGCGCGAACGTCAATTCCTTCGAAGCAAACTATGACTGGCTGCGCGATGCGTTGAAGTCGGCGCAGAATGCGGGAGATAAACAGCGCGGCGACGAGTTGCGCGAGGCCGGAATGCGGCTGGACGAGGCTTTGCGCGAAGTGTCAAGTGCAAATCCTGATAAAGGTTTGGCAACGACCAATATTGCAGTGGCGCGGCGGAAGGCAGATGCGATTCTCGGGCATCCGGAGTTTGCCACGGTGCAGGAGGACTCGATTTGGGAGCGAATTCTGGCACGGCTTGCCATGTGGCTGGACAGCTTCTTCAATCATGTCGCGCAGTTCGGAAAGCGCTCGCCATGGATTGGTCCGGCGATGGAGTGGGGGCTGATTGGAATTGTGCTTCTGGGGCTGGCGGTGTGGGCGATGCGCGTGTTTCAGCGGCAACGGGTGGCCGTGCGCATGGAATCAGCGCGTCAGATGGAGCCGTGGGAAGAAGCGGCGCGGAACTGGCGCAGTCTGGCCGAGGAACAGGCGGCCCACGGTGACTGGCGCGAGGCGGTGCATTGCCTCTACTGGGCGAGTATTGCGGTGCTGGAGGGGCGCCGGTTCTGGACACCGAGCCGGTCGCGTACGCCACGCGAATATCTGCGGCTGCTGGAGGCCGGATCGCCGCGCTGGAAGTTGTTGCGGAAGCAGACACAGGGGTTTGAGCATGTGTGGTACGGACTGCACGACGCAGCGCGCCTGGACTATGAGCGTGCTCTGGAGCTCTATGAGGGATTGAGGGCAGCGTGAGCAGAAGACTGAGTACCGATGCGCGGTTGATGGTATGGGTTTGCCTGGGCGTGCTGGCAGTGATTCTGGTGGGCGCATTTTTTGCGCCGGCCCGCGAAGACAATGATCCGGTTCCAAGTACATGGAATAGCGGCTCGGCAGGCGCGAAGGCGGCGTATCTGCTACTGGGTCAGATGGATTACAAGACGGAGCGATGGGATAGGCCCGCGGCGGCGCTAAGCGAGGTCGACGCAACCCATACGACACTGGTTCTTGCGGATTCGGAGCTTGCGGACGTCAGCAAGGAGAAGGCTGGAGTTGCGGATTTTCTGAATCGCGGGGGGCGGGTACTGGCGACGGGAGCGTTCAGCGCGTTCATGCTGCCGGAGTCGCGTATCGGATTGCCGGGTCACGTCTATACCGCGCTCTGTTATACGACGCCGCAGTCGCTGAACGCGCTGGGACGCGCAGGACAGATCGCGATGCCGGTTCCGATCCGATGGAATGGAAATGGCGCGCGTGTGGATCAGTCGTGCGGCAACGATGCGGTGGTGGTGCATTATCCCGTCGGCGAGGGCGAGGTGGTGTGGTGGAGTTCGCCGGCGCCGCTGAGCAATCGCGGACTTAGAAATGATGCGGACCTTTGGCTTTTGCTGGCCAGCGTTGGCGCGCCGGGGCGCCGGGTGCTGTTTGACGAATACATTCATGGAGCGCGTGAGGGAATCTGGGCGACGATCAGCGGAACTCCGGTGAAGGCGCTTTGCTGGCAGCTGGCAGTGGTGGCGCTGCTGCTGGTGCTGAGCTTTGGACGGCGCAACGGGCCTCTGCGCACACGGGTGCGGGCTCCGCGCACTTCACCGCTGGAATTTGCCGAGTCGATGGGTGCGCTGTACCAGAAAGCGGGCGCAGCGGATGTGGCGACGGGTGTGGCAGAGCGGCGGCTGACGGATTTCCTGCACAACGAAGGCGGGATTCCGCGCGAGACACTACGATCGACTCCGGATGCGATTGCGGCTGCGGTGGCGACGCGGTTTTTCTACACGACTCCTGACTTTGCCGCGGACCTGAAGGCCGCGCAGGAGGCGGAGTTCGACAAGCTGAGCGCGAAAGGGGCGCTGGAGCTGGTGCGGCGCATCGACCGGCACATCGCGAACCTGACATCGCTCATGACGGATTCACATTCAGCACCAAAGAACGGAGAGAGGCGTGACTGAAGAACAAGCAACCATGGAAAGCGGCGCCGCCGCAGAACTTTTCGCGCGCGGGCGCGCGGAGCTGGGGAAGGTGATCTCCGGTCAGGTGGAGTTAATCGACCAGGCCCTGCTCACGCTGCTATGCGGCGGGCACGCACTGATTGAAGGCGTGCCGGGCGTTGCGAAGACGCTGACAGTGAAGACGCTGGCGAGATTTCTGGGGCTGGATTTCCGCAGAGTGCAGGGAACTCCGGACATGATGCCGGCGGATATCCTGGGCACGAGCGTATTTTCGCTGAAGACGAACGAATTTGCGTTCCATCGCGGGCCGGTGTTTACCCAGTTTCTGCTGGCTGATGAGGTGAACCGGATGCCTCCGCGGACGCAGGCGGCGCTGCTCGAAAGCATGGAAGAGCGGCAGGTAACGATGGACGGCGAGCGGCATGTTCTCGACGACTACTTCACGGTGTTCGCGACGCAGAATCCACTGGAGTTTGAAGGGACGTATCCGCTGCCGGAGGCCCAGCTGGATCGATTTCTCGTGAAGATTCAGGTGGGATATCCGTCGGCGGAGGAAGAGCGTGTGGTGCTGGAGCGGCATCACGCGATGCTGGAAGCGGCGCATCTGGAGCAGGTTCCGATTGAGGCGACGGGTTTTACGCAACTGGCGGCCGCGCGGCAGCAGGTGAGGAGTGTGCGCGTGGAGCCGGCAATCTTCGATTATCTGCTGGGCGTCGTGCGGCGCACGCGCGAGTGGCCGGCGATTTCGCTGGGAGCGAGTCCGCGCGCAGCGGCAGGGCTACTGATTGTCGCGAAAGGATACGCGGCAAAGGAAGGGCGTGATTACCTGATTCCCGATGACGTGAAAGAGGCTGCGCTGCCGGTTCTGCGGCACAGGCTGATTCTGAAGCCGGAGGTCGAGCTTGAGGGTTTCGATCCGGACCGCGTAATACGCGACGTGCTGGCAGCGACTCCATTGCCGAAATGACTTCGTTAACCCAATGATCGAGACACTGATTCCCGCGCCGGTAAAAGCTGCCGCGCATGCGCGCTGGTTCGGCTACGCGTTGACGCCGCGCGCGCTGTTCCTGCTGGCGGCCGGATGCCTGCTGACGGTGCCGGGGTTCTTTTATTCGCACGGAATGTGGGGTTGGGTGTGGGCGATGGTCGCGTGGGATGGGATGGTGGTTCTGTTGGCGGGGATCGACGCGGCTCTGCTACCTTCGCCGTCGGAGATCACAGTGGAGCGGAGATTTAGGAATTCTCCGGTGCTGGGCGAGCGAACCGAGGTTGAACTTGAGGTTACGCAGCTGTCGAACCAGATTCTTGAGGTGAAGCTGAGTGATGCGCTGCATCGGGCGCTGGCTGCGATGCCGCCTGCGGGCGAATTGCGAGCGTTTCCGCGCGATGCAGTGTGGGTAACGCTGGAATGCGTTCCGAACACGCGTGGCGATGTGAGGCTGGGCAAGGTATATCTGCGCTATGGCGGGGCGCTGCAGCTGGTAGAGCGCTGGGCGTCGGCGGACCTGGAGCAGGGAATAAGGATTTTTCCGCCGATGGAGCGTTCGCCTGAAGATACACAACTCTATCTGTTACGAATTCGGCAGATTGCGTTGCAGAAACGCCGTCTGCGGTTGCGCGGGCTGGGACGCGAGTTCGAAAGTCTGCGCGAGTACCAGCGTGGAGACGAAATCCGCAACATCGCGTGGCCGGCGACGGCACGGCGCGGCAAGCTGATTACGCGCGAGTTTACGACGGAGCGAAGCCAGCAGGTGTGGATTGTGATCGATGCAGGGCGGCTTTCGCTTACAGCGTTTGAGCTGCATCGTAAACTTGGAGAAAAATTTAAAAGCTCCTTCCACGATTCACTCGGGGGCGAGAATTTTCAGTTGACGATTACGCAGCTCGATCAGTCGTCGGGCGCGGCGGTGGCGCTGGCGCAGGCGGTGATGCAGGCGGGAGACAAGGCCGGGCTGCTGGTGTATGGGCAGAGGATTCAGCAGCAGCTTTTACCAGCATCGGGAACGGGGCATCTGCGGCTGTTTGTGGATGCACTCTCGCAGGTGCGAGCGGAGTCCGGAGAAGCGAATCATTTGAGCGCGGCGGCGCAGCTGAAGCATGTGCAGCGACGGCGCGGGCTGATCTTATGGATTACGGAGCTGGCGGACAGCGCACGGCGGCCGGAGGTGGTGGACGCTGTGCTGGATTTAGCGCGGCGGCATCTGGTCCTGTTGGTGGTGCTGGGGCATTCGGAACTCGATGCGATGGCCGCAAAGCAGCCGGAGAATGTTGGCCAGATGTTCGTGGCGACGGCAGCAGAGGAGATTCTGGAGCGCAGGCGCGCGTTGCTGGCGCGGCTGCGTTCGCAGGGAGTGCTAGTGGTGGAGACGAGTCCGGGCAGGGTCAAGGTGGATGCGATCAATCAGTACCTTGAGGTGAAGGCGCGTGGGCTTCTTTAGTTGCTTTTGAGGGCTTTAAGAACGGTTTCCACGCCTGGGTCGGCATGGCTTAAATACTCGCTGACGCGCTGGCGCTCTTCCGGTGTGAGTGTGGGAACAAGCGACAGAATGCGGCGCAGCGTGGTGGATACATCGTCAACGTAATTCATCATGCGGATTGCTTCGCCGGAGAGTGGCATAATTCTTGTATTCCTCAATTCTCTGAATTGTTGTTTTTATTTTCCGCGATGAAGCTGCGCAAGTAAAGCGCGCAGCGCAGTCAACGATTTGTCGAATTTCGGCATCGGAACAACCATGCCTTCTGCAAGTGCTCTTCCTTTAAGTAAAGAAACCACTCAGGATTGCATTGAACGGATGCTGCACGCGGAGGCGCGCGCGCCGCTCTCAACCTACCGGCTCCAACTCCATCGGGGATTTAATTTTGCTGATGTGGAGGTGGTGTTGCCATATCTGCGGCGGCTGGGCGTTGGTGACTGCTATCTGTCGCCGGTGTTTGAGGCGCGGCCGGGCTCGATGCACGGCTATGATGTGACGCGGCACGACCACGTGAATCCGGAGTTGGGTGGCGAGGAGGGATTCGCGCGGTTGACGCAGGCGCTGCGGAACGCAGGGATGGGGCTGCTGCTTGATATCGTTCCGAATCATATGGGCGTGGGAAATGATTCGGTGTGGTGGCAGGACGTACTGGAAAACGGGCGCGCATCAAAGTATGCGGAGTTTTTCGATATCGACTGGAAACCGCTGAAACCGGACATGCAGGGCAAGCTGCTGTTGCCGATTCTGGGCAATCAATACGGCGAGGAGCTGGAAAATAAGCGCATCCGGATCGCGGTTGAGGACGGCCTTGCGAAGGTGAGGTATTACGATCACTCGATGCCACTGGCGCCACTGACTTTGCCGATGATCTTTTCCGAAAAGGAGAGGGCAGAGCTGCCGCTGCGATTTCGCGATTTGCTTCGAGAGATGTCGCACATCCCGCCGAACGATACGGCGGATAGCAGCTTGGCAACACAGCGGCAGAGACAGCTTGAAGATCTCAAGCCGCGGATTCGCGAGGCGCTGCTGGCGCCGCACAACCATGCAGCGGTTGCTGCGGCACTCGAAAAGGTGAACGGAACCGCGGGAGACGCGCACAGCTTCGACCGGCTGCACCAGGTTCTGGAGGCACAGCCGTACCGCCTGGCGTTCTGGAGGGTATCAGCAGAGGAGATCAACTACCGGCGATTTTTCGATGTGAACGATTTGGTGGGATTGCGGATGGAGAATCCGGCGGTGTTTGCGGCCACACATTGCCTGATTCGCAGGATGCTTGCGGAGCAAGAGATCACGGGACTGCGTGTGGACCACTGCGACGGAATGTTCAACCCGCGGCAGTATCTGATCCGGCTGCAACTGCTGTACATCGCGAGCCAGTGCCGGGGAGCGACGCCGGAAGGCGAGGTGGCTCCGAATGGGATTGAGAGCGAGATTCGCGAAGCCGTGCGGGGCTACGACTGGAGCAAAGTTCACGGGCCGCTGTATGTGGTAGTGGAAAAGATTCTGGAACCGAGGGAGGCACTGCCTCGCGAATGGCCGGTGCGCGGCACGTCGGGATACGACTTTGTCCACTTTGCGAACCAGGTGTTTATTCAGCAGGAGAACCGGAAGCGGTTTAACGATCTTTATACGGCGGTTACGGGACGGACCTCGGACCCGGACGAGATTATTTATCGCGCGAAGCTGCTGGTGATGCAGAATGCGCTTTCCAGTGAGACCTATGTATTGACAAATCTGCTCAGCCAACTGGGGTCGGCGGACAGACGGGCTCGAGATTTTACGGACAGCCTGCTGGAGTCGGCGATTCGCGAGACGATTGCGTGTTTTCCGGTATACCGAACCTATATCGACGACCGCGGTCAGTACACGGAGCGGGACCGCGCGTTTATTCACCATGCAATTTCGCGTGCGAAGTACCGCAACCCGGACCTGGATGCCACGGCCTTCGATTTTCTTGAGAACACACTGCTGCTGCACGACCACAGCGGCGATGAGATCGACCAGAGGGAGCTTTATTTTGCGCTGAAGTTCCAACAACTGACCGGACCGGTCATGGCTAAAGGCGTAGAGGACACGGCGTTCTATGTGTACAACCGCTTCATCTCGTCGAATGAGGTCGGCAGCTCGATACAGTCGTTCGGGCTTTCGACGGAAACCTTCCACGCAAGCAATGAGGAGCGGCTCAAGAATTCTCCCGATGCCATGTTGGCGACATCGACGCACGATACGAAGCGCAGCGAGGATGTGCGCAACCGGCTGAATGTGATCTCAGAGATGAAGCTGTTCTGGCCGGCATTCGTCCGGCGCGTGCAACGGCTGAATGCACGCTTTAAGCAGGCGCTGGAGGACGGGCGCGTGGCTCCGGATGCGAATGAGGAGTACCTGATCTACCAGACGATTGCCGGGTCGTGGCCGTGGAAACTGGATTCAGCGGAGGAGCGGCAGCAGTTCATCGAGAGATTGCAGTTGTACATGACGAAGGCGCTGAGTGAGGCCAAGGTCAATCTGAGCTGGGTGAGTCCGAACGAGAAGTACTTGGCGGCGGTGCATAAGTTCGTCGCGGGAATTCTTACGCCGGACGAAGATGGCACGGAACGAAAATTTGTTTCTGCGCTCAATTTGCTGCTGCCTGCGCTGAAGCTCTTTGGCGCTGTGAATTCGCTGGCGCAGGTGCTGTTGAAGGTGGCATCGCCGGGCGTTCCGGATTTTTACCAGGGAAGCGAGGTGTGGGACCTTAGCCTCGTTGATCCCGACAACCGGCATCCAGTGGATTATGCCCTGCATGCAGAAGCCCTGGATGGAATGATGCGCCTGGCCGAGTCCGAAGGCCCGATGGCCGTGTGCCGCGACGTGGGTGCGAAGCTGGACGATGGGCGCATCAAGCTATGGACGACGCATCGCGCACTGGCCACACGAGCGACGATGCCGGAGGTATTCCGGCGCGGCGAATATATTGCCTTAGCTACGAGTGAGGGCTATGCGCAGCATGTGATTGCGTTTTTGCGGCAGCGCGGGCAGGAGTGCGTGCTGGTTGCCGTTCCGCGGTTTGCGTGCACGCTGATGCGCCACAGGCCGGAACTGCCGCTGGGTGAGGTATGGGGCAAGGGAGAACTGATTGTCGAGCAGTGTGCGGGCAAGCGGCTGATGAATGTGTTTACGGGCGAGGAAGTGATCGTGCCTGAGGACGGGGGAATTCGTTTAGCTACGTTGTTCGCCAACTTCCCGGTAGCGATGCTGGAACTGGCTGTCTATCTGCACGTACCTGACGCCAAAATTGAATGTCTGATTTAAGGTACGGACGCTGCTCATCGCGGCTTTCAGGGCTGATCGCGGTCAGCGGTTTCCGCCAAAACTGCGAGTCTGGCGGCGATCTCTGGCGTGAGAGCACCTTCGGGACAGCGCCAGGTCCAGTTTCCGCCGGCGCGCGAGGGCATGTTCATGCGCGCATCCTCAGGCAGGCAGAGCAGGTCTTGGACAGGGACGATGCAGATATTGGCGACCGAAGTTTCGACAGCGCGGATCATGGCCCAGACGACATCTTTGCGAGAGGCTCCGAGGTAGGCTTTGGCAGCGCTCTTCTCGGCCCTGGTGGCTTCATCGTCCCACCAGCCCTGCGTGGTGTTGTTGTCGTGCGTGCCGGTGTAGACAACGCAGTTTTTGATGTATTTGTGCGGCAGATATTCGTGGGCTTTACGCGAGCCGAAGCCGAATTGGAGAATGCGCATGCCGGGCAGATGGAACCGCTCGCGGAGGGCGTCAACTTCCGGGGTGATAACGCCGAGGTCTTCCGCGATAAAAGGCAACTCGCCCAGGGCTCTGCCGATGCTCTCGAAGAGTTCACCGCCGGGAGCCTTGACCCACTCTCCGTGTTCGGCGGTATCGTTGGCGGCAGGGATGGCCCAGTAAGCCTCGAAGCCACGGAAATGGTCGAGACGGATGATGTCGTAGAGATGGCGAGCGCGGCTGATGCGGTCGATCCACCAGGTGAACCCGTTGCGACGGATTACGTCCCATTTGTAGAGGGGATTTCCCCAGCGCTGACCGGTTGCGGAGAAGTAGTCGGGAGGAACGCCGGCGACACGAATAGGAGCGAGTTGCTCGTCAAGTTCGAAGAGATCGGGACGAGTCCAGACATCTGCACTGTCGTAGTTGACGAAAATGGCGACGTCGCCGATGAGCTTGATGCCGCGCTCGCCACAGTATTCGCGCAGTGAGGTCCACTGATCGTCAAAAGTGAATTGCAGAATCTGCTGGACGGCGATCTCTTCGGCGTGCTCGCGGCGGATTCTGTCGAGCGCCTGCGGGTCGCGGTGCGCCAGATCTTTCGGCCAGACGATCCACGCGGCGCCATTGAATTTTTTTCTGAGGACACCGTAAAGGGCATAGGCTTCGAGCCATGTCCAGTTAGTGCGGGCGTATGCCTCGTAGCGCGACCACTCGTCGCTGTCATGCGTATACAGGAAATTGCGGGCGGCCTCCTCGAGCAGCGGCGTTTTTGCCTTGACGACGGCGTCGTAATCGATGTTGCCGGAGCGCCCGACGAGGTTTGCGATACGCTCATGCGCGATCCAGCCGCGATTGGCGAGCCGCTCGAGCGAGATCAGCAGCGGGTTGCAGGCGAAGGCCGAGAGCGCTGCGTATGGCGAGTTGCCATATCCGGTGGGGCTGAGGGGCAGGACCTGCCAAAGGCGCTGTTTGCCGGCCGCAAGAAAATCGGCGAAGGCATAGGCGGCAGGCCCCAGGTCGCCGATGCCCCCCTCCGAGGGTAGAGAGGTGATATGAAGCAATAATCCCGACGCGCGATCAAAGGGCATAGACGAATTCCGAGACAGACCGCAGCTGCAGAAAGGAAAGGCCCGCTCTTCGGAAGATTCCGAAATAACGGGCCGTGGTTGCTTTTATGGGTATTGTCAGAATATTTCTCCTGCTTAGCTGGGTGCGCCCCCGCCGAGTGCCCCTTGCTGGACCCTGCGATTGATGCGTATGCGGCCATCCTTCTGATAGACATTCTGGAGATTGGAGACAAAGACCGCGAACATATCGTCGCGGCGCTGTTGGAGCAGTGCGTCGCGCGTGCTGTCGAAGCTTTTGGCAATTTCGTCGCTGGTGGGCAACTGTTTGTCGGTGAGTTTGACTACAACTCCAGTGTGGCCGGTATTGATGGGGCCGCTCAACTGGCCGGGATTGAGGTTGAAGAGCTGCGGAGCTGCAGTCGCAAGCGCGCCGATGTCAGGAACCTGCGCGTCGCGTCCCACCAGGTCACTGGACTTCATAGTTGCGCCCATTTCCTTTGCGGCCTTGGCGAGATCATTTTCAGTCTGCGCGCGGTCAGCAAGCTCGTTGGTCTTGGTGGCAAGCAGTTGAGGAAGCTGTTGCTCACGGTAGTCATCGAGGATATGCGACTTGTAGCTGGCGAAGTCAGGCGCGTGTGCAGGCTGGATATCGGCTACCTGATAGACAGCGAAGCCATCACCGGTGGATGCGATCTGCGGGGCTGCACCATTCTTCGCATTGAAGGCTCCTGCGATCAGCTGAGAACCGTCGGCAAGGTTGGGGACGATGGAGGATTGCGAAAGGAAGTCAGTGGTGACGACTTGCAAGTGATGCGCGGCGGCTGTGGCGACGAGGCCGGATTTTGCGGCTTCTGCCGACAACTGCTGCGCGAAGGCCTGCTCCTGCTGTGTTTCATTCTGCCGGGTCAGCGTGGCCATGATTTCCGGCTTAACTTCATCGAGCGGGCGGGTGTGAGCGGCCTGTTTCGCTTCGGTCTGAATGATGTGATAGCCGTACTTGGTGCGCACGAGTCCGGAGATCTGTCCGGGCTGGAGCGAAAAGGCTGCCTGGTCAAATTCAGGCACGGTAACGCCGTGCTTGATCCAGCCGAGCTCGCCGCCCTGTGACTTGCTACCGGGGTCGTCAGAGTATTCCTTAGCGAGTTTGGCGAAGTCGCCACCGTGATGGAGCTGATCGAGGATGCTCTCCGCCTTGGCTTTGGCGGCTGCATCGGCTTTGGGATCCTGTGATTTGACGGCGATGAGGATATGACGGACCTTTACCTGCTCGGGAATCTGATAGTCGCTGAGGTGCTGCTGGTAGTATTGCTGGATTTCGGCGTCAGTGACCGGTGCTGGAGCCTGAGGCAGATTGGCGACTGTGAAGGCAATGTACTGAATCTTGCGAGTTTCAGGGATAGCGCGGGCATATTTGGCGGCATTCTGCTTGAAGAAGGCTTCGAGCTGGTTGTCGGTGGGATTGATCTGGTTGCGGAGCGCGTCAGAGTCGAGTACGGCGTAGTCGAACTTAATCTTGGTCGCCTGATCCACATAGGTGGAGCGAACTTCGTTGTCGGAGACGGTTACGCCGCCGGTGATGAGCGCGCGCAATCGGTCGTTGACGATCTCTTTCTTGATTTCGGTTTCAAATTTATCTGTCGACATCCCGAACTGTTCGGAAACGAACTCGGCGTACTGTGTGTTGCCGATAAATT
>Ga0335072_10007257_pt1 | contig 16158 bp, 17 predicted proteins | sample Lox_Sample_21_FD_206725 | JGI IMG/M metagenome (GOLD analysis project Ga0335072, IMG submission 206725) | Soil microbial communities from Loxahatchee National Wildlife Refuge, Florida, United States - Lox_Sample_2.1 | ecosystem: Environmental > Terrestrial > Soil > Wetlands | place: USA...
GCGGCGCCTATCCGCCAGGAAATCCTCAACCAGTCGTTTCTCGTCCGTAAAAGTGTAAGCGTCCTCGCGTCCTTCGATGTGCCGGTGGTCCCCTTTGCCAGTCTCGTTGTCGTAGCGCACGACGGGGCGATCCGGAAAACCGTAGAAGAGCCGATACTTGAAACGATGCTGAGAGCCCGGCACCGGCTCCTCGAGCTGCCAAATCACCATTTCCGTAATCGAGCCGTCCATGGGGTCGACCTGCTTGTCCCTGAAGATTAGGGTGGCCTTAGCCATATGGTGCATAATACCATAACAAGAGATCAGGGTCATGCACACCGCACGGCCAGGAGGGCTTGGACCTCCGACAGCGCGGGCGTCCTGGACACCAAGCCACTCCCACGCATTTTTCAGTGATGCGCGATGCACTTTGGTGCTTCAGGAAGACATAGCATAGGGCGTTGTGCGTGGGCGCCGCACACCAGAGAGCCGGCTGCCCGTTAGCTCGTACGGGCTCGGGAGTGACCCGGGCACCCGTACCCGCATTGTGGCTCGCCTCTGCGCCGGGCGGCACTAAGACTAAGAACCGTGATACCGCCGAATGTCGAATGACCAGCCGATGCGTAGCCGAGCGCGAGCAGTCCGGTGGTCAGGAAGGCAATTCATGGGGGCGTCACCGGCGCGAGTGGCGGTCAAAAAACTCCCCGCGCTCACCTCGACGCGATCGAGGAGTTACTTGGAAGGGAGTGCAGACACAGGCAATTTCTGAGGGTGGGCACGCGGTCGCCGGCAGCCGCGTAGCGCGGTGCTACCCCAACGTGTACCCCGGTCACAGGGAGGTCACGCACCGCATGTTGGCGCGGACGGTGGAAAACCAGGGAGCTTCAGGCGGTTAGGAGCGACAGCGGTCGAGAGGGGCGCGGGGCGCAAGACCTGGCGGAGAGGGTGGGATTCGAACCCACGAACACCCGTTGAGATGTTACTGGAATTCCAGTCCAGCGCCTTCGACCGCTCGGCCACCTCTCCGCACGAAAAGCGCGCCGCATGGGCCGGCCAGGGCCCCCGGCGGCGCGCTGGCGCGCATGATACCCTGCCTCCCGAAGCTGCGCAGGAGCGCAGGGAGGTTATTCGCCGGGCGGCGCGTTCGCATCCGGAACATTGAAGTTCGGCGGTGCCGCCAGGCAGGGATCCTTCACGGTGCGCGGCGGCGGCGCGGGCTCGTTGAGCGGCGGGACCTCGAGCGCGTGGCTGGTATCGGGCGAGCTCATGCCCTGCGGAATGGCGAGCGGCGCGATGCTGGTCGCCCGCTGGTACGGCTCCGGCTTGTTGCAGCTGTCGTCGTGAGTGATGTGATGGATCGTCTTGCAGCCGCCGAGCGCGAGCAGCAGGGCGGAGGAGAGAGCCAAAGCGGCTCTGGACGTCATTCGGGACCCCTTTTCAAATCTATTGGAGCGTGGCCGCTCGCTGCAGCGCCGCGAGCACCGCCGGCTGGTGGGCCGCAGACAGCTCCGTCAGCGGCAACCGGATGCCACGCTCGATCCTGCCGGCCTGCGCCAGCGCCCATTTGACCGGTATCGGATTCGCCTCGAGAAAAAGATCCCGATGGAGCGCGGCGAGCGGCGCATCCAATCGCGCCGCGGATTCCCGGTCACCCCGTGTCGCCGCGCTCACCATGGCCGACATGGCGCCCGGCACGACGTTGGCGGTCACCGAGATCACCCCGCGCGCGCCGGCGAGCATCGCCTCCCGCGCCGTGGCGTCATCGCCGCTCAGCACCACGAACCCAGGCCGGCAGACGGCGAGCAGCTCGCGCACCCGCTCTGACCCCGGCACCGCTTCTTTGACCGCGCGGATCCGCTCGAGTTGCGATAGGCGCCCGACGGTGGCGGGAAGCATATCCACCGCCGTGCGGGACGGCACGTTGTAGAGAACCAGCGGCTTCGCGGAGGCCTCCGCGATCGCGGCGAAGTGCCGGTACAAGCCCTCCTGAGTGGGCCGGTTGTACGCGGGCGTGACCACCAGAATGCCCTCGACCGGCAATTGCGAGAAGCGACCGGCCCGTTCCACGGAGACCGCGGTGCTGCTCGAGCCCACGCCCACGACGACCGCGATGCGGTGCCGCGCCCGCTCGCACGCGCGCTGCGTGAGCTCCCACAGCTCCGCGTCCGTCAGCGTCGCCGACTCCCCCGTGGTCCCCCCGACCACGACTCCGGCGGTGCCACTCTCGATGTGCCAATCGATGAGACGCTCCCAGGCGTTGTGGTCGATGGCGCCATCGCTGCGCATGGGCGTGACTATCGCGACGAGACTGCCTGAGAACATCGAAACCCTGGCCCAAGAAATACTGAAGAGAGCCGCTATGCGGCAGGTAAGCCCGCAAGTATAAGGGTCATTGCGCCCAGGGCGAAGCCGTGTCCCACAAGCATCGCCAGGGAACCGCTCACCCGGTACACTGCCCGCAGCACCCTTGGAACGCACCGAGCCCATTGACCCGATGAAGCAGCACCTGGCCGTTTCGGCGATCGGCAGCGACCGCACCGGCATGGTCCACGAGCTGACCCGGGTGATCAGCGAGTGCGGCGGCAATATCACCGAGAGCCGCATGGCGGCGCTCGGCACGGAGTTCGCCATGCTGCTGCTCGTCTCGGGCAACTGGCACGCGCTCGCCAAGCTCGAAACAGAGCTGAAGCGTCTCGCCGAGACGACCAGCCTCAGCGTGCACCTCAAGCGTACGGAACCCCGTACACCCCGTACGGACATGCTGCCGTACTCGATTGATGTCGTATGCCTGGATCAGACCGGCATCGTCTCGGGGCTTTCGGGTTTCTTCGCGGGCCGTACCATCGATATCGCGGAGGTCTCCACCCGCAGCTATCCGGCGGCCCACACGGGAGCCCCCATGTTTTCCGTGCAGATGATCGTCAATGTGCCGAGCCGCATTCAGGTGGCGCATCTGCGCGAGGAGTTCATGGAGTTCTGCGATTCCCTCAACCTCGATGCCATCCTGGAACCGGTGAAGTCCTGACGATGCCCAAAGTCGAGCCCGGGGCCAAAGTGCCCCCCTTCTCCCTGCCCGCGACCGGCGGGGACAACTGGCGCCTCAAGGACGCGGCAGGTCGCGCCCTGGTGATCTATTTCTACCCCAAGGACATGACCTCGGGGTGCACGCGCGAGTCGCAGGACTTCCGCGATCTGCATGCCGCCTTCCGCAAGGCCGGCACGGAGATCGTCGGCATTTCCCGCGACAGCGTCGCCAGCCACGAGAAATTCAAGACCAAGGAAGCGTTGCCCTTCACCCTGTTGTCGGACGAGGAGGAGGAGGTCTGCAAGCTGTTCGATGTCATCCGGGAGAAAAGCCTCTACGGTAGGAAGTATCTCGGCATCGATCGCAGCACGTTCCTCATCGACGCCAAAGGGGTGCTGCGGCGGGAGTGGCGCAAAGTGAAGGTTCCGGGGCACGCGGAGGAAGTGCTTGAAGCAGCGAAGTCTCTCTGATCCAGGACCGGCCGGCGCGCACGCGCGCGCCCCGGCGTCCGAATCCGTCTCAGTGCCGGCCTCGTCCACGACGATGCCTGCCCCCGCTGCGGCTCCTGCGGAGCGCGCAGAGCCGCGGGCGAGACCACGTGATGGCCGGCGCCTCTTCATACTCGACACCAACGTGTTGATGCATGACCCGACCGCCATCTTCCGGTTCGAGGAGCACGACGTTTATCTGCCCATGGTCGTGCTCGAAGAGCTCGACGCGCACAAGAAGGGGCTCTCGGAAGCCTCGCGCAACGTGCGTCAGGTGAGCCGCTTCCTCGACGACATGATGCGCGATGCCACCAAAGAGCAGATCGATCGGGGCCTGAAGCTGCCGAGCGGCTACTCCGGCAACCACGGCAAGAAGCCCTCATCCGGCCGGCTCTTCTTCCAGACGCGACAGCTGTCCATCGCTCTGCCGCAGGGCCTTCCGGGCCAGGGCAATGACAACGCCATCCTGGCGCAGACCCTCGCCTTGCAGAACGAGCGCCCCGATGCCCGGGTGATCCTGGTTTCCAAGGACATCAATCTGCGCATCAAGGCCGCCGTGCTGGGAGTGCACGCGGAGGACTACTACAGCGACAAGACGCTGGAGGACTCCGATGTCCTCTACAGCGGCATGACCGCGCTCCCGGCGGACTTCTGGGAGCGGCACGGTCAGGGTATGCGCTCCTGGAAGGAAGGCGAGCGCACGTTCTACGAGGTCACCGGCCCGGCGGTGCGCGAGTGGCAGCCGAACCAGGGGGTGTACGAGGACAGCTCCGAGGGCATCGAGGGCATCGTGCGTCGCTTGAGCGGCGACACCGCCGTGATCGAGCTGATGCGCGATCACCGCAACGAGCGCCACAACGTCTGGGGTATCACGGCTCGCAACCGCGAGCAGAATTTCGCACTGAACATGCTGATGGACCCGGAGATCGATTTCGTGTCGGTGCTGGGACCGGCGGGCACCGGCAAGACGCTGCTGGCCCTGGCCGCGGGGCTCATGCAGACGCTCGAGAGCAACCGCTTCGCGGAGATCATCATGACCCGGGTGACCATCCCGCTGGGGGAGGACATCGGCTTCCTGCCCGGGACGGAGGAGGAGAAGATGGAGCCGTGGATGGGCGCCCTCATGGACAATCTCGAGGTGCTGACCGGCGGCCAGGAGGGCGGGAACTGGGGACGGGCGGCGACCAATGACCTGCTGCGCAACCGCATCAAGATCCGCTCCCTCAACTTCATGCGCGGACGCACGTTCCTCAACCGCTTCCTCATCCTCGATGAGGCGCAGAACCTCACGCCGAAGCAGATGAAGGCGCTCATTACCCGCGCCGGGCCCGGGACCAAGCTCGCCTGTATCGGCAATGTCGCGCAGATCGATACCCCATACCTCACGGAGACGACCTCGGGGCTCACCTATGCGGTCAACCGGTTCCGCGGCTGGCCGCATTCCGGGCACGTAACCCTGGTCCGAGGGGAGCGCTCGCGGCTGGCGGACTTCGCCTCCGATATCCTGTAAGCTGTCCTCCGGTAGCCAGCGGCCTGCCAGCTTGGCCGACCGCCGGATTTGTAAGTTTCTGTTAATGCAGGGAAACCGGCCCCTCGGGCTGCGGTCGAACTCAAGATGCGCGCGTTCGTCCTAATCGTCCTGTTCGCCTTCCTGAACGCCACCACGATGGCGGTTGCGGCGCCGCCTGGCACTCCGCTCCCTTACGTGCCTTCCAACCCGGTGCTCACCACGGACCTTCCTTCGGCCGTCGATTCGCAGCTCCCCGACCTCAGCAGCACTGCGACTGGCATCCTCAACAAGCAGGAGCAATACGAACTCGGCTACTCCGTCATGATGCAGATGCGCGACCAGCGGGCGCTCTTCGATGATCCGGAGACGTCGGAATACATCCAAGGGATCGGGCAGCGCCTCGCCTCCCAGAGCACGGACGGCGGTGGATATTTTCATTACACCGTCCTCAAGAGCGACGAAATCAACTCTTTCGCCGTCACCGGCGGGTGGGTATTCATCTTCACCGGGCTCATCACCGCGACCGACACTGAGTCCGAGCTTGCCGGCGTGATGTCCCACGAGACCGCGCACATCACGCAAAATCACATCGCCCGCAGGATCCAGGCAGAGCAGCAGACGTCCATGACGGCGCTTGCAGGGATGCTTGCCGCAATCCTCCTCGGGGCGCTCGGCGGCGGCGGCGGCGATGCCATCGAGGGCGGCATCATCGCCTCCCAAGGGCTCGCTGAGCAGCAGGACATCGACTTCAGCCGCAGTGAAGAAGAGGAAGCCGACCGCGTTGGGATCAGTTACCTGGCGGCGGCAGGATTCGATCCGGAAGGCATGGCCGACTTCTTCGAGAAGACCATGCAAGAGGAAAGCCTGCAGGACGGCTGGGTGCCCGCGATTCTGATCGACCACCCGGTCGACAGCGAACGGATTGCCGATGAGCGCGAGCGCGCCGCGCAGTACCCGCCGGTCCCCGACACGAGCTCCAAGGACTACTACCTGATCCGGGAGCGTGTACGCGTCCTCACCGCGCCCGGCGATGAGGATATTCAGCGCGTATATGCCCAGAAAATCGCCAGTGGCGACCACAGCCTCGGCACGATGTATGGCGACGCGGTGGCGCTGATTCAGGACAACAAGGCATCGCAGGCCGTGCCCATCCTGAAGCAGCTGATCGCGCAGCATGGCGATCTTCACGATCTCTATGCCACCCTCGGCCAGGCACAGGCGAAGGCGGGAGATATGAGGGACGCGCTCGCGACTTTCCGGTTGGCGATGGAGCTCTTCCCGCATAACACTCCGGTCACGATCCGCTACGCGCAGACGCTGATGGCGGACGGTAAGGCCGCGCAGGCGCACGATGTGCTGTTGGACCTCTTCAACAACGTCGACCCGACACCGGACCAGATCGAGCTCACTGCACGTGCGGCGAGTGCGGCGGGTGACCTGGGCGATGCGTATTACTACATGGGCGAATACCAGATCGCCGACGGCAATCTGCGTCTCGCCGCCGAGCAGTACCAACTCGCGCTCCGCAGCCCGCGCCTGACCCACGTGCAGCGCCAACGGATCACCGCGCGCCTGCGTGAAGTCCGCGATTACCTCGCGATGAACCGCCAGCAGCAGCGCGAGTGATCGGCGCGAGGTGCGGCGTATGGCCGTGCCCGCGCGCCGTCGCCGATTCCCGACAGCAACGTGTCCTCCACCGGCAGGGCGGCTGCTACAATGTCGGTAACGACTCTGCACGGACCTCTCATGCCAAGAAGAATTCAGCCGGCGATGCTCCGGATCGCCACGGTCTCGCTTATCGCACTCACCCTCCTCGGTTGCGCCACCGTGCCGCCCGCGGAGCGCAACCCGCGCGACCCCTGGCAGCGCATGAACCGCGGGATTTACAAGTTCAACGACGCCTTCGACCGCGCGATTGCCACGCCTGCCGCCAGGACGTACGTGCGCTTGCCGCAGCCGATCCGCACCGGGGTCACCAACTTCTTCAACAACGTGACCTACCCCGACGTCATCGTGAATGCGCTGCTGCAGGGGAAGCTCTTGCCCTTCGCACGCGACACGGGACGGTTCGTGGTCAACAGCACGCTGGGAATCGGCGGCATCTTCGATCCGGCCTCGCACATGGGGCTGGCGCTCGAGGACCGGGATTTCGGCCAGACCTTCGGCAAATGGGGACTTCCGCCCGGACCATTCCTGGAGATCCCTTTCGTAGGCCCGTCGGATGTCAGGGACGGCATCGGACGCATCCCGGACTCGTACGCAGAGCCGTGGGTCTATATCAAAAGCCGATACTGGTACTGGGATTACGGAACGCTACTGGTGTATGAGGTGAGTCTGCGTGCAAGTCTTCTGCCCCTGACCGACATGGCGGCGAAGACTTACGACCCGTACGCGTTCGAGCGCAATGCCTACCTGCAGCACCGCGATTTCATGGTCAAAGGTCAGAAGCAGCAGGGTGGCGCCGAAGAAGAGTTGAAAGAGCTGCAGCAGAATTAGCTCATTGGCGCACATCGCCCCCGGCGACCCGCGGATTTCAAACACACCTGCGGAGCATGTCCTCGACGCCGCTGATGCGGGCAACGGCGAGCAGGAGGGACGGGACCTGGGAAAAGCAGAGCGGGCGCCCTTCCCGCTTCATGATCGCCAGCCAGTCGAGCATCACGGCGAGGCCGGCGCTGTCGGAATGCGTGATCCCGGAGCAGTCGATCTCGAGGTCGCTCTCACTCGAGGCGCGCAGGGCGCTCAGCCCCTCGTTGCGCGCGCGGCGCGCGTTGGCAAAGGTCAGCACGCCCCGCACCGCAAACCGGCCCGGCGCAGTCGTCACGACCTCGAACGAGGCCGCGTCAGGCGCGCCGCCGGCAGTGCTCGCGGCGGGCCTGCTCACGAGGCACCGCCCGTCGTCTTGGCGATCCCGGCCGGCCTCTCGCCCCGCTCGAGGCTGCTGATCACCGCATCGAGCCCTTGCTGGGCGATCTGGGGCTGGAAATCCTGGCGATAACTCATGATGTAGCTGACGCCGTCGATGACGACATCCCAAGCCTTCCAGCCCTCCGGAGTCATGTGCATGTAGTAGTTGACGGAGACCGGCGGCCCGCTGGTGCGCGCCATCTCCGTGCGGACGGTGGCATTCTGATCGCCGGGATTCACACGGGTCGGATAGACCTTGAGCGTGTTCGACGTGAAGTTGACGATGGCGGCGCCGTAGTTGCTGAGCATCGAGTGATAGAAGGCATTGATGAAGCGCTGGCGCTGCTGCTGGGTGGCGGTTCTCCAGTACCTGCCCAGGACGAGCTGGGCCGCGAACTGGGTATCGACATGCGGCAGGATGTACTGGTCGACCAGCGCGGAGACCTTGGAAGGATTGTTTTGATAGGTCTGGCGGTCGGCAGAGAGCGCCTTCAGCAGGCCGTTGGCGGCGTCCTCGATGACCTGCGAGGGTTGTTCCGATGCGGCCTGCGCGGCGGGGGCGGCTGCGGCCGGGACCGGCGCCTCGATCAGCCATCCGGTGGCAACGAGCGCCGCGGCGATCAGAAGATGGGTAGGTCTCATGGGTGAGGCTCCTGCGGTTTCTGGCCCTGATTCGGGGTCTTGCCGTTGTTGCCGTTGTTGCCGCCGCTGCTGCTGCTGCCGGCGAAGTTGGCGAACAACTTGTTGATCAGGTTCTCCAGCACGATGGCGGACTGGGTCTGCAGGATCTGGCTGCCGTTCTTGAGATAGGTGCTGAGGCCGCCCGGGCTGATGCCGACGTATTGGCCGCCGAGCAGGCCCTCGGTCTCGATGCTGGCGTAGCTGTCCTCGGGGATCTGGTTGAACTGCGGATAGATGTGCAGGCGCACATCCGCCCGGTAGCTCTGGTTGTCGAAGCCAATTTTCGTCACCTCGCCGATCCGCACTCCCGCCATCGTAACGGGCGAGCCCACCTTCAGCTCCCCGACGTTGTCGAATTCCGCGGTCACGTAATACCCGGCGGGCTTGCCGAGTTTGAGCTTGAGGCCGCTGGAGGGGAGCTGGGTCGTGAGGAAGACGAGCGCGGCGAGCCCGAGCAGGACGAAGAGGCCCGTTCCGATCTCGAGTGAGCGAGTGGGGCGCATGGGGTGGCGATCCTCTTACAAGAAAGCGGCGGTCAGTACGTAGTCGAGCAGCAGCGTGAGCACGGACGAGGCGACGACGGTCCGAGTGGTTGCAAGTGCCACTCCTTCGGCGGTGGGCTGCGACTGGTAACCCTCGTTGACGGCGATGAGGCTCAAGACGGCGCCGAACACCAGGCTTTTGACGATGCCCTCGACCACATCGCGCAGGCCCAAGGCGCCCTGCATCTGGGACCAGAAGACGCCCCGGTCGACGCCCATGAGCTGAACGCCGATGAGCTGCGCGCCGAAGAGCCCGACGATGCTGAAGATGGCGGCGAGGAGCGGCATCGCGATCAATCCTCCGAGAAAGCGTGGCGCGGCGACATAGCGCATGGGGTCGACCGCCATGACCGCCATCGCGGTCAGCTGATCCGTAGCGCGCATGAGGCCTATCTCCGAGGTCAATGCGGTACCCGCCCGCCCCGCGAAAAGGAGCGCGGTCAGCACCGGCCCCAGCTCCTTGAGGAGCGAGATCGCCGCGGCGGCACCCAACGCCTCCTCCGAGCCGAACCGCTGCAGCAGCTGATAGCCCTGAAGGCCGAGCACCATGCCCGTGAAAAGGCCCGAGAGCATGATGATGATGAGCGAGCGAGCGCCGGCGTTGTAGATCTGCAGGATGATGAGCCGCGGGCGGGCAAACGCCGGCACGCAGGCGAGCAGCAGCCGGGCCAGGAACATGCCGGTGACGCCGGTCTTGCGCAACCCCTCGAGGACCATGCCATTTCGGGCTTCGTTGCTCATCCTTCGTCCGCTCCCAGAAGCTGGCTGGCGTAATCCGGTGCCGGGTAGTGGAAGCGCACCGGCCCCTCCTCGCTGCCGGTCATGAACTGATGCACCGTCTCGGAGTCGCTGCGCGCCAGCTCCTGCGGCGTCCCGGAAGCGACCACGGCGCCGCCGGAGAGCAGATAGCTCTGATCGGCGATGGTGGCGAGCTCCTGCACGTCGTGGGAGACGACGACGCTCGTGATACCGAGTGCCTGGTTCATCTGTTTGATGAGACGCAGAATCACGCCGAGTGAGATGGGATCGAGGCCTGCGAAAGGCTCGTCGTAGAGCAACACTTCCGGGTCCATCACGATGGCGCGCGCCAGCGCCACGCGCCGCGCCATGCCGCCCGACAGCTCCGACGGCATCAGCTCCGCCGCCCCACGCAAGCCCACCGCCTCGAGCTTGGTGAGCACGAGCTTGCGGATGACGGACTCCGGGAGGTCCGTGTGCTCACGCACCGGAAAAGCGACGTTCTCGAAGACATCGATGTCAGTGAGGAGCGCCCCGTTCTGGAAGAGCATGCCCATCCGCCGGCGCTCGGCGTAGACCTCCGAGCGCGAGAGGCTCGCGATGTCGCGTCCGAACACCAGCACCTGGCCGCTGTCGGCGAAGAGCTGTCCGGTGATGAGGCGCAGCAGCGTCGTCTTACCCGTGCCGCTCGGCCCCATGACTGCGGTGATGAGGCCCCGGCGCACACGAACGTTGAGCCCGGTGAAGATCGGTCGGCCGTCGACGGCATAATGCACATCGCGCACGTCGACCACCGCGTCATCTGCCGTGGCGGACGGCGCGGGTTGGAGGGGTGCGGGGCTGCTCAAGCGGCCTGGCTTTCCATCTCAGGGCTGTAGCGGCCGGTGGTCGCGAGCCCGTTGAGCTGCGCGCGACGGGCGAACTCTTTCTGCCCGGCCCCGAAAGTCGCCGTATTCCCGCCCCACGCCTTGAGCGCAGTGTCCTGCAGGGCGCGCCCGTAGCTGAACGTCAGCGACCAGGGCAGCGGAGCCATGCGGTTCATCAGCGAGAGATGCAGAGTCGCCTCGGTCGACGACTGGCCACCCGAAAGGAACGCGATGCCCGGGACCGCCGGCGGCACGTGACGCTTCAGTGTCCGTATGGTCGCCTCGGCCACTGCCTCGGGCGGCGCGCGATTCGAGGCTTTCTTGCCGGAGATGACCATGTTGGGCTTGAGGACCATGCCCTCGAGATAGATGCGATGCGCGAAGAGCTGGTCGAAAACGGCGTTCAGCGTGGCGTTGGTCACTTCCTCGCAGCGGTCGATCGAGTGCGCCCCATCCATGAGCACTTCCGGCTCCACGATCGGTACGATATCGTTTTCCTGAGCCAGCGCTGCATAACGGGCAAGCGCGTGTGCGTTGGCCTCGATGGCGAACGGGCTCGGAATGCCGTCGCCGATGTCGATGACCGCACGCCATTTCGAGAAGCGTGCCCCGAGCGAGCGGTACTCGACGAACCGCTCGCGCAGGCCGTCGAGCCCCTCCGTGATGGTGTCGCCGGGGAAGCCGGCAAGGGGCTTCGCGCCGAGGTCGACCTTGATGCCGGGGATCATCCCATGCTGCGTCAGATACTGCGGGAACGGTACGCCATCGCCCGTCTTCTGCCGGATGGTCTCGTCGTAGAGGATGACGCCGCTGATGGCTTCCGCGGCACCCGGGGCGGTGAAGAGCATCTCCCGGTAGCTGCGGCGGTGCTCCTCGGTGGAGTCGAGGCGGATGGCGTCGAAGCGCTTACGAATGGTGCCACCGCTCTCATCCGCGGCCAGGAGCCCCTTGCCCTTGGCGACCATGGCTTGGGCGATGCGGGCGAGCTCATTGCGGTTCATCGTTATTTCCTCCAGCAATGGCGGGGCCGGCCGAGCGCACGTCAAACGTGCCGCCGACGTCCGCCCCCGGTCGTTCGCGTGAATGGAAGTCGCAAGGATACCAAATAGCGCTGCAGCGCAAGGCAACCGATGGTGTCGTGGCTGCGCAGGCTACAGCAGCCCATGAGGCGGCGCTTGGCTCCTTGGGCAATCAGTACTAAAATAGTCCTACTTTGCAGACCCCTCTTGGGCTCACACCTATGGTCCGTATCAGCCGACTCACAGACTACGCCACCGTGCTCCTCGCGGTGCTCGCCGAGCAGCCGACCCGCGTACAGACCGCCGCAGCGCTGGCGGAGCAGTCCCACATTGCGGCGCCGACGGTGAGCAAGCTGCTGAAGCAGTTGCAGCGGGCCGGCCTCGTGGCCTCGACTCTGGGACTGCACGGCGGCTACCAGCTCGCCCGGCCCGCGACCGAGATCAGCGCCGCCGCCATTCTCGATGCCATGGAGGGGCCCGTGGCGCTCACGGACTGCTCGGCTGGGGCGGGCCAGTGCGATATCGAGGAGACCTGCCGGGTGGGACGGGTGTGGCAGCGGCTGAACCTCGCCATCCGGCGCTCACTGTATGACGTCAGCCTCGCTCAGCTTGCCGGCATCGATCCCACGCAGGTGACGCTGCCGGCCCTCGAGCGCGACATGAAGGCGGCCGCCTCGCGCGCGCCCGTACGCTCCTGAACCGAACTATGAGTGAGTCCGCAAAACAGCTGGAAAGCCTGATCGCCCGCGGCTACAAGCACGGGTTCATCACCGACATCGACGCCGATACGGTCCCCCCGGGGCTGGACGAGGACGTGGTGCGGCTCATCTCCCGCAAGAAGGGCGAGCCGGCCTTCCTCACGGAGTGGCGCCTGAAGGCGCTACGGCACTGGCTCACGATGAGTGAGCCGCACTGGTCGCACACCGCCTACCCGCCGATCGACTATCAGGCGATCTCCTACTACTCCGCGCCGAAGGCGAAGAAGGACGGACCGAAGAGCCTCGCCGAGGTCGATCCGAAGCTCCTCGAGACTTACGAGAAGATCGGAGTACCGCTGCACGAGCGCGCCCGCCTCGCCGGCGTGGCGGTGGATGCCGTGTTCGACAGCGTCTCCGTCGCGACCACCTTCAAGGAGCGCCTCAACGAGGCCGGTGTGATTTTCTGCCCGTTCTCGGAGGCGGTGCAGAAGCATCCGCAGCTCCTCGAGCGGTATCTCGGCAGCGTCGTTCCCTACACGGACAACTTCTTCGCGTCGTTGAACTCCGCAGTGTTCTCCGACGGCTCCTTCGTCTACGTGCCGAAGGGCGTGCGCTGCCCGATGGAGCTGTCGACGTACTTCCGCATCAACGCTGCGAAGACGGGGCAGTTCGAGCGCACACTGATCATCGCGGATGAGGGTGCGTACGTGTCATACCTTGAGGGCTGCAGTGCACCCATGCGTGACGAGAATCAGCTCCACGCCGCGGTAGTGGAGCTCATCGCCCTGGACGAAGCCTTCATCAAGTACTCCACGGTGCAGAACTGGTATCCGGGCGATGCCGAGGGCAAAGGCGGCATTTACAACTTCGTCACCAAGCGTGGCGAATGCCGGGGCAGGAACTCCCACATCTCCTGGACCCAGGTGGAGACGGGATCGGCGATCACCTGGAAGTATCCGAGCTGCGTGCTGCGCGGTGACGGCTCGAGCGGAGAGTTCTACTCCGTCGCTACGGTCAACAACCGCCAGCAGGCGGATACCGGCACGAAGATGATCCACATCGGCCGGGACACGCACAGCACCATCATCTCCAAGGGCATCTCCGCAGGCCACGGACAGAACACCTACCGCGGCCTGGTGAAGATCCTGCCGAGCGCCCACGGCGCGCGCAATTTCACGCAGTGCGACTCGCTCCTCATGGGCGGCAGGTGCGGCGCGCACACCTTCCCTTACGTCGAGGTCAAAAACCCCTCGGCAACCGTGGAGCATGAGGCGAGCACCTCGAAGATCAGCGAGGACGAGCTCTTCTACTGCCTCTCGCGCGGCATTGCGCCGGAGGATGCCGTCAACCTGATCGTCAGCGGCTTCTGCAAGTCCGTTTTCAAGGAGCTCCCGATGGAGTTCGCGGTCGAGGCGCAGAACCTCCTGGCCGTGAGCCTCGAAGGCGCGGTGGGTTAGTAAAGTGAGCGACATGCTGAAAATCGACGACCTCCACGTTACGGTGGACGGCAAGGAGATCCTCAAAGGACTGACGCTTTCGGTTCCGACCGGCGAGGTGCATGCCGTCATGGGACCCAATGGCTCCGGCAAGAGCACGCTCGCGAACGTGCTGGCGGGACGGCCGGGGTACGAGATCACCGCCGGCTCAGTGACCTTCCAGGGCCGCGACCTGCTCGCGCTCGCGCCCGAGGAGCGGGCGCGCGAGGGCGTGTTCCTGGGCTTCCAGTATCCGGTGGAGATTCCGGGCGTCAACAACGTGTATCTGCTCAAGGCGGCGGTGAACGCCGCACGCAAGCACCGCGGACTCGACGAGGTCGATGCGTTCGAGTTCCTGGCGCTGGTGAAGGACAAGATGCGGCTGATGCGCATGGAGGAAAGCATGCTCTCCCGCGGAGTCAACGAAGGCTTCTCGGGCGGCGAGAAGAAGCGCAACGAGGTCCTGCAGATGCTGGTCCTCGAGCCACGGCTCGCGATCCTGGATGAGACCGACTCGGGTCTCGACATCGACGCGCTGAAGGTCGTTGCCCACGGCGTCAACACCCTGCGCTCGCCGGAGCGCTCGCTGGTGCTCGTGACTCACTATCAGCGGCTGCTCGACCACATCGTCCCGGATCACGTCCATGTGCTGGTGAAGGGACGCATCGCGCGCAGCGGCGACAAGTCTCTCGCGCTCGAGCTCGAGCGGCGCGGCTACGACTGGGTGAGCGGCGAGGCGGCATGACTCCAGCCCTCTCCAAGCGCGTTCTGGACGAGTACGCCGCGATTCGCGAGTCGCTGCCTGCCGGCGTCGTGAGCTCCGAGCGGCGGCACGAAGCGATTCAGGCGCTGGCCGCGCGCGGGCTGCCCGTGACGCGGGACGAGAACTGGCGCTACACCAACCTGCGGCCGCTGGAGCGGGCGCGGTTTGGGCCGGTCGCGACCGCAATGGCGGCTCTACCGCAACCATCCGAAGCCGATCTGCCGGGCAGGCTGGAGGGCTTCGCACGGTATGCGTTCGTGGACGGAGCCTTTGCGCCGGCGCTGTCTTCATCGCAAGAGCAGGCAGGTCTGACGGTGCGTCGGCTGCCGGCCGCCCTGCCCGCCTTGAGCACCTTGCCCGAGGCGCGCCTGGCACTGCTCAACGAGGCGTTCGCCACCGATACGGCTGCGATCCACGTCAGCAACACGCCTGGAAAGCCCGCGGCAGTCGAGCTCATATTCCTTGCCCTGGGTGGCGCCGACACGGGTACATCTTATCCGCGTGTGCAGGTCAACCTGGACCCTGCCGCGCGCCTCGTCCTCATCGAGCGACACATCAGCGCCCCCGGCGGCGCCAGCTTCGTCAACAGCGCGGTGAACGTCGACATCGGGAGCGGGGCGCACCTGACGCATTACCGCCTGCAGCAGGCGGGCGCACGCGCAACCTGGGTCGACACCTTGTCCGCCGTGCTGGCCGCGGATGCCCGCTATCGCTTGTTGGCCGTCAACACCGGTGCCCTTTCGGCCCGATCCACGACTCACGTGCGGATGGCGGGGCCCGGGGCGGAGCTCGCTCTGTCGGTAGCCGCGCTCGGCGACCGCCAGCAGGTGCAGGACAATTTCGCGCTGGTGGAACACATCGCGCCGCGCGCTCGCACCGAGCAGACTTTCCGCGGCATCGCCTCGGGACGCGCCCGCGTCGCGTTCAACGGCAAGATCGCCGTCCGCAAAGCCGCCGCTGGAACCGATTCGCGGCAGTCACTTCGCGGCCTGCTTGCGGGCCCGGAGGCGGAGATCGACGTACGTCCGCAGCTGGAGATCTACACGGACGACGTCCGCTGCAGCCACGGCGCGACCGCCGGGAAGCTGGATGACGACATGCTCTTCTACCTCCTCTCCCGCGGCTTGTCTCCCGAGGTGGCGCAGCGGCTCCTCAAGTGGGCATTCCTCGAGGATGTGGTGTCGAAGATTGAAATACCCGACCTCAGGCGGCATATCGAGCACGAGCTCGCCGGCCAGATGGCCGACGCCGCCTCGTTGAAGGAGCTGCTCTGATGGCTGTGACGGCTACCCGTATGGCGCCTGCAGCAGCGCTCGATGTCGAGCGCGTGCGACGCGACTTCCCCATTCTCGAGCGGTCGATCAACGGCCGGCCGCTGGTGTATCTCGACAGCGCCGCGTCCGCACAGCGTCCGCTGCCGGTGCTGCGCGCAGTAGAAAGATACGAGACGCACTGTCATGCCAACGT
>Ga0335072_10007258_pt1 | contig 16156 bp, 13 predicted proteins | sample Lox_Sample_21_FD_206725 | JGI IMG/M metagenome (GOLD analysis project Ga0335072, IMG submission 206725) | Soil microbial communities from Loxahatchee National Wildlife Refuge, Florida, United States - Lox_Sample_2.1 | ecosystem: Environmental > Terrestrial > Soil > Wetlands | place: USA...
CGTGGGTGATGATCACCGCGTCCCAGTTCGCCGTCGCCGCGCGGGCGAGGAACCGGGAACGCTTCGCCTTCACGAAATTGGTCTCGTCGGCGACCAGGATGCGGGCGGTCGGATAGAGCTGGAGGAACTCGCGCGAGACCTGGGCGAGACAGTGGCCGGGCACCACCAGCATCGCCTTGCTGATCAGGCCGAGCCGCTTCTGTTCCATGATCGCGCCGGCGATGGCGAAGGATTTTCCGGCGCCGACGGTGTGCGCAATGTAGGTCGAGCCGGCGGCGACGATGCGCCAGATCACCCGCTTCTGGTGCTCGTAGAGGCGGATGATGGCGCTCGCGCCCGGCAGCGTCAGGTGCCTTCCGTCGAACCGGCGCGGCACCAGGTTGTTGAAGCGGTCGTTGTAGATGCGCGCCAGGCGGTCGGTGCGGTCGGGGTCAGTCCACACCGAGGCGGCGAACGCCTCCTTGATGCGGGCGAGCTTTTCCTTCGCGGCCTCGGTCGCCTCGCTGTTGAGCACGCGCTTCTCGACGCCGTCCTCGGTCACGGTGTCGAAGATCTGCGGCGTGGCGCTGTTCAGCGCGTCGTGCAGCAGCCAGCCGGCGTTGCGGCGTGAGGTGCCCCATTCGGAGGTACCGGCGGCGGTGCCGACGAACGGGGAAATTTCCACCGTCCAGGTGGCGGTCTCGACCGTGTGCCACACCCGCGTCCGAGTGCGCATCACCTCGGCGGCGAAGGCCTCGATGTCGGCGGCGGGAATCCACGGCGCGCCGAGGCGCGCGGTGATGTCGGACGGGCGGAGGTCCTCCGGCTGCACGCGCCGCAGCGCGGCGACGTTGCGCGCATATTGCGGATCGCGCTCGGCTGCCGCCGTGGCGACCGCCAGCTTCGTTCGGACCGCGCCGGAGAGGTACGCGTCGTCGGTCTCCCAGGCGTCCGTGTCCGGATTGCGGAACACGGCCTCGCCGAGCTGGGGGAGGGCTGCGTCGGGTTCGCAGTCGAGCAGCTCGGCCAGGTGATCGGCATCGACGTGGCCGGTCTCGTTGAGGGTGACGGCGAGGGCGTCGGCCGCTGTGGTGATCTGTGGCGCGGCGGGTGGTGCGATCACCCGTTCGCGGAAGATCGGCCCCATCCGGGCCAGGCCGCTCTCCTGGTCGTAGTCCTCGATGCTGGCGACCAGCCAGCAATCGGGATCGTCGGCGAAGGGGGCGAGGTTGGGCCGGCGGTGCGTCTCCCGTTCGTCGCCTGTCTCCGGATCGGTCAGGGTGGAGATTTCGGTGCGGTTGATCGGGCCGAAGCTGCGGACGAAACCGCTGTAGGCGATGCGCAGCCGGACCTGGGGCTCGCGCCAGGGCTGGTCGTCCGCCTGGGCCCGCAGCACGTCGCGCACGGCGTCGCGGATCGGCAGCAGGCCGCGGATGATCCTCGCGGCACGGGCCGTGATGCCGTCGCCGCCTTTGCCGCTGCGGATGGCGATCGGCCGCGGCGCGCCGTTCACGATCTGCATCAGCCGGCCGCTGTCATCGATCAGGTAGGAACCTTCCTTGATTGTCGCGCCGTCGGCGGCGGTGCCTGCCTGCACAAATGCAACGTCGTCATCGCTGTCATCGGCAAGCTCTGGGGATCCGGCGGCGATGCCGGCGGGCAGGTGATCCAGCGCTTCGGTCAGACGGCTTTCGAGGTCCGCGTCGTTAGCTGATGTGCGGCAGGTATAGGTGAGTCCGGGCCCATAGATGCCGCGGCGCAGCGCGTGCTCGCCCAGCACCATCTCCGGGTGCTCGGCGAAATAACGGTTCACCGCGACGGTCGGGCGATCGGACGCATCTGCATCATCGTCCTCGGCGGCTGCGCATGGCACCGCGACAAGGTCGATCCATGCCGGGCCGGCTGGCGGCTGGCCCTCGCCGCGCCGCTGAAACGCCAGTACGTCGATCACCACCTCGGTGCCGGCGCTGGCGCGCATGCTGCCCTCGGGCAGGCGGACCGCACCCACCAGGTCCGCCATGGCCGCGATGTATTCGCGCGCGGTGGTGCTGGCCTTGTCCATCGTGCCGGTGCTGGTGACGAACAATGCAATGCCGCCCGGGCGCAGCCGCGCGATCGAGCGGGCGATGAAGTAGTCGTGCAGGCGCAGTCGCAGCACGCGGGTGGTGGGATCGGCGCGAACGACGCGATCGGCGAAAGGCGGATTGCCGATGGCCAGATCGAAGCCGCCACCAAGCTGGCTCCGCGCGTAGTCCTCGCAGCGCACGTGGGCCTCGGGATGCACGAGACGTGCGATGCGGGCGGTGATCGGGTCGTACTCAATGCCGGTGAGCTGGCAGCGCGGCCGCAGTGCTTCCGGCAGCAGGGCGAAGAACAGGCCGGTGCCCATTCCAGGTTCCAGCACGCGCCCCCCGCAAAAGCCCAGCCGTTCGGCTGCTCGCCAGAGGGCGCGGATGATCGCCTCCGGTGTGTAGTGGGCGTATTGGGTGGCACGCTGCAGCGCGGCGTATTCGGCCGGGGCGACGGCGGCTTCGAGCGATGCGCCGATTTCTTCCCAGCCGGGCCGGAAACCATCCTCGCCGGGGCGGCGGAAACAGTTCTGCGCCAGCTCGGTTGCGCCAAAGCAGGTGAAGCGGAGCAATCGCGCCTGTTCGGCCGCGGTCGGGATGCGGCCGGTCTGCTCCAGCTCTTTCGACAACAGGATTGCCGCGATGTTGTCGCGCGCACGCGCGGGCCAGCCGCGTGACAGCTCGCGCTCGCCGGCGAGTTGGAAATTGGTGCCACGGGATGCCGCGCCGGAACCGGGCACGGGGCTGATGTCATCGGAGTTCGCGTCGTCTGGCGGGTCCTCATGGTCAGCAGTCAGCGCGACTTGCAGAGGTTGAGAATTCCAACCCGACAGGGCGGTGTGGTCGAACAGGCTGAGGGTGAATTCGTTGCCATCGGTCGGCATGGCTGTCTCCTCGCAACCAGCAGCGTGACCGCGTCCGGCATCCTGCGGACAGGTCGTGCTGGTGGTGTATGGATTGATGGGAAGGAATGGCCGCGCCTGCTGGGCGCGTGCGTTATGCCGCTACGGGCAGAGCGTCCGGTGCCGTGGCTGCATCACTGTCATCGGACAGTGCCGCGCTGTCGTGCGCACCACGGTGACGGCTCGCGTAATCGGGGTGGAACGCCAGCAGGAAATCCGCGATGCGCTGTGCTTCCGCCGCGGTGCGGAAGATCTCCTTGCGGTCCGAGCGCAGCGTTTCCAGCCAGTGCGCGACATAAGCCGCGTTGTTGCTGAAGTCGCAATCGGCAATGCCGAGTTCCGTACAGACCATCATCTGGCCGATCTCCGCCCGCAGTTCCTCCCGCGCGTAATCGTGTGAGCCGAACCGGTTGCGCAGGTCGCGATTGAGTCTCGCGGGCGCGCCACTCCAGTGGCCCATCTCGTGAATCAAGGTGCTGCAATAGCCCTGCGCGGTGGCAAAGGCAGCCTTCGGCGGCATCTGGATGTGGTCCGTTGCCGGCGAATAGAACGCGCGCTCGCCGCCGAACCGCAGTACCGCAGCGCTGTTGGCGAGGATGATCTCGCTGGCCTCCGGCGCACGCCACGGCGCTTCTGCCAGTGTCGGTGGCACGAATGGCGGAATGCCGTCGATCTGGCTGGCATGGAACAAGGTGAACGCGCGCAGCAGCGGAATGCGCCGCACGGCTTCCTCGCCGTCATCGCTTCGATTGTCGTCGTGTACCTCCAGCCGCTTGAAGAAATACCCGGTCGCGCCGCGCTCGCCGCGCCGGACCTGCCAGCCTTGTTCCGCTGCCTGCTTGTACGTTGCCCAGCGCGGATCGCCGCTGCTGAACGCGAGTGCCGACATGCCCAACGTCAGCACGTTGATGCCGCGGTATCGCTGTCCGGTCGTCGCATTGCACGGCATCGCCGGGCCGCCTGCCTTGTCGGGATCCCATGGCCTGCGCCATGGTGGCGTCCCCGCCTCCAACGCATCAATGATGCGGTCAGTCACTTCCTGATAGTGGTCGCGCCGCGGATTGGCGACGTGTGCTGTTCTGTTTCTGCTGCTCGTGGTGCTCATCGGGGTGTCCTTCCCTTACGGGTTGCTGGAACACCCCTTCCACCCCGCATCCCCGCCGCACGGGGCAAGGGCGCGCCCTTCGCGCGAGGCCGAAGGCCGGTCCCTTGCGGCGGGTGGGCGGTGATGCGGTAAAGCCTCTTATTTCAGAGTTGGATTTCTGATTTCGTTTTCAGGTCGCTTCTCACAACGTATCATCTACATCTTTGCGACCTGGGTTTAGGGACCGCCCAGTACTCTTCTAAGCTTTACCATTGCCAGAATCCAAAATAGACCAACGAACTCGCCCTCCGGGATTTGAGCTGCGGCCGAAAGAGAATGACACGGCCGCCCCCTGCGGCGAACTCCTCAGTTCTGATGACCCTATGCGCGCGGGTCTAGCCGAACGCAATGACAACTTTGGCCTGACCGCAAGACATTGCTTGCACTGTGGGTACCACGGACCGGTACCAACCCAGTGCGCGATAGAGTCGCGTTGATGGTCGACTAAAATCAGGCTTTGACCGTAACCAAAGCGACCCGACGTGCGCGGGCGCTGGATGGCAAGTGACCACATTGGATCGGGAAATCCCACCAGTCACGACGGCTGTAGAGACTGTCCGTCTATCGCTGTGGCTCTCGCACTCCGGAGGGATCTCGGCGAAACCTGCAGGCGGTTTGCAGCCGATGGCGACCACACTGGCGGCGAATGCCAGCGACCATGCGATGCCCGAGCTCAAACGAATCGGCGACGCCGCTGGATGGCAGCACGCTGTGGCGCTGGCGATCTGGCGCGGAGATCGAGATGTCGTCGCGTATCTCTCCCGAAGTCAGAGCGCACCTCCTTGCGGCCATAGCGACCTGCCAACGTTTGAAACATGTGGATTTGGCGGGCCGATCCAGGCGGAGCCATCGCGCATCGTCGATCGGAAGGCCGCGGCTGCCCGACGGGTCGGGGAATGGCATGGCGCGGGATCCCGATGTCGTCGCCCGGTGGCGGCCCGTGTAACGATTCTGCCGCCCGCCTGCACGCCATAAATGGTATTGCGACGCATTCGCATCTGAGTCATGCTCCGCCATCGCAACCCAGGAGCCGATCATGGGTCAGGTTATCCGCCTCCCGGCGCTTCCACCGCCCTATCCCGACCATTCGGCCGACCTCGATCCCGGTGAATGTGTCCTGCTGATCGCCATCCGGTGGTGGGTCGCCGATCATTGCCACGGTACTGACCCGCTGCCGCGGCTGTGCGAGGCACTGGAGACAGCCGGTGCACACGAGGCCGCTTTTCCGGTAGATCGCCTGATGACCGTCGTTGCACGCACTGTTCGCCGGCCGATCGCCATTCACTGCCCACGGTGTCCGAAGATGTCCGACGACGAGAGAGTCTTGCTCCACTCCGCCAGTCTGGCGCAGGCCGGTGACGGGCCGCGTGCGGAGAAAGCGCTGCGCACCGCGCTTCTGTCCGCCCAGGGGGCCGAATTCGCGCTGGGTCCACTGGAAAGTCTCGGTGAACTGTTCGCGACGGCACGTCTGCTCTGTCGCAGACGCTCGGCACCGGTGACGGGCGACGTTACCCCACAGATCATTGTGCTGTGTCTGCCGTCCTCGCCATCAAAAACCGTCCACTGAAGGGAGCTTGGTCCGATGGAGCGGCATCGTTCGATCGGTTCGTCGACTATTGCTGCCTTGATGGCAGCTCATCGCCTTGCCCAGGACCAACCACCCGGCTCGCACAGGCTCGATGACTTTTTCAAGCAGGAAGCGGCCCGTATTGCAGGGTGTCAGCGCGGACCGGATGAATCCGGCGAGGCTGGCAACGATCCCGTGAAGAGAAGCAAGATCACGTCGTGAACGAATAGCGTGCGACGTGCCGTTGATGTATGATGCGCTATGATCCTAGATATGCAAAACGTGGGAGGTACTGCTCCGTCACCTTTGCACCAGCAATTCCCGACGCTCGTGGAAGAATTGCCGATCGGTCAGCGACCTCGAAGATAGCCTTCGATCAAAGCAATGACCCCGCGCCTCAATACCGGTGACAGAAGTGTCCCTTGCCAGACACCTTCGTGGACACACTCGTGGTCATGGTAATTTGGATGATCGCGCTCCCAGCGTTCCGCCGTGCGGATGGCGCTCGCACAGGTTTTCCCGTAGCGCTTGGCTAGGCCGTGTGGACGGATTTGATCAGCATTAGCCCGCAGGCGAAGCTGATTATTGCGTCCTAGGAGGCGTCAGTCTTCTCCCAACGAAGCGCAATACGCTTGAAGCGCTTGAGTTTGCCGATCGTCGGCTCGATGCGTGCCCGTAGCTTGTAAAGCTTTTTCGGAAAGAAGCGGCCTCGCTCCCTCGAATTCGCTTTCCTGGGAATGATCGGCGTAATCCCCCGCGCCCGGGCCGCCGCGCGGTTGGCCTGGCTGTCACATCCCTCGTCGGTGATTGCCACGCGCGGTGTGATGTCGGGGCCGGTATCAAGCGAGGTTTCGAATTGCGTCGCGTCGCTCGCCTCGCCGCCGGTCAGGTGGAAATCGAGCGGATTGCCATCGAGGTCGGTCTTGAGATGGATTTTCGTCGAAAAGCCGCCTCGCGACCGGCCGGACGCCTGATTTTGCTGCCCCCTTGCCCCCGCCGCGGATACATGAGCGCGAATCACGGTGCTGTCGAGGAACTGAGCCAGGTGGGCTGTGGCACTCTGCTCGGCCAGCAACTGGAAAAACGCCTCGAACACCCCCGAGCGGCTAAGCCGCCAGAACCGTTTCCAGACACTGTTCCACTTGCTGAATTCCGCCGGCAGCGCCCGCCAGGTTATGTTGTGGACGGTGAAATAGTGCAGCGCCTCCAGGAATTTGCGATCATCGTGCCCAGGTTCGCCCCGGCTGGACTGCGCCGCATCAAACAGCGCGAGTGTGAGCGCCCAATCCTCTTCGGTCATCCCTGTCAGCATGGCCGGCCTCCCTTGCCGACCACGCAGTGGTTCGATGAAATGCCGATTCGGGAATCCGCCAATTACGCATGGCTGGGATTCCGTCCACACGGCCTAGCGATCGACATCTGTCATGAAATCTGATCAACTTGTCGGGCAATTCAGAATAATGGTGGGTGGTATGCCCTCGGATCCTATAGCATCTGAAGAGACTGCGGTACGAGCCTTATCCGCGTGAGGACCCGACCACTGCTACCGCCGCAAGACGATCTTTATGATGCCTTAGATCCTGCGCTGCCCGACTTGCGCAATGGCGATGTGATTGCTATCACCTCGAAGGTTGTTGCGATCAGCCAGGGCCGCTGTGTGCCCGCAACACATATCCGTGACAAGGAGGAGTTGGTCGAAGCCGAAGCTGACGCGTGGATACCCAGAGCAGCCTCCCGTTACGGGATAACTTTAGCGATCAAGGGCAGTACCTTGATCGCCAGCGCAGGGATCGATGCCAGCAACGCGAATGGTCATTTTATATTATGGCCGACGGCGCCTTCCGACGCGGCTGCGGCGATTGGCCGCCGTTATAGGCAACGATATGGGATCACCGATCTTGGCGTAATCCTGACGGATAGTCATTGCACGCCTATGCGGCGGGGAACGACCGGGATTTCGATAGGGTTCTACGGTTTCGAGGCCTTATTAGATTATCGGGGCCAACTAGACATCTTTGGCCGCCCCATGGCAGTCAGCGTCGCAAACCGTGCAGACGCCATGGCAGCAGCTGCGGTCGGCCTGATGGGCGAGGGAGCCGAATGTGCACCGGCAGCAGTTGTGCGAGGCTGGCCCGGTTTGGTATTCAATGATACCGCAGGCCAGGATGGCTTCTTTATTCCGGCTGACGAAGACATCTTTGCACCGTTGCTGGAGAGCTTCCATGTGTTTGCGCGCAAGCCGCGTGGCAATCCTCGCTAGCCATAACTCCGAGATCAAAAACATGGGCTATATCCTTTACTACTCGCCTGGCGCCGCAAGCATGGCTGTGCACTGGATGTTGATCGAAGCAGCGGTGTTGTTTGAGGCGATTCTCGTGGACATCGACGCGGGTGCGCAGCGTGACAAAAAATATCTGCGACTGAACCCCGAGGGCCGAGTTCCCACTTTGATCATTGATGGCGTGCCACACCGCGAATCTGCGGCTCTCCTGATGCTGCTGGCAGAGCGGCATCCCAATGCGCCGCTCATGCCTTCTCCCCAATCTCCCGAGCGGGCCGATTGGCTGGAAATGATGATCTACCTCGCCAACACATTGCTACCGGCGATGCGTGATTGGCTCTACGCCGGCAAGGATGGTGATCCGGACGGAGCGGCTGCCGTTATGGCTCTGGCGCAGCGCCGCATCGAAGGTGCATGGTCCGCCCTGGACGCGCGTTTGGGTGATAAGAACTTCTATCTTGTGGGGAATCGTCTTAGTACAGCCGATCTTCTGACGATGGTGCTAATGCGATGGTCTCGCAATATGCCTCGTCCTGCTACAGATTGGGCGCATCTGGCGGCTTACGCTAATCGGTTAAAGAACCTGCCTTCATTTGTTGAAGTAAATCGGCGCGAGGGACTGAGTGGTTGGCCACCAGAATAGCCACCGCACTTCGTGATATCGTACAGAGCCTACTGCTCTCGTAGCCGCATGCAATCAGCGTCATTGTCGTACTGTCATTTGGAGGAGTCTGATTCACTCTCGGTGCACATCTTCCTCGTCAGACGGCAACATTCGAGCACGGAGTAAGTCAATGCCGACGCGGCCATACATCGCGCGTTTGGGAGGCTTCAGCTTGTTGATCTGTCCCTCCGCTTCGATGCAGCCGTCGTGAGCTTCCTGTTTTGCGTATTGCCCGACGACCAGCAGGTGTCGGCGCTACGCGATCTTGGAAGGGTGGTGAAGCCTGGCGGTCTGGTTCGGTTGCTCGAATATGTCCGGCCAACGGCAGGATCGCCGGGCTGTGTCGCGCGTCTGGCAGACCTGGATCGCATGGGCGTACGGTGCAAGTTTCGATCGGCAAACCGAGCAGCATGCGGCCACGACTGGACTGGAAGTCATGAGAAGCCGGTACGTCGTCGATGACCTGTTGAAGGTGCTGGCGCTGCGCCCAGCAGTTGCGAATTGACACGGCAGTCGATCGTGCTCTCAGCTACGACAAATTCGCGATACGGCGGCGCCCCGCTCATCCCTTCGGTCTGAGGATGCTGCCGGGCGGCACTCCGGCCATGTTTTCCATCCCACGAAACTCCGCTGCAAGGGCGGCGCGGTCGGTGCCGCGGGGGCCGCAGGTCACCTGCCGCCGTTCAAGGTCACGTACCTGCCGGGCGGCCGCAATCCAGAGACGGTCATCTGTCATCGGGCCTTCGATCGAAAAAAAGCGACGATCGTGATCGGCGACGATGAGGAAGAATGGCCCAGCAGGCTCGGGGAGTGCAGTGTTGGACATCACGCAGTCATGCACGATTCGCTTGATATCACGTGAGAGTGGCCGCTATCATGAGATCGATTTCCGCCATGACACGCTCAGGACTCTGCGCGCTCCAGGTAGCTTTGGAAGACGCCGACATGATTGAGGGCATCGTCACACGAATCTGGCCAGAGGTCACGTGAGCGGAACCGCACGTCATAGGTTGGTTCGATCGGTACTTGCATGCCATGACCCGCGGCGTCCGGGAACGGATAGGGCGGCGTGATACCGATAACCACGCCTGTTTTGCCTCGGATATACCCAGGCATGCGGACATGACCGGGAACGTATTCATTCTTTACACGTACAGTCTCGCCGATCTCGAAACTCTGCGGTTCAGCAGGCGGACGACCAGGCCCTATTGGCCCGGAGAGCTGAAAGCTCCCGCCCGCCAAAGCCTCAAGCTCCTCGCGAGTCGTGACACCTTTTTCCACCAGCAGCGTGGCAATGGCGGTGAGGTGCCGCTCGAAATAAGACGCCGACATGTAGTGCCGCGGTGCCATGCGCTCGATGGCGTGTCGCATCTCATCCATGTTGTAGATGTGGTTGCGCAATGCGCACGCCGACAACGCGCGAACCGTCGGCTCCCAGATCTCGTCATGCGGCGGCCAGGGATATACGACCTGGCCAAAACCCTGCTTGCCGCCCAGGTCATGAAGGCTGTCCATCGTTCTAGCCTTTCACCTCGTCGAGGCGCGACGCGCCAATCATAGAGTCCTGCGTGACAATTTGCGCAAGCTTGCCCGCCGGCCAGCCCTCGGTCGCCGGCGGCTGCACCGGCAGCACCATGTAGCGTGTGTCGGTTGTGGTGTCCCAAACGCGGACTTCCGTGGTCTCCGGCAGCTTGAGGCCCATCTCCCGCAGCACTGTTCGGGATTCGCGCACCACCCGGGCACGATAATCGAGGTCCTTGTACCAGCCAGGGGCGGCACCAATGATCGTATACGCTGTGCAGGAGCACAGGGTGCATACAATCACATTGTGAACATCCGGGGTGTTCTCCAGCACCACAAGATGGCGATGATGTTCGGGAAAATCGAAGCCCATTTCCCGAGCCGCAGATGTCCCGTCAGCCAACATGCGGGCACGGAACGCCGGATCGGTCCAGGCACGGGCGACCATCCTGGCGCCGTTGGCAGTGACCCAGGTATCATCGGCATGTTCGGTAAAGTCTTCGATGAAACCGTCCGCCAGTGCGCCATGCCGCCGAAGAACCATCTCAATGGCGGCGGTCTTCTGTTCGGGCGTGGCGGTGGTGGATGTTACGTGATCGGCCATCGCGTCTCTCTCTTCCTACTGTCTTTTCGGTCCCCGCTGTTCGAACTCGGCGGCCCGCTGTTCGATTGCGGGATCCCTGTAGTTGGTGTCGTCGGTTTTCATGGTGCGATAAAACTGCGTCCCGATGACAATCGCTGGGCGGTCATTTGCACGGCGACGAAGGTTGGTATCACGCAGGGAGTACACACACCCACAATATTCCTGCTGGTAGAACTCCTCGCGCTTACTGATCTCGATCATGCGTTGCGCGCCGCCACCTTTGCGCCAGTTGTAATCCCAGTACGTGAGGCCGTCGTACCTCGATGCCGCTCGGGTGCCACACGCATTGATCTGCGCGAGGTTCTTCCACCGCGAGATACCGAGCGAGCTGGTCATGACGGGAAAGGCATTTTCATGAGCATAAAGTGCTGTTCGCTCAAAGCGCATGTCGAAGCACATTGTGCAGCGTACACCGCGCTCGGGTTCCCACTCCATGCCTTTGGCTCGTGCGAACCAGTTGTCCGGGTCGTAGTCCGCATCGACGAAGGGTACGTTGTGCTTTTCCGCGAAGCGGATGTTCTCCTCCTTGCGGAGGTTGTATTCTCGCTTTGGATGGATGTTCGGATTGTAGAAGAAGATGGTGTAGTCGATGCCCGCTGCCGACATGGCTTCCATGACTTCGCCCGAACACGGAGCGCAGCAGGAGTGCAGCAGCACTCTTCTGGCTCCCTCAGGGGCGGTGAGAACAGGCCGGACCGAACCATTCATGGCCATTCGCTTTAGCACGACGCGCCGGCAAAGCCTATCCACGAGCACCGATGCCGCGCGCTCTTGGCCACGCTGAGCGTCGCTCCCGCCGCACGCAAGCGCTGCGGTCCAGTTTCGTACTGCGAGAGGATGGGGTTTCCCTGCGCGTCTCCCTCGGGGCTTGCTTCGAGATGCATCTCGGCTTGCGCCTGCGCGCGGATGAGGCCAAACGCTGCATGCATCGTGTCTTCGGCCGCGGCAGTCGTTGGGACCCGCAACTGAGGGAGTTGAGATTCGTGCCCGGTGCCTTCCCCGAGACGGACGGCAAACTCGACAACCTGGCCGAAGCCTTGGCGCGGATCGCCTGGCGGCCCCTGACCCCCAGGCTCGTGGCCGCGGCCCTTGGGATCTCGGGTCAGGAACGAGTGCGCTGGACCAAGGATGGCCGCCTGCCCCAGTCAGGCCAGGCTCTCGCCCGCCGCAGCGCCCTCCTCCCCGTCCCGACCTATGCCGTCACGCTGATCGAGGAACTCGCCGCTCATCCGGAGACCGTGGCCGTTTGGCGCGAGCAGGATGCAGCCGTCGCAAAAACCCGGGCATAGGCACGTATCAGACATAAAGATATGCTTATATGTCACTTGACCTGGAGTCCGTGATCAGGCAATAGCCGCGTTGTTGAGGTTCTGCGTGCCAGCTCGGGCACGGAGCTAAGAGGGAAGCCGGTGTGAAGCCGGCGCTGCCCCCGCAACTGTAAGCGGCGAGCGGCGGTCCATCAGCGCCACTGGGGTTCGCCCTGGGAAGGCCGGACCGCCGCATTGACCCGTGAGCCAGGAGACCTGCCTCGACACGTAACGTCCCCGGCGGGGTGTCCGGTCGGTCGCATGTTCGCCGCGCCGGACCGCGTCCGTGCCGCCGTTCGCGCAGCCGCCTGCCGCCTTGCCATTCATCGGCCGGAGGCTGCCGCCATGACCGTCACTGTCGCCACGCTCGGTTTTCCCCGCATCGGACCTCGCCGCGAACTGAAAACGGCGCTCGAAAGCCATTGGGCAGGCAAGACCGACCAGGCGGCGCTGCTTGCCACCGCAGCCGACCTGCGAAGCAAGGCGTGGGCACGCCAGCGCGATCTCGGCGCCGGCATCATCCCGTCGAACGATTTCTCACTTTACGACCATGTGCTCGACACGACAGCGATGGTGGGCGCCATTCCCCCGATTTATGGCTGGACCGGCGGCGAAGTCGGACTTGAGACCTATTTCGCCATGGCCCGTGGCGCACAGGGCGAGGCAATCCATGAGGGTTGCGCGCACGGACATGCGCATGATGGCGAAGGCGTCCCCGCCGCCGAGATGACCAAGTGGTTTGACACCAACTACCACTACCTGGTGCCGGAATTCACCGCCGATCAGACCTTCCGGCTCGCCTCGACGAAGGCCGTGCGGGAATATTGCGAAGCGAAGGCGCAGGGCATCGAAACCCGTCCGGTCCTGCTGGGGCCGGTCAGCTATCTGCTGCTAGGCAAGACCCGTGGGGCCGATTTTGAGCCGCTCACCCTGCTGCCACGTCTGCTACCGGTCTATACGGAAATGTTGCGGCGGCTGGCGGAAGCCGGTGCCGCCTGGGTGCAGCTTGATGAGCCGTGCCTGGTGCTGGACCCCAGCGACACGGCCCGCGCCGCGTTCGGGAATGCTTATGCGGCGCTGACGAATGGCACTGCGTCGCCCAGGATCATGCTGACGACCTATTTCGGCGCCCTGGGCGACAATCTGTTCACGGCACTGGCCCTGCCGGTGCATGGCCTGCACATCGACCTTGTCCGCGCCCCGGAACAGCTTGATGCGGTGCTGGTCGGCGCCCGGCGGGATCTCGTCCTGTCGTTGGGCGTCATCGACGGCCGCAACGTCTGGGCAGCGGACCTCAATGCCATCCTTGACCGGATCGAACGGATCGTGACATCGGGCCGGGAGGTCGTGATCGCACCGTCATGCTCGCTTTTGCACACGCCGATCGACCTTGATCGCGAGACCGATCTCGATCCTGAGGTACGGCGCTGGCTTTCGTTCGCTTCGCAGAAAGTGGCCGAGCTTGTGGTGCTGGCGCAGGCGCTGAATGAGGGACGCGACAGCGTGCGCGCCGTGCTCGATGCCGCGTCTGCGGTGATCGCATCACGCCGTACGTCGCCCAAGATCAACGATCCCGCCGTCAAAGCGCGCGCCGCGGCAACAAATCCGGTGTTCTCGCGGCGTGTCTCCCCGTTCGAGAGCAGGCGGGCAATTCAGCGCGACAGGCTCAAGCTGCCACCTTATCCGGCCACCACCATCGGCTCCTTTCCGCAAACGGCCGAGGTGCGCAGGGCGCGTGCCGACTACGGCAAGCATGTGATCGACGCAGTGGCGTACGATGGCTTCCTGCAGGAAGAGATGGCGCGTGCGGTGCGCTGGCAAGTAGAGGTTGGTCTCGACGTGCTCGTCCATGGCGAGTTCGAACGCAACGACATGGTGCAGTATTTCGGGGAACAGCTTTCGGGATTTGCCTTCACCAAGCACGCCTGGGTCCAGTCCTATGGCTCCCGCTGCGTGCGCCCGCCGATCATCTATGGTGACGTTTCCCGCCCGAAGCCGATGACAGTCGAATGGTGGCACCGTGCCCAATCGCTGACCGACCGCCCGATGAAGGGCATGCTGACCGGGCCGGTGACGATCCTGAACTGGTCGTTTGTCCGCGACGATCAGCCTCGCAGCACTACCTGCCGCCAAATTGCGTTCGCCATGCGTGACGAGGTGGTGGACCTCGAAAAGGCTGGGGCAGCGATCATCCAGATCGATGAAGCGGCACTTCGGGAAGGCTTGCCGCTGCGGCACGGCGACTGGCAAGCCTATCTCGACTGGGCAGTCGAATGCTTCCGGATCACCTCGTCGGGCGTGGATGACGCTACCCAGATCCACACCCACATGTGCTATTCCGAGTTCAACGACATCATCGCGTCCATTGCGGCGATGGATGCCGATGTCATCTCCATCGAGACAGCCCGCTCGCAGATGGAGTTGCTGGATGCCTTCGCCGGGTTCCGCTACCCGGCGGAGATCGGACCTGGCGTCTATGACATTCACTCTCCTCGGGTTCCCGCTGTCGATGAAATGGCCGCACTGCTGAAGGCCGCGGCGCAGCGGCTTCCGGCCGACCAGCTCTGGGTCAACCCCGATTGTGGCCTGAAGACGCGCAAATGGCCGGAAGTCAAATTAGCCATCGAGAACATGGTCGCCGCAGCACGAGCCGTCCGCGTTTACGCCTGAAGCAAAGAGCAGTCGTGAGGGACATCCTCACGACCTTCTTCTCGGAAATATCCGCCAACACCGCGGTATATGGACCACGCGCATGAGCGATCTCCTGGTTGAACGACGTCCAACCCTCACTCGCTGACTCGCCGGTGAGAGAATCGGCCCGCTCCCCGTGCGACAGGTCGGTCAGAAGCCGCCGGAGCTCTCCTTCGAATTCTTTCCGCCCCGCACGGAAGCGCTTGAGCAGCAGTTATGGGCCTGCATATGCCGGCTGGCGCCGTTGGCACCGCGGTCTGTCTCCGTCACCTGCGGCGCCGGGGCACTACGCATGCCCGCACCCCATGCAACGGTCGCACGGCTTGCGCGGGAAACCGACCTCACCCCGGCGGCTCACCTGACCTGCGTCGGCGCGGCGCGCGAAGAGGTCGATGCGGTCGCGACGGGTTACCAGGGTGCCGGCGTACGCCGTATCGTGGCGCGGCGCGGCGATCCGCCATCCGGCATGGATTACGCGCCGCACCCTGGTGGGTACCGCTATGCCAGCGATCTGGTGGCTGGGCTCAGGCGGGTTGCCGATTTTGAAATATCCGTTGCGGCCTATCCGGAAATCCAGCCGGCGGCGCAGAGCCCGGAAAACGATCTTGACAACCTCAAGCGCAAGCTTGATGCCGGCGCGACGCGAGCGATTACCCAGTATTTTTTTGACACATCCGTCTATCTTCGCTTCCTGGAGCGCTGCCTCGTCGCCGGCATCACCGCGCCAATCGTACCGGGTATCATGCCCGTGTCAAATTACGCCCAGGCGGTCAAATTCTCGGCCATGTGCGGGACAACTGTTCCCGCCTGGCTAGGCCACATGTTTGAGGAAACGGAAGACGATCCCGAACAGCGTCGCGCCATCGCTGGCATCGTCGCGGCCGAACAAGTGCGCGTGTTGCAGGCCAACGGCATCGACGAATTTCACTTCTACACGCTGAATCGGCCAGAGCTGACGTACACGATAGCCCATGTGCTGGGGGTCGGGCCTCGTCAACGCGAGATGATGACGGAGTAATGGGTTTACCGAACGACACGTCCAAACGCTGGGGCATTATGGGAAATGGGGTGTTCTGCCCGCTCCCAGAGACGCCGATGCTGCTGGTCGGCCTTGGTCCGCCGCCCTTCGACGTTCGCCTTCCACCAGGTGAAGTTCTTACAGTACCTCACATTAGAATTTCTGCGACAGACCGGCCAAAATGGGCCGCAGCAAACCATACTGCGACACGCCGACGCCTGTGCCGCTCCAGATCTCGTAGATCGTGTCCCCCCGTCCAGCACACGCAGACGCTGCTCTGTCCCGATGCGCGGCTTCTGCACAACCGGACGGTTGACTGCGACGTACAGTGGCATTGAGGCCCCGTTCGGGATCGTCGAGGCGCTCGCAC
>Ga0335072_10007259_pt1 | contig 16153 bp, 15 predicted proteins | sample Lox_Sample_21_FD_206725 | JGI IMG/M metagenome (GOLD analysis project Ga0335072, IMG submission 206725) | Soil microbial communities from Loxahatchee National Wildlife Refuge, Florida, United States - Lox_Sample_2.1 | ecosystem: Environmental > Terrestrial > Soil > Wetlands | place: USA...
GACGTCTACTGGGGCCGTCTGAGCGGGACGCCGGCCGCCACTGTGACCGCTGACGGCTCCGGGTCGATCAGCCGCGCCAGCGTCCCGGTCGGCCTGGCCCCCGTCGGCCCGACGACCTTGGTCCTCGTCGGCACGAAAACGCACGCCACGGCCACCGCTCCATACCAGATGCTCGGGCTGTACCCCAACACGACACCGCATCCCTACGCCGTCCAGTCCGGCCACGTGATGACCTACTCGGGGAGCGGGTTCGCCCCCGGCGAGCAGGTGCTGATCTACTTCAACGCGTCGGGCGGCACCCCCGCGCTGGCCGTCCAGGCCGGTTCCGCTGGTCGCTTCCAGACCAGCTTCGTGGTGCCGTTCGGTCTCGCCGGCCGGGAGACCCTGACGGCGATCGGCGCGCAGAGCCGAGCGTCGGTAAGCACGAGCTTCACCGTGTTGCCCTACAGCCCACAGGTCCAGGCCAGCACCTACGGCGCCCTGCCGGGAACCGCGATCAGCTTCTATGCCGTCGGTTTCGCCGCCAATGAAGTGGTAGAGGTCTACGTCGGCGGCGGTAAGGGCGGCGGTGGCCAGCTGGTCACCGCCTTCCGGGTTAACGCCAAGGGCGACGCCGCCGCAGCCGGCAGCTACGTCATCCCCGGCAACGCCGGGCCCAGCCTCTACTTCACCCTCGTCGGTCAGACAAGCGGGGGCTCCGGCGTCGCGAAGGTGAGCGTGACCGCGTCGCCGCAACAGGTCACCATCCCCAGCCAGCCGGCCTACGTCTTGCCCCCCAGCCTGGGCGGCAAGCGGACACCGCAGCCATCGACGTCACCGCCCTCCACGTCGCCGTCCCCGGCTCCGCCGTCCTCCAGCGAGAACCAGCCCGCCAAGAAAGGGTGAATTTATGGAAATCTATGACTTTAAGGCTCCAGACCCGGGCACGAGGGGCCTCGCGATGAGAGTCTTCGGGCCCAATGCTCAGCTCGTGCTGGCGTTCCTCGCTTGTCTCTCCGATCTCTCCCAGGAGGATTTCGCGAAGGTAGCGAACGCCTGGCGGCAGACGGACGACAGGGACCGGGCCGAAGCCCGGGCGCGGCTGCACCGAGCCGCGTCGGACCGAGAACGGCAGCAAATCCTGGCGGCTGCGTCAGTGGCACGCCGCGAAGCCCTGGAAACCGCCAACCGGCGCCAGTGGCACGACTGGTCGTTCTGGGCCGCCGCGTCGGACGCCGCCGCGGCCATCGCTGCCCGCGACCGGATCTTCCGCGATTGCCAGACTCTGATTTCTCCGATGTCGGTAGTCATGCCATGGCTGCCGCCCGCAGCGGGAGACGCCCGGAGCGGGAAAGACATCGCAGCCAGTTATCTGCCGTCAGCCCACGCTCTCGGGCAAGGAGCCTAGGTTATGGGCGGTAACCACCTTCCGCGTCTAACATGAGTAGCCAATTCAGGCAATTCGTCGAATCCTCCCCGGACGCCATCATGATCGTCGAACCGGACGGACGGATCCGTGACGCCAACGGTCCGGCGGCATCCTTGTTCGGCTACGACCGCGAACGCCTGCGCGACGAAAGCGTCCGGACGATTGTCCCCGATCAGCCGCTGCCCCTTTTCTCGGTGGGCCCTGGCCCGGCCAAGCACGACAGCCGCAGGTTCGAGCTGGTGTGCCAGCGTGGCGACGCCAGCCAGTTTCCCGCTGAGATCAGCGTCGTCCGGATTGAGAGCGGACGCGGGCCGACGGCCGTGGTGACTGTCAGAGACATGACCGAGGCCCAACGCGCTCAGTTCGTCCTCGAGCGCAGCGTGCAAGTCCTCGCATCGGAGGGCCGAGACCGCCAGCTGCTGTTTGGTCACCTCGTCCGCGCACAGGAGGAAGAACGCAAGCGCATCGCCGCCGGCATTCATGACGACACCATTCAGCTGATCACCGCGGCCAACATGCGCCTTGAACAGCTGCGGCACCGGCTCCGGGAACCAGCCGAGGTAAGCATTCTGGACAAACTCGAGGAAGCCTTCCAGCTTTCGCTCACCCGCCTACGTCAACTGATCTTCGATCTGCGACCGTCCGGACTGGTAGTCGGCGGCCTGGCTGCCGCTCTACGGCTGCGCCTGGAACAACTGCGCTCGGAAACCGGGATCGCGTACCGGCTCGATGACGGGCTCACCAGCCGCGTCCCACCGGACACGTCCGTGCTTATCTACCGGACTGCCCAGGAGGCCCTGACGAATGTGCGCATGCACGCCCGGGCAATGACGGTCCGGGTCGAGTTGGCCGATCTCTGCAACGGCTGCCTGGTCCGTATCGACGACGACGGAGCCGGCTACAACCCGGCCGACGTCGAGAATAGGCCGGGCCATCTCGGCCTGTTGCTTATGCGGGAGCGCCCCTCGCTTGCGGGCGGATGGTGCCGAATCGAAAGCGCGCCAGGCGCCGGGACGTCCGTGGAGTTCTGGGTGCCCGTAGATCCGCCGGCCACCGAGCAGGGGAGCGCATGGTGAGCGACCCGGGCGAACCAGCCGTCGTCATCCGCGTGCTGATCGTAGAAGACCATCCGGTGGTGGCCGAAGGGCTCGCCTCCCTGCTTGAGGATTACCCCGACCTGGCGATTGTCGGCTGCGCGGGCTCGGTCGCGGGCGTAGTCGGGATGCTGGAGGAGAGCCTCGTGGATGTGGCCGTGATCGATTTTCATCTCCCCGACGGCACCGGGGCCGACGCCGCTGACCATCTTCGGGGCCGCTCGCCGTCGACGGCGATCGTGTTCCTCAGCGCCGATGACGGCGACGAGCCCCTGCTTGCCGCCATCGAGGCAGGAGCCAGCGGCTACCTGCTCAAGTCGGCGACCGGCAAGGAGATCGTGCACGCGATTCGCTCGGCGGCGGGCGGCGAGACCCTCATCGCCGCCCGGACGATCACCGGCGCGCTCGCACGAGAACGTGAAAGCGCCCGCGATCACGCCCGCCACGCGGAACTGCTGGACAGCCTGACCCAGCGCGAACAGGAAATCCTCGACCTCCTGATCCAGGGCGCCGACAACGCGACCGTGGCAAATCGGCTGAGCATCAGTTACGCGACGGCGCGAACACACGTCCGGTCAATTCTGGCCAAGCTCGACGTCCATACCCGGCTTGAAGCGGTCGCCAAGGCCACCCAGTGGGGTTTCCGAGGCTACCCCAGATAAGGCAGCCAACCCTGATCTTTTATGCGGGTCAGAGCGACCCAACGGGCCTTGTACCTGGCTCCATCGACAAGTCGGTTGCGCCGCTGCAGGCTCAAACCACACCAGCAACGCATTCTCTGCCCAGGAGGTTCACGATGCGGCCGCAGACACAGGATTGGCAGATCGAATTGCCGCGCCCTTACCGGCTGCTGTTGACGGTTGGGTGGAGCTTTACCGAGTCGATCGGGCTCCCGGCCATCGGCTACGTCCTTGGCCAGGTGCTCGACGGGCGCAATGCCGCCATGCTCGGGGGAGCCGCCGTGCTCTGGCTGATCGCCATCGTGCGCAAGGGAGTGACGGGCAGCGTCCCTGGCCTGGTCATGATCTCGGCCCTGGTGATGACGGTGCAGGCCGCGATCGCGGTCAGCACCGGCAGCGTGCTGTTCTTCCTGATCCAATTCCCGCTCGGCAACCTCGCGCTGGCGGCGCTCTTCGCATGGACCGCCCCAACCGGGACGCCCCTGGTCGCGCGGCTGGCGGCCGAGATCGTGGGACTGCGCCAGACATCGCTCCGCCATCCCAGCCTGAACAGCTTCTTCCAGGGTGTCACCTGGCTGTGGGCGTCCCTCTTCTTCCTGATGACCGTCGGATTCTCCGTCATGATGGTCACCGAGCGGCTCACGCTGTTCGTGCTCCTCACGACCGCCGTCACCGTTGGCGTCGTGGTGGTCGGGGCCGGCTTCTCGGCGCTGTGGTTTTCTGCCGCCATCCGCAAATCCGGCGTTGGCATTCGCTTCGCGACCGCCTAGCGCAATCGCATACGAGGAAGGGCGGAGGGCATGACAGCGGCAAGCAAGTCCAGCGACCACGTGGCCGTGATCATCCCGACCTACAACGAACGGGATAACGTCGCTCCCATCACGGCGCGCGTGAGGTCTTCGGTACCCGAGGCAGACGTGCTCATCGTCGACGACAACAGCCCCGACATGACGGGGAAGATCGCCGACGAGATCGCAGCGGCCGACCATCACATCCACGTGCTGCACCGGCACGCTAAGGCGGGACTCGGCGCTGCCTACATCGCCGGCTTTCAGTGGGCCCTTGACCATGGCTACGACGCCGTGGTGGAGATGGATGCGGACGGGTCGCACCAGCCCGAGGAGCTGCCATCGCTCCTGCGCGCGCTGGACCACGCGGACCTGGTTCTGGGCTCGCGATGGATGCCCGGCGGGCACGTGCTGAACTGGCCCAGGTCCCGACAGATCCTGTCCAGGGCAGGAAACGCCTACGCCAGGCTCATGCTGGGCATCGCGCTGCGCGACGCGACCGGAGGCTACCGCGTCTATCGCGCAGCAGCATTGCGCGACATCGGCCTTCATGACGTTCGGTCGCAGGGCTACTGCTTCCAGATCGACCTCGCCCTGCGGGCGATGAGGGCCGGGCTGACGGTCGCCGAGGTACCCGTCACCTTCATCGAGCGGGCCCGTGGCACCAGCAAGATGAGCATCGCGATCGTCGCTGAGGCGTTCTGGCGGGTCACTCGGTGGGGAATTACGGCTCGGGTGCGCAAACACCTCGGATTTCCCGACCGTTCTCCTGTTGGGCGGCTGCACTGCGGATACCAGCCGAGTAGCGGTGCGCGAAATCACTAGATCATGTGACGACGATTCATCCAGCCGGGCGCGAGACTCATCGAGTAAGGCCGCACCGGCGTTCTGACCAGCGAAGAAAGACAGGTCTGACAATGAGCACCACAGTATCAGCCGAACTCGAACTGCAGCTTGTCGCGTCCCACCGAAAGATCGTGCCACTGGCGGTCAGCCTCTTCTATTTCAGCGACGATCCATACGCGATCCGCGTCGCATTTCACGAAGGGGGCGACGGGCCCGTCGAGTGGACCTTTGCACGCGATCTGCTGTCAATGGGCCTTCAGGAGCGCGAGGGCCCGGGCGATGTTACGGTCTGGCCGTCAGCTGGCTCCGACGGCGGCGCGCCCGGTAGCGTCCTGAACATCGAGCTGTCCTCGCCGTTCGGCTCGGCGCACTTCGAGGCATCTGCCAGCAGGGTCTCGGACTTCCTGCGCAGGACGTACCAGATCATCCCGGCTGGCGAGGAAAGCGAGCACATTGACTTCGCAACCGGGCTGAGGGACCTACTCCGCTAAGTGTCATTGTCGCCGCCGAACAGTCACCACGGTCCGTTCGGGATGATTGCCTTTTTAATCCGAGGCTCAGGGGCGGACCTCCTGCTCATGACCTTCGGGTAGCGCGCGCCAGCAGGCCGAGGGCGCGGGCGCGCTCGATGGCGTCGTGGCGTTGATGAACGTCGAGCTTGTCGTACAGGTGGCGCATGTGGGTTCGGACGGTGTTCACCGACAGGTGGAGCTGATCGGCGATCTCGGTCACCGAAAGGCCGGTCGGCAGGTAGTGCAGGACGCGGGTCTCGGCCTGGCTGACCGGGTCGAGCAGCGTTGCCTCGGGGAGAGCGATCCCCGCCAGACCCCCCTGATCACGGGAAGGCCGTCCGCCCCCCTCGTCTCCCTCGGAGAGCAGCCGGTTGATGTCGTTGATCAGGGCCGCGTGGGCGGTGCGCCACCGGGCGTGGGACTCCAGCAGCTTAGGCACCCGGTGGATGAGGAAGGGATAGAGGACGTGGTCGGGTTCGGCGAGGTCGAGAGCGCGCTCGAGGGCCCGCCAGGCGGCGTCGGCATCGCCGAGCGCGTCCTGGGCGACCGCCTCAAGTAGCACAGCCGTCGCCACCCACATCGGATGGATATCGGTGAACGAGCCGTACAGGACAGGCGCGAGCGCGGTCCTTGCGGCCTGGGGGTCGTGCTGGGCGAGTCGCAACGACGCCAGGGCCGTGCGCATCTCTGCGCCCTGGCGCTCGCGCGTGTCCAGCCCGGCGAGAACGGCTTCTGCGCGGCCGGTTTCTCCCAGTCCCGTGAGGGCCTGCACTAGGCGTGCTCGCGCCCGTGTGGTGAGGGTGTGCGGTGTGACGAGCGTGCCGGCCAGCCGTTCGCAGGCCTCAAAGGCGTTCAGCGCCTGCTCGTAGCGCCCGCGGGCGAGCTCGAGCAGACCGCGAGAATAGTGCACGCTCATCCAGGTGCCGGGGTCGGCCTCGGCCCGGAGGGTCTGCCAGGCGCGGTCGAGCCACAGCTCTGCCTCCGACGGCCGCCCCTGGCCGACCAGCGAGGCGCCGAGCATCGCATAGGCGAGGCTGGCAGCCCGGTCTTCGCCCCAGCCGTGCCTACGCGCCAGTTCGATCGCCTGTCTGCTCCGTCGCTCTGCCAGCTCATAGGACAGCCAGAAATTCGCGACTGACGCGCCGTGCGCCAGGCCGGTCAGCTCGAGGTAGGGCCGCCCGATCTGACGGCTCAGAGCCACGCCAAGCTCCAGGTGCCGATCCGCGTCTTCCGCCCGCGCACTCGCCCAGGTCTCGGCCATGCCGAGGTTGATCATGGCCAGCGCCCGCAGATCCTCGCCCAGCCCGGGTTGCACCGCATCGGGGGCCTCCACCGCTGCGAGCAGCCGGTCCGCCTCTGCGACGACGGCCGGCAGATCGCCGCGCCACCGGGCCAGCACGAGCCGCGCGATGCCAAGGAACATCTGCCCGCGTCCGCTCCGCTCCGCGGGCACCCGCCCCTCGCCTCCCTCGAACCGCCGCGCTGCCCGCGCCAGGTAAACCTCCGCCTCCTTCAGCGATCCATTGTTCAGCTCATCGAAGGCCGCCAGCGCGGTGAGCTGCGCATCGGCCGCCACCGCGCCGGCCGGGAACGCCATGAGGAGCTCGTGCGCCGTGGCGCGCTGCCCGTCGAGCATAAGGCCGAGCCACTGATCGGTCAGCACACGGGCGGCGAGGTCCCAGTCCTGCGCGGCCTGAGCCTGCCGGATCGCCTCGACCGGGTACCCATGCCCTTCGTACCACCCGGCGGCGAGCCGATGCAGGGTGGGGATCTGGGCCGCCTCACTGCACAGGAGCTCGAGCCGGAGAAGGTCAGCGAACATCTGGTGGTAGCGGAACCAGGACCGGCGGACGTCGAGCGAGATCACGAATGCGCCAGCCCCCTCCAGCTCCTGCAGCATCCGCTCGCCGCCGCTGCCCCCGGTCAGCAGGTCAGCCAGCTCGCCGCTGATGCGATCGGCCACCGAGGTCCGCAGCAGCAGCCGCCGCACCTCCGCTGGCTGCCGCTCCAGCACCTCGGCCAGCAGATAGTCGGCTACCGTGCGCTCGCTGCCGCAGAACTCTTCGGCAAACCGCACTGGATCGGGGTGCCCGGCCAGTGACAGCGCCGCCAGGCGCAGCCCGGCCGCCCAGCCTTCGGTTCGCTCCACCAGCGGAGCGAGGGCCGTATCCGGCAGCCCGATTCCCGCCGCCGTGAACAGCGCCTTCGCCTCATCCAGGCTGAACCGCAGGTCGGCCTGGCGGATCTCGGTGAGTCCGCCCTCCAGCCGCAGCCGGTGCAGTCCCAGCCGCACGTCGTGCCGGGTCCCAAGCACGAACCGCAGATGCGGCGGCGCGCGCAGGATCAGCAGTTCCAGCTGGCGCACCGCCTCGGCCGAGGCCAGCTCGTGCACGTCGTCGATCACCAGCCAGACCACCTCCTCGAGCCCGCCCAGATCTGCCAGCAGCCCTTCAACGACCTCCCCGGTGTCCAGGTCCGGCGCCGCCGTCAGGGGCCGTATCAGCGCCGACCCGGCCGCCGTGCCCCGCAGCGCATCCAGGACCGACAGCCAGAACCGCTGGCCATCGCGCTCTTCGCGCTGCACTGCAACCCAGGCCGCGCGACTGGCCAGGCCCGTCTCGGCGATCCAGGACCGGAGCAGCAGCGTCTTCCCGCTGCCGGCCGGCGCCGACACCTTAGTGACACGCGCCGCCTGGCCAAGCCGCCCAAACAGCGTCCGGCGGGCGATGATCCCTCCTCGTGCCACCGGAACCGGATCGCCGTCGGCTGAGCACCAGTCGGCCATAACCATGACTTACTGTAAGTCCTCAGTGTCTTTCTGTTGAGACTGCTCAGCCGGATCGGCCGGAAGGCTCAAGGCCCGGCAAGGCGATGTGGGCTGAGATACACGTGGAGTGGGCCCTGCCGCTCGCGGCTACCCTGATTGAGGGAGGCGGGAGCCGGCCAACGGCCGTATGGAAAACTCGCTCGTCCGTACGAAGATCTCAGCCGGGCTGGTATCTAGGCTCTCGATCATGATCCCGGTCACACGCGTCCTGGCAATACCCGCAGCAGTCCTTGCGGCGGGCGGTGCACTGGCCTTCAGTCAGCCAACCGCCTCCGCATCCACGTTGGCCACCAAGCAGGTGTGCACCATGGAGACCAGCCCCGTCGGCGGCGGCTCCTACACGGTCGAGAACGACGAGTGGGGCTCAAGCGCCCCCGAGTGCATCACCACCGACGGCACCGCCGAATTCACGGTGGCGAAATCCTCGATCGCGAACGTCACCGACGGTGCGCCCGGCGGCTATCCGGCTATCTACAAGGGCTGCCACTGGGGTTCGTGCACAGCGCGGAGCGGCTTCCCGATCAAGGTGTCGGACATCGGGGCCGGCACGGTGACCACGAGCTGGAGCACCTCACAGCCCGGCGGCCGCAACGACAACGACGTGGCCTACGACATCTGGTTCAACCAGACGCCCACCACCAGCGGCCAGCCCAACGGCACCGAGCTGATGATCTGGCTCAACCACCACGGCCCGGTCCAGCCATTCGGCTCCAAGGTCGCCAGCGACGTCAGCATCGGCGGCCGCAGCTACGACGTGTGGTACGGCCAGCAGGGCTGGAACACCGTCTCCTACACGATGACCACCGGCACCACCTCGGTCCGCAACCTGGACCTGCGGCCCCTGGTGGCCGACTTGCTGAAGCGCGGCTACCTCAAGAGCTCGTGGTACCTGATCGACGTGGAGGCCGGATTCGAGCTGTGGCACGGCGGCGCGGGCCTGGCGACCAAGTCCTTCTCGGTCGACGTGGCCGACGGCGGGGCATCCTCGCCCCGCCCCGCCCGGCCCGGCCCGGCTGCGACCCGGCCCGTCCCGTCCCCGACTTCGACCCGTCGGATGACTCCGACCCGCTCCGCCCCTCCCCCGATGCCGACCGCTGCGCCGGCATCGACCTCCCGCATCTCCCCGCAGGCGGTCTCCCCCAGCCCGACGACACCGGGGACCCTGACCAATGCCACTGTGGACTTCAAGAACCTCGGCTTGACCCCGGCCTCCGACGTGACCCTGGTCGCGGAGGTCCGCAATTCAGCAGGCACGCTCGTGGGCTCCCAGTCATGGACCGGTCAGAATGTCGCTCCACAACAGGCACTGAACGAGACCTATACCTGGCGGGCGGCCGCGCGGCCCGGTACCTACACCGTCGAAGGACTCATTCAGGACGCCCATGGTACGACGCTCCAGCGCGCGCAGGCTGGAACCTTCACCGTGCAGTGACCCCGACGCCACGTCACCCCGGGCTGGGTTCGCTACTTGCCCGAGGTTGGCGTGGCGCTCGGCCTGGCCGCAGGGCTCGGCATGACGATGACCGCCCCGTCTCCCTCGGTGCCGTAGCTGCCTGCCTTGCCGCCGCTCAGCTGCGTGGCAAGCGCCTGGATCACCATGGCGTGTCCCGAGACGAAGTCCGCGTTGTCGACCGTGGACACCTGGCTGGCGGCGAAGCCGGCGCGCAGTGCTGCGATCGGGCTGCCCGGGCCCGAGCCGCCGGATGTGCCGGCCACTACGGTCGCCGCGCTCTTCGCAGCCAGATCCTGCGCCAGCGGCCCGAGCAGCCCGGCGAGCGGGTCGGCGGTGCCGTCGATCGGCCGGGTCTGCGGGGTGACCACCACCGCGAGCGTCGCCTGGGTGCCTGGCTGCCCGCTCGTGACCAGGAACCCCGACCGGGCGTACGCGGCGAGCGTGGCCTGCGCGGCGGCACCACCGTCGACGCTGGCCGGCCCGCTCGCGGATTCCGGCGACTTGGTCAGGATCGCGGTGGCAAGGATCTGGGCGGCCTGCTGCTGGCGGGTCTGGCCGGTGTTGAGGGTTATACCAAGGGCGTGCGCAATGTCGGTGTTGATCAGCTTCAAACTGGCTGGCGACGCGCTGCCGGTATCGAAGAAGTCCGGCTGTAGTGCAATCTGCCCGGTGACGGCCGCGCCAGCGTCGTTTGTCGCTGCGTTAACGATCGCCGTCACCACCGAAGGCTGGGCGCCCGGCTCGGTGATGATCACCAGCCGCTGGCCGGTCAGCAGGCCGCGCAGCACCGCGGGCTCAACTGACGCGGCATACGCCTCATCGAAGCTGAGCTGATTCCGGGCCGCGTCTCGCAGACTGCTCACCTGGCCCAGGTCGTTCTGCAAGGCCCAGGTGGTGGTATTCAGAGCGTCGTACGTCGGTCCCTGCAGCTCGGTGGAGCCAAGGACGATCCCGATGGCAAGGGCGAGGAACACCCCCGCGATGGACACGAGATGGTAGCGGGAATCGATCATGAGAACGTTCCAGCCATCCAGGATCTAAGCGAATACCAGATCGCGTCGAAGTACCTGCCCACGATAGGCCCGGCCGACGAGGAGGCCACGGCGACAAGCACGGTTACGACGGCGGCGAGGACAAGCGCGAACAGCCACCAGCCGGAGATCCGGCTGGTGTAGAGCTGGTGCAGCCCCTTGGCGTTGACCAGCTTTCCGGCAACCCGCAGGTGCGTGATGAACGTGCTCGACATACCCAATCGGCCCTTGTCCAGGAACTCCTCAAGCGCATGATGGGTGCCGACCACTGCGATCAGGCTGGCGCCCTTGGCTTCGGCCACCAGCAGGGCAACGTCCTCGCTGGTCCCCGGCGCCGGGCAGGTGACCGCGTCAAGGCCGAGCGCACGCACCCGGGCCAGCCCCGGCGCGCGGCCGTCCAGGTAGGCGTGCACCACGAGCTCCGCGCCACACCGCAGTGCGTCGTCCGATACCGAATCCATGTCCCCCACGATGGCATCGGGGTGATATCCGGCCTCGAGCAGCGCGTCGGCGCCGCCGTCGACCGCCAGCATCACCGGCTTGTGCTCGCGGATGTAAGGTCGCAGGACGGCCAGATCCTCCCGGTGGTGGTAGCCGCGCACGACCACGAGGACATGCGTGCCTTCCATCTCCGTTTTCATGTCAGGGGCCGGGATGCCGTGGCTCAGCAGTTCCTGCTCGCGGCGGAGAAACTGGATCGTGTTGGCGGCGAACGACTCGATCTGCAGCCCGACCGCGGACCTGGCCGCTGCCATCGCCGCCGCCACCCGCTCCTGGGTGAGCGGCCGCCCCTTGGCGATCACCGCATCGCCCAGGTACAGGGTCTCGTGGTCCAACCGCACGACGGCCCCGTCAGCGACCTTGACCAGCGCGTCCTTGACCCCGTCGACGACCGGGATGCCGGCGTCAAGCAGCAGCCCGGGTCCGGGGTTCGGGTATCGGCCGGTGATGCAGGCCGACACGTTGACGACCGCGGCGACCTTGCGCCTGATCAGGTCCTCGGCGCTCACCCGATCCAGATCGCAGTGGTCGATGATCGCAATCTCACCCGGATTCAGCCGTCTGGTGATGTCCTTCGTCCTGCTGTCAACCCGGGCCACCGCCACGATGCCCGGGTTCAGCACTGCCCGTGCTCCTGCGCGTTCCTCACCGCTGGCCCCCTCACCTCAGAAAACGCAAACTCTTAAGCAGCTGTCGATATCGACGATGCGCCAGATGACGGCCCCCGCACACCACGTATTCGCGTAGCTCGAGTCTTGTACAGAGACCCGTTCATCGGTTCACCCTCGTGCTTGGCCGCGCTCACAAGAGGTGTTGTCGTCGGGTCCATCGACGTGGCACGAGCATGTCGCGAAGGTAAATCGGGGAAGCAAAGCTGCCCGGAAACGGGGTGAACACGGGGAAACTAGATGCCTTTGCCAGACAGCCAACTGAGGATTCTCACCGCAATAGAGAAAGAACTGGAGACAGATCCGAAACTTGAGCCTGCATTCTCCGCCTTTACCGGCGCGACCAGGAGCGTGAGCATGCCGGCGGCGGAGCGGTTGAGGAGCCCAGCGCAGGCGGCCGGCTGGCGGCGCTCCCCGATCCCATTGTTGCGCACGTTCGCCGACCGACTGATCATCGCTGTCGTGGTCATCGCGGCCATCGCGGGGATACTCCTCACCGTGCCGCGCGCGGCATCCGCGCCGGGCGGACCGCGTGCGCGCCCGCCATCGGGAAGCGGGCTGACGAAGCCTGGATGCCGTCATGGCTGCCGGACCAGGGGCTCCCGACCATGACGGGCGACTTCCACAAAAAACCGCCGGAGGCGCTCGACCCCCGCCGACGGGAACGAGCCGCCCCGCTCGATAGGGCCCGGCGGGCACTGCGGTTCGCGAAACGGGCGATAGCTGACATCCTGTGCAGGCCGGGGGAAGTCATTGCCTTCCTTGACCAGGCGCCGGTCGGGGTGGGCGCCGCCAGCTCGCCGGCAGTGCTCGACGAACTGGCTCAGGCCGCCCTCGGTCCGCTCAACCGGCTGCCCGACGACGAACGCCAGGTCCTTATCACTACCCTGCGCGCCTGGGTCGCCTGCGGCGGATCCGCCGAAGCCACCGCCCACGTCCTGGGCTGCCATCCCAGCGCCGTCCGCTACCGCATCAACCGGGCCATGCAAGGAATCTGGTGCGGGCCGAAGGGAGCCGCCCCATGAGGCGGATCAATCGGGGCGCTCCAGCCGGCAACCGGTGGGTGCGCCTGCAGACAGCGGCCCACTCGCGCGACGTCTCCGCGCGCACGGTCATGACCACCGTGGCCGCGGTAGGCGCTTTCTACCTGGCGGCGAAGGTCGCCTATCGCCTGCGGGAGGTCCTGCTCCTGCTGGCCGTGGCCGGATTCATTGCCCTCGTGCTGAACCCGCTGGTGGTCGCGTTCCAGCAGCGTCTGGCGGTTCGCCGTGCGCTGGCGGTTGCGATCGTCTGCGTCGGGGCCGCATTCGTGCTCGGCGGGCTGACCGCGGCAATTGGTTACCCGCTTGCTCGCGGGATGACCCACCTGACCCGGTGGCTACCCGGATACGTGGCCGCGGCCGATCACGGCAAGGGCTGGGTCGGCCATCTCGCACGCCGTTACCACCTGCAGACATGGGTGCAGCGCAACGCACCCAGGCTGGTGAACGTCGGCCAGTCGATGGCCGGGCCGGCGCTCTCGCTCGGAAAAGACGCAGTGGCGCTCGCGATTACGCTGGCAACCATCCCCGTGCTCGTCCTGCTTTTGTTGCTTGAGGGACCCAGGATACGCATGGGAGCACTCGCGCTCCTACCCCCTGGGAGGGCGTCTCGTTATGGCCAGCTGGCCGGCGAGGTGAGCCGGTCGGTCTCCGGCTTCGTGCTCGGGAACCTGCTCACGTCGCTGATCGCGGGAATGGTGGTATTCGTCACCTTGCTGAGTCTCGGCACCCCGTACGCTTACCTGTGGGCTTTGTGGGTCGCGCTGGTCGACTTCCTGCCGGTGGTTGGCGGCGCGCTAGCCGGCATTCCCACCGTATTGTTCGTAGCCGCGAATTCGCTGACCGCCGGCTTGGTGATTCTCCTAGTATTCGTCATTTATACTCAAGTCGAGAATCACCTGCTGAATCCTCTGGTCATGAGCAAAACGGTGAGAATCAGCCCGTTGCTTGTGCTGCTTTCTATTCTGGTGGGGGCCCCGATCGGCGACTGGCTCGGCGGGCTCTTCGGCGTCTTCGCGACCGGGCTGCTCGCCATCCCAATCGCCGGCGCCCTCCAAGCGATTGTCCGCGAGACATGGGCCTGGACCGGGCAGGGCGAGCGGGTAATGCAACCCGAGCCTGGAATGGGCGGGGCGGACGAGGCCGGTCGTGCCCGCCCGCGCGGACTGCGGGCGCGTCCGTGCCGCTCGCGCGCGACTGCGCCTCCCGGCGCGGCCGGGAGGCGCAGCCACCGGTAAGAGGCGCCGCAGCTCAAGCAGCTCCAGCCCCAGAGCCTCGATCTGAGCCAGCACGCCGTGCACCGCGGATTGGTCCGCCAGAGCTCCCCTCAAGAGCGTGTCCCCGTTGCGGATCTCGGCCTGCAGGTCGGGGAACGCACGCTGCATGGTCGCGCCCAGGTGGCCGCGTACACGGATCTCGTACCGTTGCGACGACACCGGGTCTCGGTGCGCGCCGTTCATCGGCCCACAGGCTCTCGACTGCTGGCGACGGGGACGCGTTCATCCGCCCCGTCCTCCGCCTGATCTGCGTCTCTTGGGCTCATCAGGAGCTTGTCTCCCCTCCGTCTCACGTGCGCGTATCCAGCCTCGCCCTCGGCAGCGCGGGCAGCCTCACCTATTCGTGTGATTTTCCGGATGATTTACGCCGCAGCGCTGGTCCGCGCATCCCTCGTGCATCCCCGGACGTTCGGGTTGCGGCGATCGTCGCCACCGAACTTGCGGGAAGGGCGGCCGGGCGGGGCGGCGTCGTCACCGGCCGCCCTCAGCGGGGTAACCAGGGTTCGGTTTCTTCGGTACCTGACGCCCAGGGCATCCGCAGACCGGGCAGTGCCAAATATGGCATTGGGAGCACGGGCTCAGCCCGTGATTTGTGTTCATGAGGTCCGCCGTTCCGGTTGCTGATTGTTCGTGGAAAGTCCGTGCTACGCCGTGGTGGCGATGTTCGTTGTACGGAGAGACATCCTCCTGCAGTACATGCGAACCAGCCTGCCCCCTGGCTTGGTGAGCTCGCATCACCCGACCCGATGATCTGCGCCAGCGGTCCTTGATCACTCAGCCATGTGACGCCAACTCACCCATCCGCGCGCGAGACTCGGTGCTGTCGGACAGTAAAGAACGAAGGAGGGCTCGAACATGTCGAACATGACAAACATCAACGCACAGCGGTCCACCGAACGACGGTGTTCGCACGTGCCCCGGTGCCCGGGTGGACTGGCGCATGACCGCGGGAGGGCCAGCACGATCGCCAGCCATCCAGAACAGGGGTGGAGCCTGCTGTGCAACGGCGTGGTTGTCTTCGACGACGGCGGGGAGCTGCTGCCCGGTGGCCGGGCCGTTCCTTCCCCGTCCCCTCGTCCGCCGGCCAGCGCCGACCTGCCCGCCGCGGCCTAGCCGAGAGCGAGACATGCTCGTGCCGCACGGTGAGAACGTTGGCACTCGCACTCTCGATGACTGGGATAAAACGGCCAAATAGCAGTTCTGCTGCACGGGGACCCATGAGCGGCTCATCGGCGCGGCGGTGGACGGGGACCGGTGGCTGTTCGCCCGCCAGGACACGCCGGGGTGCCCTAAGTCCTCAAGCAGTGGATCGACATCATCAGCCAGCCGGGCTGGGTGTTCAGCTTCACCCCCGACGCCGGGTACAGCGGCCTGATCCGCGGCAAGAAGGCCGCGGTGATCTACACCAGCGGCGTCTACTCGCCCGGGGCCCCGCTGGCCTACGGCGCCGACTTCCACGCCGCGTTCTTCAACGACTGGCTGCGGTTCGCCGGGTTCACCGACGTCACCGAGATCCGCTGGCAGCCCACGGTGCTGACCGCCGCCCGCGACACCGACAAGACGGCCGCCCTGCAGCGGGCCGCCGACGCCGGCAGCCGCTTCTAACCGCTACAGCCACCACCAGCCCAAACCAGGAAAGGGAGACAGCCATGCCCGCCATCCGTCATCGCAAGATCACCGTCGACGGGCTCGGCGTGTTCGTCCGCGAAGCCGGCGACCCCGCCAGGCCGACGATCGTCCTGCTCCCCGGGTACCCGTCGAGCACCCGCGCGTACGTGCGGCTCATCGACCGCCTCGCCCCCGACTGGCACGCGGTCGCCATCGACTACCCCGGCTTCGGCAGCTCCGACCCGCTGCCCGGGAGCCCGACCTTCGACCGCCTCGCGGAGATCACCGGCAAGGCCATCGACCAGCTCGGCATCGGCGACTACGCCATCTACATGTTCGACTTCGGCTCGCCCGTCGGGTTCCGCATCGCCGTCCAGCACGACCAGCGGGTCCGCGCCATCGTCACCCAGAACGGCAACG
>Ga0335072_10007260_pt1 | contig 16150 bp, 17 predicted proteins | sample Lox_Sample_21_FD_206725 | JGI IMG/M metagenome (GOLD analysis project Ga0335072, IMG submission 206725) | Soil microbial communities from Loxahatchee National Wildlife Refuge, Florida, United States - Lox_Sample_2.1 | ecosystem: Environmental > Terrestrial > Soil > Wetlands | place: USA...
CGCCGCCCGCGGCACCGTAGCCACCCACCCCGTAGCTGCGGGGTCGCCGACAGGAGGACGCTGACCGCCCTGCCCGGATAGCAGCAACAAGCGCGGAGCGCTGAAGACCACCCTTAGATCGAGTCGGGCGCGAGCGACGTCAGGAACGAGCGGAGGGCGTCGACGGTGGTGAAGACGTGGCCGGTGATGCCGAGCGCCTCGGCCCCGGCCACGTTGGCGTCGCGGTTGTCGATGAAGACGGCCTCGGCCGCGGTGATGGACAGGTCGGCCAGGGCGTGCAGGAAGATCTCGGGCTGGGGCTTGATCAGGCCAAGCTCGCCGCTGACGTAGCACGCCTCGAAGAAGTCGCCCAGCGGGCCGTGCCTGAAGTAGCTGCCGTAGTCGGGGCCGGCGTTGGAGAGCAGCGCCAGCCGGGTGCCGCCGGCCCGCAGGTCGGACAGGACCTCGATCACGGCCGGGTTGATCGACAGCCAGGAGCGGAAGTCCGCCGCCCACAGCTCGTGCATCCGCGCCTCGTCCCAGGCCGCGCCCAGGTCGTCGGAGATCGCCTGCCAGTACGCGATGGCGCCGGCGGTGCCCTGGTCGAGCCCGTCCCGGTGGCCGAAGTAGGCCCGCCAGAACCTCTCCGCGCCGACGGCGTCGACCTCGGCCAGCCGCGCGATCGCGGCCCGGTCGGCCTCCGACGGGGTGAGCGAGATGACTTCGCCGAAGTCGAAGATGACGGTCCGGCCGGGCAGGGAGAGGGGCGCGCGGGTCACCCGGATACGGTACCGGGCGGCGACCCAACACTTCGGGGCGGCATCCGTGGTACCTGATATGAACGATTCCATGCTGACGCAGGCAACGTCCCGGCGGGCCGAGCTGACGCGGGAAGCCGGGCAGGCCCGGCTGGCCGCGCGGACCCGCCGCCCCCAGCCGGCACCGCGCACCACCCGGCCGCAGCCGAACCAGAAGACCCACGCCAGAACACCGTCGCGGCCGCCGCGGCCGGGTTCGTGGCTGGCCGCCGCGATCGCCCGGCTGCGGCCGGCGACCCGGGGACGGTGGCAGGCACAATGAGCCGGAGCGCGACCGTCAGCGACTCCAGCGAAAACGGCACCACGAACCCAACCGTGACAACCGAGAAGACAGGCGGCAGGCGATGAGCGAGACGGAAACCCCGAGCGGCCGGCCAGGCCGGGTCGTGAAGGGCGAGGCGATCCTGGACCTCAGCCATTTCACCGAGCCAGATCAGCTGGCCGCGATCAGCCGGATCGAGGACGTGGCGGTCGTCGTGGTGCCCGAGTCACTGGCGGCCGGGTACGCGGCGATCCCGACCGCCGACGTGGCGTCGACCCTGTACGTGCCCAGCGGGGTCAACGTCCGGCTGCAGACCGGGTCGCTGGCGGTGGGCGGCGACGGACTCGGCGCCGAGAACGACGTGCTCGTCGTCATCGGGTTGCTGCTGATCACCAGCCCGGTCACCGGGCCGGTGCCCAAGCGCATCTACGTGGTCGGGTCGGTGCTCGCGCCGCGCGGCAGCGAGCAGGCTCTCGGGCCGGCGCTGGCGGGCGGGACCGGAGGCGTGTCCTACTACGACTACAACGACGGCCAGCACGTCAAGGTGATCAGCGGCCAGGTCAGGCTGTCGCCGGCGATGCTCGCCAACGCCGCCGGACGCCCGGACGACATCCTCGTGGTGGCGGGCGAGGTGGTGGTGACCGGTGAGGTCACCTCGGTCGGCTACGGCCTGACGCTGATCGCCGGGCAGCTGGCCGCGCCGGCCGCGAGCCGCGACGTGCTCGAGCCCGCGATCCAGACGCAGGGCCAGGTGACCTGGTACGAGGGCGCGAATCCGCGGGTGTTCAACGGCAGCACCAGCATCGGCCCCGACTTCCTGCGCCTGCTGCCCGGGCCGACCTCGCTGGTCGTGCTTGGCGACCTCACGCTCGAGGAGACGGTGACCGAGGCGGCCCTGCAGGAGAAGGTCGCCGGGCTCGCCGTGTTCGGCGACGTCATCGCCCCGCCCGGGCTCATCGGGGTGGCGCAGTTCATCGCCACCGACGTGTTCGGCCGTATCCTGACGACCGATCAGGCCCGCGAGCGTGCCAGCGACGGGCCCGATGGATCGGGAAGCTGAGTTCGGCCGCCTCTACGAGGCGCACCGCGTCGCGGTGCACGCCTACTTCACCGGCAAGACCGGCGACCGCCAGCTCGCGGCCGACCTGATGCAGGAGGTCTTCCTGCGGGCCTGGCAGCATCTGGACAAGGTCGCGGGCCTGCCGGAAGACGGTCAGCGCGGCTGGCTCTTCACGGTGGCGCGCAACCTGTCGGTCGACGCGGCCCGTCGCCAGCGCACCGCCGACGGCGCGCAGCGCGCACTCGAAAGCGAGCCAGCCGGCCGGCCGGGGGTGACCAGCCCGCCCGCGAGCACGGCCGTGCTCGCGGCCGAGCGGGCGGGCGTCGTCGCGGCGGCGATCGCGACGCTGCCGGAGCGGCAGCGGGTCACGCTCACGATGGCCGCCGCCGGCGAGCTGAACAGCGCCGAGATCGGCGCGGCGCTCGGCGTGCCGGCCGGCACCGTCCGCTACCGGCTCTCGCAGGCCCGCCGCACGCTGGCCGAGGCGCTCGGCGATTACGATGATGCACAGGAGGAGGAGCGATGAGCCTCGACGACGACCTTGCGGCCTGGGCCGCCACCGTCCGGCTGCCCGACGCCGACGCCACCGCGATCTTCCGGCGGATCGTGGCCGTGCCGGTCCCCCTCCCGGCCGCCGCCGCGCCGCGGCTGAAGCCGTCGTGGTGGCGCGGCTACAACGCGGGCTTCGCCGCGCGGATGGTGGCGAGCACCGCCCCCGTCCGGCTCGCGGCCTGAGCAGACTGAGCCGCCTGAGCAGGCGGCGCGGTCCGACCAGGCGGCGGCACCCTCAGGCGTCCCGCCGAACCAGCAGCCAGCCGCACGCGGCGAGCAGCACCGCCGTCCAGATGCAGAACACCCCGAACCCCTGCCAGGGCGAGAGCACGTCCCCGGCCTGCTGGCTGGTCTGCCCGGCCAGCACGCCGGCCACGGTCGGGAAGTAGCCGTGGATGTGGTTGGCGATCGTGCCCGGGATCAGCGAGATCAGCGGCGGCACCACCAGCACGAGCGCGATCACGGTGGCGATGGCGCCCGCGGTGTGCCGGATGAGGCCGCCGATCGCCAGCGCGAACAGCCCGAGCACGGTCAGGTACAAGATCCCGCCGATGCAGGCCTGGGTGACGCCGGGCTGGGACAGCGAGATCGACACGTGGCTGCGGATGATCGCGGTGGTGATGAAGAAGACCGCGAACACCGTGACCGCGCTGACCACCAGGTCGAGCAGCGCGAACACGATCGCCTTGGCGGCCAGCATCGGCAGCCTGGTCGGCACCGCGAGCAGCGAGGACCGGATCGCCCCAGTCGAGTACTCGCTGCTCATCACGATCACGCCGAGCACGCAGATCGCGAGCTGGCCGAGGCCGAACCCGGCCCCGAACAGCACCGCGGTCGGGTCCTCGAGCAGCCGGACGTGGTTGGGGTGGTTGCCGGGGCTGTTCCAGGTGTTGTTGATGACGAGGACGATCAGCGCGCTGAAGCCGATCGCGACGACCACGAACGCGACCAGCGACCAGACCGTCGACCGGACCGAGCGGATCTTGGTCCACTCGGCGCTGAGCAGCCCGGCGTTCATGACGCCGTCGATTCGCCGAGCGGTGCCCGGCCGTGCTCGGCCCGGCCGTGCTCGGCCCGGCCGTACTCGACGCTGTCCGCCGTCATCTCCATGAACGCCTCCTCGAGCGAGGGCAGCCGGGGGGTGAGCTCGTGCAGCACCACCGAGGCGGACGCGGCCAGCTCGCCGATTCGCGGCGCGGCCAGCCCCGTCACGACCAGGCCGCCGTCCTCGTCGGTGACCGCCCCGCCGTCGCCCGTGATGAGCTCACGGAGCCGGTCGGCCTCGGGCGAGCGGACGAAGACCGAGCGCTCCGAACTCTGCTGAATGAACTCCTCGGTCGAGCAGTTGGCGATCAGCCGGCCACGGCCGATCACCACCAGGTGGTCGGCCGTGACCGCCATCTCGCTCATCAGGTGGCTGGACACGAAGATCGTCCGCCCCTCCGACGCAAGCTGGCGCATGAACGTCCGGACCCAGCGGATGCCCTCCGGGTCAAGCCCGTTGACCGGCTCGTCGAGCATCAGCACCGGCGGGTTGCCGAGCATGGCCGCCGCGATGCCGAGCCGCTGGGTCATGCCGAGGGAGAACCCGCCGGCCCGCTTGTTGGCCACCTCCCGCAGGCCGACCAGGTCGAGCACCTCGTCCGCCCGGCTGGCCGGCACGCCCTGGGTCTGCGCCAGGAACAGCAGGTGGTTGCGGGCGCTGCGGCCGGGATGGAGGCTGCGCGCCTCGAGCAGCGCGCCGACCCGGGTGAGCGGCTTGGCGAGCTGGTCGTAGGCCAGGCCGCCGATCGTGGCGGAGCCGCCGTCCGGCCGGTCGAGGCCGGTGATGAGGCGCATGGTGGTGGACTTGCCCGCGCCGTTCGGTCCGAGGAAGCCGGTCACCCGGCCAGGCTCGACGTCAAACGACAGGTGATCGACCGCCACCTTGTCGCCAAACCGCTTCGTCAGATCACGGGCCTCGATCAGCCCTGGCGCTTCGGCCACATGCACTCCCGGTTCGCCGGGCGAGCGCCCGTTGGGGCGGGCACTGCGGTGATTACGGCCACAGCATGCCCGTAATCAACCGGAAGCGCAAACACCTTTGGCACCAGAAAGCCCAATCGTCGGCGAACGGACCCGTCACTGCGCGCCGCCGGCCACCAGTTCGGTCAGCGCGGGCAGGCCGCCCGCGTCGAACGCGCCGCCGTCGGTGACCAGCTGCACCAGCACGTGGTCGGCCCCGGCCGCGAGGTGCTCGCGGAGCCTGGCGGCCAGAGCCAACGGTCCGTTCGGGACAACCGAGGACATCAGCCGGTCGCTGCCCCCACCTTCGATATCGGCGTCAGTGAAGCCGAACCGCTTGAGGTTGTTGGTGTAGTTCGGCAGCCGCAGATAGCGCGTGGCGTAGCCGCGGGCGGCGGCCGCGCCCTGCTCGCCCGGGTCGAGCGCGGCGGCGAGCTCGGGGATGAGCAGCGGCTGCGGGCCGAGCGCCTCCCGGGCGTACCGGGTGTGCTCCGGCGGGGTGAAGTACGGGTGCGCGCCGAGGGTGCGCTCGCGTGACAGCTCGAGCATCTTCGGCCCGAGCGCGGCCAGCATGACCGGGGCGTTCACGGCGCCGAGCTCGTCGAGGAACCGGACCATCTTCGAGTACGGCTTCACGTAGGCCTGCCCGCTGGCCTCGACCGGCGGGGCGTGGCTGACGCCGAGGCCGAGGATGAAGCGGTCGGGGTAGGCCGCCGCCAGCCGGTTCGCCTCGGCCGCCAGTTCGGCCGGCGCCCACGTCCAGATGCTGGCGATGCCGGTCCCGAGCACCAGTCGCTCGGTGGCGGCGAGGGCCGGCTCGACCGACGCGAGGGCCGCGCGGGAGTTCATCCCCGGGAACCAGACCGACGTGAAGCCGGCCGCCTCGATCGTGCGCGCGTACTCCGCCGGGTCAAGCCCCGTCCCGGCTGGCGGTGGCATCCAGATCCCGATCGGACCGAGTACCCGCCGTAGTTCATCGGTAGTCAGCATGATGTTGTTATATGCCACAGGGGGAGTGGGTCACTGCGAGGGGGGAGAGGGTCATGGAGCGACCGATCGGGGCACCGTGCTGGATCGACCTGCTGACGTCAGACGCGCGACGGGCGCAGGATTTCTACAACGAGGTGCTCGGCTGGTCCCCGGGGGAGGCGTCCGAGCAGTTCGGCGGCTACTTCATGTTCATGCGCGACGGGGTGCCGATGGCAGGCTGCATGCAGTACGCGCCCGGGGCGCCGGGCATGGAAGGACCCGACCAGTGGGGCGTCTACCTATCGTCGACTGACACCAAGGCCACCGTCGAGAAGGCCGTCGCCGCCGGCGGTTCGCTCCGGGTGGGGCCGATGGACATCGCCGATCTGGGCATCGAGGCAATCGTCGCCGACAGCGCCGGCGTTCCGATCGGCGCGTGGCAGGCCAACCTGTTCCCCGGGCTTACCACGTTCGAGGATCCGGGCGCGGCGGTCTGGTTCCAGCTGCTGACCAGCGATTACACCGGAGCGGTGGCGTTCTACCAGGACGTGTTCGGCTGGCAGACGCGGGTGCAGAGCGACACGCCGGAGTTTCGCGACACCGTCCTGACCGCGGGCGGGGAGGACTTCGCCGGGATCGCGGCCGCATCCGACGGTGACCTGGCGGCCGGGGAGCCGGGCCGCTGGGAGGTGTTCTTCCGGGTCGCCGACGTGGACTCGGCCCTGCGGGGGATCAGCCGGCTGGGCGGCAGCGTGCTGCGGGCGGCGGCGGACACCCCGTTCGGGCGGCTCGCGGAGGCGGCCGACCCGATGGGCGCCCGCTTCAATCTGGCCGGCTGACGGCTGGGGCGGCTGGCGCTCGTGTTGCGCGTTTTCGTGCGCTAAGTTCTTGGGTCGTGTCGACCATTCTCATCACCGGGGCCGCTGGCCGTATCGGGACGATGCTCCGTACCCGGCTGGCCGCGCCCGGCCGGGTACTCCGCCTGCTTGACGTCACCCCCGTCGCCGCGCCGTTCGGGCCGGGCGAGGAGGCGATGACCGCGTCGGTGACGGACCTGGCCGCGATGACCGCCGCCTGCGCCGGCGCGGACGCGGTCATCCACCTGGGCGGCATCCCGTCCGAGGCGCCGTGGGAGCGGATCCTCGACGTCAACATCAACGGCACCTACACGGTCTTCGAGGCGGCGCGCCGGGCCGGGGTGAAGCGAGTGGTGTTCGCGTCCTCCAACCACGCGGTCGGGTTCACCCCGCCGTCGCAGTTCCCCGTCCCCGACTTCGCGTTTCCCGCGCCGGACACCTACTACGGCGCCTCCAAGGCGGCGGGCGAGGCGCTGGCCGCGCTGTACGTGAACCGGTACGGGCTGGACATCGTCTGCATCAGGATCCTGTCCTGCTTCGTGACGCCGAGGGACCCGCGGATGCTGGCGACCTGGCTGTCGCCGGATGACTGCGCGCGGCTGTTCGACGCGTGCCTCACCGCGCCGTCTCCCGGGTTTCAGGTGATCTACGGCGTCTCCGCCAACACCAGGGGCGGCTGGGTCTCGCTGGCCGGCGCGCGGGCGCTCGGCTACGAGCCGCTCGACAACGCGGAGGACTACGCGGCCGACCTGATCGCCCTCCACGGGGAGCCGGACCCCGACGACCGGACCTTCATGTTCCTCGGGGGCGACTTCACCTCCCCCGCCCTCGACGCACCCGCTCAGTAGCCAGCCGGATAACAGCAAGGATACATAACAGCAAGAAGCGCGGGGCGCTGATCTCAACGCGGCGGGACGGCACGTGGCGTTAGTTCTTGCCGGTGATGCCTGAGTAGTCGGCGACGACGCGCGGGGTGCCGGCGCCGGCCGGGGGATCGTCGGCGGCGAACTGGTCCAGGTAGCTGAGCGTGGCCCTGGAGAGCGCCTGGGCCGAGGAGTACAGGCCGGGGACGGTCAGGTGGATCACCGAGCCGGCCGGCGGGGTGATCGCGAGCTCGGCCGCGTCGGTGTAGAAGACGAGCGCGCCGCCGTTGGTGGTGAGCAGCGCGAAGGTCTGCCCGGCGGTCCCGGTCGCGGCCGCGTGCTCGTCGGTGACAGTCGCCGTCGGCAGCTTGCCGCGCCAGAACGCCTGGTCGGAGCGGTCGGCCAGCGCGCCCGGGTCGGTCACGGTGACGCCGGCCCCGTTGCCGTCGATCGCGGCGGCGGTCCGCTCCGCGAGCTGGCCGGGCGCGATCGCCAGCGACGTCGACGTGGCGCTGACCGCCGTCGCGAGCCCGTTGCCGTCGACCGCGACCTGCGGGGCGCCCGCGCCCGCGAGCAGGTAGGGCTCGACCGCGTTCTGCCACGGGCCGCCCGGAGCGGCCTGGGTGAACAGCAGGTACTCGGTCGAGGTGACCTTCTGCGGGTCGGCCGCGAACGCGTTCGAGACCTGCACGACGAACCAGCGCGTCCCGTCCGCCGCCTCGGCCTGGGGGATGTAGTAGGTCGCCGCCGCCGGCGCGAACGCAGCGTACGGGGCCGCCCCGGCGGCCGCCTGGACCGTGTAGAGGCCGGCGTCGATCGCGTAGCTGCCGCCGGTTTCGACCGTGGCCAGCGTGGCGGCGCTGCGCCTGGCGTTGGCGGTGTTGTTGGCGGTCGTGTAGGCGGACAGCACGCTTCGCGCGGCGGCCAAGGTCAACGGCGTCGGGCCAGCGGCGGCCCCAGCCGAGCCGGCCCCGGCCGCCGTCTCCCCAGCCGCCCCGGCCGTGGAACTGGCGCCCGCCGTCGGCGAGGCGGTCCCGGTGGCGGTGCGGGCGTGGCCGAGGGCGAACATCACGATCCCGGCGCCGACGGCGGCGCCCGCCACCGCGAGCGCGACCGGAATCAGCAAGCGACCCCGGGCGGGCGGCCGGTCGTCCCATTCCCCTTCGTCGTCCTCCTGCCACCGCCGGCCGCCCGGCTGCCAGGCCGCGCCAGTCGAGGTCGGCCCGCTGTCGGGCCGGCCTCGGCGACGGTGAGAGCCACCCTGCGGGTAGCCCGGCGGCCGGCTCGGGTACAAGGCCTCGGTCATGTCCGCGGCCCCCAGGTCGCCGACCGGGGGCGGCGGGCGCCACCGGCCGGCCGGCGGTTCGCCGCCGACACGGCCACCCGGCTCGGCGGCATCCGGCGGGGGTGGGTACGGCGGCGGTGCGTACGGCGGGATGTCGTCCGGCGGCGGTGCGTACGGCGGGGTCATCTCCGGCCACGGTGCGTACGGCGGGGCGACGTCGAGGGGCGCGGCGGGCAGCGACGCGCGGCCCTCGAACCCGTCGCGCTCGTAGATGATCGGGTACGCGGCCGGCGGGTCGTAGGACTCGCCGCCGCTTGGGTACCGGTCGCCCTCCGGCCATCCGCCGCCGTTCCGCCATCCGGCGTTGCCGGGCCAGCCTCCCTGGTCGGGAAGGGAGGCCGGCGCGCCAAGTCCCCCCGGCGGCGTGTACGGGTACGGGTAGTCGGGATCCTGGTCGTACGGGTACTCCGACCCCGGCTGCACCGGGGACGGGTACGCCGACGGCGCTGGCGGCGGGTACTTCGGCTCGTGATGCTCGGTCGGCTCGCGGCCGTAGCCAAAGTCCCACTGGCTCATGCTGGCGCTCCCAGGATCGGATCCCTACGTCCTGTATCACGGACGGCAGGACGCCCAGGTTCACGTCCTAGGCTGGCACGAATGCAGCGGCGACGTGGCGGTTACTGCGCAGTCGTCGTATTCGGACGGCTACGCCACGCGGTGCGTCCAGCTCAAGCTGGCACCGACGGAGCTGGTCGTGGTCGCGACGACGGCGGCCGCCGTCGGCCGGGCGGCGGCGTGGGCCGCGCCGCCACCGCCGGTGGCGATGCCGGCGAGCAGGGTGAGCAGGCCCGCCGCCGTCGCGATCCTGGTCGTCCAGCGAATGCGCATACCGTCCCGTCCCCTTCGGCTCCGCCGCCCGCGCGGCCCTGCGTCCCGGCGTTGTTCCCGCGCCGCCGGAAGCCCGTCTATAACGGGATGGTATCCGCCAACCACAGGAAAACGGGGAGCGGCGCGCCGGGCGCGGCGCGGATTGCCAGCGCGGATCACGGATCAGTAGCGCATGCCCATCGCCGTGCGGACCTCGGCCAAGGTGCCCTCGGCGATCGCGCGGGCCTGGGCGCAGCCGTCGCGGAGCACCTGGCGGGCGTAGCCGGGATCAGCCGCCAGTTCCGCCCGGCGCGCCCTGACCGGCGCGAATCGCTCGTTGACGGCCTCGGTCACCACCCGCTTGAGCGCCGCCGCGCCGCCGTCGCCGATCTCCTCGGCGACCGCCGCCGGGTCACGGTCGAGGCAGAGCGCCGCCAGCAGCACCAGCGAGGAGACCTCCGGCCGGCCGGCCGGGTCGTAGCCGATGCGCCGGGTCGAGTCGGTCTTCGCCCCCCTGATCAGCGCGGCCGTCTCGTCGGCGGTGGCGCGCAGCTCGATCGCGTTCGCCCGTGACTTGCTCATCTTCCCGCCGTCGGTGCCGAGCAGCAGCGGCGCGTCCGACAGCAGCGCGTCCGGGACCGGGAAGACCGGAGCTCCGCCCGCCCCCGGGTAGCGCTCGTTGAACCGGCGCGCGATCTGCCGGGTCACCTCCACGTGCGGCAGCTGGTCCTGGCCGACCGGCACCAGGTTCGCCTTGCAGAACAGGATGTCGGCCGCCTGGTGGGCCGGGTAGGTGAACATCAGCCCGCTCACCGACGCCTGCCTGGAGTTCGCGATCTCGTCCTTCACGGTCGGGTTGCGCTGCAGCTCGGGCACCGTGACCAGCGACAGGAACGGCAGCAGGAGCTGGTTGAGCCCCGGCACGGCGCTGTGCGCGAAGATCACCGAGCGGGCGGGGTCGATCCCGATCGCGAGGTAGTCGAGCACCAGCCCGACGACGTACTCGTCGAGGCGCTCGGCGGTGTCCCGGTCGGTCAGCACCTGGTAGTCGGCGATGAGCACCAGCACCTCGGCCCCGGCGTCCTGCAGCCGCACCCGGTTCCTGAGCGTGCCGAAGTAGTGCCCGAGGTGCAGGTGCCCGGTCGGCCGGTCACCGGTCAGGATCCGGAACTCCCCGGCCCCGGCGCCGATCATCGCCTCGAGCTCGGCCGATCGTCGCAGCGCGGCCGCCAGGGTTCCGGAAACCGGGTCGGACACCGGGTCGGTCAGCGTGGTCGTCATGGGTCTTCCTCCTTGGCTGGGTCTTCTCATCTGGACTCAGGGACGACCCCGCACAAGCAGAACGGCCGTCCCCGCACTCGGCGGACGGCCGTTGTCATGAAGCGCGCGCTCAGCTCGGCAGCCGTCCCGGTAGGGGACGCCACCAGCCCTGGAACGTGACGCGAGTCATAGGAGAAGCATAACCGGCGAGGGCGCAGTCACGCGACCGTTCGGGACGCGGATGGATTTGATCTTTCCCCGGCGCGGCCGCGAGCCCCGGCTGTGAAAAGCTAGCGCCATGGAGTACACCCATCTCGGCCGTTCCGGCCTCTCGGTGAGCCGCCTCTGCCTCGGAACGATGAACTTCGGGCCGCTGACGGCGCCCGACGAGGCGCACGCGATCATGGACCACGCGCACGAGCTCGGCATCAACTTCTTCGACACCGCGAACCGGTACGGCAGCGCCGACGGCGAGGCGGGCAAGGCCGCCGACAAGCCGACCGGGCACGCCGGCTGGACCGAGGAGATCATCGGCGACTGGTTCGCTGCGGGCGGCGGCCGCCGTGAGCGGACGGTGCTGGCGACCAAGCTCTACGGCTCCATGGGCCCGTGGCCGAACGAGAGCAAGCTGTCGGCGCTGAACATCCGCCGGGCCTGCGACGCCTCGCTGAGGCGGCTGCGGACCGACTACATCGACCTGTACCAGATGCACCACATCGACCGCGACACCCCGTGGGACGAGATCTGGCAGGCGATGGAGGTGCTGGTCGCGCAGGGCAAGATCATCTACGTCGGCTCGTCCAACTTCGCGGGCTGGGACATCGCCCGGGCCAACGAGACCGCCAAGGCCCGCGGCGTCGGCGGCACGGTCAGCGAGCAGTCGCTGTACAACCTGGTCAGCCGGACCGTCGAGCTTGAGGTGCTGCCCGCCGCCAAGGCCTACGGGGTCGGGCTGATCCCGTGGTCACCGCTCGGCGGCGGGCTGCTCGGCGGCGTGCTGAGGTCCGAGCGCGAGGGCCGCCGTCGGATCTCCGGCCGGGCCAAGCTGATGGTCGAGGCGAACCGGGACAAGTTCGCCGCCTACGAGGACCTGTGCGAGAAGCTGGGCGAGGAGCCGGCCAACGTGGCCCTGGCGTGGCTGCTGCACCAGGACGGGGTGACCGCGCCGATCATCGGCCCGCGCACCCGCGCGCAGTTCGACGGCGCGCAGCGGGCGCTCGAGATCTCGCTCGACGCCGACCTGCTCGGCCGGCTCGACGAGATCTTCCCCGGCTATCGGCCGGCGCCGGAGCACTACGCCTGGTGAGCGCGCAGGCCCAGGCCGCGGCGCCGCTGCTGCGGGACCGATCCGGAGCGCAGCGGGTCACGAACATCGAGCTGTTCTTCGACCTGGTCTACGTGTTCGCGGTCACCCAGCTCTCGCACTACCTGCTGCGGGTGCCGACGGTCGGCGGCGCCTTCCAGACCGCGATCCTGCTCGCGCTGGTGTGGCTGGCCTGGGCCTACACCACCTGGGTGACGAACTGGCTTGACCCCGAGCGGCTGCAGGTGCGGCTCCTGCTGGTGGCGCTGATGCTCGTCAGCCTGGCGATGTCGGCCGCGCTGCCGCGCGCGTTCGCGGGGTTCGGGATCTGGGTGGGCGGCGCCTACGCGCTCATGCAGATCGGCCGCAGCGCCTTCATGGTCACGGCGCTGCCGTCCGGGCCGCTCGGCCGCAACTACCAGCGGATCCTGGCCTGGTCGGTGGTCAGCGGGGCGCTGGCGGTGGCGGGCGGGCTGGTCGGAGGCCACGCCCGGGAGCTGCTGTGGCTGCTGACGGTCGCGGTCGACGTGCTCGGCGGCCTGCTCGGATTCCCGGTCCCGGGGCTCGGCCGGTCGCGTACGGCCGACTGGACGATCGAGGGCGGCCACTTCGCCGAGCGCTGCCAGGCGTTCATCCTGATCGCGCTGGGCGAGTCGATCGTGATCATCGGCGCCACCCTGTCCGAGGTCGCCCAGGTGTCAGGCACCGAGATCGCCGCGTTCGTGGTCGCCTTCGCCGGCTCGCTCGCGCTCTGGTGGCTCTACTTCGACCGGTCGGCCGAGGCCAGCACGGAGGTCATCGCCCGCTCGGCCGACCCCGGCCGGCTGGGGCGATCCGCCTACCACCTCATCCACCCGGTGATGGTGGCCGGGATCATCGTCACCGCGGCCGGGGACGAGAAGATCCTCGCCGATCCGTCGGCCCACGCGACCGCGCCGTCGGCCTGGCTGATCCTGGGCGGGCCGGCGTTGTTCCTGGCCGGGCACGCGGCGTTCAAGTACGTGCTGTGGCGGGACGTCCCGTGGATCCGGCTGGCCGGCATCGCGGTGCTGGCGCTGCTGGCCCTGGCAGTCCCGACGCTGCCGGAGATCGCCCTGGCCGGCTGCGCGGCCGCGGTGGTGGCGGTGGTGGCCGCCGCCGACCGCCGGGCGCACCCGGCCCAGCCGGGGCCGGCGCCGTCCGCCGCGGAACCTGCCGCCTAGCCGGTGCAGGCCGGCGACGCCTGGACGAGGTCGAGGCTCCAGCCGAAGTGCCGGTCCGACAGGGGCTGGATGACGAGGTCAATGCCCACGCCCGCCGGGATCTCGCGCGAGTCGAAGGTGATCGCGATGCCATGGGCGAAGGCGGCCATGTTGGCATGCGCCCCGCCCAGGATCTTCTCCTGAAGGTTCGCGTTCGCCACATCCGACATGGTGACGCGCCGGCAGCCGGACGGCGGCGTCGGGTCGCTGGAGGGCATACCGGTCCGGACCACGACCCGGACCGGGACCCCGTCGGCCCGGAGTGCGCTCTGCAGCCCCGTCACTGCGAGCAGTTGGCGGAGCGTGACCGTCACGGTGCCGCCGACGCCCTTGGTCACCGTCCAGGCGTCCAACCGGGCACTACCCGACGGCACGGCGCGGCCAGGCCCGATGAGGGCCACCGCCGTCACGCCGGCAATCGCGGCCGCGCCGACGAGACCGGCGGCCCGGTAGGCGCGGCTGCGTCCGCGCAGCACCCGCCCGCGGCGAGCGGTCTGCTCGACCGGCACGTCCAGGCGGACCTCGGCGAACGAGTCCCGCACGGCGGTCAACAGCTGGTCGTCGTTCATCGCTGCTCCTGTTCGATGACGCCGGAGAGTTCCGCGCGCAGCGCGGCCATCGCGCGGGCCAGGTGAGCGGTGACCGTGCCGGGCGCGATGCCGAGCGCCTGGGCGGTCCCCGCGGTGTCCAGGTCCAGGAAGATCCGCAGCGCGACGACCTCCCGTTGCCGGGCGGGGAGCCGCAGCAGCGCCGCCATCAGCGCGCGGTCCACCAGCGAACGGTCGAGGGCGCCGTCCGTGCCGTCGAGCAGGGCCGTCTCGGCGCCGGAGCCGGGAAGCTCAACCTCGCGCCGGTACCGCCGCCACCACGACACCCGCGCGTTGAGCGCGGTCCGCACCACCCAGGCCGCCGGGGCCGGGTGACGGCTGACCGTGTGCCAGCGCGCCCAGGCGCGCGCGAACGCCTCCGCCACCAGGTCCTCGGCCGTCGGCCGGTCGCCGACGCTGGCGAAGACCACCCGCAGGCAGTCGTCCCGCGTCGCCTGGTAGAACTCGGCGAACCCGGCCGAATCGATGCTCACGCCCCTTTAACGCGCCAGCGCGCCGATCCGCTTACCCGGCGCCGGATCCGCGGCCGCCGGGGCGGGCCGTCACTCCTCGTCGGCCTCGTTGACCACGCTGATGCTGTCGTTGGCGAGCAGGAACGAGAGATCCTCGAGGGACTTGGCGATCGAGAACAACAGGTACGGCACCGCCGCCTGGGCGTCGCCGCTGAGCATCCCCGCCGCCAGCCGCAGCTGCGGCGAGTAGTCGGAACCGAGCTCTTCCTGGAGCTCGTCAAGCAGGCCGTCGTCCTCCATGATGCCCCTCCCGCGCGCGTTGCGTCGTGCTGCCCGGCTCGCCGAAATCTAGGCGGCTTGGGAAGCCTAGTGCACGGCGCGGCCGCACGCGAAGGGCATTTAGATACGCAAAACGCCCGGTGGGCCAGACCCGTTACGGGTCCGGCGCACCGGGCGCCAGCGAGCGATACCTAGGACGCGAAGTCGAGCAGCGGCTGCGCCCGGGACGGGTGCCGCAGCTTGGAGAGCGACTGCTTCTCCAGCTGGCGGATCCGCTCGCGGGTCAGGCCAAGCGCCCGGCCGATCTCGTCGAGGGTGTGCGGGTTGCCGTCGTAGAGACCGAACCGCATCGCCATGATCGTCGCCTCGCGGGGGGTGAGCGCGTCCAGCGCCGACCGAAGCTGCTCGGCCATCAGCTGCCGGTCCACCAGCTCCGACGCCTCCGGCGCATCGACGTCCTCGATGAGGTCGCCGATCGACGTCTCGCCGTCCTCGCCGATGGTGGAGTCGAGGCTGATCGGCTGGCGCGAGGTCCGCAGCAGCTCCTCGATCTGGTCCGGGGTCCGGTCCAGCTCGACCGCCAGCTCCTCCGGGGTGGGCTCGCGCCCGAGCTTCTGGTGCATGTCACGCTCGACCCGGGACAGCTTCGAGAGCATCTCGAGCACGTGCACCGGCAGCCGGATCGTCCGCGCGGAGTCAGCGAACCCGCGCTGGATCGCCTGCCTGATCCACCACATCGCGTAGGTGGAGAACTTGTAGCCCTTGGTGTAGTCGAACTTCTCGACCGCCCGGATCAGGCCCAGGTTCCCTTCCTGCACGACGTCGAGCAGGGACAGGCCGCGGTCGCTGTACTTCTTGGCGACCGACACGACCAGGCGGAGGTTGGCCTCGAGCATGTGCGCCTTCGCGCGGCGCCCGTCCTCCGCTACCAGCTCCAGGTCGCGGCGCATCTCCGGCGTCACGTCGGGGTCGGTGTCCAGCTTGTGCTCGGCGAACAGCCCGGCCTCGATCCGCTTGGCCAGGTCAACCTCCTGCTCGGCGGTGAGCAGGCTGGTCCGGCCGATCGACTTGAGGTAGGTGTGCACCGAGTCGCCCATGGCGGGCGTCTGGTCGTCGAGGTCGACACCGTCGGCGAACGCGGCCACATCGGCCTCGATCGTGGCGGCGGCCTCGTCGTCGAACTCGCCGTCCGCGGGAGCGGGGCCGGTCTGCGCCGTCACCGGCGCGGAGGCCTCTTCGACGGCCTTCTTGGTCCTGGTCCGCTTCGCGGGAGCCGCCGTCGGAGCGGCGGCGTCAGCGGAGCCGACCGTCGCGGCGGGCGCCTTTGCGCCGGCGGCGACCTTCGCCGAGGTGGCCTTGGTGGCAGTGGCCTTGGCCTTCGCCTGCACCGCCTTCACCTCGGTCTCCTCATCGGCCAGCCGGACGCCGGCCTCGCTCAGCTCACGGAGAATCGAACGAGCCTCGCCGGGTGTCAGTCCCGCCTGCTCGAAC
>Ga0335072_10007261_pt1 | contig 16150 bp, 19 predicted proteins | sample Lox_Sample_21_FD_206725 | JGI IMG/M metagenome (GOLD analysis project Ga0335072, IMG submission 206725) | Soil microbial communities from Loxahatchee National Wildlife Refuge, Florida, United States - Lox_Sample_2.1 | ecosystem: Environmental > Terrestrial > Soil > Wetlands | place: USA...
ACGCGCTAAACGCACGGCACATTCCGCGGCCCACCGTGCAAGACGACAACCAGGCAAGTGCTTGAACCTAATTTCGATTGGTCCCCAAAACGCATTTCGAGTTTGCTGATGCCGGATCAGCATACCGTCCGAGCCGCGACCGTACGCGTGCCGAAGCATTGTTGTGATTCGCGCGTTTCAGATCGACGGTATCCTGCCTACAACGCGCCTGCTGTGGACGGAGCCTCATGGGCGGAGCGCGCGCATCTGATGTCATTCACCGGGATAGCGACGCCGTCATCCGCAACTGAGGCGATCGCACATTCTATTCGCCCTCGACCGACCACACCCAGCGTCAGGTGCCGGGCTTCCGTTTTGCGGTTAAGAAAGTCATGAAACTGCGGACCTCGTTCCATTCGTCAGTCGAGAATTGTGCAGCATGAGCAATAGCCTCGATATCATGTGGCACAACGCGTCTGTGCCTCTCCGCGGCCTTTTCTCTGAGATAGCCCGCCGCAACCAGCAGAGATTCATAAGGCGCGCCGTAGAATTTCGCCAGTTTTTGCAGTACGTCGGGAGCAGGCTTTGAAGCAACGCCCCGCTCAAGCTGCGACAGATACTCATTCGAGATCCCGGTTTGCCGCTCTACTTCCCTAAGACTGAGCGTACGGCCTTTCACCTGTCTTAGCCGCGCCAACTCTTCGCCAAGTCGTGTTGCCATTTTCCCAATCCAATCACAAGGTCCCAGCGCATTCATTATACGCGACTTGCGGATTATATCAAGCACCGTCTTGCAATGAACCGCAATGCGTGTTATTATACGCACTGCGAATCATAATGACCGGCGGTTCAAGTGCGCCACCGAAGGAGGATTCATGGACGAGCATCATGAGAAATTTGTCGAGGTTCGTGTTATCACGACCTCCGGAGTCTACCCGGAAGCCGGGTTCGACCGGGTTCCCGAACATCAACCTGTCGATGACGTTTTGAAGAAGGCCGCTCGCAAGCTGCACCTTGCGGATACCTCCGGCTGGCTCGCTATCGTCGCCGGCCGCAAGATCGACGCTTCGAAGTCGTACCGCGAGAACGCCCTTCAGGGTCGAGTCGAGATCGATTGGGGACCGGATCATGGAGCCGGCGGCCATGCATGAAGCAGCGTCGCGCATGCTTTTTGATGAAGAGGTTGATAAGTTGGGTCCCGAGCTTCTCGATTCCCGACGCTGGATCTTATTGAAGAGAGAATATCCGATGCTCGAAATAGAGTTCTTCGCCGATGACGGCGCCCGACTCCGCATGCGACTCGTGTGCAATGACTGGAACGAGCGCCCGCCCTCTGTCGTGTTTATCGATGCGCAGGGGCAAGCGCTTTCCAGCATCGAGCGCGATCCGTCGGGGGTGTTTAACAATTCTGCCCATCCGTCGACGGGCAAGCCATTCATTTGCATGAAAGGCGTTCGCGAGTATCACACACATCCAAGCCACACGGGGGATGCCTGGGAAACGGTGCGGAACAACGATCGATTCACTCTCGGCGGCATATTAACGCAGATCTGGCGAGTCTGGAGGAAACTGCACTAATGAAACTCAGTCCCATTGAGATATCTTCCGACGGCGTTCACAAAACAATCGCTCTGTTCCGCGAGGCCTGTGAACACGAATGCGTACTGCTGTGGCTTGGCCGCAAGGAGGGCAGCGTCCAGCGTATCGTCGAGGTGTATCGACCGATTCAAGACAGCGCGATCGACTATTTTGAGATTCCGCGCGAAGGCATGGCCGCGCTTATGCAGCGTCTCCGGGAACAGGGACTATTCGTGGTTTCTCAGGTTCACACGCATCCCAGTGAGGCCTTTCATTCACCCGCCGACGACCGGTGGGCGATTGTTCGCCACGTCGGCGCGCTCTCGGTCGTGCTTCCGCATTTTGCGAAATCCACGACTCTCGCAAATTTCCTGCAGCAGTCTGTCTTCTTTGAACTCAATGCTTCGAACAAATGGAACAAAATATCGCCGCCGGCACTCAAAAGGCGACTAAGGATAAGACTGTGACTCTCACTCGCGATCAAGAGAATGCGAAGGCACTTGCGGCCCTGCTTGGCATCGAGGAAGATGATGCTGCCCAGCGCCTCGGGCTTCGGATCGCCGTCAATTTCGATCCGACCAATGCCGCCGCGGCCGAGCTTGGCCAGCATGTCATCGAAATGCTTGGCCGCACCGTCCAGTTCGCCGGCATCCCGGATAACGGAGAGTTCGCTGCCGAAATCGTGATCGGGCCACGTTTGCCGGTCACGTCGGCGGTTGCCGCGGTTTTCGCCGGCGAGGATGGCGAAGAATTTGTTATCAGCCGCTCTGACCCTCTGCCGCGGTGCGATCTCGCCTTTCCCCGAGTACTTCTTGTAGTCGCTGCCTGCTACATCGCGGCGGCGGCACTGCGCGCGGCCCTAGGACCGGATTTTCCAATCCGAAATGCATCACCTATTGTCCTCTCCTGGTCCCAGCTGTTCGGGCCAGATTTTCGCCGTCTCGCACAAGCGGTCGATATCGGCGAAACCTATTTGGCCGGCGCAGGCGCCGTAGGTCACGGATTCTTATATTCGCTTCGCGCGCTCGATGTCAGCGGAACGCTCTATATCACCGATCCCAAAAAGGTCACATCGGGCGGACTAAATCGGTGTCTCTTCTTTGGCTCCGGTGATTTGAATTACCCGAAAGCAGGCCGTCTCTGCGAACTGGCACAACCCGACTTCTCGCGATTGGCTCTTGTCCCGGTCGATAAAGAGCTTGATGAAGCCAGAAGATTGCGGGGCGACGATTTTCTCATTGGTCGCCTTGTTGTGGCCGTCGACAGCCGCCGCGCTCGCCGCTCCTTGCAAGCCGCGCTTCCGGGCGAAGTTTTCGACTCCTCAACGACAGATGTGACCGAGATCGTCCTTCACTTTAACCGCCAACCCACGGACCTCGCCTGCTTGAGTTGTGTCTATCCCGAGAATGATCGCGAGCGGCTCCACGAAGAGAACGTTGCCGAGGCTCTCGGATTGACCATCGATGACGTGCGCCTCGGCTTCATCACCCCCACGGTCGCCTCGAAAATCTCGGCGCGATATCCCGACCTAACCCCTGAGAATTTAGCCGGTCGGGCGTTCGACACCGTGTACAAAGAGCTCTGCGGCGTCGGGAAGCTGAAAATTGTCGGTGGCCAGCAGATTCTCGCACCGTTCTCTTTTGTATCCGTTCTCGCCGGCGCATTTCTCGCGATCGAATTTGCATTGCGTGTCGGCGAGCCCGAAGTTGAACGTTTCAACTATTGGCGCGCGAGCCCCTGGCACAGTCCAGTCCCAGAACTGCGACAATTCCGGCCAAGAGACCTCCATTGCGAATTGTGCAGCCGCGCCGCCATCCGTCGTGTCCTGGAGAGCCTCTGGCCGCGCCGCCCAAATGCTGCATGAACGGCGCCTCGGCGATGAATCATTTTTTCCTTTTAAGGAAGACCTCGTCGCCGCGGGCAACATCTCCCTCGACCGGCTCAAAGGCCATGTTGAAACGGCTTGTCATTTCTTTCTCCCGGGCTCTCTTCGTCAAGCTATAGAACGCAATTTGCGCAATCCGCAGGCCCGGATAGAGTGTCAGTGGAATCTGGCCGAGATTCGCAAGCTCAAGGGTTATGACCCCTTTATATCCGGGATGTATGAGACTCGCGGTCGCGATGCTCAATCCTTCTCTAGCCCATGACGATCGGGCCGTGACAATCCCCTGGAGATTGGCGGGAAGTTTCACCCATTCAAGGGTTGGCACGAGAGCCAACATTCCGGGATGGAGAAGGAATTTCTCGCCAAAGGGTGCCTCATAACGCTCATGCTTTTGCCGCTTCGCCTGTTGAAGAGCATGGTCGCCGGAGGTGCTGTCTGCATTGGCGAAACGGACCGGATCGACATCGGACAGCCCGCGCGCGCGCACCATCAGGAACACATTGCCGAGACGCAGATCAATTGAAGAGGCGCCAATTTGGCCGGCCGATAAGATCGGGGACACGGCCAGCTGTTTATCGGCTATGCTCTTCAGAATCGAGGATTTGACGAGCGCGCTCACGAGAGAACCTCGCCGGTGCTAGATTGACAAAGATCGATGGCTCGTTGCTGCAGTAATCCCATCTCGCACAGTTTATTGAGCTGAAGGAAATCGGGTTGCGTCCCTGTGCCGCGATTTGCGCGCTCGGCGACAAGCCAACCCGCCATCAATATATGGCGAAAATCAACCACCCTGTTCGCAGGGGCCTCTGCGCCGCTCAGATCGGAGCCGCACGGCGGAATTTGCCCGTCCAGCATTTGTACGAGTGGAAGGAGCGTCGTTTCATCCGGCATCACAAAGCACGGCGTGCCCGCGCCGTTGAGGATCGATATGAGCGCATCCACTGCATCAGCAACTTGCTGCTGGGTGAAAACATCTTCCCAGTGCCCCGGCGGCATCGATCCCGAGTAAGATCCCACAAAGGCATCGACATCCGCGCGCAGTTTTGGGTCTTTGACTGTTGCCGGAAATTGATCCCAGTTCAGGTGCCGACATGCATGCCATAACATCGCTTTGCGGCAGGCATAAGGCGGGTGACTCGGCCCCCATTGATACCCAGTCGGGTCCAGAGCAAGCAGAAGAGTCTGGTGAGCGGCGAGAAAACTTCCGCCGAAAGTCACAAGACCCATGAGATCACACATGAATTCCTGAAACCAGAGCTCATATTTGCTGTGATCAATCTGGCTGTAGGAAGGATCATATTGGTTATATTGGTTCCGCAGGTCGACGACCGGCGCCGGCGCATTTGCATCTTGCAACCATCGCGTTGCCTCTGATGTGCTGGTCAGCCGTCCTGTGCCCTTGAGAGGTCCAAGGACCCGGTTTCCTAAATCTGATTGGTGTTGCGGAATTGTCCACGCCGCATGACCGATCTCGTGGCCAAAAATAGCGTGAAGCAACACATGATGCTTCAGTGTTCGGGGAAACACGATAGTAAAAATACGCCGACCGACGTCCAGGACCGAGAGATCATCTTCGAGATTGATCTGATACGAGAACAAGCCGCCTTCGGCGTAAACACGAATGATCGGCTGGCCTTCGTTCTCAGCGAGATGCTCCGTGCACAATGGCGTCGCTAAATCTTGCAGGTATTCGGTGAACGGCCACGGAAACTCGCCGGCATGCGATCGTTCCATGTGATGCACGAGGCTCGAAAGCCGCGATAGCTCAACGGCGAACATCCCCAGCGCCGACACGTCTGTCGAATCGACCGGTTGTATGAACGATTCAAGCGAGTTTATGCGTCTCGAAAACTCGTTATAGAAATCCCTGCTGCTGCCTGCAGCATAGTCATGGCGAAGGACGTCTTTCAGTGTCGAGCGAACGTTTTCGCATTCGTGCAGCAGGAATTCCTTCGGAATCATCGGCGCTGCTCTTTCAACCCCTCGCGCAAAGCGATAAAAAACGAGCGCGCCTTGGCCATTTTTTCTTGCGACCCGGCATCATGGGGGATTTCGGAAGTCGCGAGCTGGATCAATACTCCCTTTAGGAGTTCAACAAGGTCGTCCTTGGAAAGCGCGACGTCGACATGGGCATGTGCAGCTTCAAGCGCAGGAATGACATCGAGTGATGTCTTTCCCGTCAAACCCACATATTCTGGCCTTTGACCGCGCTGTTCGCTTTTGTATACCTCCAGGATTCCTGGCGCGATGTCATAGGAGAAGGCATTATATCGATAGCGTTCGAGCAAGCGCGTAAGATTGGCGAAGAGTATTTTGTTCTCGGAGTTGCGCTCCGGGTTTTCAAAGCATCTGACCGCCTGATCGGCCAAAATCCTGTAGACAGTGCGACTATCGTCTCGTTTGTACATCGAGAGCAGAGTCATATTCACTCCTCGCTTGGCTGGCCGGATGAAACATTCTCAGCGCGGATTTTCAATTTCCATCATCGTAGCGCGTCCTGGGGGAACTACAAGCTGTGATATCGCACGCGAGCCGGGATTGTTGTGGATTTCCGCGCTCTTTTACGCGTTCACAGCGGTTTTTGCCCCGCGACACGCAAATCGTGCCTCCATAAATATTAGAACGCCCTCTTTGCTCGTTTGGTTTGTTCCTTCACTCAGAGGTCAAATTCATTCCCGAGATTTGGAACCATATGCCGCCGAAGTACCTGTACGGTCGCTTCGCGTGTGGCGTGGGAACTATGGGCCACGCCCTGCGTATTCGCTTCCCAGCCTCAAGACCGACGTCGACTATATCCGTCAAGTCATTGCCGGCCTGCGCAGATGCGGAGCCCACCAGGCCTATATCGAGAAGGTGAAAGCAATCGCAACCTCAGCCCGTTGCCCGACAATCAGCTCTGCTGTGCAACAATGCACCTAATCCCGATTCATGCCGCCGTCATCGGAACGACCTCGCCGAAAGGCGCTTTCTGAACCCCTGTTGACGCCCAGATCACCGGATAAGGCGGCACTTCGCGTGGAAATGTTCCGCACAAATCAGTGAGGAAAACAAGCGACTGCGGCACGATGCCATGTTCCTCAAGCCAATTGAAGCACGGCCGGAAATCCGTTCCGCCGCCTCCTACTGGAGAGAGTGAGACTGGCTGACCAGTCTGATACGTCTCGACCTTCTGAACAGCTGCGTCGAAATAGAGCACATGGACCAACTGCGGACGTTGTCCCGCCAGGATCGACCGAATCTCCGCCTCGAACAGCCCCAGTTGCCGGGCACCCACCGAGCCGGAGCAGTCAACGGCAATCGCAATCTCTCCGACCCCTTCGGATGTGATTCCTGGGAGATACAGGCCGGCCCAGACGTGGCGCCGGTTGGGATGCGTCCAGCTGTAGTCCGCTGGGATTGTGTCAGACCAGGCCCGGCGCAGCAACTCGCGCCAGTCCACCCCAGCGGCTTGCGAAGCTTCCTTGGCCCTTACAGCGCCTCCCGGGAGCTTGCCCGCGACTTTGGAGACGGTCTCCGCCTGTTCGACGGCGATTTGCCACTCGCGTGCCTGCTCCGCAACGGAAGGGCCCGATTCTGATTCCGGTTCCGGCGCGTCCAGGACCTGGCCCACACCGCCCGGAGTCGAGGGAGCTTGGGGCTCGTTTCCGGCCTGCTCGTTCTTATGAGAAACTTTCTCCGGGCCGCCTGATCCACTTTCTGGCTTGCTCTCAGGTTGGCCGGTAGAGCCATCCTGCTTTTCGTCCTCCTCGATCAGGTTGTAGATGCGCTCCGCACTCATCCCGCGGAACCGATTGTCGACAAGCACATCTTTGGGGAGCATCAGACCGGCGTCGAGCAGAATCGGATTGATGGCGTAGTCGCAGGCCATATTCCACCGGGTATGATCCCGATCGCCGCGGCGCGTGTGATGCTGCAACGCCGGGTGCATGACCTCGTGAGCCAGAACGCCGGCCAGTTCCGCCGCGTTGAGCGTTTCGACGAATGCAGGGTTATAGAAGAGCGATACCCCATCGGTGGCCATTGTCGCGATCGAGCTCGACGGCCTGCCCCCAAGCCGGAACAGCAACGTACCGAAAAAGGGGTGGTCTAAAAGGAGCATAGTCCGAGCCTTCTGAATGCGGACCTCGCTTGGGATGTGGTGGTGGTTCATGCCACTGGTGCCTCCATATAGGCGGCCATGTGCGCAAAAATGTCGTCAACGCTCGCAGGATTCGCTGCGGGATCGCTCTCTGCAAGCTGCCCGCGCTCGCGCAGAATAGCGTCCATTTCGCCTAGAATCTGCGCGGCATCGTTCGCCGTCGCTGCGCGAAGGATCTCGTTCTTCTTGAGGTCCCTAGCGGTGAACCCGCAGAGCCGATCCCGGATTTCCCCGGCGAAGCGGTTGAGTTCTTCGTCCTGGTTCACATTGAGGCGCGGCAGCAATTCAACCAGCTCGCAGATGTTGGTGACCAGTGACGCATGAAAGCGCGACTCCGGCTCGTTGAGGCGCTCGACCATGTGCGCAACGACGCCTTTCAGCCGAGTCCACAGGTCTTCAGTCCCTTTCTGCAGCGACTGCCGGACATTCTCATCAATCTCCCGCGCTACCCGCGCCTGTTCTTCCTCAGACAGAGTCACCCGGAAGTCGTTCCCGCTCGGGATGGGAAGGACCTCGAGTTTGACTCCGAACTTGTTCCGCAGTTTGTCCGTCGACGGGTAGTCTTCTTCCCGGAAGAGGCCGTTCAGCTCCGGCCTAACCTGCTCGATGTAGCTGGGGTAGACGGCCAGGAACTCCTCGACCTGCTGCGCGAAGGCCTGCTCGAACTCCCGCATCTTGGTGGTCAGTTCGAAGTAGAAGTGCGCCGGCAAAAGGCGATAGCCTTCGTCGGACCAGGGCAGTGTGATTTTGTAGAAGTACTGGCGGATCTGCCCGGAGAGCGCACGAAGCGATTCCAGCCTTTCGGCTTCCCGGAGCAGCTGCTTGTTGTAGCGGCCAGCGCCGGCATAGGCTCCGTGCTGCTCGGCAACCTCCCGGCTGACCTTCCGGTCGTGTTTGATCGCAGTCCAGATGCTGATGTGGACCGCGGCCAGCATCGCGCGTTCAGTGATCACTGCAGGACCTCCGCATGTTCTACGCCGAAGCGGACAAATTCCGGCGTATGGGTGATGGCCCGATCCCGGGCGGCGGCATCGCGCATGGCCAGCACGCGCATTTCGGTCGGCATCCGGTCGAGATACCGGATCCCCTTTGGGATCGAATGGTCGGTCAGTGCTCGCCCGAGAGCGGTGGCAATGGCAATTCGTGCCGAGGGCTCATCGGGGAGCGGCGCCGAGTCAGGATTGAGGAGGATCTCGTCGATCGATGGCAGCTGCCGGAAGAGGCGCAGGAATGCGACCAGTTCCGTGGTTGCCGCCTCTCCGATCGTTCCTTCCAGCAATTGCGCCTCGATCTCGGAGGTGCCAGCAAAGAAGCCACTCTGCAGCCGGCGGGCAAAGCCGCTCAGGACATTCGAAGCCATCTGCCAGGACCTCGGGGTCGGCCAGGCATTCACGTCGGATGTCGCGTCGGGATCATGGAGAAGCGCCGGCTTGAAGCGCAGAAAGGCGATGATCTCGGGACGAATTCCGGCCTTCACGGCCCACTTGCACCAGTCCATGAAATCCGGTTCGAGATCGAGATGGACGAAACGATTCCGCAGCGGTCGCGGCATCGAGAAATGGACGCCTCTCTCCGAGGCCGGATTGCCGGCCGCGATTACCACCCAGCCGTCCGGGAGCCGGTACTCGCCGAGCTTGCGGTCGAGGACCAACTGGTAGCAGCCTGCCTGGGTCATCTGCGGCGCCGAGGTCAGCTCGTCCAGGAACAGAATGCCCTCTCCGTCTACGGGGAGAAATTTCGGCGGCACCCACTCGGCGCGATCTGCCAAGATCCGTGGAAGGCCGCGCAGGTCGACGGGATCGAGTTGTACCGCCCGGATGTCTAGGAACTCGCATTTGCGGTCGGCGGCGACCTGGGCAACGATCTGCGATTTGCCGACACCGCACGCGCCCCAGATGTGCAGGGGCACACGTTCGCTGATAAGCGCATGAAGCGCCTCGTAGAGTTCTGAAGGTTTCATGGATTTGGGGTCCTTTTTAAAGGAGGCATCGGAAGGAGGTCATCTTTAGAGGAGGCAGCACAACGGCGAGTGTGAACGGACTCGGGGGATATTGGGATTTTTCGCTTGATTGCGAAGTCACTTTCCAACCGGCCCTGTTATGCGAATGGCGGCTCATCACAGATGCGCGTCGCCACACCTTCCAAAGATCTGGTGCGATGCCAACTTATGAGTACTGAACGGCAGCTCAGTTCTGCGCCCTCTCGGCTATTCTGGGGACATGCCGCCTCGAAAACACAACCCGGAAAGCGACGCTGATTCTGCATCTCGACTGAGACTGCGGGATTTCCTCATTAAGGCTCGCAGATTGCTGGAGGCAACCCTTCGATCAGTAACGGGGGAGAGGAGCAGCCTTCCCGGAGATGCAAAGACAAGTCTTTCAATTCTTTGGAAAGATGCGGATGCAAAACTGCAGGGGGTCATACAATCTCAAGAAATCGGGAATCCGAAGTGGCGCAGAGACGCCCTTTCAGACGCGGGGATGTTTGGCGAGGAACTGCGAGCGAAGGACAGAATCCTCGAATTCATTCTGGAGGAGAAGCGGTTCCTCGCAGCGCTGCGTTTCTTGGCCAGCGTTTTCGGAAGCCTGTCTAAGGTCTTCCCAATGTTGAGCGCTGTAAAAGAATTCATTGATGCTGTGCTCTGCGTTCGAGACTGGCTCCCTAGCGATCCGGAGTTTACAACTTTGGGAAATCTAAGCTAATAGAACCATGGCAAACCTGAAGTACGGAGAAAAGGACGATTTTGAGGCACTGCTAGGTATGAGGACCGGCTACGTGCTCGATTTCACTAATCGCCAATTCCGCGAATTTTTGATCGATAGTGTGCGCCTCGACATCGACGATCCAATGATCGGCGGGAACGGCTCGAAGGCGAGCCGGCTCCGGCATTTTTGGAGTAATCAGCCTGATCACATCGTCGGCCGGCTCCTGAGGGATTTGATCGAACGGGCACCGGATGAAAACGCCACGCTCCGCAAGCGATGCGCGGCGGCAGCGGAACGCCTTTTACAATCCGCCGCGGTTCATGATGCGAGCGTGATATCTGAGCTCTCTGACTTTGAGGACTTTGAACATCTGGCGGCGGGCATCCGGAATTCTCTCGAAAAAAATGAGCCCGAGGCTGGGCTCGACCGGTTGCACACGTTCACCGTGAAGTTCGTCCGCTGGGTTTCCGAGCGGCGCGGGATCGTCGTCGATCGGGACAAGTCCCTAAACGCTGTTTTTGGTATGTACGTGAAGAAGCTTCAGGAGCTCAAGCTCATTGAATCCAGGATGACCGAGATAATTCTGAAGACGTCAATATCTGTTCTCGATGCGTTCAATGATGTACGCAATAACCGAAGCCTTGCCCACGACAATGCGCTCCTCAACCGCGAGGAAAGTCTTCTCGTCTTCAATCATGTGACGACCGCGATTCGGTTCATCTGGGCGCTTGAGCAGTCGATCGCGAAGAAGGAAGCGGTAAGATTGGAACGGGGATAATTGAGAACACACTCATCGGCCATGACTCGGCAGTGCCGGTGTTTTTTGACTGGGTAGGCAAGCGGGATTCACCACAGATTCGACGTCCTAGCCCGGCGTGACGGCTCAGTGAAGCTCCTTCACTTTCTCCGGCACCTTTCGGAAGACCTGGTTATAGACTTCCTGGGCCAGATCTACTGATTCTTCGATCGCTTGTCTGGTGGGTACCACCCGCACATTCACCTGTCGCTCCCGGGCGAGCCGGATTCCGGCAATCAGGCAGGCGCCCAGATAGATCATCCCGCGATTGATTCGTGGCAGGTGAGCGTCGGGGTCGAACATCACACAGCCCCCGCGCGCTTCTGGCGATTCACCAGCTGATCCACCCGTCCGAGGAAGACCTCGGATGGCAGATAGCGGCGCTTTTCCCCGCATAGCGGGCACTCGACGACGATCGACTGGAACGGAAATTCGCCGGCACCGGTCGGGACGTCCCGGCGGCATTTCTTGCAGGCGACAACGAAGGTCTTTCGTGCTGACGGTGCCTGGAACATGGATAAGAGCATAGGCGAACATAAAGCGAAATGCTAGGTCACAATATGGCCCTGGCGCAGGCGAGCCGGCGATGTTCGGAGGGCTCTTGCAGCACCCGGCACACACCATTGCTGCCGCCTAATCTACGCACGCTGCACAATCCATGGGACTTGTGCTGCGCTTCCCCCGACGTCTCACTGCGGATGGTCCGTCCGCACATCTGTGGATTTCACCTGGAAAAGCGGTGCATATCGAGCGGTTCCGAAGATACGTCAGGCCGCTTCGTCGTCTTCTTCGACCTCGCCTTCGGCGTACGCTTCCCGGAGGATCTCCTCGTCCTCCTCGGTCTCCGATGCCAAAATGGCAGGCCGCGCGCTGATGGCGGCCAATCTATCGTCTCCGCGGGATCTGACAGGTTCCGGAGCAGCGTCGAACAGGCTAGCCGCTTTGGGAGCTTCCACCTTTGCCGGAACCGGAGCTTCCGATCCTACGGCTGGCTTGCCGGAATTTCCGGTTGGATCCTTCCGCGTGATCTGGCTCCCGGATTTCTTTCTCGCCTCGGCTTTGGCAGCTTTGGAAGCTTCTTCCATCTCTGCTTTGGTTCGTTCGAGCGAGTTCTTCAGTTCGAGGTGGCTGGAGACGAAATGGACCAGGGTATGGGGAAGCTCCCTGTCGAGATCTTCAACCGTACCGCTGACACTGACCGGGGTGGTGAGGGCGTCGTTCTCACCATCAGCGATCTTCTTCGGGATAACGTTCACGCGAAACTGGTCATCTTCAACGTGGCTCACGGTGAACAGAACGGCGCGATGCCGCACGAGCGGCGCAAGTTCTTTGAACATGGGAATGGATCCTTCAGGATGGAGTTGGATTTAGGTCCGAGCGCTTGCAACTTCAAAGAGGGCTTCAGCAGACGCTGATCAGGAATCGCAAATTCATCGAATGAGTTCATTGGCAATGTATTGTTTGTGAAGCCGCTATCCATTCGAAGGCGGGCGTAGTCACCTTCCGTTCGGCACGTTTCCCGATACGAGTCGAGCCCGAAGCGACGCAACAGAAGGGCGACATATCTCCACTTTTGCGAATACGGCAAAGTCTTCTTCAATTCGAGCCGTACTTAAGAGAATTTCCGGCGCCATGCGCTTGCTTCCTGTGGCGCGCGCGCCTCGATCGCCGCGATTGAGTGCCCGATTTCTCTTTCGAAGACGTTGCTGAGACTCAATCTGTGTACTTGTTTCAAGAACGTGTGGTGATCATGAAGTTCGAAAGCCCGCTTGAGTAGCGTCTGTGCATCAAACGGAAGCTGAAGACCAGGCGTCCCGATAAGAGCCAGCAATTCTCCAGCTCGTCCGGAACGAAACAACTCCGCCGCGGCCGCATCTATCTCCTGTGTTGGGATGACCCAACCTATCGCTCGTGCTTTTCGAAGCGCTTTTGCAAGCTGTCCCACCTTTAGAAGTGCTTCAACATCCTCAGGTGTTGGCGGCTTCTGAACGACTTGAGTGCGGAAATCCTTCACGCTAGGAGGTCTCGATGATGAACAGCTGCTGGACAGCACGTGACATCGCTATGTAGGCGTCGATCGCTATGCCGAAATTGCGCTTCAGAATCTCGGTAGATTTCGTCACCACGACGATTATCCGTCGCTCATGTCCGCGGATGATCGATGCATCAGTGACTACGACTTCGCACCCGGATGGGTGTTCACAAACCGGGAGATTCCGCTCCCGCAGTGCTCGGCATAAGCGTCCAGCGTGAGAGTCCACTGTAATTACGCCGATGTCAGTCGCAACGTGCTCTTTCAAGAGGCGTCTGAGAATGCTAGCCAAAACGTCCTCTAAGAGATTTGGCTCTGTATGGTGTACCACAACCTCACCGGTCTCGAACACCGGTATATCCGCCAGCGGCTTGACTGGGAGCGCGTCAGAGAGCAACGTCAGATAGTGCTCAGCGATCTCTCGGGCGTTTCGGTAATTGATGGACAGGGCGAACTTCTGCATTCCAGGAAACGTGCGAGTCATTTCCTTCCAGTCCGCAATGCGCCGCTTGTACCGCTCTTTATCGCCATTCGGGATGTTTCCACCGAGTTGGTTGATGTCATAGAAGAGCGTGACTCCGACGTTTTGGGCTAAACGTCTAGCCAGGCTTGCCAACCAAGTGACCGGAATCTCCTGTGCCTCGTCAACGATCAGGTGTTCAACCGTTTCGGCCAGCTATATTAACTCATCTGCGCTCCGCGGTACGAAGAAGTAGCTTTTCTCTGCTCCGGAACCAGTCATGTGAAGCAGCCGCTCCTTCGAAATGCTTAGTGCTGATTCGTTGGGACCGACAAATCCCAGTGCAACCCCAGCGCGAATCAATTCTTGAGCCCGATGGAGAGCGCACACCGTTTTCCCCGTCCCAGCTGAACCGGCGATTGCAGCACGGAAAGACAATGGAAGGTCGACAATGAACGACTGCGATGGATGAAGGTAAAGCTCCCACTCGCTGCCCCCGATCTCCAAGACTCGCGCGAACACTTCGTCCTTATGCAAGACGCGAAAACGAGCCTTTGAAATCACGACGCCACTCGTCTCATAAAGAGTCAATGCAAGATTTCCGGTCCGTGGCGATGCGCTTGCAGCAGCCTCCGGTAGTTCATCCTCGTTGCTGCAGTCGCGAAAGGGAATAGCTTCCTCGGGGGTCACGCCGAAAGCGAGCATTGCGTGATAAATATCTTTCGCATTCAATGCGTCGCCGCTCATACGCGCGAGTACGTCCGGGCTCGTGTTGCGGTTGACCTCTGCGCGATCAGCGGTATCGTGTTTAACCACGCGATGCAGCAAGAGCGTGCCTCCGCGCATTTCCGCAAGCACACGAAAGTTCATGTCTAGTGATAGCGAGAGCATGTTTGAGCCCCTGAGTGCATGCAGACGCCAACCCGGAAGCGATTTCTGCCGAAGAACGGCAGCTTCCGTGTCTTTCAGCTCGGCTATAAGCTGCTCACACTTATTCGCCAGGGTGCCAGTCAGTTCTCGAGAGTCGTGCCAGAACCGCTCAGTGATTGCAATTTCCACAATAATGCCGCAAAACCTCGCGAAATGGTCCGCGCATGAAATCTGTAGGTTCTGTCACCGATTTTAACGCGCGCGATTGTGCTCCGGTCTATTGGGTACAGGGTCCCGGTCCGGCGCATGTCGCCGTTCTTTTGGAATTCTTGTTGTCAATTTCACGACTTCGGCTGAGCGCACATTGATCCGATCAGTAGGAACCTCTGTACCTTCTCTTGGTTCTCCTCCATAGATCGGGGTCGATAGACAAGGGGGGCATCTGCCCCGTTTCTGCATTAAAGAATGCCCCATGATGACAGAGCCTGCCGTACCGGAAGAGTCGCGCGAGCATCGCCAGCGCGCTTGCCGCGAGCGTCTGATTGATGAACGGCTCCTGCCGTTCGAGCGCCTCGACGGCGGAGCAACTGGGCAGAGGGTCTTCGCCAGCCGCGGTATCGGAAATCTCCGGATAGAGCTCGCTGACCGTTCGCAGGCGTTCCGCCTTGCGGTGGTTCCTGCCATTGAGCGGCTGGCCCAGCACAAACTGCCCGCTCGACGCGTTGTTGCCAAGATCGAGCCAGTAGCTAACGTAACTCGACTTCCTGGTCACGCTGCGCTCGATAACGCCGCGCGCAACCCGCGTGTCCACACACCCGATCAGGAGATCCGGGTTCCGGTCATGATTCGACCGAAGTGTGGATTCATCGAAGCATGCCGGGTGGGCGCACCACTTCATTCCCCAGAACAGGTTGATGCGGTTGATGAGGACGGTCGCCTTGTTCTGGCCTACATCGGACCAGGAGAACGGCTGGCGAACGCAGTTGGTTTCAGAGACTGTGTCCCCATCCATGAGCGTGACTTCGAGGCCGTAAACGTGACCCCAGGCCCTCATTGCCTGGTGGAGATAGGGCAAGCCCATCGCGATGGCGCTCCCCGTGCCACCGGCGCCGACCACCAAGATCCGCAATGGCCGACGGCCGAGCAAACCGGACGGAAGAAGATGCTCGATGCGCATCGGCCGCTACCTCCCCTGAATGAATTCGGCGAGCGTCTGCGGGAGCCGAATCAGTGCGTCAGTGGGAAACGGCAGCCGCTTGCCCGCAAGCTTGACCCACAGAGCATCATGACCGCCTTCGTGCCGCGTGAGTCGTCCGACATTGGCGTGCGTGAACGCACTTTCGTAGAATCCCTGCTCCCAGTCTCCGATCGATGCCACGGAAACACTCTCAGGGCTGCGCATCGTTCCCAGGCAGACGCGGCCGTCGTCCGAAAGGTTCCAGAAGGGAGCAACGGCAAGCGTGGTTTTGGCATTGGGCCGCTTGTTGTCGCAAAGCGCCCGAATCTTCAGGTCTCCCTGCGCCACCTTCCACACCAGTGCGGGCTGCGGAAACATCTTTCCATTCAGCTGCTGCGCTTTGCCTTCGGCATTCTCGAAGAACATGCGCCGCACACGGCGCGGCGTCCACCATGCGATCAAGCGGTCCGTCTTCGCGAGAACATTCTCGGGGAGCACGTCGGCCGTTGAGCCGCCGGACAGCGATTCGG
>Ga0335072_10007262_pt1 | contig 16149 bp, 15 predicted proteins | sample Lox_Sample_21_FD_206725 | JGI IMG/M metagenome (GOLD analysis project Ga0335072, IMG submission 206725) | Soil microbial communities from Loxahatchee National Wildlife Refuge, Florida, United States - Lox_Sample_2.1 | ecosystem: Environmental > Terrestrial > Soil > Wetlands | place: USA...
ATCGGTGGCGGCGCGATCGCCGCGTTCGGTGGTGTGGCTGATATTGTCGGGGTTGGCGTCCCACAGGCGCGGCGCATCCGGCTCCGCCGCTGCCGCGACGTTGGTCACCGCCGGCAGAGGTTCGTAATCCACCGCCACAAGCTCGGCCGCGTCCTTCGCCTGCGCCAGCGTTTCCGCGATCACCATCGCGATGGTGTCGCCGACATAGCGGGCGCGATCCACCACCATCGCGGGACGCTGCGGTGCGAACATCGGCGAGCCGTCGCGCTTCTTGCGCGGCATGTTGGCCTTCGGCATGGCGAGGCCGTCATTCGCATAGTCGGTGCCGGTATAGACCGCGACAACACCGGGGGCGGCCGCCGCTGCGGCGGTATCGACCGAACGGATCACGGCATGGGCGTGCGGCGAGCGGACGAACACGCACCAGGTCTGGCGGTCGAAGGTCTGGTCGTCCTGGTACCGTCCGCGGCCGGTGAGCAGACGCACGTCCTCCAGGCGGCGGATCGGCTGGCCGACGCCGAATTTCATCGTCGCGGAGGATTCAAATACGTCGTTCATGCTTATCCTTTCAAAGCCTCTCCCGCGCGGGAACAGCGCGCGCAGGAGAGGTTATTGAAAACCACACGAAATGGAGCCCAGCGGCCCGTAATCGATGTGGAACTGATCGCCCGACCGTGCCTCCACCGTGCTCGTGAACGATCCGCCCAGCACGAACTGCCCCGGCTCCAGCGCGATATCGAACGGCGCCAGCTTGTTCGCCAGCCACGCCACGCCATTCGCCGGATGGTTCAGCACCGCCGCCGCAACGCCCGACTCTTCGATGATCCCGTTGCGGTAGCACAACACCGACACCCACCGCAGATCGACGTCCATTGGCTTGATCGGCCGCCCGCCCACCACCAGTGCGGCATTCCCCGCATTGTCAGCGATGCTGTCGTTGACATGCCGCCCGCCGCCCGTCTCGGGATCCACCCGATGCGTGCGGCCATCGACGATCTCCACCGCGGGGGTCACGTAATCCACCGCACTCAGCACGTCGAAGATCGTGCAGTTCGGCCCCCGCAGCCGCCGCCCGATCACGAACCCCAGCTCGCATTCCAGCCGGGGCTGGATGAAGCGGCTCATCGGCAGCGTGGCGCCGTCCTGGTAGAACATGTCCTCCAGCAGCGCACCATAATCGGGCTCGGTGATGTTCGCCTGGCGCTGCATCGCGCGGGATGTCAGGCCGATCTTGTGGCCCTTGATCACCGCGCCTTCCGCCACCTTCAGCGCGATCAGCCTGCGCTGCACCGCATAGGCGTCGTCGGTGGAAAAACCCGGATGCAGGATGCTGGGCGCGCGCGTGCGGCGGCGTTCCTTCTCCGCGACGTGATAGGCGCGCGCCAGCGCCTCGATCGTGCGTTCGTCCAACATGGCCGGCGCGCCTCAGGCCGTCGCAGCCGCTTCCTCGCGGCGGAACACCGGCACGTCCTCGGCCCTGTCTTCCAATGCCGCCGCCCCCTCGGTCGGCAATGCCACCGCAAAATTCAATGCCGCGTCGATATCGCCCGCCCACACCTCGCGCGGCAGTTCGTACAGCAGCTCCACGCCGTAGCCGTTCGGATCATGGATGTACAGGCTGTGCGTCATGCCATGTTCCACCCGGCGATCGAATTTCACGCCCTTCTCCTGCAGATAGGCGAGGTGTTCCAGCCAGGCCTCGCGGCTGGGCAGCGCGATGGCGATGTGGTTCACCGCGACCGGCATGCCGAACATGCTCCATTCCGCGGGAGGCGCCGGCAGCGCCGTGTTCTCCACCAGCGCGATGTCGTGGTGGTTCATCGCCCCGCCGCCATGGTCGCCGCTGTAGAAGCGCATCTTCGGCGGGTTCGGCCGCTGCGGCGTGGCATGCAGCTCCCCCACCTGCTTCATGCCGACGATCTCGGTCCAGAACAGGTGGGATTCTTCCATGTCCCGCACGTTCAGGACCAGGTGATTCAATCCAACCGGGGTAACGGCTGCTCGTGCCATGGCAACGCTTCCTTTCTTTTCACTGGGCGGCATGATCCCACAGTCCGGCGGCCCGGGGCAACGGCAGACGGGCGCCGGGGCCCGGTGTCGAAATCGCCCCGCCCCGAACGTCATGGCAGCGGACGGCCATCACCGGCCGTCCCGCAAGAGGGAGCACAACGATGGAATACCTGCTGCTGATCTACAGCGATGAGAAAGACATGGCGGCCACGCCGCCCGCCGAACTGGAGCAGATGATGGGCGCCTACATGGCCTATACCCAGGCGCTCGCCGGCGCCAACGTGTTGCGCGGCGGCAACCGCCTGCGGCCCATTTCCGCCGCCACCACGGTGCGCACCACCGGCGGCAAGACCCAGACGCTGGACGGGCCGTTTGCCGAAACGCGGGAACAATTGGGCGGCTATTACCTGATCGACGTGCCCGACCTCGATGCGGCGCTGTCCTGGGCGTCCCGCTGCCCCGGTGCGCAGTACGGCAGCGTCGAAGTGCGGCCGATCTGGGCGATGTGAGCACCGACGCTCATCGCGCGGCGGAACAAGCGGCGCGGCAGAGCTATGGCAAGCTGGTTGCCTGGCTCGCCGCCCGCAGCCGCGACGTGGCGGCGGCCGAGGATGCGCTGGCCGACGCCTTCGCCGCGGCGCTCGCCACCTGGCCGGCGCAGGGCGTGCCGTCGGCGCCGGAAGCCTGGCTGCTGACTGCGGCACGGCGGCGGCTCATCGACATGGCGCGGCGGCGCCATACCGCCGAGACCGCCAGCGACGTTTTGCTGCTGTCGCTGGAGCAGGCCGCGGCCGAAGCCGATGCTTCCGGCAGCGTGCCCGATCAGCGATTGCGGCTGATGTTCGCCTGTGCGCATCCCGCCATCGATCCGGCCATGCGCAGCCCGCTGATGTTGCAGACGGTGCTGGGGCTGGACGCCGCGACGATCGCCGCGGTGTTTCTGATGCCCGCGGCGACGATGGGACAGCGGCTGGTCCGGGCGAAGCGGCGCATTCGCGATGCCGGCATTCCATTCCGCTTGCCGATGCAAGAGGATCTGCCGGCCCGGCTGGATGCGGTGCTCGAGGCGGTCTATGCCGCCTTCGCCGCCGGTTGGGTGGACCCGGCAGCGCTCGACCATCGGCGGCAGGGGCTGGCGGACGAAGCGCTTTGGCTCTGCCGCGTGCTGACCGAATTGCTGCCCGACGAGCCGGAGGTGCTGGGATTGCTCGCTCTGATGCTGCATGCCTCGGCACGTGTGGGGGCGCGGCGTGATGCTTCGGGCGGCTACATTCCGTTGTCGGCACAGGACCCCGCGCGCTGGAATGCAGCGGCCATCGCCGAAGCGGAGACGCTGTTGCTGCGCGCAAGCTCGTTGCGGCGCATCGGCCGGTTTCAGCTCGAGGCGGCTGTGCAATCGGCGCACGCAGCGCGGCGCCGGACCGGCTGGACCGACTGGGCGGCGATCGTTTCGATATACGATGGATTGCTCGTGCTGACGGGATCTCCGGTGATCGCGGTGAACAGGGCGGTGGCGCTGGCCGAGACGGCGGGCGCCGCGGCGGCACTGGCGGCGCTGGACGCATCGGCGGACGCGCCGGAACTCGCGGCGTATCAACCCTATTGGGCCGCCCGTGCCGATTTGCTGGCGAGGCTTGGCCATGCCGGGCCCGCGCGTGCGGCCTACGCACGCGCGTTGGCCTTGGAACGCGATCCGGCCGCGCGCCGTTTTCTCGAGGTACGGCAGATGGCGCTGGCGGCACCGCGGGGATGACGGACAGGCCGCGTTGCCCCACATTGCGGCGTGACTTGGCAGTGCCGTGGAGGCATCGTGGATCGCAAGACAATCGGCCTGGTCTGGATCGGCGGCATCATCCTGATGGTGGCGCTGTACTGGATCGGTCCGCAGAACTTCATTCAGACCTGCGAGGCATTCCTGTCCCGCCTGTGGTGGTCTCTGGGGGACCTGATCGAGACACTGTCCGAGCGCGCGTTCGATGCCGTGCGCGCCGCGGCGATCGCGCTGTACGCGGTGTTCGTTGTGCTGTCGCTGCTGGCGCGGCGGCGTGGGGTGCGCGGCGGCGGTGCCTGGCTGTTGGTCACGATATTATTCCTGCTGCTGGTCGGGACGCGCTGGTACGATCCGGGAACCAAATGGTTCGCGGCGGCGGTGCTGGCGGGCGTCGGTGCGGCCGTGATGACGGGGCGGTTGCTGCGTCCGCCGCCGCTGCCGCGCGATCCGCGCTATCCGTGGGGACCGCCCGGCAGCGCGGGACGACCGGACTCCACCGCGGCGCCATAGGCAACCGCGCTGTCATGGCGGTGTGCTGTCGTGGCGGTGTGCTGTCATGGCGGTGTGCTGTCATGGCGGTGCGCTTGCCGGATGTCGCGTGCTGACGCATGCTGTGTCGCAGGAGGAGCACGCCATGTTGTACGAACTGCGGATCTACGAGTGCGTTCCCGGCCGCCTGCCGGACCTCAACAAGCGCTTCGACACGATCACGCTGAAGCTGTGGGAAAAGCACGGCATCAGGCAGGCCGGGTTCTGGACCACGGTGATCGGCGAGTCGAACCAGACGCTGTACTACATGCTGGTGTGGGAATCGCTGGCGGAGCGCGAGGCGAAGTGGAACGCATTCGGCGCCGATCCCGACTGGCTGAGCGCACGCGCACAGACCGAGGCGAATGGCGCCATCGTGGCGAATGTGAAGAACTTCATCCTGACGCCAACGTCGTACTCGTCTGTCAAATAACCTCGTCCACGTCGCGGGAGAGGTCGCGGTGCGATAACACCGAGGGGGAGGGTGATCGGGTCGGTACGTAACGGTATGAACCGCGCCGATCACCCTCACCCTCGACGCTGGCGCGTCTCGCCCTCTCCCACGTCACGGGCGAGATTAAAGGCCGCCCGAACGTCCTCGTTCTCCCAGCCTTCCGTGTACCACGCGCAGAGCGGCGCCAGCACCGCATGCGCCGCCTGCCGGTCTCCCTGCGCGCGCAGCATGCGTGCCAGGTCCATCGCCACGCGCAGTTCCCACAACTTTCCGCTCTGCGCCTGGGCTGCCGTCAGGGCCTCGCGCAGCATTGCGATGCTCTCCGCCGCATCCACCGCATCGTAGCGCGCCCGCAGCCGGGCAATCTCCGGCAGACACCAGCGTTCGCCGGTCAGCCGCGCCAGCTCCGTCGCGCGCAGGAGCAATTGGCTGGCACCGGCACGGTCGCCGCGTTCGCCCTTCAGTTCGGCTGCGGCGGCCATGAAATACGACAGCAGCGCCCAGATCTTCGTCTTGTCCAATTGATCCAGCGACTGGTCCAACTGCGCTTCCATGGCCGGATCGTTGCGGTGTTGCAGCGCTGCCCAGGCCTGGAAGAACCGCCCTTCGGGCCCCCCCAGGAACGTCTCGTAGTCAATCGACACTTCCAGCAGGCGTGCCGCCTTCCAGCGCACTTCCTCCACGTCGCGCAGCAGCATCGAGGTGATGCAGCCGCGGCGCAGGATGAACACCACGCTGATGGCGTGAGCGATTGCCTCGGCGTGGGTCAGGCCACGCTCCGTCACCGCGCGGGCCTGATCGGGGTATCCCATCACCGCCAGGCAGATGCCGAGGAACGCACAGCCCGCGACCATCGGATCGCGGCCCGTGTCGGCGACCGGGCCGGCGGCGTTGTTGGACTCGTACAGCCGCAGCAGGTTCTCATACGCGGTGCGCGATTCAGCGAAACGCCCAAGCAACAAATATGCGCTGCCGCCGACGCGTTCGCCCAGGATGGTTGCCTGGCGGTTGCCGGTGCGCGCGCCCAGGTCGAGAATTTCCCGCGCGTAACGGATCACCACTTCGGGCTCGGCGTGGCTGAAATGGTAGACCTGCAGCCCGTACAGGATCGGCAGCAGCAGATCGGTTTCATTCAGCTCCAGGCACAGCTCGCGGGCGCGCATGAATGCCACGTGTCCCTCGTCGCTGGCCGAACCGACCTGGTCGATCAGGCCGCGCCCGAGCGCCGCCTGCAGCAGCAGCTCGCGCCGCCGCGTGGCTGGCGTGTCGGGCAGGGTTTCCAGCAGACGCAGCCCACGTTGCAGATGGCTTACCATTTCCGCGATCGCACAGCGCGCCATCGCTTGCTCCGCGGCCGTCAAATGATAATCGATGGCCCGGTCGGCGATGCCGGCTTCGCCGAAATGGTAAGCCAGCAGCCCGGGTTCGGGTGGCAGGTTTCCGGCGCCGGCCTCCAGCATTTCTCCCACCCGCGCATGCAGCGCGCGGCGGCGGTCGCGCAGCAGCGAGCCGTACGCGGCGTCCTGCAACAGTGCGTGCTTGAAACTGTAGACAGGATTCGGCGGGCGTCCCCGTTCCACCATCACGTCGCCGGCGACGAGCGTGCCGAGGCTGGCTGCAACCAGTTCGCGCGGCAGGTGGAACGCAGCGAGGAACGTTTCGAACGAGAATTCGCGGCCGAGCACTGCCCCCATCTGCGCCACTTCCTTCACGCTCGCCAGGCGGTCCAGCCGCGACATCAGCGATGCGTGCAGCGAGCTGGGTACCACCACCGGCGGACGCAATTCCGTTGCCGCGGCCGGGCGTTGCTCCGCCGCCGCGGGCCCGGTCTCCAGCACCGTCTTGGTCAGTTCCTCGACGAACAACGGAACGCCGTCGGCGTGCGAGAGGATTTGCTCGGTCACCTGGGGCGGGAGGTCACGGCCGGAGGCAAGGCGATGCACCAGCGACGCCGCTTGCTCCCGCCCAAGTCTGCTCAGGGCCACCATCGAAACATGCGGCTGCCCGATCCAGGCCGGTTGCAGTTCCGGGCGCGCGGTCACCACCAGCAGCGTCGGCATGCGCATGACGTTCGCGACGAGGCGCTCGAGCAATTCCAGGGTGGTGGGATCGGCCCAGTGCAGGTCTTCGAAGATGCCCAGCAGCGGCTGCACCTGTGCCAGTGCTTCGAGCTGGCGCAGCACCGCGGCAAATCCGCGCTCCTTGCGCCGCTGCGGCGTGAGTTCGGCCAGCCGGGCATCGGGCGAAACCGGCAACGAGAGCAGGTCGGCGATCAGTTCGACCTCGTCGGGCGAGGGCTCGTTATGCGCCAACAACGCCTGCAGTTTCGCCAGCCGGGTTTCCCCGTCATCCTCCGGTTGGAAACCGGCGCGGCGTGCGAACATCGTCATCACCGGATGCAGCGCGCTGTCCTGGTAATGCGGCGCACAGAACCAACGCAGCCGCAGATGCGGCACGTCGCGCAGGCGTTCTTCCAGTGCCGCGCTGAGGCGCGACTTGCCGATCCCGGCTTCTCCGGACAGCAACACCACCTGCCCCTGACCGTCGCGTGCCTGCTCCCAGCGGGACAGCAGGAAGGCCAGTTCGTCGTCGCGGCCGAACAGGGGGGTGCGGCCCCCGGAGCGAAGCGCCTCGAAGCGGCTGTCGATCGTGCGTTCGCGCAGCACCTGCCAAGGCTGGATCGGCGTGTCGTAGCCGCGCACGAGAGCGGTTTCCAGCGCGCGGTAGTCGAACAAGCCGCCGGTCAGATCATGGGTCGTATCCGAAATAAGAATGGTGTTGTGATCGGCCAACGACTGCAGGCGGGCGGCAAGGTTGGGGGTATCGCCGACCACGGCGGCCTCGCGTGCCGCACCGCTGCCGATCAGGTCGCCCACCACCGCAAGGCCTGTGGCGATTCCGACCCGCGTCGCGAGGGTGCCGGCGGGTCCTGCCACTGTTGCCAGGCAGCGGACCGCGTCCACCACCGACAGCGCAGCGCGCACCGCATGCTCGGCGTCGGTCTCGCGTGCCGTCGGGTAGCCGAAATAGACCAGCAGGCCGTCCCCCATGTAGCGCGCAACGAAGCCGTTGTGGCGCAGCACCTCGGCGGTGACGCAGCGCTGATAGGCCGTCATGACGTCGCGCAGATCCTCGGGGTCGAGACGCGCGCCGAGCGCCGTGGACCCCACGAGGTCACAGAACATGATGGTGAGCTGGCGGCGTTCCGGGCCCGGGGAAGGTTGCGGTCGTTGCTGATGCGTCTCGGTGGCGGTGGCGGCAACGTCAGGCGCGCCCGCGCCGCAGGCGCCGCAGAAACGGTTTTGGTGCGGGTTAGCGCTACCGCACGACACGCATTGCCATGGCAATGGCGCGCCACACTCGCCGCAAAAGCGGTTGCCTTCCGGCGCTGTTGTCCCGCAGCGCAGGCACTCCATGGTCTTGCCCCGTGACCTTGATCGCGCGCCGTCTTGGTAAACGCGGCGCCGCTGCGTCAAGGAAACACTTCATGGCGGTGGTGACAAGCGAAACATCGGCAGCGTTGAGAATTTGCTGTTGGCGAGTGGCGGATTATGCGACATTGTTCCGTAGCCATATCGGCAAGTGGCAGCACAAAAAGGGGTTGTATAATGAATAAGACAATTCGCACGGTTAGCGGCACTCTCATTCAGTCGATCGCGGACGATAAGCTCGAGGCCCTTGCCAAGTTGTTGGGACTGGACGCCGGCGAAGCGGCGAAACTGAAGACCAGGGGCCGGGTGATGGTGGTCGTCGAGGAGGCAGGCAAGTCCGCCGGCTGAGATTCGTCTCACTCGGTGCGACAGGGTGAGTCGCGTGCTGCCGGCCGCCGGCGCGAAATGCCTCTCGGCGCTGCGGCGTGTGCCGGCCGGCCGCGCTGTCCGCGTGACGGAGCAATGCGGGAGCGAAGGCGATGTCTGTGCCTTCGCCTTGCCGGCCGGGGCGGCCCCGCTGAGCGCCGAATGCGTCACCGGGCGGCCTCTTACGCTCGCGCCGGGCGACGTGTTCCTGGGCACGCCCGGGTATCGCGAGTCCACGCGCTGGGTGGTGGGCAGCGTGCCGGATGGCGGTCTGGTGCCAGGCAGCGAGTACTGGTTGCTCGCCGATTGCGGCACCGTGGGCGCGCTGGCCGGCGATTCGCCGCGCGAGAAGGGACATCTCGGGCGCGTGGTGTTCCGTGGCGTGGCGCAGGATGCAGCGGGGATGCCGCTGAACATCCGGCAGTTCGCACGGAGCCTGCCGCAGAGCGACGCGGTGGATCAGGACGCGCCGGTGTTCGTTGTGGTGGGAACGTCGTCTGAAGTCGGCAAGACGACCGCCGCGGTGAACATCCTGCGTGCGTTGCGCCGCAGCGGACATGCGCAGGTGGCGGCATTGAAAGCCACGGGCACGTCGTCATTGGCCGAGCTTCACAGCTACCAGGATTTCGGTGCGGCGCCGTGTTTCGATTGCGTGGATTTTGGCCTGCCCACCACCTATCCGTCAGGGCGCCACGACATCGGCGCCGTGTTTGCGGCGATGCTGGACGCGTGCCTGTGCTCGGATGCCGACGCCGTGCTGGTGGAATGCGGCGGCGACATCCTTGGCGCCAATGTGCCGGTGTTCCTGGAGCATGTCATGCGGCGCCGGCCCGGGGCGAAGCTGATCCTGGCCGCGTCCGATTCGCTCGCCGCGCTGGGTGCGAAGTCCGTGCTGGCGGGGATGGGGCTGGCGATCACCCTGATCGCCGGACCGTGCACCGATACGCCAACGATCGAGCAACGCACGCGAGACCTGTGCGGCGTGCCGGCGATGAACCTGGCACGAAGCGGCACAACGGCGCTGTTTTGACGCCTGGTTCGTGCACGGCGGATGACGCATGGAGCATATGGGAGCGACGGCCGCTGACCTGGTGAACAAGGGGTTCGTCCTGGCCAACCTGTGCGCCAGCGCGGGAGATGGTGCGGGCCGTACCTTCATCGTGACCGGGCTGAACCGCTCCGGCACCAGCCTGGTGGCATCGATGCTGCGCCGGGTCGGCATTTTCATGGGCGACGAAATCAACGACATCGTTCACGAGGACGAGGCCTTCGCCCGCGTCATCGAGCGACGGGACCGGGATGGACTGCGGCAACTGGTTGCGGACCGCAATGCGTCATACGGCACTTGGGGGTTCAAGCTGCCGATGCTGTGCAGGTTGCTGGACGATGCCGACGTCGCATTGTTCCAGAATCCGCATGTCATCGTGACGTTTCGCGACCCGCTGGCGATTTCGGTGCGTGCTTCGCTGTCGGAATTTCAGGCGCCTCTGCGGGCGCTGTCGGATGCGGCCGATGACACGATGGCGCTGGTCGGGTTCGTCACGCGCCTGGCCTGTCCGACGCTGCTGATCAGCTACGAGAAGGCCCTGGTGTTTCCCGCGGATATGGTCGATGCCGTGGTTCGCTTCTGCGGCCTGCCGCCGGGCGAGGCGCTGCGCCAGCACTTGATGGGCGCGATTGAACCGAACCGTGAGACATACCTGCTGGGCGCGCGGCGGCGCTATGAAGGCCGGATCGAGGGCGTCGCCGGCGGGCGCTTGTTCGGCTGGTGCCGTCTGACCGGGGTGGCCGATCCGGTGGCGCTGGACCTGTTCCTGGATGACAGGCTGGCGGTGAATTTCGTCGCCGACACGTTCCGCCAGGATCTGCTGGACGCGGGTTTCGGCGATGGCAGACACGGGTTCTTTCTTGACCTGGCTGATCTGGGCGGCCACGCGGATACTTTGGTTCGCATCAGGGTGGCGCGGCACGGCGTGGAGTTGGATGACAGCGGGCGGCGCCTGCGGGACTACGCAAGAAACGAGGGGAGAGCGCGATGAAACTCGGGATCCATCTGCCGCATGCCGGCGAGCAAGCAACGCCGGCGCTGATCCGCCGCCATGCGATCCGCGCCGAGACGCTGGGCTTCGACGATGTCTGGGTGAGCGAGCATATCATCGTGCCGCGCGCGGCGTTTCCGCGCTCGCCGCTGTTCTATGATCCGGTGGTGACGCTGAGCTACGTTGCCGCGGTGACGGAACGCGTTCGGTTGGGCACCACGGTGCTGGTACTGCCGATGCGCCATCCCCTGCCGCTGGCGAAGGAACTCGCCACGCTGCACAACCTGTCAGGCGGGCGGCTGATCCTGGGCGCCGGCGTGGGGTGGCTGGAGGCGGAGTTCGACGCGCTCGGCGTGCCGTTTCGCGAGCGTGGGCGGCGGATGGATGAGGGCATCGCGATGATGCGCGCGGTGTGGACGCAGGATCCGGTGACGTTCGAGGCTAAGTACATTCCCGCCAAGATCGAGGGGATGACGATGCAGCCGCTGCCGGTGAGTCGCATTCCGTTGTGGATCGGCGGGAGTTCCGATGCGGCGCTGAAGCGGACGGCGCGGATTGCCGATGGCTGGCATGGCAGCCGCGAGACGCCGGACCAGGCGGCGCCCATCATCAAGCGGCTGCGGGCGGAACGGCCGGGGGAAGATTTTACCATTTCGATTCGCTCGCATTGGAATGGCAAGGATCTGGGGGAACTGCGCGAACGCGTGGCGGCATACGCGGCGGTGGGCGTGCAGCACATGCTGATCGGACCGGTGAACCGCGAGGTGGATGATTGGGACGAGGTGATCGAGGGGGCGGGCAAGCTGGTAGGGCGGTGAGTGATTGCGAAATTTCTGACGCTGTCGGTCAACCCCCGGAGCTATCCGAAGTTCTGTGTGTGAGGCCGCCCTCCCGCTCCGCATCGCCGGTGCCACGCATCCCGACCTCCGGCTGCTCCCGCGGGAGAGAGCTGGTCCGGGCTACGTCCTGACCTCCGCGGCCAGCCAGTCGATCGCGGCCTGCGCGCCGCCCTTGCCGTGCGGCACATGCAGCGCCGCCAGCGCCATCTCCACCACGCTCAGGGTCCCCAGGATCATCGGCGCGTTCACATGCCCCATATGGGCGATGCGGAACGCCTTGCCCGACAGCTCGCCGATGCCATGCCCCAGCACCACGCCGCAATTGCGGTTGCAGTAGCCGCGGATCGCCTCTGCGTCGCAGCCCGGCGTCAGCACCGTTGTCACCGTGTCGCAGCGTTGCCGCGGATCGGCGATGTTGAAGCCGATCGCGCCGCGCTCCGCCCAGACCGTCACGGCGCGGCGCACCGCCTCGGCGAGCAGACGGTGGCGGCGGAACGCGTTTTCCAGACCTTCGGCGAACAGCATGTCGAGCGCCTGGCGCAGGCCGAACAGCAGATGTTCCGGTGGCGTACCGGCGTATTTCTGGTAGTGCGCGTCGCCGTCGCGATCGGTCCAGTCCCAGTAGGGCGTGCGCAGGCCGGCGGTCTTGTGGACCTCGCGGGCGCGGTCGCTGGCGGCGACGAAGCCCAGTCCCGGCGGCGTCATCATGCCCTTCTGCGAGCCGGACATCGCCACATCGACGCCCCAGGCGTCCATGTCGAACGGCATGCAGCCGAGCGAGGCCACCGCATCGACCATCAGCAGCGCGTCGTGACCGGCGGCGCGGATCGCCTGGCCGATCGCGGCGATGTCGTTCACCACGCCCGAGGCGGTGTCGATCTGCGCCACCAGCACCGCCTTGATGCTGCCGTGCCGGTCGGCGCTCAGTCGCGCCTGCACGTCTTCCGGCCGCACGGCGCGGCGCATGTCGCCTTTCAGCACTTCGACTTCGGCGCCCAGGCGCGCGGCATTGTTGCCCCAGCCGACGGCGAAACGTCCGCTCTCCAGCACCAGGATGTGGTCGCCGCGCGACAGCACGTTGGTGAGTGCGGCTTCCCAGGCGCCATGGCCGTTGGCGATGTAGATGTAGGCGCGGCCCCTGGTCTGGAACACGCGCGCCACGTCGCGCAGCAGGCTGTCGGTGAGCGCCAGCAGCGGGCCGGCGTAGATGTCCACCGCCGGGCGGTGCATTGCGTTCAGCACTTCGTCCGGGATCGTCGTCGGCCCGGGGATGGCCAGGAACTCACGGCCTGCGCGCACGGTCATTCGTTGTCACCTCGATTTTGCCGCCATGTTCGCGGCGGCTCTACACCATATTCAAGCGGCGCGCCTCGGCCATGACTTCCTGCGCCAGCGGCAGCATGGCGTAGTCCACCATCGCGCCCTGATAACTGACGGCGCCGAGTCCCGCCTTCTCGGCCGCTTCGAATGCGGCGAGCAGGCCGGTGAAATAGGCGACCTCCTCCGTGGTGGGGCGATAGACGGCGTTGGCGACCGCCACGTGCGAGGGGTGCATCACCGCGACACCGGTATAGCCGACGTCGCGGGCGCGGCGGATCAGGCGTTCCACGGCGGGCAGGTCGTTCATCGGCGTGCCGAAGATGCCGGCGATGGGGTAGGGGGCGCCGCCGGCGCGGCTGTCCAGCACCAGTTTCGACGCCAGGTACAATTGCTCGATGCCGTCGCCGGTGGCGCGGAAGCCGAAGGCGCGGGCGAAGTCGCCGGAGACCGGGCCGCTGATCGCGCCGTGGATGCCTTTCACGCGGGGGCTGGCTTTGGCCAGCGCACAGGCGTCGTGCATGCCTTCGGGGGTTTCGGGCAGCGGCAGGATGCCGACGCTGCCGTGCGGCAGGCCGGCGCGGCCTTCCTGGTAGGACAGGATGTCGTGCAGGCGGCGAATCTCGTCGGGGCTGGCGGCCTTGGGGAGGACGATGGCGGTGAGGCCCTCGGTGGTGGCGGCGGCGATCTCTTCCCCCGTGCGGTCCGACAGCGGATTGACGCGCACGAAGGCGCCGACGCCGGCCGCGCGGAGTTCCGCGATTTCGTCGCGCAGGTTGGCCATGGCCTGGGGCTTGGCGTCGGGGGGGACGGAGTCCTCGATGTCCAGCACGGCGGCGCCGGGGGAGACGCGGATCGCCTTGCCGACCCAGTCGCGACGATGCGCGGGGACGAACAGGGCGGAGCGGATGGGCCACATGGGGTGTCCTCCCGGAGAGGGTCGGCTCCCGCTATCCCGCCTGTGAGGCCCGGAGGCAAGATGGACGCACACGGGGGGCCGTAGTGTGAGCTGGCGGACCATCCCGGCGAGCGCGACCCAGGCGGATTACTCCGGACAGGTCGGATGGGCGATGTTGGATGGCAGCGATTTCGCGGACAGATTTGCGTGAAATCGCTTCTTGTTCCATATAAACTGCATCACGATAGCGATTGGTCAGGTCAATGCTGCTGCGCTTCGGCGTCAGGAATTTCCGTTCGATTCGCGACACGCAGGAGCTATCCCTCGTGGCGTCATCCCTCGATGACACGGCGGGGGGACTGATTGATTGCCCCGCGATCGGAAGCTGCCTGTTGCCTGCGATCGTTCTGTACGGCGCAAACGCGTCAGGCAAGACCAACGTTGTGCGGGCATTACGTTGGATGCGGCAGGCCGTGCTGCAGTCGCAGACCCGGTTTGACGCAAACGCCGGTGTGCCTCGCGAGCGATTCGCGCTCGCGCCTTCCGCAGAGACGGCCGAAACATTGTGCGATCTTGATTTCGTGCTTGATAGCGTGCGGTACCACTACGGGTTCACTGCCTCAGATGAGGCATTTACGCGCGAGTGGCTTTACGCTTTCCCCAGCGGCCGTCGCCAGGTATTGTTCGAACGTGAGGGCAAACATTTCGAATTTGGCCGACACCTTCGCGGGCGCAACCGAGTCATTGCCGACTTGACACGGCCGAACAGCTTATTTCTGTCAGCGGCGCGACAAAACGATCACGAAGAGCTATCTAGAATAAGCAATTTCTTCCGCTCATTTCGCGCCGAACCAGCACGCCCATCGGCGACGTATGAGAATATAGATCCGCGTGCCGTAGCATTTCTGCAGGATTTGGCGACCGGTGTCGTCGGATTTCGACGGACAAAAGTGGACCCCGCGGAAGATGCAGTGGCGTTCATTCAGGCCCTATTCAAGCTTATTGCCGAGCAGGGAGCTCTTTCAGAAAGCGAGCTTAACCGCGCGGCGGACGCGATGCGAAACAAGCGTTATAAGCTGGAATTGGCTCATTCTGGTCAAAGCGGACAGCAAACCTTCCTCGGCTTTGACGACGAAAGCGACGGGACCCAGCGCCTTCTGTTGTTGCTGACGCCGGCGTTTAGAGCGCTCGACGAGGGCGCCCTTATGGTCGTCGACGAGTTGGACGCGAGCCTGCACACTCGAGCGTGCGAAGCCTTGCTTGCGTTATTTGCCTTGCCAAAAACCAACCCGAAAGGCGCGCAACTTATCGCCACGACGCACGATACGAACCTTCTGCGTTCGCGATACCTACGTCGTGACCAGGTCTGGTTTACCGAAAAGGACGCCAACGGAGCGACACACCTTTATCCCCTAACCGATTTTCGTACCCGCAAGGGTGACAACCTGGAGCGTGGATACTTACAAGGCCGCTATGGGGCGATCCCGTTTTCGGGGTTGGCCGCTGACATCCTCGCGTCTGTCTGAGCCGTGGGCGGGCGCCCGGTTCCTCCGCTGCGACGTCGTGCCGCAACTCGCGAGCCGAAGCGGCGCTTCACCATCTTCCGTGAAGGCCGTAATACCGAGCCGGCCTATTTCCGCGCGTTGCAGAGACTTGTTGCAAACGCACTGATTGATCTGGTGATTATTCCGGCGGCGGGGGTCCCGTACTCATTGGCCGAGCAAGCGGCAGTCCGCGCACGGGAACTCGGGATTTCCGGCAGAAGGCGCCGTCGTCGCGATTCCTTTGAGGAGAAGGATGAGGTCTGGGCTGTTTTCGACCGGGACGAGCACGCGCGTTACTCTGAAGCAGTCACCCTGTGTGCACTGAACCACGTCGGGGCGGCGCGGTCCAACCCCTGCTTCGAGGTCTGGCTGATCCTCCACGAAGCTGACTACGACCGGCCGGATGATCACCGTCAGGTGCAGGCCTGGCTCGGCCGCCTGAGGCCGGAGTACCAGCCGGACGGCCGCAAGCTAACCGATTGCTCGGATCTACTGAACCGCCTCGCTGCTGCCGAAAGCCGTGCCGAGGCCCAGCTTGAACGGCGGGAGGCTGAGGGAGATGCGTTTGGACGGCCTTCTACCACGGTGTTTCGACTGACGCGTGCTATCCGCGATGCCGCCAAGACAGCATCCTGACCGTGTGTAAGTGGCATCTGGCTTGGGGGCGGCATACGGCGGCATCGCTTGTGAGAAGATAGGTGGCAACTGGTTACCGACGGCTTCCAAGGCCGTCATGCGTTTGCTGGCTCCATTCATGCGAACCGCGGCATCACCCTGGTCCAGAACGTTTCGATCGATTTCATCAGCTTCGCATGCGGGATCAGCGCGTTGTAGGTGTAGCAGAACAGCCAGTCGACGTTCTGGCGGCGCATGTTGGCTTCCAGGCCGCGGATCACGGTATCCACCGTGCCGGCCAGGCTGTAGCCGTCGCGCACCGCTTCCTCCGAGGTCA
>Ga0335072_10007264_pt1 | contig 16146 bp, 14 predicted proteins | sample Lox_Sample_21_FD_206725 | JGI IMG/M metagenome (GOLD analysis project Ga0335072, IMG submission 206725) | Soil microbial communities from Loxahatchee National Wildlife Refuge, Florida, United States - Lox_Sample_2.1 | ecosystem: Environmental > Terrestrial > Soil > Wetlands | place: USA...
CCAAATTTTGTCGAGCTCTGCGAACGCCTTACCGTTGACGACGAGCGAGTTTTCGAGGAAATCTGGCGCCACCTCGGGCTTTCGGTCGACTGGCGCAATCTCTACACCACCATCGGCGAAAGGTCGCGGCGCACATCCCAGCGTGCCTTCCTGCGGTTGTTGCAGCGTGGTCAGGCTTATGCAGCCGAGGCGCCGACGTTGTGGGACGTCGATTTTCAAACTGCCGTTGCACAAGCGGAACTCGCGGACCGGGAACAGCCGGGCGCCTTCCATACGCTTGTTTTTCACCGCGACGACGGAGAGGGCCTCCTCATCGGCACTACTCGCCCCGAGCTCCTGCCCGCCTGCGTCGCCGTCGTCGTCCACCCCTCGGACAAACGGTATGCGCGGCTCGTGGGATCTCGAGTCGTTACGCCACTTTTCGGTGCCTCCGTGCCCGTCTTCGCCCACGAGCTCGCTGACCCGGACAAGGGGACCGGTGCCGCAATGGTCTGCACCTTCGGGGACGTGACCGATATCACGTGGTGGCGCGAGCTCGCGTTGCCCGTCCGGGCCATCGTCGGGCGGGACGGGCGCCTCTTACCCGTGCCGCCGGAGGGGCTGAGCTTTGCCGGCCAGTCTATTTACACGTCCGAGCTTGCAGGTAAGCGCGCCGCCGCCGCACAAAGGCGGGTTGTCGAGCTGCTGCGCGAAACGGGCGAACTACAAGGAGAACCCGCACCGATCACACACGCGGTCAAGTTTTACGAGCGTGGCGAACGGCCGCTCGAGATAGTCACGAGCCGCCAGTGGTGGATCCGCACGCTCGCTTACAGGGATGCGCTCCTCGAGCGCGGCAGGGAGCTCAAATGGCACCCCGGCTACATGCGGGCCCGCTACGAAGACTGGGTCAACGGCCTGACGAGCGACTGGCTGATCAGCAGGCAGCGCTTCTTCGGGATCCCCTTCCCCGTGTGGTACAGCTTGGGCCCCGACGGCGAGCCGGACTACTCATCACCGCTCCTGGCGGACGAGGCAGACCTGCCGGTCGACCCGACCACAGACGTGCCCGCCGGGTACTCCCCTTCGCAGCGTGGGCAGCCCGGTGGGTTCATGGGAGAAGGCGACGTCATGGACACCTGGGCGACCTCGTCTCTCAGCCCTCAGATCGCGGGGGGTTGGGAGGATCCGTCCGCGGGGGACCGGTGGTCACGGGTCTTCCCGATGGACTTGCGGCCCCAGGGGCACGACATAATCAGGACCTGGCTGTTCTCCACGGTCGTCCGCTCCTACCTGGAGCATGGGTTATTGCCTTGGTCCAATGCCGCAATTTCGGGCTGGGTGCTCGACCCCGACCGCAAAAAGATGTCGAAATCGGTGGGCAACGTCGTGACACCTCAAGATCTGCTCGACAAGCATGGCTCGGACGGCGCCCGTTACTGGGCCGCATCGGGACGGCCCGGAGCTGATACTGCCTTCGTCGAGGGGCAGATGGAGGTGGGGAGGAAGCTCGCCCTCAAGATCCTCAACGCCTCGAAGTTTGTCCTGAGCCCCCGGCTTTGGGTGGCAGAGGACGGGCAAGAGCCGGCTCCCGAGGAGGCGGCGGTGGCGGCAAGCACCTTGGCTGCCCACTACCTGGGGGCACCAACACCCAAGGACTCGGGGGCAACCCCGACAGCCCCGGCCGGCGCGCCACGGTCCGGCGAAGCGGTCGACCGTGCCCTGCTCGAGAGCCTCTGGCAGGTCGTTTCGGGCGCGACCATTGCTTTCGAGGACTACGACTATGCAAGGGCGCTCGAACGCACCGAAGCCTGGTTCTGGGATTTTTGCGACAACTACCTGGAGCTCGTCAAGCCACGTGCCTACGGCGAAATGGGCCATCGGCGTGCGACCGACGCTCGGGCGACCTTGGTCACGAGCCTGTCGGTGGTCCTCCGATTGTTCGCCCCGTTTATGCCCTTCGTGACCGAAGAGGCGTGGTCGTGGTGGCAGGCGGGTTCGGTCCACCGGGCCCCATGGCCGGGGCCGGAACTGGGACCGGGAGCGAGGCTGGGACCGCTAGAGGGACCGGGAGATGGGCACGAGCCGGGCACGGAGCCACGCCGCGAGCCGTGGTCAGGGGCCCCCGCTCACCTGCCTGGGGGCGCTTCTCACTTCCCTCACGCCGGCGACGAAATGGGGACCGGTGCCGGGAACGGTCCGGGGGCCGGCCCGCAAGGCGCTGGCGACGTCTACTCCCTGGCGGTAGAACTGCTCGCGTCCGTCCGCCGGGCGAAGTCGGAGGCGAAGGTGGGCCCGCGCTCACCGGTCCGGCTCGTCGAGGTTTTCGGGCCCCCCGAGCGGCTGGAGGCACTCCGGCAAGTTGAGGACGACCTTCGGGCAGCCCAAAACATAGGCGCCATTGTGATGACGATGACGAGCGCTGAAACCCCCCCGACGAGAGTCGAGCTCGGGCAATAACTGGGCAATAACTGACGGGGTGAGCTGGGGCCGACGTCCGGCCTTGCGCGCCACGAGCCGAGCCGGAGCCCGATCCGGAGCCGGAGCCCGAGCCGGAGCCGGAGCCGGAGCCGGAGCTATGGGTAGTGCCCGGCCTCCGCCAGCACTTGCTCCGTAGCGAAAAGGCCTGCGCCTGGCGTGCGGACGACGAGAGCAATCGCATCCGACGGCCTGCACGCCAGGTTGTGCGCACCGGCTGTGCCCTCGAGCCGCAGAGTCGCAAAGAAGTGCCTCTTTTCTTCGGCACCATCGATAACGGCTTTCACGAGACGTGCGTCGTAGAGCTCCAGGGCGAGGATAAGGAGGTCCCAAGTCGACGGTCGCGAAGGGTGCTCGCCACGCTGGCCGGCCTGGATCGCTCGAGCCTCTGCCTGACCTATGTAGATGTGCAGCGCCCGGAACGGCTCCTCCAGCTCGGCCACGACGACGAGCCCGGCCTCCTGGCCCGGCCGGAGCGGGACGGCGGAACGCACCTCCGTTATCGTCAGCCCGATCAGGCGCTCTTCGCTCGTCGTTGTAAACGGCTCTTCGCTCATCGTCGTAACGAGATTAGGGGGTCGTGCCAGGACGCTCGGGCCAGGACCAGGCCGCTCACCTCACAGGCCCCGGCAGCCTTGAGGGCGCCCGCCACCGCAAGGAGCGTCTCGCCCGAAGCGCAGACATCGTCCACGACCAGGATCCGGCTCCCGTCCACGACTGTCCCGACTGGCACCGTCATCGCTCGCCGAAGGACGGTGCGGCCGCTCCGGCGGCGCTCCGACTGCGTTTTGACGCTCATCGGTGGGGTCTCCATCTTTTTGCTGACCAATCTTTCGACGGGCCAGGCCGGACCGGCCAAGGTGGCGAGCTCCGAACAAAGCAGCTCTACGTGCCCGAAGTCACGGCGGGCGCCAGGCCCACGGAAAGAAGGGACCGGGCAGATGACGCCGTACTGCTCGAACCAATTGGCGTGCCGCTCGAGGAACCCGACGAGCATCATTGCGAAGGGCCGTACCCATCGAAGGTCGCCTTTGTACTTGTAAGCGACGATGGCGCGCCGTAAGGCACCCTCGTAGTTGCCTATCGCGTAGACGGCGTCGAGGGGCCGCCGTCCTGAGGCGCACCAAGCGTTACGGCAAACAAGGCGCGCGCCTGCCTGCTCGGGACCATCGGACCTCCGCACGGTCTGGCCGCAAGACACGCAAAGCCTGGGATGCTTGCCGGGCACGGCACCTCCTGGACGCCACTGTGGCCACCCGAGCCGCTCCCCGGACTGGCGGGCGATCTCGAGGATTGCGGCACGGCATTGGGGCGCCGGCAAGCCCACTGAGCAGTATGCCGCCGGGGTGGGACGCGAGGTGGGACGCGATGCCGTGGAGGGTAGACGCCACGGGGGTGCGTGCCCCGGTGCGCTGTTGTGCCGGCGGACGCCATAGGGGTGGCGGGGCCGTGCGGGGGACACCGGACGGGCCCCGCCCCGCTCCCCTACTGCGCTACTCGACCTGCCCGGACAAGATCCGGTCGACAGCCTCCTTCGAGGGCAGGCTCGGCACCGCCCCCAGCACCGTCGCTGCCAAGGCGCCGGCTGCACAGCCTCGCTTCGCCGCCTCCAGCAGGTCGTGGCCACCGGCAAGTGCCGCCGCAAGGGCCCCGCAAAACGCGTCCCCGGCAGCGGTCGTGTCCACGGCGTCGACGCTGAAGGCCCGGACGTGGACCGTCGAGCGCCCCGGCTGTGCCACCAGGGCGCCAGCCTCCCCGAGGGTGATCGCCACGGCGCCGCACCCGTGCCCGAGGAACCAGTCGGCGGCTTGCTCTACTGTTGCGCGCCCACTGATAGCAAGAGCTTCGCCCTCGTTCGGCACCAGGACGTCAACCAACTCCAGGAGTTCCGGGCTAAAACCAGCTTCGACCGGCGAGGGGTTGAGGACCGCCCTCGAACCGCGCTCGCGCGAAAGGTGGAGCGCGGCCCCCACCGCAGGCAAGGGGATTTCGAGCTGGGCCAGGACGACGGTCCTGACCGTGAGAACCTCTCGAGCCGCCTCGACGTCGGCGGCCCCCAGTTCGCCATTTGCTCCGGCGGCTACGACAATCGTGTTAGCCCCACCTCGCGCCACCGTTATCAGCGCCGTGCCCGTAGGGGCTGCAACGGCCCGGCGGACGCCGCCGGAGACGATCGCTTCCCGGGAGAGCACGCCGAGGAGCAGCCCCCCGGGCGCGTCTTCGCCCGCACAGGCCACCATTGCTACTCGAGCACCCTGGCGGGAGGCTGCTACCGCTTGATTGAGCCCTTTGCCGCCCGGCACCGAGATGTACGAACTGCCGCCAACGGTTTGGCCAGGTTTCGGCAGCTCCTCGACGGTAACTACGTGATCGAGGTTGAGGCTGCCGAAGACGACGACGTCCGGGGCCCCCCTTGGTGCGCCGGTTGGTGACCCGTTCGCTGCCCCGCCGTCAGGAGCGCCAGAAGGCCAGTCCACGGCTCAGGTCTACCATGAGGCGATGGACGTCGAGGTTGTGGTCGAGATACCGAAGGGGACGCGCAACAAGTACGAGGCCGACCACGAGACGGGCCAAATCTGGCTCGACCGGATGCTTTTCACCGCTACCCGCTACCCCGAGGACTACGGCTATGTCCCCCGCACACTGGCGGGCGACGGCGACCCGATCGACGCGATGGTGTTCCTCGAAGAACCAACCTTCCCCGGGTGCCACGTTCGCGCGAGGCCAGTGGGAGTTTTCCTGATGGAAGACGAGCACGGCGAGGATGCAAAGCTCCTATGCGTCACGGCAAGCGACCCTCGCCAGGCGGCGGTTCAGGATCTGGATGACCTCCCGCCTCACGAGCTCGAGGAGATCGCACATTTCTTCGCGATCTACAAGTCGATCGAGCCCGGCAAAGGCACGACTCCGAAGGGTTGGCGTCCCCGGGCCGAAGCCGAGAGGATCCTTTTGGAGGCCCAGGACCGGTACCTCTCGGACCACGCGGAAGCCGGGCGGTAAGCCGGCCGACAAGAAGTAAAGGGCACGGGCCGCGTCCGGCGGAGGGTCAGCAACCCGCGGGGGTCAGCAGCCTGCGGGGATCAGCAACCTGCGGGGGTCAGAAACCCGCGGGGGTCAGCAGCCGGCGGAGGGTCGCCAGCCCGCGCTAATGGGAGCCCGGGTTGCCGGCGGCGATGGCGCCGGGAGCGAGCCCCGCTCTAGACGCCGACGAGGTCGGCCACGATGTCGAAAGCCTGCCCGACGGTGTTGAGCTTCGTCGGGTCGACATCGGGCAACCGGATTGAAAAGGCGTCGTTTATCGCCAGTGTTATCTCAACGACGGCGAGGCTGTCTGCGTCGAGGTCCTCCGCCCAGCGAGCTTCGGGCCTTACCAGGCCGGGGTCGATGTCAAGCACCTCGGCCACGCACCCTTGGAACGTGGTGAACGCCTCGTCCCGGTTCATCTTCCCCTCAATCTCCGCACCCTCCATCGCCCAGAGGCTAGCCGAGCGGCCGCTGATCGTGGTGCTCGGAGGGTGACGTGCCCTCCGAGCGGGCTCCCGGCCAGCCTCCCGCCATCGGGCCAGCCAGCGCTGGAGCGAAGGGACCTGCCAAAGGGCAGGCCAAGCGGCCAATGCCAGGCGGCAGTGTAACGTGGCCGACCGTGGCTCTCCTCGAGGGCAAGCGCCTGCTCATAACGGGTGTCCTGACAGACGACTCGATCGCGTACGGGGTAGCCGAGCTTGCGCAGCGCGAGGGCGCTGAGATCGTCCTGACGAGCTTCGGCCGGGCGATGTCCCTTACCCGGAGGGTGGCGAAGCACCTGCCGCACCCGCCCGACGTGCTCGAATTGGACGTGACGGTGCCGGAGCACTTAGAGCGGTTGTTCGCGGACTTGAGCAGCCGATGGGGCGCCCTCGACGGCATGCTCCACTCGATCGGCTTCGCGCCCCAGTCCTGCCTTGGCGGGACCTTCTTGAGCGCTCCGTGGGAGGATGTGCGCGTCGCCGTCGAGGTTTCGGCGTACTCTCTCAAATCCCTTTCGGTGGGACTGTTGCCGCTCTTCGAGGCATCCGGCGGGGGCGCAGTCGTAGCTCTCGACTTCGACGCCGCCGTGACATGGCCCGGCTACGACTGGATGGGGGTTGCAAAGGCAGCGCTCGAATCGACCTCGCGCTACCTCGCGCGCTACCTCGGCCAGCACCATGTCCGCGTCAACCTCGTGGCAGCAGGGCCCCTGCGCACGGTTGCCGCCAGGTCAATTCCGGGGATCAACCGCTTCGAGGACGTTTGGGGTACAAGGGCTCCCCTTGGCTGGGACGTGAACGACTCGAGCGCGGTCGCCAAGGCCTGTGTGGCTTTGATGTCAGACCTTTTCCCGGCGACTACGGGTGAAATCGTCCATGTCGACGGCGGCTACCACACGACGGGCGCATAGGTGCGCAGAGCCTGCGCCATCCCCTTCAAATCTCTGAGCCGCGAGAAAATGCGGCCCCCGAGCGCTGATGGCTGACAGTCCGGCGAAGCCGAACGGCGGGGGAGACGGCGTCGGGACCGCCAACGCTCGGGTAACGCTTGTGACCGGGGGCAACCGGGGGATCGGTCTCGCCGTTGCCAAAGCTTGCCGGGCACGTGGCGACCGGGTCGCGGTGACCACACGGGGGGCCCCCGTTGACGGGTTTTACTCCGTTGCCTGTGACGTCACCGACGCGGCAGCCGTCGACAGGGCCATCGGCACGGTCGAGGAGGATCTCGGCCCGATCGAGTCCCTGGTGGCGAACGCCGGGACCAACGACGACAAGCTCCTCCTGCAGATGGACGAGAACTCGTTCGCCGGCATTGTCGACACCAACCTTGTTGGGACGTTCAGGGTCGTGAGGAGGGCTCTCCCCAAGATGCTTCGCGCCAGGAAGGGCCGGATTGTCCTCATCTCGTCCGTCGTCGCCCTTTCAGGCGCGCCTGGCCAGGCGAATTATGCCGCTTCCAAGGCAGGCATGGTTGGCTTCGCCAGGAGCTTGGCCCGTGAGGTCGGCAGCCGCAACATAACGGTCAATGTGGTCGCCCCTGGTTTCATCGAGACAGACATGACGGCGGCGCTGAGCGAGGGACGCCGGGGCGAAGTGCTCGGCCAGATCCCTCTCAAGCGCTTTGGGACCGCCGAGGAGGTGGCTGCCCTTGTGAGCTGGCTGACCTCAGACGAAGCCGCCTACCTGACGGGCGCCGTGGTCCCCATCGACGGCGGGCTCGGTATGGGGCATTGAGCATCCCGCCGGCCTCGCTCCCTGTCCCTTCGGACGTCATACCTCACCGACCCCCGTTCCTTTTCGTGGACGAGGTCGTTTCGATCGAACCTGGCCGGAGGATCAGCGGGCGATGGCAGCTGACGGGGGGCGAAGATTTCTTCCGCGGCCATTTCCCCGGCCGCCCTACGCTGCCCGGGGTCCTGATGGTGGAGGCCTTGGCACAGCTCGGTGCGGTGCTCCTTCTCTCGGAACCCCGTTTTGCGGGGTTCTTGCCGCTGTTCGGCGGGATCGACAAGGCTCGTTTCCGGCGCCAGGTGAGACCGGGAGACCTCCTGGAAATGACGACCGAGCTCGATCAAATGGGTGGCTTTGCGGGCAAGGCTCATGGCGTCGCCAGCGTGCATGGAGAGGTGGCTGCGACCGCATCCATGCTCTTCGTGCTCGTGCGGCCCGAGCCTGACCCGGTGCGCGAGCCGACGCCAACTACCTGAGCGCCGCTTGACCAGCAGGACGGACCAGGCTTTCATCGGTTAGTCACATGCCGTTCACCTGAGCGTCACGCATTGGTCAGGTAAGCGGCCGACACTTTAAAGATCGCAGCTAGACGAGGTGTCCGCGGAAAATGACCGTCAGGCCCACGGCTTGTCGAGCCCAGGCGGCAGGTCGGGGTGCGAATGAGGCCTTCAGCTCTGACGGCATCGCCGGTGACCGGTAACAGCGTTGCCACTGACAGCCCCGGTGCCGAGGTCGCCGGAGCAGGTCCAACCAACAGCTACGCCGATGCCCGCGAAACTGCCCGGCCCGGGCAGGATGGCACCGGCGCTGCGCTGAGCGACGGGGGCCCGCAGCGGCACCGCAGCTCAGGACAGGTCGAGAACCCGGGGGACGGCAACCAGCGAGCCGGCGCTGGGCGGGACGGCGCTGGGCGGGACGGCGCTGGGCGGGACGGCGCTGCGGGGGACGGCGCTGCGGGGGACGGCAGCGAGCGAGACCAGCCTGCCGACACCGGCCGCGGCCCGGGGGCGGCGCCGGGCTCGGGAACGGCCGGGAAAGATCCTGCACGGCTGCCGGCGCCAGCCCCGCACCGGCCCACTGTCGGGATGGCGATCCTCATAGCCCACCCCCTCGGGAGCGGGGCAGTACCCGAAGGCCTCGAGAACTCAGGGTTCGAGGTAGTAGTTGCAAGCGACGCGGGCACAGCGATCGCGACCGTGGCCGGGGGACGAGCCGACGCTGCACTGGTCGACGGCCGCTTCGAAGGCGACGGCATTACCTTTTGCGAAAGCCTCTGGCAGCAGGTGCCGGGTTTTCCTGTCCTGCTCACGGGGCCCGACGACGAAAACCTTGTCACCCATGCTCTCGCCTCGGGCGCCGACGACTACCTCGTGCTCCCCCTGCGGCCCGCCGAACTGGTCGCCCGGGTCCGCGCCGTGCTCCGCCGGGCACCGCCGTCAGGGGCGCGACCGGCGCTCGGCGACCGGGCCTTGCGGGTGGGGGAGGTGCGCCTCGACCCGGACAGCCACGAAGTGACCCTGCGCGACCGGCGGGTACACCTGGCCCTGCGCGAGTTCGAACTGCTCAGGTTGTTGATGGAAAACGCCGGCATCGTCCTGGCGAGGGCAACCCTGATCACCAGGCTCTGGGGCCCGCTGGCGGCTCTAGACAGTACGAGCCTCGAAGTGCACATCCGCCGGCTCCGCTCCAAGATCGAAGACGACCCGGCAGACCCCAAACGGATCGTGACGGTCAGGGGTATCGGGTACCGCTACCAGGGGGAGCGCTGAAGCCAAGGCACACGACGGGGCGCTGGGCCACCGCTGGAACATTGTTAACCCTCGCCGCGACCACCTGTAACCCCTTGTTCACTTTGTGTTCAATTGGCCGCCCTAGAGTGCTCGGATTGTGAGCCTTGTTGCGACAGGCCCTGGGAGGCGCGCACGGCGATGACCTTGCCTTTCCCATCTCCCGGACCTGCACCCGTTACAGTCAGCGTCGATCCGCCGCCGATCATCGTCGGCGGGGCCACCCGGCCGATTTCGATGCAGGCGAAGGACTTGTCTTTGGGTTTCGGCTCGGCGACCATACTGTCGGGCCTCAACGTGGCTATCCCCAAGGGCGCCATCACGGCGCTCATCGGGCCGACCGGGTCTGGCAAGACCACCTTCCTGCGGTCGCTCAACCGGATGAACGACAGGGTTTCCAAGCACTGGCACAAGGGTGAAGTGCTGCTCGGCAATGCGAGCATTTATAGCCCCGGCGTGCAGCTGATGGCGCTGCGTCGGCGTGTCGGCATGGTCTTTCAACGGCCCAACCCGTTCCCGATGTCGATCGCAGGCAATATCCTCTCGGGCGTCAAAGCTCACCGGATAGCAAACAAAGAGCACTACCGCGGGATCGTCGAGGCACGGCTCCGCGAGGTCGGGCTTTGGGAAGCCGTGGCTCACAGGCTCAACTCGTCACCGTTCAACCTGTCAGGCGGCCAGCAGCAGTTGCTCTGCCTTGCGCGAGCACTGGCAATCGGGCCGGAGGTCCTCCTGCTCGACGAGCCGACCTCGTCGCTCGACCCTGTCACGACCGAAAATATCGAGGCAATGATCCGAAGCCTCGTGCCGGCCCTGACCATCATCATCGTCACCCACAATCTGGCCCAAGCGCGCCGGATTTCCGACAAGACGGTCTTCTTCTACCAGGGGAAGATGGTCGAGTTCGGCGAAACACCCCAGCTCTTCGAAGATCCTAAGGAGCCGGAGACCGCTCGCTACGTGAGCGGCCGTATGGGCTGACAGGACCTGCCCGGGAAAACGGCGCCGGGTAGCAATTCAGAGTAGGCGACGCCGCGCCTACTTGACCCACAGCAGTGACAAACCGTTTCATAAGCGCGCTCCTAGGAGGAACACGCCCAGATGACTTCAGGCAAAAGCCTTAAGACCCGCAGATCAATCCCGAGCCTGCACCGCAAGGTGGTCCTCGGCACGACAGCGTTGACGGCGGCCATGTTCGCGACCGGGGTCGCGGCGGCTACCGCACCAGGAGCCTCGGCGTCGGCAAGCGCCAAAAGCCCTGCCGCCAAAGACTTCTTCAGCAAGAACAAGTCCAAGCCGAAGCCGCCGCCCAAGTCGACGACTCCCACGACGAACGAGGTGCCGCCAAAGGGGAACGTGACGCTCTACGAGGAGGGCAGCACACTTCTCTACCCGCTCTTCCAGGAGTGGGCCCCGGCCTACCATTCCCGCTACTCCAACGTCACCGTCGACCCGGCAGGTGGTGGCTCCGGCAAGGGCATCACCGATGCGGCGGGCGGCGTGGTCGACATAGGCGCGTCGGACGCATACCTGTCGAGCTCACAGGTTTCCGAGTACCCGGGGCTGAAAAACATAGCGCTGGCGATCTCGGCCCAAATGGTCAATTACAACATCCCCGGCTTGTCGAGCAACACGCACCTGCGCCTTACCGGCCAAGTGATCTCGGACATTTACCAGGGAAAGATAACGACCTGGAACGACCCGGCCATCACGAGCCTCAACCGCGGCGTCAACATCCCGGCCGACAAGATCGTCGCGATCCACCGCCAGGACAGTAGCGGTGACACCTTCATCTTCAGCTCGTTCCTCAGCGCCGCCGACCCGAAAGGATGGGGATCCTCGATCGGTTTCGGCACCAACATCGCCTTCCCGGCAATATCCAACGCCGCGAGCGCGACAGGCAACGGCGGCATGGTGTCGGCATGCCAGACGACCCCGGGCTGCATTGCCTACATCGGGATCAGTTACGAAAGCAAGATCGGCGGCCTCGGGCTGGCGGAGCTGGCCAATGCCGACGGCAAGTACGAGCTCCCCGTCGCGTCAACGATAGGTGCCGAAGCCGCGGCGCTCGAGTCCAAAACGCCAGCCAACGAAGCGCTTTCCCTGATCTACGACAACGCTTCGACCGGCTACCCCATCATCAACTACGAGTACGCCATTATCCCGGGCAAGGAGAGCAGCAAGCAGGTAGCGGGTGCAGTCCAGGCGTTGCTCTACTGGGCCACCGACCCCAAGGGCGGAAGTGCCTCCAGCTTCCTCGGGCCAGTCAACTTCCAGCCGCTCACCCCAACGGTCCTGGCGCTGACTGACGCACAGATTGCCCAGATCCAGGGCTGAAATCCTCGGAGCTGCCCCGGTGCGACCGGGCCCGGCCAGTCCCGGAGCTAGCCAACGTCCTGAGAGAAACTAGGAAAAACAAGCGGAGAGAGTGGGGCGTGAAGGTGCGCCCCACTTTTCCGCAAGGAGAAGCATGTTGACAATACCCGACGAAGTGCCTCCACCGGGGGTGGGCCCGGAGATCGTGCTCGCTCCAACGTCCAAGTCGAGGCTCGGTTTTGACCTGGAGGCCATCCCGCGCTGGGTCACCCGCATCGCCGCAATGCTGCCCCTGCTCGCCCTTGTGGGCATCATCGCTGTGCTCGCCTGGAAGGCGTACCCGGCCATCAAGTACAACGGGCTCGGCTTTTTCGTGCGTGATACGTGGCAGCCGGGCAATACCTATGCAAACCCGGTCAAGACGGGTGGCGTGCTGCACCCCTTGGGCGTCAGCTACGGGGCCTTGCCGCTCATCGTAGGAACTCTGGAGAGCTCGGCGATCGCCGTCATTTTTGCAGTCCCGATTTCGATCGGAGCCGCGCTCGCCATTGTCGAGAGATTGCCGAGGAAGGTATCGAGCGCCGTCGGCATGTTCCTCGAGGTGCTCGCCGGCGTTCCGAGCGTCGTCTTCGGTTTGTGGGGGGCCCTTACTTTCGGGCCGACCCTGCAGCGTGACGTCGAGCCGTTCATCGCCAACCATGTGCCCGATGTCCCGGTGATCGACTTCCTCCGCGGCCCGCTTTCTGCGACGCAGGGACAGGGCCTGCTCACTTCCGGTCTCGTGCTCACGGTCATGATCATCCCCATCGTCGCCGCCACCACCAGGGACCTCCTGCGCCAGGTCCCCCGCTTGCCCAAGGAAGGCGCCCTTGCGCTCGGCATGAACGACTGGGAGGTGGCACGCAAAGTGAGCCTGCCGTGGGTAAGGGCGGGAATAATCGGCGCTTCGGTCCTCGGGCTTGCAAGAGCCCTCGGCGAAACGATGGCAGTCGCGATGGTGTCCGGGACGATCCTCGGCCGGATCCCTCCCAACCTCTACCAGGGGATGAGCACGATCGCAGCCACGATCGTCCAGCAGCTCGACGGAGCCCTCGGCGACGGCACGGGCTTCACCGTCCGGACGCTCGCCGAGTTTGCGCTCGTCCTCGCTGTTGTCACGCTGGCGACCAACGTGGGCGCCCGCCTCCTCGTCAAGAAGGTGGCCGGCACCGCCCTCCCGGTCGGGAGAGGAGTCTAGAAGTGGCAATCGCCGGGCAGGGCGGGGATTTCGGCCAAGGCGGGTTGGGCCAGGGCACAACTGGCATATCCGAAGGGCTCGACCTTTATGGGCGGCCCGCTTGGTACAGGTCGGTGGGTAACTGGCTTGGGTGGGGCGGCTGCATCGCGGCGGTCCTGCTGATAGCGGCACCCATCATCTCGGTCCTGTGGGGGATCATCGCCAGGGCGGTGCCGACCTGGCAGTGGAGCGTGCTGACGGAGTCCACGACGGCTGCCGGCGGGGGCCTCTACCAGGAGATACTGGGTACTTTGGAGCTCGTCGCCGGCGTCGGGATATTGGCCGGTGTGGTCGGCGTGCTATCGGGCGTCTACCTTGCCGAATATGCCTCCGGCGCGCTCGGCTCACTGCTGAGGGGGGCCTCGGAGGTCCTGGCCGGCGTCCCCTCGATCGTGCTCGGCTATGTCGGCTACCTTGCGCTCGTAGTCGCGCTCCATTGGAAGTTTTCGCTGGCCGCGGCGCTAATGGTCCTTTCTGCCCTCACCGTGCCGTACATCGCCAAGTCGACCGAGACGGCACTGCGCGCAGTGCCGACGTCCTACCGCGAAGGCGCCGACGGGCTCGGCATGTCCCCGCTGCGCTCACTCACGCGCATCACGATGAAGGCGGCGCTCCCGGGCATAACCACCGGATGGCTTGTAGCACTGGCGATATCTGTGGGCGAAACGGCCCCGCTGCTATACACGGCAGGGACGTTCACGAGCGACGGCCCCACCGCCCATCTCACGGGGGTACCCGTGAGTTACCTGACATTCATGGTCTGGAACGGCTGGAACTCGTCGTTCTCCGGGCAGAAAGAACTCTCCTACGACGCAAGCCTCGTCCTGGTGGTACTCGTGCTCTTGCTGATCATTGGCTCACGTCTCATCGTGTCGTTCACCCAGCGCCACACCGAGAAGAACTAAACAGCGCCCCAAAGGGCTAGCTCTCGTCCGGCATCTCCGGAGCTTGCTGGTCGAAGCCGGGCGGGAGCTGCCTTCGTGCTATCACGTGGACGTCGATGCCAAGATCACCCGCCTTGCGGATGATCCGGCGGACGATGCCGCCGCCCACAAGCTCCCGAAGACCACCACGCTGGCTCGACCCGAGCACGATCTGAGTTACCTGGTGCTCTTTTGCAAACTCGGTTATCGCCTGAGCGGGGTCGGCGTCGACGAGCTCCTGCCAGTTCGCACCGAGATCCTTCGCGAGCACTTTTAGCGACCCGAACTCTGCAGTCTTGTCGGAGGCTTTGGCGTCTGCAACCGTCACGTGCACGACATTTAGGTCACCCTTGAGCCGGGACGCTATCCGCGCCGCTCTCCGCAAGAGCACATCGGTGCCGGGGGCACCCGTGATCGCAACGAGGATGCGCTCGCTGGTTTCCCACAGGCGCTTTTCACTGTGACGGCGGAGGTGCTCGAGCAGCTCCTCTTCCGTCTCGTCCGCAAGGAACCGTAGCGCCAGTTCGCGAAGGGCGATCAGGTTGTCCGTCTGGAAAAAATGGGTGAGCGCATAAGGCACTTTCTCCGGCGGGTAGATGTTGCCGTGGAGCATGCGCCTTCTCAGCTGTTCGGGCGACGAATCGACGAGCTCTATCTGGTTGGCTTTGCGCACGACCCAGTCGGGCACGCGCTCACGCACGCGGGCACCCGTCATCTGTTCGACGGCGTCGGCAAGGCTCTCGACGTGCTGGATGTTGAGCGTGCTTATGACGTCGATCCCCGCATCGAGCAGCTCGAGGACGTCCTCCCAACGTTTGGGATGGCGCCCGGACCCGGGCACATTGGTGTGGGCCAGTTCGTCGACAAGCGCCACCCGGGGGTGACGGGCAAGGACAGCGTCCAGGTCCATCTCTTCGAAGGTGGCGCCCCGGTACTCGACCCGCTTGCGGGGGACGACCTCAATGCCGGCGAGGAGCGCCTCTGTGAGCGGCCGCTTGTGGCTCTCGACGAAGCCGACCACGACGTCCGTGCCCCTCTCGAGGCGGCGTTTGCCCTCGTTGAGCATGTCGTAGGTCTTGCCAACACCGGCGGCGGCACCTAGGTACAACCGGAAGTGCCCAGCCGCCTCCACAACAGACTCGGTATCGGGTTGGCTCATCGGCTCCTTCAGGATAGCTCTACGACGGCGCCGGGGCTATGGAGTCGACCTCGTCGACCTCCGCTTCGCTAAGGGACCAACTCGCCGCTTGGGCATTCGCAACCACCTGCTCGGGCTTGGTCGCTCCCGCAATGACGGTGGCAACCGCAGGTTTGGCAGCCAACCAGGCGATCGCCAGCTCGAGGATGCTGTGACCTCGAGCTTCGGCAAAGGTACTCAGCTTTTGGACCGTGCCCATGGTCGCGTTGTCGAGAAGCGCGTCGCGGCGCTCCTCAGGCATCGACGCGATGCGAGTGCCCTCGGGAGGCGCCTGCCCCTGGTGGTACTTGCCAGAAAGGATCCCCATATGCAACGGGAAATACGGCACGAACGCGATGCCCTGGCGTTCGCATTCGCCGAGGACCTCGAGCTCCGGCTCGCGATGGAGCAAGCTGTACTCGTTTTGGACGCTGACAAATCGCGGAGAACCCGGTGCGACAGCCGACGCCGCCTCCTTGAGCTGCGCGGCCGAAAAGTTTGAGCACCCGATCTCTCGCACCTTGCCTGCTTGCACCAACTCGCCAAGAGCACCGAGAGTGTCCGCTATGGGCGTCTGCGGGTCCGGCTTGTGCAGCTGGAAGAGGTCGATATAGTCGGTGCCGAGCCGCCGGAGGCTGTCGTCCAGCGCCTGATTGACGTACGCGGGCGACGCACCACCCTTTCTCTCGGCGTCAAGGGGGACGCCGAACTTGGTGGCAATAATGACATCGCCTCTGCGCTTTGCCAGCGCCCTGCCGAGGAACTCTTCACTCTTTGTCGCGCCGTACACGTCAGCCGTGTCGAAGTAATTGATGCCTACGTCGACGGCAGCATCGATGACGCGAGGGCTCTGCGCCTCGTCTATACGGCCGCCGAAATTGTTGCAACCGAGCCCGACTAACGAAACCCGAAGAGCCCCGACGTGGCGGAGCGGCATTGGCTTGTCCATGCCGAAAGTTACCAGTCGCGTGGC
>Ga0335072_10007265_pt1 | contig 16144 bp, 17 predicted proteins | sample Lox_Sample_21_FD_206725 | JGI IMG/M metagenome (GOLD analysis project Ga0335072, IMG submission 206725) | Soil microbial communities from Loxahatchee National Wildlife Refuge, Florida, United States - Lox_Sample_2.1 | ecosystem: Environmental > Terrestrial > Soil > Wetlands | place: USA...
ACCGCGCCGGGGCCAGGGCCGGGGCCGGGGCCGGGGCGGGGGCCGGCGCCGGGGCCGGGGCGGGGGCCACGTCACCGCGCCGCCCGGGGCCGGGGCGGGGGCGGGGGCCACGTCACCGCGCCGCCCGGGGCGGGGCCGTGGTCCCACGGCCCCCGCTAGTGCGCTGGTGTCCCAGTTGCGCGGAGGATCCGGCTTCCCCGGAACATCCGGGCAGCTATAGTCACCATTTTCCTCCGCGTAAGCCATATCCTCCGCGATAACTTCCGCATGCTGGAATTCATGGGCGAACGATGCGGGTGCGGGGACGGGCGCCAGGGCGGGCTCAGGGCGGCGGGCCGAGGCGCCTCGGAATGTCAGTGGCTGTCCGCATTATGGTCCCGAAGGCGGGACGGCCATAGTGCGGACAGGAGAGCGGGATGATTGATCACAATGGCGTCCTGATGATGCAGAGGCTGCTGCTGGCCGGGACGCTCGGGCTGACCATGGCCCGGAAAGCGGCGGCGATCCTCGACGGCGAGTCGCCCACAGCAGACCCGCCGGCGCTGCCGGCGCTCGAGGGCCAACGCGCCCCCGATCCCGGCAGCCATGACGGCGCGGTGCTGCGGGCGATCCTGGACGCGGCCAACGAGTGCCTGGGCCACTTCGATGACCGGCCGCCGGCGGAACGGTGGTGCGACGCGATGCTGCACCTGCTCGACCTGGCCGCCTTCGCGGCCGACCTGGGTCCGGCGGCGGACGGTCCTCAGCTAGCGGGCTGAGCCGCGGCCGGCCCCGGAGCGCCCGGAGTGCGCCGGCCCGCGTCACGCACCGGCGCGAGCGCGGTGGCCGCGATGGCCGTCACCGTCATCCCGGCGGCGACCACGGCCATCGCGGCGGACGGCGACAGGGCCTGGAGCAGGAACCCGGCCAGCAGCGAGCCGAGCGGGATGACCCCCCAGGCGATCTGCAGGGCGACGCTGCTGGTCCGGCCCAGCAGTTCGTTCGGCGTGATCTGCATCCGGTACGTCTGCACCGAGACGTTCCACGACGGGCCGATGAAGCCGGCCACGGCTACGATCGGGCACAGCCACAGCGGGACGCGGACCAGCACGACCAGCGCCAGCAGGACGGCCCAGATCCACATGCAGCCGGTGATGGTCACCCCAGCCGGGATCTTGCGCTGGGACCAGGGCGCGGCGAACGCGCCGGCCAGGCCGCCGGCCCCCATGCACCCCACGATGATGCCGATCTGCGCCGAGGAGGCCCCCTCGTGCTGGGCCAGCACGATGAGGCCCAGGGTCAGCACCTGCAGCAAGATGTTGACCGAGGCGGCGAAGAACGCGCTGTAGCGCAGGAAGGGTTGCCGCCAGGTCCAGGCCAGCCCCTCGCCCATTTCGGCCCGTAGCCGGCGCCGGGCTCGGGGAGACGCGGCCGCATCAGCCTGCATGCGCGTCTTGATGAACGGCAGCGTGACCAGCGAGGCCAGGTACGACACCGCGTCCGCGGCGAACGGCGCGGACCAGGACAGCCCGAACAACGCGCCGCCCAGCGCCGGCCCGGCCAGTTGCGCCACGTTCTGCCTGGCCTCGTTCTGCCCGACGGCCACCGACCGCTGGGACGGATGCACCAGCATCGGCAGCGCCGCCCGCTCGGCCACGCCGAAGAACACGGTCGCCGAACCCTCGATGAACCCCGCCACCAGCACCTGGGCGTAGGTGATGTGCGCCGCCCAGCCGGCCACGGCGATGCTCCCGACGGCGAGAAGCCGGACCACGTCGCAGATGATCATGATGCGCTTGCGGTCATGGCGGTCGGCCAGGCCCCCGGCCGGCAGCGGGAACAGCAGGTAGCCGAGCATGGCCGCGAAGCCGGCGATCCCCGCCTTGGCCGGCGAGCCGGTCATGGCCAGGACGAGCAGCGGGTAGGCGATCTTGGCCGTCTGCGAGCCGAGCAGCGAGACCGCCTGGCCGCTCCAGAGCAGCTGGAAGTCCCGGTTGCGCCGCAGCGGTACGGGTTCACGCGAAGCCGGCTCGACGCCCATGCGGACACCTTATGCGCCAAACCGGATGGGCCTAGGCAATCCGCCCGAAGCGAACTAAAACAGTGGTTACAGGGTTAGCGCGGTCTCGTGTCGGGGATCGTCCAAGCATCGCTAGATGGGGTGAGCGGTGACGAAGTACGGCCATATTGCGTGGCGGGTGATCGCGGTGGTGGCCTTCGCCGGAACGGCCGCGCTCGCCGTCACGCTCACCCGTGCCCCGGCCCGCCCCGATCATGCCTCGCTGTCCTCGAACCTGACCGAGAGCCCATGCGCCACCTCCGGGCTCGAGGCCTGGCTCGGCCTCGCGCAGGCCGCGGAATCGGGCACCGGAGGCCGGCTGGAGCCCGGCGGCACCTACTACACCCTGGAGTTCACCAACGTCTCGGCCCGGGCCTGCAGCCTGTACGGCTACCCCGACGTGTCCGCCTACGCCGGCGACCAGGCCGGCGGTATCCAGATCGGCAGCGCGGCGGACCATGACACCTCGGTCCGCCCGCAGCCGGTCATGCTCGCGCCCGGGCAGACGGCGCACTCGGTGCTCCGCGTCACCAGCACCGGAACGTTCCAGCCCACCACGTGCGGGCAGGTGACCGCGCCCGAGCTGCGGGTCATGCTGCCTGACCAGGTCCGGCCCGCGTTCGTGCCTATTCGGCTGTCCGCCTGTTCCAAGAAGGGCCCGGAATTCCTGAGCGTGCAGGCGATTCAGCCGCGCCCCGGCGTTCCCGGTTTTCCCGTTCCGTGAGAGAAACCGCAGCGCCAGCGCCCCGCCGTGACCAGCGTAAGGGCAAGACTGCGGACCGCCACAATTGGCCGTTCAGAGAAAGGGGTTTATCAAGGAGCTCGAGCGTTTCCCGGCGATCGCAGGACGGGGAGAATAGGTGTCATGGGTACAGGACGGGGAGAATAGGTGTCATGGGTATGAGCCAGGCGAGCATCTCCCCGGCCGGAGGACCGTACGACGGATCGTACGATGGCCCGTACCAGCAACTTCACGACACGGCGCAGCAAGCGGCGATCGCCCCGGAGGGCGAGGGGGAGGTCGACGACTTGCCCGAAGAGCGGTACCTGGACCGCGAGGACAGCTGGCTCCGGTTCAACGAGCGCGTGCTCGAGCTCGCCGAGGACGAATCGGTCCCGCTGCTCGAGCGGGTCCGGTTCCTGGCCATCTTCGCCAACAACCTGGATGAGTTCTTCATGGTCCGGGTGGCCGGGCTGGTCCGCCGGATGGTGGCGGGCTTCCCGGTCGAGGGCACCGGGGTGCGGCTGCCCCGCCAGGTGCTGGAGAACACCCTGGACCTGGCCGGCCAGCTGACCGTCCGGCACGCCCGGGTGTTCAGCGAGCGGATCAACCCCGAACTGGCCGAGCGCGGGATCGAGATCCTGCGCTGGAAGGAGCTGTCCGCCACCGAACGCGACAACCTCAGCGAACTGTTCCGCGAGCGCATCTACCCGGTGCTCACCCCGCTGGTGGTGGACCCGGCCCACCCCTTCCCGTTTATCTCCGGCCTGTCGCTCAACCTGGCCGTCATGATCGCCGACCCTCGGACGGACGCGACCGTGTTCGCCCGGGTCAAGGTGCCGCCGCTGCTGCCCAGGTTCCTGGCCGCGGCGCAGCACCGGTTCGTGCCGATCGAGGATGTCATCGCCGCGCACATGACCGACCTGTTCGGCGGGGTCGAGGTGCTCGAGCAGCACGCGTTCCGGGTCACCCGGATCAGGGACCTCGAGGTGGACGAGGACATCACCGAGAACCTGCTCCAGGCCATGGAACGGGAACTGGTCCGGCGCCGGTTCGAGCCCGCGGTACGGCTCGAGGTCGAGGACACGATGTCGGCCGACGTGTTGGAGCGGCTGGTTACCGAGCTCGACATCGACGCCCGCGCGGTCTACCGGGTGCCGGCCCCGCTCGACCTGAGCGGTCTGTCCGCGATCGCCGACTTGAACATCGGCGAGCTGCGCTACCCGGCGTTCGTTCCGTCCACCCGGGAGATCCCGCAGGACACCGGCATCTTCGCCGCCATCGCCGAACGTGCCATCCTCGTCCAGCACCCCTACGACTCCTTCGCCGCGTCGGTCGAGCGCCTGATCGAGGAGGCCGCCGAGGACCCGGGCGTGCTCGCCATCAAGCAGACCCTGTACCGGACCAGCGGTCAGTCGCCGATCGTGGACGCGCTCATCGAGGCGGCCGAGGCGGGCAAGCAGGTGGTCGTGGTGGTGGAGATCAAGGCCAGGTTCGACGAGCGCGCCAACATCGCCTGGGCGCGCAAGCTGGAGCAGGCCGGCTGCCACGTCGTCTACGGCTTCGTCGGCCTGAAGACGCACTGCAAGATGGCGCTGATCGTGCGGCAGGAGGCCGACGGGACGCTGCGGCGGTACTGCCACCTCGGCACCGGTAACTACCATCCGACCACGGCCCGGCTGTACGAGGACTTCGGCCTGCTCACCGCCGATCCCGCCATCGGCCAGGACGTCACCGCGCTGTTCAACCACCTGACCGGATACAGCCGCACCGGCTCGTACCGCAGGCTCCTGGTCGCGCCGGCGGAGATGCGCGACGGCATCGTGCGCCGGATCGACCACCAGGCCGAACGCAGCCGGTCCGGCCTGCCCGCGCGGATCGTGTTCAAGTCCAACGCGCTCGTGGATGAGGTGGTGGTCGACGCGCTCTACCGGGCCTCCCGGGCGGGGGTCCCCGTCGACCTGTGGATACGCGGTATCTGCGCGCTGCGGCCGGGCATCGCCGGGCTGTCGGAGAACATCCGGGTCCGCAGCGTCCTCGGCCGCTTCCTCGAGCACTCCCGGATCTACGCGTTCGGCAGGGGGGAGGACGAGGACAGCCAGGTCTGGATCGGCAGCGCCGACATGATGCACCGGAATCTGGACCGCCGGGTGGAACTGCTGGTGCAGGTGACCGACACCGGCCACCAGCGACGGCTGCGGGGCCTGCTCGACCTCGGGATGGACGACGATACCTCGTCCTGGTGGCTCAACTCGGACGGCTACTGGACCCGGCACAGCCGGGACCAGGCCGGCCATCCGCTGCGGGACATCCAGGAGACCCTGGTCCGGGAGCGCCGGGTACGCTCAGCTGATGAGTAAGGTTTACGGCCCTGCCCGCGAGTGAGGCGATCCTCTCGGCGGGTGCCGTGCTCTGGCGCCTCGTCGCGGGCTGGACCCGCGGAGCCGAGGTGCTCCTGGTGCACCGGCCCAAGTACGACGACTGGTCCCTGCCCAAGGGCAAGCGCGAGTCCGGCGAGCATGTGCTGCTCACCGCGGTCCGGGAGGTCTTCGAGGAGACCAGCGTGCGCCCCGTGCTCGGTCCCCGGCTGCGCACGGCGGAATACCTCGTCCGCGGCCGGCCCAAGCAGGTCGACTACTGGGCCGCGAACGCGAGCGACGACCACGCCGCGCCCAGCCACGAGATCGACGCGGTGTCCTGGCTGCCGCTGCGCCAGGCGGCGGACCGGCTCAGCTACCCGCACGACGCCGACGTGATCGCGAGCCTGCGACCGCGCGCGACGGTGCCGCTGATCCTGGTCCGGCACGTCTCGGCGGGCCACCGGGATACCTGGGCGGGCCAGGACCCGCTGCGGCCGCTGGACGCCGAGGGCGTCATGGACGCGCTGCTGCTGGCCGACCTGCTGGCCTGCTTCGCGCCTCGCGCTCGGGTGATCAGCTCGCCCGCCCTGCGGTGCACCGAGAGCGTGCGTCCTTATGCCGCGGCTTCCGGGGGGTCCGTCGAGGCGATGGCCGCCCTGGCCGTGCCCGGCCATGAGGCTGAATTTTCTTTGGACAGAACGGACCGGGCTGAGACGCTCCGGTGCCTGTTCCGCAGCCTCGTGGCCGCCGGCCAGCCCGTGGTGGCCTGCCTGCACCGGGAGAACCTGCCGCTGGCCCTGGCCGCCGCGTGCTCAGTGCTCGGCGCCCCGCCGCCCGGGGAACTGGACCCGCCGCTGGCCAAGGGGGGATTCCTGGTCCTGCACGTCGCCGCGGGCGAACTCGCGGCCCTGGAGCGCTACGAGCTCTTACGCTCCGGTTCCGAATCCTCCTCGGTCTCTGTCTCTTCCTGAGCCTGCGGGGCTTCCTGAGCCAGCGGGGCTTCCTGAGCCTGTGTTGCTTCTTGAGCCTGCGAGGCTTCATGAGCCTGGGCGCCCCGGTGGCGTCGGCGTATCACGCGGTAGGCGATGTAGCCCAGGAGCAGCACCACGAGGACGACGAGCACATAGAGCGAATAGCGGTTGATGTCGGCGTAGATCGAGTCGATGTGATCGCCTGCGACGTACCCGATGGTGACCCAGGTGGCCACCCAGGCGCAGGCCCCGACTACGTTGAAGAAGGCGAAGGTGCGCGCGCGCATCTGGGTGATGCCCGCGATGATCCCGTTGGCCTCGCGCAGCCCGACGATGAACCGGGCGACGATCACCACGATGCCGCCGTACCGGGAGACGACCGCCTCAGCCCGGTTCAGGGCCTCGGGTTTGAGCAGGACGTACTTGCCGTAGCGCAGGACCAGCTCGCGGCCGGCGAACCGGCCGACCAGGTAGCCGATCTCGGCCCCGATGACCGAGGCGGCGACCGCGACAATCCCGACCCCGACGATGTTCAGCCCGGCCCGGCCGGTTCCGGCGAAGATGGCCCCGGCGATCATGGCGAGCTCGCCCGGAATGACCGGGATGCCGATGTTCTCCAGCAACAGCAGCAGGGCGATGGCCAGGTAGCCGTAATGGTCGAGCGGACCTTCCAGGGAGCTGAGGAAGCCGGGCAGCGGCGCGGGCCCTCCCGAGAGGTTCGCGCCCGCGAGGATTCCCATTGCTCAGCCGTCTCCTGGTTTCTGTGCCTCCGTCTCCCCGGCGTTCAGCGCCTCGGCGACGGGCCCCGCGGTGAGCTCGACCTGCCAGGGTCGTGCTCCGTACCCGGAGAGCGCCAGGCCAACCGTTTCGGTGTCCGCGGGCTGCGGCGGATCCCAGCTGAGCCTGCGCAGGGCATCGGGGGCCAGCAGGTTCTCTACCGGCAGCCTATTGGCTTCGGCGATGGCCGTCACCGTGGCCCGCGCCGCGGCCAGGCGGGCCGCGGCGGCCGGATCGCGCTCGGCCCAGCGATGCGCGGGCGGCGGCCCGCTGGGCACCGGTCCCCCGGTGGCGTCGGGCAATTCGCTGTCGGCGCTGCTGCGCGCCTTCGTGATGGCGGCCAGCCATTCCTTCTCGTGCCGCCGGGCCTGGCGGCCGGCGAACCCGCTGATCCGGGCCAGCTGCGGGTAGTTGGCCGGAAGCGACCTGGCCGCCTCGATGATCGCGCTGTCGGGCAGAACACGCCGTGGCGACAGGTCCGCGGCCTGGGCGATCCGGTCCCTGACCGTCCACAGCTCACGCACCACGGCCAGCCCCCGCCGGGACTGAACCCGGTGAATGCCCGAGGTACGGCGCCATGGGTCCGCCCGGGGCGCGGCCGGCTTGGCCGCGAGCACCGCCGCGAACTCCTGGCGGGCCCACTCGGCCTTGCCCTGCTCGGCGAGTTCGGCCGCCAACGCGTCCCGCAGTTCGATCAGTACCTCGACGTCCAGGGCCGCGTAGCGCAGCAGTTCTTCCCGCAGTGGGCGGACCGACCAGTCGGCCGCCGAATGGCCTTTCTCCAGGTGAAAGCCGAGTACCTCCTCGACCAGGATGCCCAGGGCCACCCGCGGGTAGCCGAGCAGCCGCCCGGCCAGCTCGGTGTCGAACAGGTGCCGCGGCCGGAAGCCGACCTCGGCCAGGCAGGGCAGGTCCTGCGACGCCGCGTGCAGGACGGCTTCCGCGTCGTGCAGGGCGGTGTCCACCCCGGAGAGCTCGGGGCAGGCGATGGGGTCGATGAGCACCGTGCCCGACCCGGCGCGGCGGAGCTGGACCAGGTAGGCGCGCTGGCCGTAGCGGTATCCCGAGGCTCGTTCGGCGTCGACCGCGACCGGCCCGTGGCCGCGCGCTAGCCTGCCGGTCGCCTCGGCCAGGGCGGCATCGGTCTCGACCACCGGCGGCATGCCATCACGAGGTTCCAGCAACGGGACGGATGCGCCAGACCCGCTGACCTCACTGTCTGTGCTCACCCTCGCCCCGGCGGCCGCAGCGCCCGTGTGCCCGGCGGTTCCAGGCCGGCCGCGGCGGACAGGCAGTCGCACCAGGCCGAGACGTGCGCCGGCAGGTCGAGGGTGCCCAGGTCGCGGTCGCCTGTGCTGTTCCCGGGTCCGGCCGGGGACCACGACGCGCGCAGCTCGAACTCGGTGAGCGGAAGCTCGTCCTGCTTGGCGCCGAAGCCTTCGGTGATCACCCTGGTCACCGTGCCGCTCGGCACCGCGTACCCGGGCACGTGTGCGTCCAGCGCTTCGGACAGCCAGCTCCAGCCGACCTCGCCGAGCAGCGGGTCGGCCGCGATTTCCGGCTCCACGTCGGCCCGGACGTAGGCCACCAGCCGGAACACGCCGTCCCAGCCTTCCTGGCCATCGGGATCGTAGAGCAGCACCAGCCGTCCCCAGGCCACATCCGCGCCGTCCCGCTGGACGGTGGCGGCGATGGCCATGGCGTACGGGGCCAGGCGCTTGGGCGCGGGCACATCCTCGAAGAAGAAATCGCGGTCGGCCTGGGCCTGGAGGCCGGCCGCGAAGGCCGCCGCGGCCGCGGCGAACATCGCCTCCGCCAGCCCCGCGTTCGATGCCTCCACGGGTGTCGCGCTCGATCGCCGTCCCGCTCCGGATCGCGCCGCGCGCCGCTTTCCTGGCTCGTCAGCCGGCCTCATGACCTGAGCGTACGTGTCGACCATCCGCGTCTCACGCGGCGTCGCGTAGTTTCATGCTGAAACACCATGTTTCGTGCGTGACTGACCGGTTCAGTTTCAGCCTAGAGCCAGTGGGAATCGGTTTGTCCGGTTACGCGGCTCTCGTGGTGCTGCTGCTGACATGCTCGCGTACCGGGAGGCCGATGAACAGGGCTTCGCCGCACATGGAACAACCCCACTCCGGGCAGTCGTCGTCGGCGGGGACATCGGGGCAGCTGGCCGGATCGGCGTGCAGCTGCTCGAACGGCCGCTCCTCGCCGCATCCCGTGCAGTACCTGGTCAGATGCGTCATCCTGGCGACCTCCTTAGCGCGGTACGAACACGGACCCGGCCGCGGATCAACGGGGGTCGCTGCCGATATTGACATGACCGTCTGCTCATTCGTGGGACGTCGGGCGGCGTGTCTCGTCCGGCCGGCCACGCTCTGGCACGAAACGATCCCCGACATGCAGCCGTGTGAGACGATCCCAGACGTGACCGTGCACCAGGAAAAGTCCCCGTTCATCCAGGCCTGCCGGAGGGGGCCGGTTCCCTATACGCCGGTCTGGTACATGCGGCAGGCCGGCCGCTCGCTGCCTGAGTACCGCAAGGTGCGCGAGGGCGTCTCGATGCTCGATTCGTGCACGCGCCCCGATCTGATCACCGAGATCACCCTGCAGCCGCTGCGCCGGTACGACGTGGACGCGGCGATCCTGTACAGCGACATCGTGGTCCCGCTGCGCGCGGTGGGAATCGACGTCGACATCAAGGCGGGCATCGGGCCGGTGGTCGCCACCCCGATACGGACCGCCGCGGACCTGGCGCGGCTGCGCCCGCTCAGCCCGGATGACGTGCCCTACGTGACCGAAGCGGTCCAGATGCTGGTCGCCGAACTGGACCACCGCCCGCTCATCGGCTTCGCGGGCGGCCCGTTCACGCTCGCGTCCTACCTGGTCGAAGGGGGGCCGTCCAAGAATCACGACAAGACCAAGGCGCTGATGTACGGCGATCCCGAGTTCTGGCACGCGCTGCTCGGCCGGCTGGCCGACATCACCATCTCGTTCCTGCAGATCCAGGTCGCGGCGGGAGCCTCGGCGATTCAGCTCTTCGATTCCTGGGTCGGCGCGGTCGCGCCGGATGACTACCGGCACGCGATCCTGCCGCACACCCGCCGGATCTTCAGCGCGCTGGCCGTCACCGGGGTGCCGCGCATCCACTTCGGCGTCGGAACGGGCGAACTGCTCGGGCTGATGGGAGAGGCCGGCGCCGACGTGGTCGGGGTCGACTGGCGGATCCCGCTGGACGAGGCCGTCCGCCGGGTGGAACCGGGCAAGGCGCTGCAAGGCAACCTGGACCCGGCGATCCTGCTCGCGCCCTGGGACGTGGTCGAGGAGCGGGCCAAGGACGTGCTCGGGCGCGGGCGGACCGCGGAGGGGCACGTGTTCAACCTGGGGCACGGCGTGCTGCCGGAGACCGATCCCGGCGTCCTGGCCCGGCTCGCCGACCTGGTCCACGCCGAGTCGGCCCACCCGGACGCCTGATGTGGTGAAACCCAGTTTCACCACCCTCGGGCTCAGGGCTTCCAGTGCGCGATGAAGCCGAGGTAACGCTCGGCGACCTGGGCGCGCGCGGCGCTGGCGGCCGCCTCGCCGTGATCGGATGCCTCGAAGTCGCGCACCGCGTCCTCCCAGATGCTGCGGCCGATCGCGAAGCCGACGAACGCGCTGACCTGGCTGGCCACCTCAAGCCAGTGGTCGAGGCGGTCGGCGGGCGCGTCCCGGCCCAGGACGATGAGGTCGGTGTGGCGGCCGCCGGCCCGGGCCTGTTCGGCGACCTGCCCGGCCGCCCCGGCGGTTTCCAGGCCCTCGACCTTCCACAGCGCGGGCTCGACGCCGTGCGCCTGGTTGTCTGCGATGACCTGCGTGACCAGGCCGGGCCGGATGTCTCGGTCGTATGCTCCCGGGTCGTGGCCGGCCCGGTCGAGCTGCGCCGCGGTGGCGGGCACCAGCAGCTCGTACAGCAGCGGCACCCCGATCCCGTGCAACCCGGAGCTGACCTGGGCCAGCCGGCCGAATTGCCGCTCGCGCTGGGCCGGATCGAAGTCGGGATTATCGCGGACCAGCACCTTGGCGTAGTCGGGCTTGATCGCCTCGACGTGCTCGAGCCACTGATCGCCCCACTCCAGGGTGAACCAGTCGTGCCCGCTGGCCTCGACCGGGACGGCCAGAACTACGCTCGTCCCGGCGCCCCGGGCCGCGTCGATCACGTCCTGGCCGTACCGCTCGTCAACCAGGACGCCGGCCCGTCCGCAGGACAGCGAAGGCAGCGCGGCCTGCAAGCCCTCGAAGATCATCCGCTTGGCCGACCTCATCGCCGCGACCTGCCCCGGGTCGGGGTTGTCGTCCTTGACCTCGAACAGGGTTTTGCCGAACGAGGCCCGGTGATCCATGGCCAAGATAAACAACGGGTCGTCGTGCCGTGGCTGCCATCCCGGGTTGTCTGTCATAGCCAGGACGCTACCCCCGCGCTAGTTCTCCGGCGTCGCCGGGCGTGGCGCGGGCCTGCGGCGGATCATCCAGCGCCTGGCCCGGTAGATCGCGAACGCGACGATAGCCGCGATGGCGGCGAACGGCGCGACGGCCCCGAGGAAGGCCAGGGTCCAGGACAGGGTCACCTTGAGCGCGTGCCAGCCGGCGCCGAGGCCTCCGGCCAGGGACGGCGGGGCCTTCGCGCGGTGCACCACCGGCTTGGCCTTCGGGCCGAGGATGGTCAGGGTCACCGTGGCGTAGCTGGTCTCATGGCTGAGCGCCCGCTGCTGCGCCTGCATCGCTTCCAGCGCGGATTCCTCGGTGTTGATCTGGTTCTGCACGCTGAGCAGATCACCGACCGAGCCAGCGTGCGAGAGCAGCGCCCGCAGCTGAGCGATGGCCGCCTGGTACGAAGCCACCTGGCTGTTCACGTCGGCCACCTGCTCGGTGACATCCTGGGCCTGCTCCTGCAGGGACAGCTGGGTGCCCAGGATGCCCGCGAGCTGGCTCAGCGTGGCCGGGTAGGACGCGACCGGGATCTTCAGCTGCACGGTCGCGGTGGCCTCGGACGGGTGATCGGGGTCGGCCGAGGTGGTCTGGTTCGAGACGTAGCCGCCCACCGCCTCGGTGACCTGCGCGGCCTTGGCGGCGGCCGAACCGACGTTCTGGGCCCGGACGGTCAGCTGCGCGGTGTAGATGATGTCGCCGGCCGGCGCCAGCCGGGCCGTGGTTCCCGTGCTGGCCGGCGGTCCGTTCGCGCTGCTCCCGGCCCCGGCGGCCGGCACGGCGGCCGCGGCCGACGGTACCGCCTCCGCATGATTGGCTGACGCGGCGGCCGAACCGGCCGAACTGCCAGAGCATCCGGCCAGCAGCATTCCCCCGGCGAGCATGGCACCGCCGATGGCCAGCCCGGCGGCAGCGCCCAATCGCGTGCGCCCCGGCCGGCGGTTCAAGCTCAGTGTGTTCACCATGCCGTTGTGACGGCGGCCTGCGCCGGCCGGTTCCGCGGCCGTGGTCACGATCTCGCACCGTCCCGGCGGCGCCATGGTCACGAGCGTCTGCCAGGCTGGAGGCATGGACCCTTCGACGGCGCGGCCGCACGTGGTGATCGTGGGCGGCGGGATCGCCGGGCTGGCCGCGGCGTTCTTCCTCCGGGACGAGCCGGTACGGGTGACCGTGCTGGAGGGATCGCCCCGGCCGGGCGGCAAGCTGTGGGTGTCCGAGGTGGCCGGCATCCCGGTCGACGAAGGGGCCGAGGCTGTGCTCACCACGCGGCCGGAGGGAACCGGGCTCATCGCCGAGGTCGGGCTGGCCGGTGACCGGGTGGAGCCGGGGACCACGTCCTCGGCGATCTGGACCCTCGGCGGGCTGCACCCGCTGCCCCGGCGCCAGTTCATGGGCGTGCCGTCCGACCTGGCCGAACTGGCCCGGTCGGGGGTGGTGTCCGGTGCGGGGGCCGCCCGGGCCAGCCAGGACCTCGAGCTGCCGCCGACCGTGCGGGACGGCGACGTGCCGGTCGCGGATTACGTCGGCGCCAGGTTCGGCGCGGAGGTGGTCGACCGGCTGGTCGACCCGCTGCTCGGCGGGGTCTACGCGGGCCGTTCCGCGGACCTGTCCTTCGACGCGACGATGCCGGCGCTGGCCGCCGCGTCGCGGCGCTACCGGTCCCTGGCCGAGGCGGCGGGCTCGCTGCTGCCGCCACCGGCCCCGGCTCCGGCGCGCGGCTCCGGCTCGGCGCCGGCCGGCACGCGGTCAGGCGGATCGGTGTTCACCACGCTCGCCGGGGGACTGGGCCTGCTGCCCGCCTTCCTGGCCAAGGCCTCGGGTGCCGAGATCCGGACGACCTCCATGACCCGCGCGCTGTCCCCGGCGCCACCCTCGCCGGGTGCCGGGAGCGGCTGGCGGCTCACGGTCGGATCGAACGCGGCAGCCGAGCAGATCGCGGCCGACGCGGTGATCCTGGCCGTGCCTGCGCGCCCGGCCGCCCGGCTGCTCGCCGGGGTGCCCGGCGCATCGGCCGCCGTCACCGCGCTCAGCGAGATCAGCTACGCGAGCATGGCCATCGTCACGCTCGCGTACCCGCGCTCGGCGTTCCCCGGGGCCGGGCTGGCCGCGCTGGGCTTGAGCGGGTACCTGGTCCCGGCGGTGGACGGGCGGGCCGTGAAGGCGGTTACATTCTCCACCGTCAAGTGGCCGTACCTGGCCGACGCGAAGGCGCCAGGTGCCGAGCCGCTGGAGATCGTGCGCTGCTCGGTCGGCCGCATCGGCGAGGAGGCCCTGCTGCAGCGCGCCGACGAGGATCTCACGGCGCTGGCGGCGGCCGAACTCGCGGCCGCGACGGGGGTCCGCGGCGCTCCGGTCGCGTCTCGGGTCACCCGCTGGGGCGGCGCGCTGCCCCAGTACACGGTGGGGCACCTGGAACGGGTCGCGCGGATCCGAGCGGCCGTCGCCGCCCGGCCGGGCCTGGCCGTCTGCGGTGCGGCCCTCGACGGGGTGGGCATACCGGCCTGCGTCGCGACGGCCCGCACGGCCGCCAGTCAGCTGACAGAGTTCCTCCGCCGTGGCCGACAATGGTGAGATGACTGACGAACAAGCGATGACCGAGCCGGGCGGCACGAGGCCCGGGACCGCGGCGGCGGTCGCCAAGCCGAAGGCACGTGACCTCAACGAGCTGGTCCGGTACACGATGTGGTCGGTGTTCCGGGTGAGCGACCGGGCCGGGCTGGACGCGGGCGGGCACGGCAACGCCGCCGCCGAGGTGGCCGACCTGCTCGACCAGGCGGCGGGCAAGGGCGTCGTCACCCGCGGCTGCTACGACGTGCAGGGGTTCCGGGCGGACGCGGACTTCATGTTCTGGTGGATCGCGCCGACCTCGGAGGACCTCCAGGACCTGTACGTGCGCTTCCGCCGCACCCGGCTGGGCCGCTGCAGCGAGCCGGTCTGGTCGGTGATGGCCCTGCACCGCCCGGCCGAGTTCAACAAGAGTCATATCCCGGCGTTCCTGGCCGAGGAAGAGCCGCGCGCCTACGTGAGCGTGTACCCGTTCGTCCGGTCGTATCAGTGGTACCTGCTCGATCCCGCCGAGCGCCGCACGATGCTCGCCGAGCACGGGATGATGGCACGCGAGTATCCCGACGTCCGGGCCAACACCGTGGCATGCTTCGCCCTCAACGACTACGAGTGGATCCTCGCCTTCGAAGCCGACGAACTGCACCGGATCGTGGACCTGATGCGCCACCTGCGCGGTGCCGAAGCCCGGCTCCACACCCGGCTGGAGATCCCGTTCTACACCGGCCGTCGCAGGCCGGTGCACGCGCTGGTCGCCGATCTCGCCTGATTCACGGCACGGGGCAGGAGAGCGGTGGCTGAGGATCTTCGGGTGAACGACTGGCTGCTGATACCGGCCGCCGAACTGCACGAGCGCTTCTCCCGCTCATCAGGGCCAGGCGGGCAGTCGGTCAACACCGCCGACAGCCGGGTCGAGCTCTCCTTCGACGTCGAACACTCAGCCGTGCTCCCGGAATGGGCGCGGGCCAGGGCGGCCGAGCGCCTGGCCGGGCGGCTGGTCGGCGGGGTGCTCACCGTGGCCGCGTCCGAGCAGCGCAGCCAGCTCGCCAACCGGCAGGCCGCCCGGGCCCGGCTGGCCGGCCTGCTCCGGGACGCGATCGCCCCGCCCAAGCGCCCGCGCATCCCGACCAGGCCGGGCCGGGCCGCCAACGAGCGGCGCCTGGAGGCCAAGCGCAGCCGCGCCGCGATCAAGCGCACCCGCCGGTACGACGACCGGCACCCCGACTAGCGGACCACCGGAATGGCACGGCGGACAGGCCGGTTAGCCGGACATGAGCGTGTTCACAGACCAGGAACTCGACTACCTCGCCGGCCAGCGCCTGGGCCGCGTCGCCACCGTCGGCACGGACGGGCAGCCGCACGTGGTGCCCACGTCGTTCCGCTACAACGCCGAGCACGACGCCATCGACATAGGCGGCCTGCGCATGAGCCAGACCAAGAAACTCCGCGACGTGCAGCGGACGGGCCGGGCCAGCATCGTGGTCGACGATGTGCTCCCGCCCTGGCAGCCGCGCATGATCGAGATCCGCGGGACCGCCACCGTGGTTCCGTCCGGAGGCAAAGCGCTCGGCGGACAGTTCGAGGACACCGTCGTCCGCATCCAGCCTACGCGCATCATCTCCTTCGGGATCGACCCGAGCGGGACCACCAACGCGCGATCGGTCGGCCCCGCCTGATCTGTCCACCCGGACTTACCGGAAACACCGGTTTTGCTAGCGTAGCGGTATGATTATCCACTTCATATGCCGGGGGAACTCTTTCCGGAGTATTATCGCTGAGGCCTACCTGAATTCACTCCAGATTAAGGGTTCGAGGGTTCTGTCCAGCGGGACGACGGCGGCCGCGGATAAAGCAAAGAACCTGCCCTACTACCGGATTACGCTCGATCTTCTCGAGAAACACGGCATACGGGACTTCGCCAAAGCCGGCTATGGAGATCAGCTGACCCAGTCGCGCCTAGAGGAAGCTGATATCACAGTCTGCATGAATCAGCGGGTCTATGACGAGTGCCTGCGGCATGTGACTTTCCCGGCCAGCCCGCGTATATGGTCGGTCGCCGATATCGGCGAGCCGGGCAGGACTTCAGCGGTCGAATCGGAGAGAGAGCTATACCGGGAAGACGCTTACCAGGAAATCGTCAAGAATGTTGATCGGCTGATTTCGGACAGCTAGCGGCTAACCTGTTCCGAGCCAGCTTCCCGGGAGCCGCTGACCAGGTTTCCATGGCGCCACGCGGCGATCGGGGGAC
>Ga0335072_10007267_pt1 | contig 16143 bp, 14 predicted proteins | sample Lox_Sample_21_FD_206725 | JGI IMG/M metagenome (GOLD analysis project Ga0335072, IMG submission 206725) | Soil microbial communities from Loxahatchee National Wildlife Refuge, Florida, United States - Lox_Sample_2.1 | ecosystem: Environmental > Terrestrial > Soil > Wetlands | place: USA...
GGCCGCGGTGGCGTCGAATCGGCCGTCCGGGACGACTTCGGCGGCGGTCGGCGCCCGATCGAAGAGCGCAACACCTGGCTGGTGCTGCGGATGGACCCGCAGCACAACGTCCGGGCAGTCGCTGCCCGTGACTCGGTCGCCTGCACCCTGGCGGCGGCCACCGAGAGGTTGGCTTCGGATCTCGACGGGGGAAGCTGCGCCGCCAGGCCGCTGACCGCCGATGAGATCGTCGCCGTGGACGACGCCGTGTTAGCCGGGCTCCAACCGGCGCACGTTCGTCCGTTCTGGCGCTACCTGAAGACCCCAGACGGATTTATCACCAGCTTCTGGGTGTCGCCCGGCGACATCAGCAGCAAGACGCTGGAGGAACTGTGGCTGACCGACGCGGATGTCACGGTGATGACGATCCGCCTCATCGCGGAGGGCCACGACGCCGACGTGTCGGTGTGGGTGCGCTACCACAGCGACAAGCGCCTGCGGCCGAGCGGGCTGAACCGGCTCACCGGACGCCAGCTGGGCGCGGTGGCCGCGAGCCTCCCGGCGCCGACGTCGCGTCGTCCGCTTCCCATGCCCAGCCGCACCTTGGGTCACGACGAGCACATCGTGGTTCCGGTCGGCGCAGTGGCAGGGCAACAGGTAGGCGCCGCCGAAGCTCTACGATGACAAGATGACCCGTCCGCAGACCAACGCGCCGGACGCCCGCAACGCGATGGTCGCAGGGCTTCTCGCATCCGGCATTTCGGTCAACGGCCTACAGCCGAGCCACAATCCGCAAGTGGCGTTGAAGATGTTCACGACGGCCACCCAGCTCGACCACGACATGTGCGACGCCTGGCTGGCCCGGCTGCTGGCCGGTGACCAGAGCATCGAGGTGCTTACCGGAGCGTGGCAATCCGTCAAGACCTACGGCTGGGAGACTCGGCGCCTCGGCCTGACCGAGCTCGAGTTCCGGCCGGAGATTTCCGACGGCATGTTCCTGAAGCTCGCGGTCACCAGCGTCGAGTCGCTGGCCGCCGGGTATGCGGCCGCGCTTACCGAAGCGAAGCGGTACGCCGAAGCGGCGGAGCTGCTGGACTCGATCACGCCGCGAAACGCCTCCGAGGAGGAGTTGACCAAGTACGTGCGGGGGTTGCTGCACTTCCGCACCGGCCGCTGGCCAGACGTCCTCGTCCAGTTTCCGGCCGCGACCACCTGGCGTCACCCGGAGCTGAAAGCCGCCGGGGCGGCCATGGCCACGACGGCCCTGGCATCGCTCGGCGTGTTCGAGGAGGCGACCCGCCGCGCACAGGAAGCGATGGAGGGCGAGCGGGTACCCAGTGCGGCCAACGTCGCGTTGTACACCCAGGGAATGTGCTTTCGGCATCTGGGCCGCGAGGAAGAAGCCGTCGAGTGCCTACGGCGGGTCTACTCCCGCGATGCCAAGTTCACGCCGGCGCGCGAGGCGTTGGACAACCCCAGCTACCGACTGGTGCTGACCGACCCGGAAACCATTGAGGCGCGGACGGATCCGTGGGATGCGGATAGTGCGCCCACCCGCGAACAGGCCGAGGCCGCACGTCACGCCGAGATGGCCAAGAAGTACTTGGACGAAGGCGATGCCGAGCTCAACGCGATGCTCGGCATGGAAGCGGCCAAGCGGGAAATCAAGCTGATCAAGTCGACGACGAAGGTCAACCTGGCTCGCGCGAAAATGGGCCTGCCGGTGCCGGTGACGTCCCGGCACACCTTGCTGTTGGGGCCTCCCGGGACCGGAAAGACGTCGGTGGCCCGCGCGTTCAGCAAGCAGCTGTGCGGGTTGACGGTGTTGCGCAAGCCGTTGGTCGTGGAGACCAGCCGCGCGAAGTTGCTGGGTCGCTACATGGCCGACGCGGAGAAGAACACCGAGGAGATGCTCGAGGAGGCGCGGGGCGGGGCCGTCTTCTTCGACGAGATGCACAACCTGCACGAGAGCGGCTACTCCACTGGCGACGCCTACGGCAACGCGATCATCAACACGTTGCTGCTCTACATGGAGAACCACCGCGACGAGCTGGTGGTCTTCGGCGCCGGCTACGCCAAGGCGATGGACAAGATGCTCGAGGTCAACCAGGGTCTGCGCCGCCGGTTTTCCACCGTCATAGAGTTCTTCAGCTACAACCCGAAGGAACTGATCGCGCTGACCCAGTTGATGGGCCGGGAAAACGAAGACGTGATCACCGACGACGCGGTCGAGGTTTTGCTGCCGTCCTACATCAGGTTCTACGAGGACGAGACGATCTCGTCGGACGGCGACCTGATCCGCGGCATCGACACACTCGGAAATGCCGGATTTGTGCGCAACGTGGTCGAAAAGGCCCGCGATCACCGCAGCTTCCGCCTCGACGACGAGGACCTCGACGCCGTCCTGGCCAGCGACTTCGACGAGTTCAGCGAAGACCAGCTACGTCGTTTCAAGGATTTGACACGCGACGACCTCGCCGAAGGGCTCAGCGCCGCCGTCGCAGAAAAGAAGACCGACTAACACCCCGCGTGGCCGCACGGGTGGTGGCCGCTTTCGGTCGATGCGTATTTTTCCCGCAGTTTGCTGGGAGTTACATTGACGGAAGCTGAGAGTGCTGCGACCATGTGTTTTACAAAAGCGTTACATGCACCTCGCTAGGTGAGGCGTCTGCACGGATATAGGCCACTGACCTCGAACGTCGAAAGACGCCCAGGGTCAGGACAGCTCCTCCCGGCTTAAGGGTTGAGCCCAAGTGGCTTCCGGATTCTCCGGATACGCCGTGCAGTGCCAAAGCTCCGACGAGGGGGTGCCACCCGACCCTTGCGTTGGGCAATACACCTCCTTTCGGCCGTCCCCGGCGCAGTCATGTCCTGGCGGAGGGAGGTGGGCTGAGAGCTATATTCGCCAATTTTTCGACCGTTTCACTCCGATCCGGTCACGGCAGCGACTCCGCCACAAGGCTGCACTCCATCAGCACAGGCCCACGCCCGTCCCCGGATCGGACTACTTCATGAAGGAGAAGTCCGTGTCATTCGTGACGATCCAGCAGGAACAGCTGGAAATTTTCGTGTCCACTCACAGCGCAGGTGGTGAGTCGTACGCGGCCACCGAAGCTGCCAACGCGGTCGCTGCGGGCTAAGGGGGGACGTAGCAATGGATTTCGGAGCATTGCCACCAGAAATCAACTCCGCTCGCATGTACGCCGGACCCGGTTCGGCACCGATGCTGGCGGCGGCCTCGGCGTGGGATCAGATGGCCGCCGAACTCGGTTCGGCCGCGGCGTCCTACGGCTCGGTCGTTTCCGCACTCACCGAGGGATCGTGGTACGGGCCCGCGTCGGCATCGATGGCGGCCGCGGCCGCGCCCTACGTGGACTGGTTGAGTAACACCGCCGGTCAGGCCGAGGAAACCGCGGGTCAGGCGAAGTCTGCTGCGGCCGCGTTCGAGGCCGCGCATGCGATGACGATCCCGCCCGCGGCCGTCGCGGCCAACCGCACCCAGCTCGCGGCGCTGGTCGCCACGAATGTGCTGGGGCAGAACACCGCGGCGATCGCGGCCAACGAGGCCATGTACGGCGAGATGTGGGCTCAGGACGCCGCGGCGATGTACGGCTACGCGGGCTCCTCGGCGGCCGCGGCGACGGTGACACCATTCAGTTCGCCGCCGGAGACCACTAACGCGGCCGGAGCGGCCAGTCAAAGCGGTGCAATGAGTCAGGCCGCGGGTACCTCATCGAGCGCGGGTGTGCAGTCGACACTGTCTCAGGCACTCTCTGCGATGCCCAATGCGCTGCAACAGCTGTCGTCGCCAGTTTCGGCCGCCGGGGTCAATCCCTTTGCACCAGGGTCGAATACGGCCACCACGGGTATCGCCGGACTGTTGAACGCCCTCGACGGGGAGACCGGGTCGGCCTTCGGATCCTTCATAGCCTCCGGGTTCTCCAACGGCGTCCTGTCCGGCAACTGGTTCAACCCGGCAAGCATCAGCCCGGCTGTGACGAGCGCGTTCGGTGACATCGGGTTCCTGGCGGTGGCCGGCCAAGCCGGCGCCGGTCTCAACCCGGCCCTGCTGACCGGGGCCAGTACGGCGCCGTCGGCGCTGAGCGCGGGATTAGCCAGCACCGGTTCGGCGATCGGCTCATCGGGCCTCGGTGGTTCGGCGGTGTCGGCCGGGGTAGGCCAGGCGACCCTGGTCGGAACGATGTCCGTTCCGCAGAGTTGGGCAGCGGCTGTGCCCGCGGCAAATCACGCTGCGGCGGCTACGCCGGCCGAAGGCTGGTACAACCCACCGGGGATCGAGGAAGTGTCGGCAACGCAGGGCGCACCGGGCATGCCGGGTATGCCGTTGGTGGGCGGCACCAGTTCACGCGGATGGGGCTTTGCCGCCCCACGGTATGGGTTCAAGCCGACGGTCGTCGCGCACCCGTTCGCAGCCGGATAGCAGAAAGGGAATCGGACCGCGGGCTTCTGCCGCTACGGGTACACGCCATGCGTCAGCTCATGTCGGGTGCATGGCCCGGAACACGCAAATCATTTGGTGTGCAGCGTGTTCCGGGCCCGAGGCGCGTCAGCGGCTACGTGCGTCGCTGACTGGGTGTCCGCCCAGTGAAGCGGTGACCACCGCAATCGGCATCCGTGACACGTACAGGTTGGCCCGCTCCTCGGGAGTCAGGTTTAGAGCCCCACGAAACCGGGCTATGACGCGTCGGACCGCCGACGGCATCGCGTGACCGCGAACCGTCGAAACACCGTTTTCAAAAACAACTGCCATGATCGTTCTCCTGTCAGAAAGCCCGACCGGGCGACATAGTCCGCCCGCCTTAGCGTCGCGCCCACCAACGATGCTCAGGCGCAATCGAATCAGAGTCGGCTAATGCTCAGGCGAAGCTTGGATTGCCGCGACCGGATCGGGACAAGGAATCAGTCGGGTTCGGATACGCGCTATCACTCGGACTCATTCCGTCTCACCTCCTCACGGCCGGCACTTAGGCAAGTGCGCAACGGTGCGTGCACACAAGGAGATTGAGCAAAAGCTTTGGCTACGCCTCACTCAGCGAGGTGCCCGCAAAGCCATGGTGGCACCGGATCGTCATCCTCGTCAAACACCTCGCCGAAGATGGGTTGCGGCCGTGCGCTTTTCTCCGTCCCGAACTGGTCGACGCGGCGCAATGACGACCGAGTCGAGTTGACTATGGCCACTTCCAGTGGAACTATGGCCGATGCAAGCACCTCGCTAGGTGAGGCGTCTGCAGGGATATAGGCCACTGACCTCGAACGTCGAAAGACGCCCAGGGTCAGGACAGCTCCTCCCGGCTTAAGGGTTGAGCCCAAGTGGCTTCCGGATTCTCCGGATACGCCTTGCAGTGCCAAAGCTCTGACGAGAGGGGTGCAGCGGCCAGCTGATCTGCTGGTTTCGCTTCATCCCACGTGCAACGTGTTGGCACCCGTGTGCCCTGGCCGTGAGGAGGTGAGGCGAAGTGAGTCCAAGTGACAGTCCGTATCCGAGACCGGTGACCATTTCGTCCGGATCCGGCCCCGGCAACATCTTCATCAGCTGAATCGGTTTGCGCCGCTTCGATTAACACCCGCAAGCGCTGATTTTCGCGCGCGCGTGATCCCGTCGTGCTTTGACACTAGCGCGGCTTCAGCCTGCTCTGTGTAAGGAGAAGTCCGATGACTTTCGTGACCACACACCCAGCCATGCTGACGGCAGCAGCCGGCCAGCTGGAGTGCCTCGGCACGGCTATGACCGCCCAGAACGAGGCCATCGCCGCCCCAACCACCGGGGTGATTCCCGCTGCCGCCGACGAGGTTTCGGCGCTGACAGCGGCGCTGTTCACCAACCACGCTCGGACCTATCAGGCAGTAAGCGCGCAAGCAGCGGCAATACACGAGATGCTCGTGCGCGTCTTGAGCGCCAGTGCAGGGTCGTACGCGATCACCGAAGCGGCCAACGCGGCAGCAGCCCTTTGAGGGCCGGGGGAGGTGTGCCATGTTGGACTTCGCTGCACTGCCACCGGAAATCAATTCGGGCAGAATGTATTCAGGGCCAGGATCGGCGCCGTTGTTGGCTGCCGGCACGGCCTGGAGCCAGCTGGCCGCCGAAATGCGTTCGACAGCAGACGCTTACAGCTCGATAATCGCAGGGCTGTCGGACGGCAGCTGGCTGGGTCCTGCGTCGGCGTCGATGGCGGCGGCGGCCGCGCCGTATGCGACGTGGATGAACACCACCGCCGCACAGGCTGAGCAGACCGCCGCGCAGGCACAAGCCGCGGTCGCAGCATTCGAGTCGGCGTTCTCGATGACCGTGCCTCCCGCGGCGGTCGCGGCCAACCGGACCCAGCTCGCGTCACTGATAGCGACCAACGTGCTGGGTCAAAACACTGCGGCCATTGCGGCGACCGAAGCTCTGTACGCGGAGATGTGGGCCCAGGACGCGTCGGCGATGTACGGCTACGCCGGGTCCTCTTCGGCAGCTTCACAATTGACGCCGTTCACGGCGCCGCAGCCGACGACGAACGCAGCCGGACCCGGTGGACAAACGGCCGCGGTGGCTCAGGCCACCGGCACCTCCGCGGGGAACGCCGGCAACACGGCCACCTCGGCAGCCACCAATGCGTCGACAATGTCGGGACTCGACGGCCTGGACAACCTGCTCAACGTCGGCAACGGCTCAAGCCTGGCGTCGCTGTTGAATGGGTCGGACAATTCCGCGCTGGGCACCTTCCTGAACGGCAACTTCTTCAGCACCGCGGTCGTCAACGGAGCGCTGGCCGGTGGGCCGTTCAACCCGCAGTTCATTTTGCAAACACTTGCGGGTTTCAGCTATCTGCAAAACGCGAAAGGCGCCGCATCGGGCCTGGGCCTGCTGGACCTGTTCAACCCCGGCACCTTCGGATCGGCGGGCATCCACAGCCTCGGCGGCGTCGGGTCGGGCATGTCCGCCGGGATCGGCGGCGCGGCTCACATCGGCGGACTGTCGGTGCCGCCGAGCTGGCCGACGGAGGCACCGCGGCCGATGGCGTCGGCGCTCGGCGACACCCCCCTGACGGCCCCCGGGCCGGTAGCGGGCGGCCCGGGCGGCGTCGCGTCGCCGACGTCGAACATGTCCGGTCGGCTGCGCCGTCCGATTCCGAAATACGGAATGCGCTTGCCACCAGTGATGGCACGCCCACCGGCCGCGGGATGACGAGATTGGAGGGAAGCAATCATGATTGACTTTGCGGTAATGCCGCCGGAAATCAATTCGGCCAGGATGTATGCGGGCGCCGGGTCGGCGCCGATGCAGGCCGCCGGCACCGCGTGGAGTCAGCTGGCCGCCGAAATGCGTTCGGCCGCATCCTCTTACAGCTCGATCATCGCCGGGTTGACCAGCGGCAGCTGGCTGGGTCCCGCATCGACGTCGATGGCGGCTGCGGCCGCGCCGTATGCGGCGTGGATAAACACCACCGCCGCGCAGGCCGAGCACACCGCCGCGCAGGCACAAGCCGCGGTGGCCGCCTACGAGTCGGCATTTTCGATGACCGTGCCTCCCGCGGCCGTCGCGGTTAACCGCGCGCAGCTCACGACGCTGGTCGCGCAGAACGTCCTGGGTCAGAACGCTCCGGCCATCGCGACCACCGAAGCCCAATACGGCGACATGTGGGCCCAAGACGCAGCAGCGATGTACGGCTACGCCAATTCGTCGGCCGCCGCTTCACAATTGACGCCGTTCAGCCCGCCGGCCCAAACCACGACTACGTCGGGCCTGGCTGGGCAGGCCGCCGCGGTGGCGCAGGCTACCGGCACCTCGGCGGGGACCAGCGGGACCGCGGCCAGCTGGGCCGGCGGGCTGTCGTCGTGGCTTAGCGATATCACCGCGGCCAACTCGAACACCGCCACCACGGGGCTGGCCGGGCTCCTCAATGACCTGGACGGCGCCAACGGCTCGCTACTGGGGAGCTTCCTCAACAACGCGACGGTCGCCAACTTCAGCAACGCGTTCACCACCAGCGGGCTGATGAACCCGACCGCGATGATCGACACGGTCACCTGCTTCAGCTACCTATTCCCGGGCCTCACCGGCGGCGTCGCGCCAGACGTATCGGGTCTTGCCGCTGGGCTCGGTTCAGGAATGAGCCACTTGGGTTCTGCCGCAATGGGATCGGCGGGGTTGCCCGGCCTGGGCGCGACGGTATCGGCCGGAGTCGGCCGAGCCACACCGCTGGGCGCGTTGTCGGTGCCACCAGCGTGGGCCTCGTCCGCGCCGGCGCTGGGCAAGGTTGCCGCGACGCTGCCGGGTACCAACGCGCTGAGCCCAGCGCTGGGCGCCACCCCCCTGGAGCAGCCAACTGAGTCGGTCGTGCCCGGCGTGCCACTGGGCGGGCTATCGGGCCTGGTGGATCACGACTTCGAAGAACCGATGTACGGGTTCCGTCCGCAGGTGATGTCGCGTACGCCTGCCGCGGGCTGACGGCTGAAAAACACGGAAGACCACGTAGATGACGACTTTGGACCGCGACAGCATCGACGCAATGCAGACGGTGCCGCGCACCGCGGTGCTGGACAGCGCTCACGTCGGTGACATCGAGGGAGCACTGGGCCGAATCACCCTGAGCGACAACGACCGTCCCCGCACCTGGAAGGTCCGTCTGGCGACCATGCTCGCGATCGTGGGGCCAGGCTTAATCGTGATGGTCGGCGACAACGACGCCGGCGGCGTCGCGACCTACGTGCAGGCCGGACAGAACTACGGCTACAGCCTGCTGTGGGTGCTGCTGCTGTTGATCCCGGTGTTAATTGTCAACCAGGAGATGGTGGTTCGGCTGGGAGCCGTCACCGGGGTCGGGCACGCACGACTGATCAACGAGCGGTTCGGCCGCGGGTGGGGCTGGTTCTCGGTGGGTGACCTGTTCCTGCTGAACTTCCTGACGCTGGTCACCGAGTTCATCGGCATCACGCTGGCAGCCGACTACATCGGCATTCCGCGATACATGGTCGTCCCGTTCGCCGCGATCGCGCTTATCGCCATCATGGCCACCGGCAGCTTCCGGCGTTGGGAGCGGGCGATGTTCGTCTTCATCGCGATCACGCTGCTGCAAATCCCGATGTTGCTGATGTCGCATCCGCATTGGGGGAACGCGGCGAAATCCTTCGTCGTTCCCGGTGTGACCGGCGGCGTCACCTCCGACGCGATGCTGTTGATCATCGCCATGGTCGGAACCACAGTCGCGCCCTGGCAGTTGTTCTTCCAGCAGTCCAACATCGTTGACAAGCGCATCACGCCGCGCTTCATCGGCTACGAGCGAGCCGACACCACCGTGGGCGCCTTCGTGGTCGTCATCGGCGCGGCCGCGTTGGTGATGACAGGAGACTGGGCCGCCCGGGCCACCGGCAGCCGTGGGAGCTTTGTCGACGCCGGCGTGCTCGCACACCTGCTCGGCAGATACAACGACGTTCTCGGGTCGGTGTTCGCGATCGTCTTGCTCGACGCGTCCATCATCGGCGCGGCGGCGGTGACCCTGGCCAGCAGCTACGCCTTCGGAGACGTGTTCGGGCTCAAGCATTCGCTGCACCGCGGATTCGCCGATGCGAAACCGTTCTACCTTTCCTACACCGCGATGGTGGTGGTCGCGGCGGGGATCGATCTGGTCCCCGGCGCGCCCTTGGGTCTGATCACCACCGGTGTGCAGGCACTGGCCGGACTGCTGTTGCCCAGCGCCACGGTGTTCCTACTGCTGCTCTGCAATGACCGGGAAGTGTTGGGCCCCTGGGTCAATCGGCCATGGCTTAATGCGGTCGCCGGCCTGATCGTCGGCGTGCTGTTGCTGCTGTCCGGGATATTGATGACGACGACGGTGTTCCCGGACCTCGACATCGTCACAATCGCCACCGGTCTCGGCGTCGGCTTCGCCCTGTGCGGGGTAGCCGCCGGCGGCGTGCTGTGGCGGTCTGGCCGATGGCAGCCGAAAACGCCGGTGCTGGAAAAGCTCTCCCAGGCATTGGTCAGAGCCGACCGGGACACCTGGCGGATGCCGCCGTTGGCGCAGCTGGAGCCGGTCACCTGGTCCGCCGGCACGCGCGCGGGCATGCTGGCGCTCCGTGGCTACCTGGTCATCGGAGCGATCCTGTTGGTGGTCAAGGCCATCCAGCTCGCCTAGTCAACGAGGGATTCGAGGAAGTGACAACGTACTATTCGCCGACGAGCTGCGAAACAGGGACGCACCGCGTCGAGGACGTTTCGGTGCGGCCGTCGTTGATTTCGATGGCGCGCTAAGCACCATCGAAATCCCGCCGATCCAGCCCGGACTCGGCCAAACTGGTAGTCAGCCCTGCTGACAGGAAAGGAGTGCCGCGCCATGGAACCGCTGAGCATCGCCGACTTCGCAATGCGTCTGGGCGTCGGGGTCGGCTGCGGCGCTTTGATCGGCATGGAGCGTCAATGGCAGGCCCGACGGGCCGGCCTGCGCACCAACGCGTTGGTGGCCACCGGTTCGACGTTGTTCGTGCTGTATGCGGTCGCGACGAACGACAGCAGCCCGACCAGGGTGGCGTCCTACGTCGTGTCGGGGGTCGGCTTCCTGGGCGGTGGGGTGATCCTGCGGGAGGGATTCAACGTCCGCGGGCTCAACACCGCCGCGACGCTGTGGTGCTCGGCGGCGGTCGGCGTGCTCGCGGCAAGCGGGCATTTCCTGTTCACCCTGATCGCCACCGGCACCATCGTCGGGATTCATCTGCTCGGACGCCCACTGGGGCGTTTCATCGACCGCGACAACGGGGTGGAGGAGGACGAAGACAACCAGCCGTATCAGTTGCAGGTGATCTGTCGGCGCAAGTCCGAAAAGCAGGCGAGGGCCCAGATCGTCCACTACACCGGCGGCGACCGGTTGATGTTGCGCGGCATCCACACCAGTCGCGCCGGCGATGACAACGTCATCTTGACCGCCTACTTGCTCAGCGACGGGCATGCGTCCGCCCGGCTGGAGCAGCTCGTCGCGGATCTCTCTCTGCAGGAGAGCGTTCAAGCCGTGCACTGGTATACCGGCGACGAGCACGAGGTACTACCTGGACCGCCACACGACGACTAGCCCAGTCCCTGCCCCGGCACCGGTCGCGTCTGGAGTTGGGGTGCGGCCGCCGCGAGCAGCGCCGTCCGGTCGCCGGTCAGCGGCGGATAGATGCGCTGGGTGTTGATGGTCCGCTTGGTGGCCTTCGCCTCTGCGCCACTCGCCACCACCTGGCGATCCCAGCCCTCCGTGTACAGCGCGCCCGCCGGCCCGAGGTCGAGAACCGTGACATACCAGGGAATGCGTAGCGACAGCATCGGTTCGTCGAGCAGGTCGCTGACGACGTTGTAGCCGGCATAGCGGCCCATCGGCCGACCGTGCTGACAAGACATCACCGACAAGTGGTCGCGATCCATGCGTGCCGAGGCGACATCCCCGGCGGCGAAGACGCCGGTAACTCCGATCACTCGCAGATGATCGTCGACCGTGACTCGGCCCAGCCGGTCGGGAGCGACGGGCAGTTGGGCGGTTAGTGCGCTGGCTCGCATGCCGGCGCACCAGACCACTGTGTGCGCCCCGATCTGTTCTCCCGACGACAGTGACACGCGACCCTCGGCGATCTCGGTGAGGGTGACTCCTGTCCGCGTTTCAACCCCGTTGTCCCGCAATGCTTGCTCGATGATCGGCCGAGAGGCGATACCCAGGTCCGAACCGATCCAGGGGTTTTGATCTAGCAGCACTACCCGTGGCCAGGATTGGCCGAAAAGCGCCCGCAGCCGGCCCGGCAACTCGCTCGCGGTCTCGATCCCGGTGAGTCCAGCACCGACAACGACGGCGGCGGCCGCAGCAGGGGTCGACGGGCCGCTCGCTAGCGCAGTCAAATGCCGTTCCAATGCCACCGCTGAGTCGTACGTGTCGACGTCAAACCCGAACCGCCGCAAACCGGGAATATCCGGCTTGACGACACGGCTGCCCGAAGCCAGCACCAGCCGGTCATAGCGGTGTGCCGTACCCGTCGACGTAGTAACGGTACGTGCATCGGTGTCGATCGCGACGACGTCGGCCGCGTAGTGCGAAATGCCCACCGGATCAAGGACTTCGGTGAGCGGGATCCGACATCCACTCAGGTCGGCCTCATAGTTGCGAACGCGAATGTCATGAAAAGGGTTGCGGCTCAACACGGTGATTTCGACGGATCCGGCCGATACGGCGAGCTCGTCGAGCCGGCGGGCTGCACCGAGTGCGGCCCAGAGGCCCGCAAAACCCGAACCTACGACCAGGACCTCTGCGACTTCAGTCAATTTCTGCCCCTGCGGAGGCACGGCCCGGCGAGGTGGCTGCGGGCGTAGAGGGCTCTGTCGCGTTCATCAGCGCCAGTATGGGCCGCGGACCGCCCCGGCCAAGTCGGATTCCGACCCAATGGCCAGCGCAGCACGTTCCGATCAGCGAACGTCGTAGGCTGAGCGATGTGAATGCGATCGCGGGTCTTGTCTCGGTGCTGCCCGCCCAGATGCGGGACCCGGTGTTGTTCGCGATCCCGTTCTTTCTCGTGCTGCTGATTCTGGAGTGGACAGCAGCGCGCAAACTCGAGCGCATCGAGCGGGAGGCAAACGCGCCATCCGACCGGCCCGGGTCGGGCGCCTACCTGACCGCCGATTCGTGGGCGAGCATCTGGATGGGACTGATTTCGGTAGCGACCACCGCCGGCTGGAAATTCGTTGCGCTGCTCGGCTACGCCGCGATCTATGCGTACGTTGCGCCGTGGCATCTATCGGCGTCGCGCTGGTACACGTGGGTGATCGCGATCCTCGGCGTCGATCTGCTGTATTACTGCTATCACCGTATGGCGCACCGGGTTCGGCTGGTCTGGGCCACCCATCAGGCGCATCACTCCAGCCAGTACTTCAATTTCGCCACCGCACTGCGCCAGAAATGGAACAACAGCGGCGAGATTCTCATGTGGATTCCGTTGCCGCTGTTGGGTATTGCGCCCTGGATGGTTTTCTTCAGTTTCTCGATCAACCTGATCTACCAATTCTGGGTGCACACCGAGCGGATCGGCAAGATGTGGGCGGCTTTCGAATTCGTGTTCAATACGCCCTCGCATCACCGTGTGCACCACGGCATGGACCCCGAATACCTCGACAGGAACTACGGCGGGATTTTCATCGTCTGGGACCGGCTGTTCGGCAGCTTCCGGCAGGAGACATTCCGACCGCATTACGGGCTGACCAAACAGGTCAATACGTTCAACGTCTGGAAACTCCAAACTCACGAATACCTGGCAATCGCCCGTGATTTCCGGTCGGCTAGACGTCTGCGCGATCGGCTGGGCTACGTCTTCGGGCCGCCCGGCTGGCAGCACGCGCCGGCGGCCGTCCAGGCCGACGCCTCCACCCCGTTGACGCCTTCCCGATAGCCGGCTGACCGGCGTGAGCCATCGTTCATCCAGCGTTTTTATTACAGCGAGCCGAAAGCCCCCACGTCTTAGCCAAGATCAGTAAGCTCCGCCTCGTCGTACAGTTCTACGACGCCCGGCCGGTATTCGCCCGGGCCGCGATCACTAGGAGGCAATGCAGTGGGAGACACGCTCACCGAAGGACAGAAACTTGTCAAGGGTGAATCGCTTACCTCAAGCAACGGGGCCTACACCCTGACGTTGCAAGACGACGGGAACTTGGTCCTGGCCTCACGCGGCCACGCGATCTGGGCTTCCGCGACCAACGGCCAGGATGTCGTCCGCGCCGAGGTGCAGCACGACGGCAACTTCGTTCTCTACACGGGCGACAAGCCGGTGTGGCACACCGACACCAAGGGCAAGAAGAACGTGCGTCTCGTCCTTCAGGACGACCGCAACCTGGTGCTCTACGCCGCTGACGGCGCGGCATGGTCGACCAAGACCGAGACCGACGCGCCGCCCCCGCCGGAGCCGGAAGCCGAAGCCCCAGCGGCCGAGCACAAGCATGAGGCCGAGGAGGCCGGCGCGCACGAGCCCGAGCCGCCCGCCGCCCGGACCTACACCGTGGAGTCCGGCGACACCCTGTGGGCCATTGCCGAGCGGTTCTACGGCGACGGCAGCAAGTACCAGATCATCGCCGACGCCAGCGGCATCTCGAACCCGGATCTGATCCACCCCGGAGAGGTGCTGACGATCCCCTGATCGACGGGGGAGCGGGCAGCCCGGGATCGGGCCGCCCGTTCCCCACCGATCGGCTCTCCGACACTGCCGCCATCATGTCGGGTCGGTAGCCTGGAAGCCGGCCGGCGCCGCGCCGGCCCCGACGGATCGGAGTCGAGGGTGCGTGGTCCGGCAGTCCGCGCGTTCGCCGCGACGATCGCCGCTGGGATTGTGGCCGGCTGCTGTGCCGCGACGGCCCACGCCGACCCGGTTCTCGTCTTTCCCGGCATGGAGATTCACCAAGGCCCCCACCTGTGCACCCTGGGCTATGTCGACCCTGGCCTGAGGGTGGCATTCACCGCAGGGCATTGCCGCGGCAACGGACCGGTGACCGACAAGGACAACCAAGTCATCGGCAACCTGGCGACGTTTCGGGACAACATCCCCAACGGCGCCTTCGTCAAGACCGACCAGTCGATCGCCGATTACGAGTCGATCGTGCTGGCCAAGGACGTTGCGGTGAACAACATCCTGCCCGGCGGCCGTGCACTGCAGTCGGACCCCGGCCTGGTCGTGACGGCCGGTGAACCCGTCTGCCACTTCGGGGTGATCACTGCGGAAAGCTGCGGCACCGTCGAAAGCGTCAACAACGGCTGGTTCACGATCGGCCATGGCGCCGTCAGCCAACCCGGGGATTCCGGGGGACCCGTCTACATCACCAGCCCGTTCGGGCCTGCCAGGATCGTCGGGATATTCAACAGCGTCTGGGGCGAACTCCCCGCGGCGGTGTCATGGCAGTCCACCACCCAGCAGATCCGCGAGGACGTCGGCGTCGGTGGCCCCGCGATCTAGCACGTCAATTGCTATGTGCCAGAGCGAAAACCGGGATGGACGGCGCCGCCGCGCGTAGCTCGTCGTCGCCTGCGTCCGGAGTCAATCCCGCGATGTGGCCCTTGACCTCCCAATACCACCGGTCCAGGTATCGCCTCAGCAGCTCGGGCTTCGCCGAGTCGGCCACCTCGGTGGCTCGCAGTTCGCGGCGACGCCAGCGCGGCCCCATGTCGACGGCTCCGGCGGCGCGCACATTGCGCACCCATTGGGTGGCACCGCGCGGCGACACCAGATAGTCGACGTCGTCCACGGTCAGCACGTTGACCACCACGCCGCGGGACTTCCCGGTCTTGCGGCCGCGGACCCGAAGCGCACGGGTACCGGCGATGCTGATGCCCTGTTCGGCCAGCCAGCGGATCAGGGCGTTCGCGGCCTTGGCCACGCCATCGGGTTCGTCGTATCGCTCTGACATGGCATATCCTCTCGAATACGGAATTATGAGAGCAGTGCTCTCATAAGGTAACACCGTGACACACCGAGGGAGGAAAAGCAAGAGCACCGATCTCTGTCATGTCAGACTTAGTCGATGGCCAAGCGGCGTGAATCCCGTGAGCGCATCGAGGCGCAGATCATCGAGCTCGGCCGTCGTCATCTGGTGGAGCACGGCGCTGCTGGGTTATCGCTGCGCGCCATCGCCCGCGACCTGGGGATGGTGTCGTCGGCGGTGTATCGCTACGTCGCCAGCCGCGACGAGTTGCTGACGTTGTTACTGGTCGACGCCTATTCCGACCTCGCCGACACGGTGGATCGCGCACGCGAGGAGGTGCCCGACGACGCGTGGAGCGACGACGTCGTGGCGATCGCGCACGCCGCCCGCGGCTGGGCCATCACCCACCCGGCCAGCTGGGCGCTGCTCTACGGCAGCCCGGTACCCGGTTACCACGCCCCGGCCGAGCGAACGGTCGGCCCCGGAACGCGGGTGGTCAGCGCGCTGTTCGACGCGGTCGCGGCAGGCATCGAGACCGGCGATATCATGTTGACCAATAGCCTTGCGCCACAACCGATGTCGTCGGACTTCGAACGGCTCAGGCAGGAATTCGGATTCCCGGGTGACGATCCCGTCGTCGCCAAGTGTTTCGCGATCTGGGCCGGAGTCGTGGGTGCGATCAGCCTGGAGGTGTTCGGGCAATATGGCACCGACACGCTCAGCGACCCCGAGGCCGTGTTCGA
>Ga0335072_10007269_pt1 | contig 16141 bp, 12 predicted proteins | sample Lox_Sample_21_FD_206725 | JGI IMG/M metagenome (GOLD analysis project Ga0335072, IMG submission 206725) | Soil microbial communities from Loxahatchee National Wildlife Refuge, Florida, United States - Lox_Sample_2.1 | ecosystem: Environmental > Terrestrial > Soil > Wetlands | place: USA...
AGCAGCAGCCAGGCGAACAGGAATGGCAGGCCCAGGATCATGGGCGTGACGCGGTTCAGGAACGGGGTGCCGACCAGGATGCCAAGGAAGGGCAGCAAGGCGAGAGCGCGGATCAGGGACATGGGAATGGACCGGCTGAATTGTATTCCGAAGCCATCTGGACCAAGCGGCGCCGGTCGGCAAGCGAGGCGGGGTGAAATTCTGCCGACCCGGACCGCAAGAGGGGCGGATGGCGCCCCCTGGGCGACGCCCGGGACAGTGGCGCAAGTCCCGCCGGCGCGGGATTGCCGGGGTCTCATGGTGTGAGGCATCCGGTCAGCGGCACCCAGCCAGGAGAAAGCCGCATATATTAAGATGCGCACACAATATCCGAAATGACCATCAGACCAAGTTGCGACTCGGCGTGATCTGCCTGTCGCTGAAGGAATACAGACCGCGTAACTCGTGGTGAAATAAAGCGGTAATGTTTCGGATCGCTGTTGCGGTGCCGTCAGACGATTAATTCCGCCATTGCGCTCCACTGCGAATTCGGCCGGCGAATCACGCGGAATCGGGCAAATACCACGTTAACCGCTGGCAAAGTCGGGACGCATCATTACCTTCCGCGCAATGTTTATGCTTGTTTTCAGGCATGTGGCCTGTATGATGCGGCGGTACAGGCTGCGACTCCGTGGCGTCGGGTTTTTGGGACTTGCCTATCGTCCCGAGAAAACGATTGCAAAAAGTCGGCTCTGATACATAATTGGTTGGGTTCGGTAACCGTATATCGGACGAGTGTGGGGGGTGGGTCATCGATGGCTGGCTCGGTAACAGTGCCCGGTGGGGGCGGAACATCGATTACCATTGGGGGCAACTCCAACAACCAGTTTCTTGCCAGCATCATCCGCAACTCCATCGTCCTCGCATCGGTCAAGGCGGGTGGCGCCGATTACGTGTCGGCCTCGCAGAACGGCGGGAACTGGGTGTTGCCGGCGGCCCCGCAGGTCGTGGGTACGATACCGCTGAGCGACGAGATAGACATCGCGATCATCCCGTCCAACGCGACGGGCACCATCGCCGTCCCGTCCGGTTATCCGTTCATCATTGACGAAAGCACGACCGCCGTCCTCTCGGTAACCGGCGGCAACGAGTACAAGAACCAGACCGAGACGCTTACCAGCGCGCAGATCATCGCGACCGACGGCCCCTACGTCCTCACCGGCAATGTCAGCCTCGCGGGGATGGGCAACAACACTGTCGACGCGACCGGCACCTACAACATCTACCTTGGCGGCAACGGCACCAACAACGTCAGCCTGACCGGTCAGGGCACCTACAGCGGCAGCACCGGAACCAACAACGTCAAGGTCAACGACACCGCGTCGGGCGGTTCGCTGGTGATCTCGAATGGCACCGACAGCATCCAGGCGGGCGGCGATCATGTCTCGATCCAGGGCTCGGGCAGCGGTGCAACCCTGAATGGTGGAGCGGCCGCCACCGTCAACGTTCAGGTCGAGAGCACCTCGTCGGGCGACATGGTCCTCGGCGGCGTCGGAGCCACGGACGTAAGCACCGGCGGGTCGAACACTTTCGTGATCGGCGGCATCGGTCCACTCTCGGTCGCCGACAGCGGAACCCAGGATACCATCGCCGCACTCGGCGCGTCTCAGGCACAAATCGCGGCGTGGGGCAGTCAGGAGCTGATCCTCGCCGGCTCGAACGCGAACGGCACCGCCATCACAGTGAGTGGCGGCCGCACCTCTACTCCGGGCACCAATTCCACCGTCATCGGCGGCTCAGGGCCCACCACCGTCACAGTCGGCAACATACCGGCGAGCGTTGCCGCGGTGTCGGTCGGCGCCGGCCACAACCTGGTGCTGGGCGGGTCCGGCGCATTGACGGTCAACGAGTCGGGCTTCGGCGACACCATCGCCGTGTTCGGAGCCAAGGCACCGTCAGTGTTCGCGGCCGGCCAAAGCGCCCTGATCATCGGCGGCCAGAACAACTTCTTTGCCAGCCTCGGCGGCGGCATCAACGGAACCTACAATCTCGTCGCCGGCGGCTCCGGCAACATGACGGTCGACGCATCGGGCCTCAATGACGAGATCCTGGCTGGATCAGGCAGCCTCTCGATCCAGGCCGGAGGCGGCGGCGACACCATCGGCGCATTCGGCGCGTCGTCGGCCAACATCGATCTGGCCAATGGCCAGGGTGGGGTCGGCGCCCTGGTGTTCGGCGGCAGCAACACCTTCACCGCGACCGTCGAGGACACCAACAACACCGTCATCGGCGGCTCGTCCACAAAAGTCGGCGGCTCGGTCATCACGCTGACAAACGCGGCGCAGGACAACTGGATATTCGGCGGCTCGGGCGCGCTGACCGTCAACGATCGTGGCCGCGGCGATACCGTTGCGGCGTTCGGCGCGGCGTCAGCCAGCCTGTCGATCGGCGGTTCGCTCTCGTTCGTATTCGGCGGCTCCAATACCACCAACGTGTCCCTGACCGGCGGGAAGGGCAGTTCCGATACCCTCGTCGGCGGCAGCGGCACCACCAACGTCACCATCGCCGGCACCGGCACCTCCAACGAGGCGGTCTACGGCGGCGTGGGCATCCTCAACGTCGACGATCTCGGCACCAGCGAGACCATCTCCGGTTTCGCCGCCTCTTCTGTCGCGGCAACCTTGCGCGGCGCCGACGCCTTGTTCTTTGGCGGCAGCAACGGCGAGAGCGTGACGGACGGCGGCACGGCCGACACGGTGATCGGCGGCAGCGGTTCGCTGACCGTCCATGCGGCTGCCGGCGGCTCCGGCCTCGACCTGATCGGCGGCGCCGGCAACCTGATCTTCGTCGGTGGCGCAAGCGGCACGACGATCCTCGGCAGCACGTCCATCACCTCCGTCACCGGCGGCACCGGCGGCACGACCTTGTTCGGCGCCGCCGGCGGGATCAACTACTTCACCGGCACGTCAGGCGCGGTCGATTTCCTGGCCGGCAAAGGGAACGAAACCCTCTTTGCCGCCAATTCCTCCACGGCGAACTCGTTCGCGGCCGGAAGCGATGCCAGCGGGCAGAACTCCCTGGTCGGCGGCAGCGGCAATGACACGTTCACCGCGGGCGCCGGCCTCGACACGATGACCGGCGGCGCCGGCAGCAACTCTTTCGTGTTCTTCGCCCAGGCGACCGACGGCAAGGCCGACGTCATTACCGACTGGTCGACCCAGGACTCGCTGCTGCTGATCGGCTATAGCGCCACCGTCACCGCCACGAGCCTGCTGAACAATGCGGTCACCACCCCCGGCGGCCTGAAGTTGACCCTGTCCGACAACACCACCATCACATTCAGCAACCTCAACCAGTCCACGGCGTCGGAACTCTCCGGCCATATCCTGTACAGCCCGGCCACCTGATCATTTCGCGCCCGCCGCGGCGGCGCGCTTCTCTTTGGGGCCGGCGACAAATCCGCCGCGGTGATCAGGTCGGCAGGCGTGCCAGGAATGCATCGACATCCGGGATGTCCCGGACGTTCATGATGGCCAGGCGAAGATCCATCGGTATTTGCTCGTCCTCTGAGGCCCAGACGCGGCTGATCTCGAGTGTTCCGTCCCAGGACAGGCGCATGCCGTAGCGCCCGGGCAGGCAGCCCGGCACTTCCGCCGGAGGGTCGGGCGGTGGCGGGCTTGGCGGCGCCGGCATGGACGGTGATTGCTCTGCGAGCATTTTGCGGTCGAACTCGGGATCGTCGAGGCCCGGAGGCAGCGACAGTTGCACTTGCTCTGGCGGGAAGCGGGCCAGTTCGTCACGTAGCCAGAACCACTCATCGCGCTGGAGAAACTCCGCCCGGCGGAAGTCTTTCGGCAGGTGCGGCATGTCGTAGGTATGGCGGATCTCGATCTGTCCTGCGCCGCGCCTGTGAAGCACATATTCTGCGAGTGATGGCAACTGACGCAGGTTCGACTTGTAGGCCATCGAAATATAGCGAAGCATCGGCGGTGCGCTGCCGCGGGTGAGGGCGGCGAGCAATTTGTCCCAGTTCTCCTGGAAGATGCGGTGGCGCGCGCCCTTCCGCATTTGCTCGTACAGCGCCGGATCGAGGGATTCGATCGAGACGTTGATATGGTGCATCCCGCTGTCGGCCAGGGATTCGAAATACTGATCCGGCATGCGCTTTGCCAGGTTGGTGGTGAAAAACATCGTGCGGCGGTACTTGAAGGGTACCTTCTGGATGAACTGGATCAGCCGCGGGTGCAGCGTTGGCTCATGCAGGCAGGAGAACCAGAAATTGCCGTCGGTTATGTAGGGGGCGAAGCGGACGGCGGCATCGATGGTCGCTTCGCTCATCGCGTGAGTCGTGTGGGTGGTGGCATAGTCATAGAGGCAAAAGGGACAGCGGAGATTGCAGTTGTCGACAATGTCCATGATGAAGTGATGCACCGGCTGGTATGCCGAGACCAGCCAGTCCGAGGGTTGCAACGGCTGGCCGGTACTGGCGACGCGAACCTGTGCGCCGGCTGCCTCGTCGTTGGAGAGCACGCGCGAGAGGCGTGCATAGAACCCGTACCTGCCGTCGCCGATGCCGATTTTGCGCAGACCAGGCATGAGCCTTGACGCCGTGCCGCGCAGCACGATTTCGCCGGTCCGTGGCAGCACCACCTCGTATTCGACCCGTTCCGCGGGATCGGCCAGCGAGCGCAGCCAGCCCGCCACATGCGTCGTGCTTTGCTCATCGATATAACCTTGATGATGGCGCGGCAGCGTCTCCTCGGCCGATCGGCGTGACATCATCAGCTATCCTCGCCTGCGAACGATCCAGGTCATGACAGAGAGAGCATATCCGGGCCTGACGCTCTGGCGTTGTCCAGGCGGAGGCTACACTTTTGTCGTTTCGGGGGACAGGGCGTAGTGCATGTTCCTAGCGACTTGCCCCCGGGTAAGAAAGACGTGGATGGCCGCGCTGATCCCCGGGACAAGCCCGGGGACGACCATGACACATGGGGCGACAGGCGCGGCCATGACACGTGGGGCGTGGGCCATATAGGCGCGGCCACGACGCCTGGGCCATACAGCTCCATCATGACACAGACTGTAGCATATCGGCCAAATCCGCCATCTCATGCAGTGCGATTCGGCTCGGACGCGTGACTGATCGGGATAAGTACTGTATACGATTCTCTGAGAATCGCTCCAACCCCACGGCTCCGAGGCAACCCTGTCGCTACGAACCTCCATCGCCGCTTCGGGTGCCAGGCAATTGCCGGGCGAGTTGCCGCCGGCGGCGACGTACAGCGCGGACCGCATGGCACATCACGCCGTGGCGGTCCTGCTTTCTGCTCATAACGGTGAGCGGTTTCTCCAGGAACAACTCGACAGCCTGACGCGACAGACGCATGAGCGCTGGGTGCTGTATTGGCGCGATGACGGGTCATCCGACGCGGCCCAGGCAATACTGCAAAGTTTCGCGGCGTGCGTCGGCAAGGGCAAGTCGCGGTTTGTCGCCGGTGGCGGCGCGCTCGGAGCCACCCGCAGCTATCTGACCTTGCTCGCATCCGCCTGGCACGAACAATTTCGGTATTTCGCCTTCGCCGACCAGGATGACGTGTGGTTCGACGACAAGATCGCCCGCGGCCTGCACGCGCTTGCCGAAGTGCCGCCGGATGTGCCGGCCTTGTATTGCGCGCGGCAGGAACTGGTCGACGAGCAACTCCGCTATCTGGGCCGATCGCCGGAGTATGTGCGCGAGGCCGGATTTCCTTCCGCGCTCACGCAGAACATTGCAACTGGTTGCACTATCATCATGAACAGGGCGGCGGCGGAAGCTGTGCTGTCGATTGCAGCACCGGAAGGCACGCTGCATGACTGGTGGTGCTATCTCGCAGTTTCCGCCGCTGGTGGCGTTATTCTGAGCGATAGCGCGACGGTCCTGCATTATCGCCAGCATGTCGGGAATCTGGTGGGTTCGCCGCTTGGTATTCTGCGGCGCGGGGTGGCCGCGCTGCGCCGTGGTCCGGGCCCGTTCATGACGATGCTGCGCCGGCATGTCGCGGCTTTGCAGACCCATCCGGATCTGCTTTCGGACCGTGCCCGTGCCGACCTTATCGTCATCGCCGGCGCACTGTCCGGTGGACTGCGCTGCAAGCGCCGCGCGCTCAGTCTGCCCGGGTTTCGCCGCCAGACCTGGCTCGAGGATCTGGTATTCCGAATCTGGTTTCTCTTGGGCTAGCCAACCAAGCTCGCCGCCGCGTCCTGCGCTGTTAGCGAAGCAAACGCCGCATGATCGGGCTGACGCCCGGCATCACCGGCAGCAATGTTCTGGGCAGCATGGGAACGCGCAGGAACGGCAGCAGCAGCGCCATGATGGTTCGCTGCTTCCATTTGTGGCGGCGCGCGACGAACCGCAAATCTTCGAGTGCCGTGCGCACCGCGGCGCGATCGCCATAGCGCAAGGCGTTGGTGTATTCGCGGACCAGGGCGGGGAAGAACCGCGGCGCGAGAAAGTCCCGCGCGAAAAACCGTTCCCGACGCGGATCGTCGGGGAATTCATCCAGCAACTTGCGAAAGTAGCGCATGCGGCTTTCGGCCATGCGGGCGGAGTAGGATGCGCTATGGGAATAGATTCGCCAGCGAGTCAAGCCTTCGTCGATATAATGGTTTTCATAACCGGCCAAAAATATCCGGCGAAACAGGTCGTCGTCCTCATAGCCCGAGAGAGTTTCGTCAAAGCCGCCCACGGCCTCGAACGCCTTGCGTGATACCAGCGATGCCGAGGGCAGCACGAACATGTCCGTCGCCAGGCAGCCGAACAAGTCGCGCTTGGGATTTGGCAGCGGCAGGAAGCGCAGGCAGGAGCGGGCGATGAGCCGGCCAGCCTGGTCGATCTCGTCGAGGTTGCTGTAGACCCATCCCACATCGCGGTCCGACGGCATCAGGAATGGCCGCACCAGTTGGTCGAGGTGATTGGGATACCAGATGTCGTCCTGGTCCAGCAGGGCAATCAATTCGCAAGTGGAATGGGCCACGCCGTAATTGCGCGCCGAGGACTGTCCGCCGTTGGCCTTGCGCAGCAGCTTGATCGATTGCTCTAGCGCCAGTTTCTCGACGATCTCCGCGCCGTTGTCGGTGGAACCGTCGTCAACGACGATGATCTCGTCGGGCTGCAGGCGCTGGGCGAACACGCTCCGCAGCGCTTCCTCGATGTAGCGCGCGCCATTGTAGAGAGGAATGATCGTGGCGATGCGCGGCTTGCCGAAACGAAAGCTGTTTCGTGTCAGCGATCCGGACATCACTGACGCCCCCTTGATAAAAGCCGCGCGGCACGTGCCGCGAACGTCATGGTTTTATCGCAGGAATCACAATCGCGACAGCAAAAAACGGCGCCACCCGCTGCGCCCATCCCGCGTGCAGCGCAGCGCCGGAGGCCGCCCGGCGGCGTTCGCGCGTGCTCTGTGAGCGGGGCTATTTCCGGTCGATGGCCCCGACCATGCCGCCGCTGTCCTGCTGGCTCACGGCGTGCACCGACGCGGTACGGAACACGGGCCCGGTCGCCACCTGCGGTGCCTCGGCCACTTGTTCGTAGGTCTGCCACGGCCGCTCGGCGAGCGGGCGCAGGTCCGTCGGTGCCGGGTTGAGTGCCGGGGCCGGCGCGGGGGCATTGGTGGCCGCCAGGATCACGCCATTGTCCGGGCGGTCGTAGATGAACCCGTAGGTGGGATAGACGCTGCCGAATTCGCCACTCCGCCCCAGGCCCACGCGCACCGCTGACCAGTCGTTTGCTTCGGAGACGTCCACCACGGGGACATTGCGGCTTACCCCGCCATGTGCGCCGGGGCCCCACCAATTGGCCTGATCGATCTCCACTTCACGGTGGTTGATGATCCGGCTGACCACCGCGACGTGGCCGAGGCGCATCCGCGGATTGGAGCGGAACGCCAGCACGCTGCCCGGCTCGGGCACGTGGCCGCGGGCGTACGTGCCGGCGGCATTGCCCCACCACTGCCAGGCGTTGCCGGCGACCACGATCCCCGAATCGCTGCGGGCGAACGGCACGCAGGAGATGCCGCCGCCATGCGCCACGTGCTGCCACCGCGTGGGAGCTATCTTGCCCCGCGGGCCACTGTGGCCGAGGTGGTAGGACGCCGGGATGATGCGGTGATGTGCCCACGTGCGATGGGATGCCTGGGCGACATGGCGCCCCGCGGGGCTCGCATGGTGCGAGCCTCCTGCGTGGTGTGCCGCCAATCTGTCCCGGGCGTGGGGGGCTGCAAGTGCATCATTACCAATCAATGGGTTACAAAGCGATAGAAGCGAACCCAAAACGATTGCGCTCGCGCCGGTTCCCCACGCCCGCATCAGAATTATCCCCCGGTTCTTCCCAGCTCTGTGATTCGGTAGCAGCAGGGTTGCAATGATGGCAACCCGGGGAGCCGATTATTCATGAAAGAGATGACTTAATCGTTAAGACTGGGCTGTGGATAACCCCCCTAATCGGGAACTCTGTCCTAATCCGCGCAGAATCATACAAGACGCGCCGGCGGCGACTCGCCCCGGGGGCTCCGGCCGCCGGTTCGACTCGGTGGCCGGGCCAGGTCAGCGCGCTATTTGCAGGCGGTCACCATGATTTCCACCAGGATGGCGGGGTGGGCGAGTTCGGCCTGGACGCAGGCCCGCACCGGAGCGCCGTCCTTCGGCAGCCAGGGCGTCCAGACCTCATTCATCGCGGCGCGGTCGGCGATGTGCTTCACCCAGATCTGGGCCTGGAGCAATCGCGTCTTGTCGGTGCCGTGGGTTTCCAGCATCTGGTCGATTTGCTCCAGGACGTCGGCGGTCTGGCCCTTGATGTCCTTGCCGGTGTCCCGCGCGGTGATGCCGGGCAGGTAGACGAAGCCGTGATATTCCACGGCCTTGGACAGTATGCTGCCGGGCTCGGTGCGAATGATCTTGCTCATGGCGGTGCTGGGGCCTCCCCTTCGCTGTGTGGCAATCGGTCCGGCCGCTTCTAGAGCGGTTTCCTGGCGGCTGGAAAGGCCGATGCGGGCGGCGCGCCGATGTCCGGCAGAGCCGCGGCTGGTCAGGGGCGTGGGACAGGCGGGGCGGCGGGCGCGGTTCCAGGCTCCGTCCCGGACGGCGTCCGGCTGCCTTCGGCGCCGGTGTTGCGTACGCAGTCGTCCACCATCTGGTCGCGAGCGAACAAGTCGGACAGGCCGCGGCTTGGAATGCCGGGCTGGTAGTTGGCCGAGAACGGCGTGTTCACCTGCGATTCCGACGCATAGATCTGATCGCGATGGGTCACGTTGTAGGCTTCGTCGGCACGCTGGCGGCAGGCGGTGACGAGGCTCTGCTGCGCCTGGGCTTCACCGCCGCCGGCCGGCGATGGGCCCAGCGTGCAGCCAGAGAGCAATAGCGTCAGCAGCGAGAGGGCGAACCGGCCGCGCCGGGAAATGCGCGGGGCAGGGCGGGTCATGCGGTGGCTCCGGTCCGATGCGCCGCGGCGGGCAGGGGAAGCAGGGACAGGTTGGCGCGGAAGCTGATTTCATCAAACCGCGCCTCCGCCGTCAGCGGGGCGGTCGCGGCTGCGGCAAGCAGGCTCGGGTGAAGGTCGGCGCCGTCGCGTTCCAGGCGGAACAGGGGCAGGGTCCAGCGGGCGCGGGCGAGCAAGTCCACCAGGGCAAGCAGCCGCAGACAGATGGCGAGGCCGTAGCCGCTGCCCAGTCCGACCGTGCCGTCGACCGCGCCGGCCCAGCAGCGTGCATGCGGATCAGCCAGGGCCAGATCGGTATGCGAGCCATCCGGGCGGTGAAAGCGGAACCCGCGCACCCTGCTCCAGGTGCCGGCGATGGCGGCCTCGCGCGCGGCGTACCAGGCGCGTTCCAGATCGCGCCCGCGCACGCGGGGCAGCGCTTCCGGTGGTCCGTCCACCAGGTAGGTCACCGATCCGTCAGCGCCGGCACCGACTCGTACCGACAGGTGATGGTCCTCGCACTCCATGCCGTGAGGATGGTCCTGCCGCGGCTATGGCGCCAGAGGGATGCGGTGTGAAAACGCAAGAAGCCTGAATGACGCCGCCCTGGCGACCCGGGGCTCGCTCTACCGCCGCCGTAGCGCGCGTGCTGCGGTTTCGGCCGCTTGCTCGCCGCTCAGCCACGCACCTGCCAGGGTTCCGGCCAGACCGTCGTGACAGGCCTCGCCCGCGAGCAACAGGTGTCCGTCGCTGAGGGGCTGCGCCAGTCGGGTCCGGGCATCGGCCTCGCCCGCCCTGACCCAGGAATACGCGCCGCGGATCCAAGGGTCGGCCTCCCAATGCGTGACGAGACGTCCGCCGCCGCGGAACAATCGGTCCACCCGCCCGCCGAAAATCGTCCGCAGCCGCTCCAGGGCGAAATCCCTCGCCGCATCGTCGCCGGCGCGCGCCAGTTCCCAGGCGGGCGCACCGCCGATCCAGCCATGCACGTAATCACGGCCGTACGGCCAGCACTGGAACGGCACCAGCCGGTCGCCGCGCCGCGCCACCTGGCGTTCGACAGAGCAATGCATCGGCAGGTCCAGCCGGTCGGGGCCGTCGGCACGCAGCACGACCTTCATCGCCAGCCCCATCGGCAGGGCGTCCACGCACTGGCGCACCTCCGGCGGCAGCGGCGGATCGAAGGCGATCGTCTCGGCGGCCAGGACGCCGGTCGAGACGGTGACGATGGCCGCGCCCGCTGTCATCGTGCCGGCTGGCGATTCCACCGAGACGCGCCCGCCTGGGCCGCTCCACCGCAGCCGCGTCGCCGGCGCGTTGAGCCGGATGTCCAGGCCCTCGCCCAGGCGCCGCGCCACGAAAGCGCCGATGCCGCCCTGCGGCACCAGATTGCTCCCCTCCAGCGCATTGCGCCGCCAGTCGCGCAGGCTGAACTCCTCGGCTTCCGCGACGCAAATGACCGGCCCTTCCCAACCTTCGACGGTGAGCGCCCAGGGATCGTCCGGCAGGTGATCCGCCACCGCGGCCAGCGGCGCGTCCGGCAGCCGGCGCAGCAGCCCGTCGGTGGCGGTTTCATAGCGTGTCCAGGCATCGCGATAGTCGGCGTATTCCGCCGGCGTTGCCTCGCGTGTGCCGACGAACAAGCGTTCGCGGCGCAGTTCGTCGGAGCGCAGCAGCGTTTCGCCGGCGGCGCGGGCAATGGGAACCAGCGGATTTTGTTCCGCCGAATGCAGCCAGACCGCGCCCATGTCGAACCAGACGCCGCCCAATTGCTCTGGATAGGCGGTCCAGGCACGCCCGCCGATGCGATTCGCCGCTTCCAGCACCACGCAACCCACGCCCAGACGCCGCAACGCGGTGGCCGCGCCCAGCCCGGCCAGGCCTGCGCCGATCACCACGACATCGGTGTCGGCCGGTGTGTCGGGCATTGCGGACTCCTCCAGCGGTGCGGCTTCGGACATAGCGTCTCGCCGGCAAAAGGGAATGCCGCGGCCCGCTTGATCCGGTTGGCCTTGATCCCCTTGGCACCGCAGGTTAGGGGCGCGCATGGCAAATGATCTCTCCGCCGACGTCGCCATCATCGGCGCGGGGCCCGTGGGCATGTTCGCGGTATTCGAACTCGGCATGCTGAAACTGTCGAGCGTGCTGATCGACGCTCTGGGCGAGGTCGGCGGACAGTGCGCCGCGCTCTATCCGGAGAAGCCGATCTACGACATCCCCGCCCATCCGGCGATCGAGGCGGGCGAACTGATCTCCCGGTTGGAACGCCAGATCGCGCCGTTCCACGCGCCGCGCTTGCTCGGCCGTCGCGTGACCGGGCTGGCGGGCGAGGCGGGCGCTTTCGTACTCGCCACAGAGCAAGGCGAGAGGGTGCGCGCCAAGGCCGTGGTGATAGCCGCCGGCGCTGGCGCGTTCGGCCCGAACCGTCCGCCGATCGAGGGGCTGGCGGCGTACGAGTCGACCGGCTCGGTGCAGTACTATGTGCGCCGGCGCGAGGATTTTCGCGGCAAGCGCGTGGTGATCGCGGGGGGCGGCGACTCCGCGGTGGACTGGGCGCTGGCACTGAAGGACATCGCCCGGGTTTCCGTCGTGCATCGGCGGGCGAAGTTCCGCGCCAGCCCGGAGAGTGCCGCGCAGCTCGACGCCGCGGCGGCGCGCGGTGAGATCGAGATGGTGATCCCGTACCAGCTTCAGGCGTTACGTGGTGAAGCGGGGATGCTGGCGGCGGTCGAAGTGGCGACGCTGCAAGGTGCCGCGCGTGCGTTGCCGGCCGACGTGCTGCTGCCGTTCTTCGGATTGTCGATGGATCTCGGGCCGATCGCGGCCTGGGGACTGGAAAGCGCGCAGCATCACGTGAAGGTCGATCCGGCGACCTGCGCCACGAGCTGGCCCGGCGTGTTCGCGATCGGCGACGTGGCGACGTATCCGGGCAAGCTGAAGCTTATTCTACAGGGCTTTTCCGAGGCGGCGGTTGCAGCGCATGCCGTCTTCGCGGTCGTGCATCCCGGTGAGGCGCTGCATTTTGAATATTCGACGACGCAGGGCGTGCCGGCGGTCTGAGCCGATTGCTCCCTTGGTCGGCGTTTTACGCCACGGCGTTCGCTGGCCGGGGACAGGCCTTTGCGGACACCGCCGATCAGCTTCCGGATGCGCTCGGGCCGCAGGAGGATGTCGAGCAAGGCCGCCAGCATGACAGCGCTGGCATAGCCGACGCCATTCCCGGCGGTTCCCATCGCCACCTCTCCCCCCGACTCGGCCGGGGGCCGTAAACCAAACGGCAATCTGGTTGCGCCACTCTGCCATATCGATGCCAAAACCCGCCTCCCGCTTCGTCTGCAGCTCCTGCGGTGCCGTCACGCCCAAATGGGCCGGCCACTGCGAGACGTGCGGCGAGTGGAATACGATTATCGAGGAGCCAATTGCCGCGCGTCCGGGGCCGGCAGGCAAGGCGCAGCCGGGACAGCGGGTGGAATTTGTCGGCCTCGCCGGCAGCGCCGCCCCGCCGCCGCGCGCCGCGACAGGCATCGCCGAACTCGACCGCGTGCTCGGCGGCGGCCTGGTCCCGGCCTCCGCGGTGCTGGTCGGCGGCGATCCCGGCATCGGCAAGTCCACGCTGCTGTTGCAGGCCGCTGCATCGCTGGCGTGTTCTGGCCGTCGCGTTCTCTATGTGTCGGGGGAAGAATCGATCGAGCAAGTGCGCCTGCGCGCGCGACGGCTCGGCTTGTCGGAGGCGCGGGTCGAACTGGCCGCCTCGGTCAACCTGCGCGACATCGCCGCCAGCCTGGAGCATGCGAGGGACGCCGCGCTTGTGGTGATCGATTCGATCCAGACCATGTGGCTGGATTCGATCGACAGCGCCCCCGGCACGGTCGCCCAGGTGCGCGCGGCGAGCTTCGAGCTGATCCGCCTCGCCAAAGGAGGAAACTTTGCCCTCGCTTTGGTCGGCCACGTCACCAAGGACGGTGCGCTCGCCGGCCCGCGTGTCCTGGAGCATATGGTCGATGCGGTGCTGTATTTCGAAGGCGACCGCGGTCATCAGTTCCGCATCCTGCGCGCGGTGAAGAACCGGTTCGGCGCCACCGACGAAATCGGCGTGTTCGAAATGACGGAGCAAGGCCTGGCCGAGGTGACGAATCCCTCCGCTTTGTTCCTGGCCGAGCGCCGCGGCAACATCGCCGGCTCCGCGGTATTCGCCGGGCTGGAGGGCACGCGCCCGGTGCTGGTGGAAATCCAGGCATTGCTCGCGCCCAATCCCGGCGGTTCGCCGCGGCGCTCGGTGATCGGCTGGGATGCCGGGCGGCTGGCGATGTTGCTCGCGGTGCTGGAAACGCGCGCCGGACTGCGGCTGAACGCGACCGACGTTTACCTGAACGTCGCCGGCGGGCTGCGCGTGTCCGAGCCGGCGGCGGATCTCGCGGTGGCGGCGGCTCTGGCGTCGGCTGCCAACGACCGGCCGACGAGTGCCGGCACGGTCTATTTCGGCGAGGTCGGGCTGTCGGGCGAAATCCGCCAGGTGGCGCAGGCCGAGGCGCGGCTGAAGGAGGCGGCGAAACTGGGCTTCGACGGGGCGGCACTGCCGCGCAGGCTGGCGCGCGGCAACCGGCCGCTGGCCGCGCCGGACGGGTTGCGGCTGGAGGAGATCGGCCACATCGCCGATCTGGTGGGGCGGTTCACGCCGGCGGACTGATATAATCCACAACTTGCGCGGCCGGGTCGCGCGTGGATCAAATCCGGACGCTATTGGATTACCTACCGGCCAGGGCGGCCCTCAGTGATTGCCAGGGCAGTTTCGAAACAGCGGATATTCCCCGCCGCCTGTAGCTGGGGTCACTGCACGATCTGCAAAAAATGGGTCTTCAGGAGATCGTGTGGACTGATTCCAGAAGCAGGGCTGAAACAGCAAGTCCACCACGCTCTCGCCGAGCAGAGAAAATGATGAAATTGGTGCCGCACCGATAACGCTAGAATCGCCATGCGGCGAAACTCGAATGAGAAATTCCTCGGATTCCATGTCGGTGTCGAGGCGTCAAACGCAAGCCAATTAGCCGCATTCCACCACCGCGTATCAACGATCTTGCAAGCTTTTTCCGGCATCATAAATATTAGAAAATTGAACCGCGGATGAACGCAAATGAACGCTGATGCTTCGGTGTTGAACCGTACCTTCCGGGGTACCATCGGCTGCGCGCTGACGGTCATCAATACACTTGGCTGCGGCTTTCTGGAAATGGTCTATGAAAACGCGCTGGCCCACGAGTTGCGTCGGGCCGGGCTTGCTGTTCGCCGGCAGGCGAGCACAACAGTGCGATATGACGGCATTGCCGTCGGGCAGTACATAACAGACTGGTTGACTGATCAGAACGTTACGATCTAGAGCAGAAGGCGGTTCGTGCGGTGGACAACGTACATCGTGCGCAGTGCATGAACTCCCTTCGAGCCAGCGGGCCGCGATTGAGCCTGCTGCTGAACTTTGGCCGGCTGCGGCTTGAGATCCGACGCCTGGTATGGCGGTTGTGAGGCACGCGTCACTGCCGCGGAGGGCACGCGCTATTTGCGTTCATTGGCGTTCATCCGCGGTTTCAAATCTCTAATAGCGCACGACCGATCGCGTATGAGTCCTGCCCTGCAGGTGTTGCCCTCGAGATTTCTTGCCGCACAGTCCACACGATCTCCTGAAGACCTCAATTCCTAAGGTTCTTCCTCCATGATATCGCCGCTACCGGCACGGCTGGTGGCGTCGTCGCCAGACGCAGATGCCAGCCTGCGCCACCAGCCGTGCCGGGCGTCAGCCGCCGGAACCGGACAGCGATCGGCCGATCATGAAACAAGAGTCGGATCATTGCTCCATCCCGCCCACATGGATCCGCGCCAAGACCCCGCCACCCGCAACGCTTGCATCCCGCCACTGATTATGTTAGTATATAAAACCAGTCATACTAACAACCACCGGAGCATCCTCCCCCCATGTCCCGCCTCTCCGACGCCGCCCGCCTCGAATACTACCTCGCCATCGGCGCTTCCCTGCCGTCCCCCGCCGAACCCACCGAGGCCCACCGCGAATCCCGCCTCGGCACCGCGATCGAGGCCTTCAACGCCCTCCGCCCCGGCAACGCCTATGAAGCGTTGCTCGCCGTGCAGATCGTGGTCTGTGGCGCCCACGCCATCGAATGCCTGCGCTACGCCGGCCTCTACCCCGACGACTTCAACAAAATGGGGATCTGCCGCAACCAGGCGGCCAGCATGATGCGCGAGGCCCGCGCAGCCAGGCGCATCCTGGCACAGGAGCAAAGGCAGCATCTCGCCGTGGCGGCCATGGCCGCCGCCGAGTTGGCGCCGCACGCGGCGGCCTCGGTCGTCCCGCAACCCGCCGCCCCCCAGACCGCGTCACCTTCTGCCGCCCCCGCCTCGGCATCCGCGCCCGCGACAATGCCCGACCACCAGACCGGCGTGCCGCTTCACCTCGCCGCTGCCGATGCCCCATCGCGCCCCGCGCACGCCGAACCCGCGCCGTCGCCCTCGCCGGAAGCGATCGCCGGCGCCGAGGCCTTCACCTTGGATAACGTCATCGCCGCCGCGCAAATCCGCGAAGACGGCGGCGTCACGCCGCACAATAAGGCGTTGTTCCGCGGCGTTGCGCTCCCCACCGATCCGGCGGTGATGGACGCACTGGTGCGCGGCAGCAGTCCAATTCTGGACGCGCTGACCGGCCTG
>Ga0335072_10007270_pt1 | contig 16140 bp, 12 predicted proteins | sample Lox_Sample_21_FD_206725 | JGI IMG/M metagenome (GOLD analysis project Ga0335072, IMG submission 206725) | Soil microbial communities from Loxahatchee National Wildlife Refuge, Florida, United States - Lox_Sample_2.1 | ecosystem: Environmental > Terrestrial > Soil > Wetlands | place: USA...
TGGTAGATCCGGCGAAGATGCTGGCTGATGTGCTGCGCGAACAGCTTTTGCTGACGGGATGCAAGGTCTGTTGCAGCGAAGGACAATGCGGAACCTGCACGGTAATCGTCGACGGCAAAGCGAAGCGTGCGTGCCTTATTCCCGCGGGCAAAGTGGCGGAGGGCGCGAAGATCACAACCATTGAGGGCATTGGGACTCCGGGCAATCTGCATCCACTGCAAGTAGCCTGGATGGCGCACGGCGGCGCACAATGCGGTGTTTGCTCACCCGGCTTCATCATGTCGGCGAAGGTTTTGCTGGAGAAGAATGCAAACCCGACGCGAGAAGAGGTGCGAAAGTGGTTCGATGTGAACCGGAATGCCTGCCGCTGCACGGGCTATAAGCAGCTGGTGGACGCGGTGATGGATGCCGCGGCCGTGATTCGCGGCGAGAAGAAGAAGGAAGATTTGCTGTTTGAGCCAGGTGAGAACGGAAGCATCCTGGGCTCGAAGTACCACCGCCCCTCGGCGCTGGCCAAGGTGACCGGATCGTGGGATTTCGGCGCCGATGTGGCGTTGCATATGCCCCCCGACACGCTTCGGCTGGCGCTGGTGCAGGCCGAAGTTTCGCATGCCAATATCAAGGGTATCGACACGTCTGAAGCCGAGAAGATGCCGGGCGTGGTGAAGGTGGTCACGTGGAAAGACGTGAAAGGCAAGAATGCCATCACGGGCCTGATCACGTTCCCGACTAACAAAGGCGACGGATGGGACCGTCCAATTCTTTGCAAGGACAAGATCTTCCAATTTGGCGACGCGATTGCGATTGTTGCAGCCGACACGGAAGACCACGCGCGCGAGGCAGCGGCCAAGGTGAAGGTCGATCTGGAAGTGCTGCCGGCGTATATGAGCGGCTGGGCGGCAATGGCGCCCGACGCGATCGAGATTCATCCCGGCGTGCCCAACATTTACTACGAGCAGGGCGTAGTAAAAGGCGAAGAGACCGGGCCGCTGATGGAACAGGCGGAGTTTACCGAGGAGATAGAGACCTACTGCAGCCGGCAGCCTCACCTGCATCTCGAACCGGATTGCGGCATGGCGTATCTCGAAGACAACGGACGGCTGACAATTCAGTCGAAGAGCATCGGCTTGCAGCTGCACGCGGCCATGATTGGACCGGGAATCGGCGTGGAGCCGGACAAGCTGAGGCTCATCCAGAATGGCGCTGGCGGTACCTTCGGGTACAAGTTTTCGCCGACCATGGAAGCCCTTGTTGGCGTGGCATGTCTGGCGACGGAGCGTCCGGTTTCGCTGGTGTATAGCCAGTACCAGAACATCACCTACACGGGCAAGCGTTCACCGGGCAATGTGAAGTGCAAGATGGGCGCCGATCAGGACGGCAAACTCATCGCGATGGAGACGGACTGGTGGATCGATCACGGCCCGTATTCCGAGTTCGGCGATTTGCTGACGGTTCGGCAGGCGCAGTTTACGGGCGCAGGTTACGACATTGCCAACATTCGCGGCAAGGGACGTACAGTTTGCACGAATCATGCGTGGGGATCGGCATTCCGCGCCTATGGCTCCCCGCAGGCGTTTCTGGCTTCGGAGATGCTCGTGGACATGCTGGCGGAGAAGATGGGGATGGATCCATTCGAGTTCCGCTATCGCAATTTGTATCGTCCTCCAGCGACGACGCCTTCAGGGCAGACGCCGGATGTGTATTGCCTGGAAGGACTGTTTGACCTGTTACGCCCGAAGTATGAAGAGGCCAAGAAGCGCTGCAAGGCTCTGTCCACAACGGAAAAGCCGCGCGGCGTGGGATTGGCCGTCGGTGTCTACGGTTGCGGCCTTGACGGGCCCGACAGCTCTGCAACGGCGGTTGAGCTTACGCGCGACGGTGTAACGCTGCTCAACTGCTGGCAGGATCACGGACAGGGCGCAGACCTGGCCGCTCTCACCATAGGGCATGAGACGCTGCGTCCGTTGGGTCTCAAGCCGGAACAGATCAAACTGAAGATGAACGATTCGTTGCTGCCAAATAGCGGACCCTCGGGCGGCAGCCGCTCCAACGTGTTCACAGGTAATTCCACGAAGGTGGGCTGCGAGATGCTGCTGAACGCGATGCGAAAAGCGGACGGCAGCTATCGCACTTACGACGAAATGGTGACTGAGAAACTGCCCCTGCACTATGACGGCACCTGGGTGGCATCGGACTGCACGGCCTGCGACTCAGTAACCGGTCAGGGCAAACCCTTCCCGGTTTACATGTACGAAGTGTTCATGCCCGAAGTGGAAGTGAATCTCGCCACTGGCAAGGTCAAGGTGGTCAAGTTCACGACCGCCGTCGATGTGGGCACGATCATCAACCGCGCTACTGTAGAAGGCCAGATCTATGGCGGGCTGGCGCAAGGAATCGGGCTGGCTCTGACAGAGGATTTCGAAGATCTGAAGGTGCACACCAGCCTGAAGGCCTGCGGCTTGCCCTACATCAGCGACATTCCAGACGACATCGAGATTCTCTTCCAGGAGACACCGCGTGATCTGGGTCCGTTTGGCGCAGCGGGTGTGGGCGAGGCGCCGTTGACAGCTCCGCATCCGGCGATTCTCAACGCGGTGTACAACGCCTGCGGTGTACGTATCACCCGGGTTCCAGCGCTACCGAAGGTGGTGAAAGCCGCTTTAGATGCAAAAGGGCAGCAGGAATTGGCACACGTCTAAGACGGAGCGGAGCATGACCGGTCCGGGGCGGAAATCGAGTTTCGCCCCGGGCACCTTAAAACCGACGGGCGCGCGAGGGTCGATGCATCTCGGGCCAAGGATTCATGATGGAGCGCGAGCAGGTTAGACGATGGGAGGGCAAATGCATTGAGGAGCAGGCTCCCGCGTGCACGGCAACCTGTCCTCTGCACGTCGATGCGCGTGCTCTTGCAGTTGCGTCCGCAGGCTCCGACTTCAAGAAAGGGTTCGCGCTTCTGGCCAACGCGGCGCCGCTTCCCCGGATCCTCGCGTACGTATGCGATCATCCCTGCCAATCGAACTGCCGCCGGTTAGATGCAGGCGATGCGATTGAGATCGAACTGCTGGAGCGAGCCTGTGTCGAATTTGGCGGCGCGGCTCCGGCGATGCGGCGCCAGCCGGAGAACCACAAGCGGATCGCGATTGCCGGCGGCGGCTTGAGCGGCATTTCGGCTGCGATCCGCCTGGCACTTCGGGGCTATACTGTCAGCGTTTTTGAGGCAGGACCAAGGCTGCTCAAGAGGATGCGGTCTCTCGGCGAGGAGGTGCTGCCTGCATCCGTGATTGAAGCGGATCTGGCACCGCTGGGAAAGCTGGGAGTGACGGTGCATTGCGATTCGCTCATCAGCCGCCATGCGGGGCCGTTTGGTTTGGATGCCATCGCGGCGGACTACGATGCGGTGTATCTCGGAACGGGTTACGAACTCTTCGACGAGAATTCATTGCGACTGGCGCGTTCGCTGGAGGGTCGTCTACTCATCGATCCGTTCACTCTGGCCACGAGCCTGCCCAAGATCTTTGCCGGGGGAGCACAACGCTACGCTCCCGCCGCTTATTCACCGGTCAACTCGATTGCCGACGGAAATCATGCCGCAGTGTCGATTGACCGCTTTCTGCAGGGAGCGTCCCTGACTGCGAACCGCGACAACCAGGGTTCGTATGCCTCGCGTCTCTTTGTCAACACCGAAGGCATCACGCCGACACACGCCGTTCGGCCCGCGCAGAGCCAGCGGGGTTACACAAGAGAAGAAGCAGCGCAGGAAGCTAGCCGATGCTTCCCCTGCCATTGCCTCGAATGCGTAAAGGTGTGTCCTTATCTTGAAGAGTACGGTTCCTATCCCAAGAGCTACGTTCGCCAGATCTACAACAACGAAAGCATCGTGATGGGTGTCCGCCAGGCCAACCGCATGATCAACTCGTGCTCGCTCTGCGGGTTGTGTGCGGCGGTTTGTCCGGAGAACCTGAACATGGCCGACGTGTGCATCGATGCACGGCAAGGAATGGTGCGCACGGGCAAGATGCCGCCTTCGACGCACGATTTCGCGTTGCGCGATATGGACTTTAGCCAGAGCGAGGCGTTTGTCATGGCACGACACCAGCCGGGATTCGACACCAGCGAGGTGGCGTTCCTCCCCGGATGCCAACTCTCGGCCTCCTCCCCAAGCCATGTAATTTCGTGCTATGAGCACCTGCGCAATACGCTGCCCGGAGGCGTGGGGCTGATTCTTCAGTGTTGCGGAGCGCCAGCCCACTGGGCCGGCAACGAAGAGAAATTTCAAGAAGCGCTAAGAGCGATGGAATCCGCGTGGTGCTCTCTCGGGCGGCCGCGACTGATTACAGCTTGCTCGTCCTGCATCAAGACATTGCGCGAGAACCTGCCGCAAATCTCGATCGAACCGCTGTGGCCGCACATCGATGTCTCGCGGCTTGCCGCCTCTGTTGCTGCTAACGCGGAAAGAAAACTGGCAATTCACGATCCCTGTTCGACGCGCGGGATGAGTGAGGTTGAGGGCAGCGCGCGAGGGTTATTGAGCAGGCTGGGCGTCGCGCCGCAGGAATTGAATGCGCCGGGACTGACAACCTGTTGTGGCTACGGCGGGCTCGTGATGTTTGCAAATCCGGCAATTGCAGAGAAGACGGTGAAAAAGCGCGCCGCTGAGAGCGATGCCGACTATGTAACCTATTGCGCCATGTGCCGCGATCGCTTTGCGCATGAGGGCAAGCGCGCCACGCATATTCTCGACCTCGTGTTCCCCGAAGAAGGCGAGGATCCTGCTGCACGGCCTGATCCCGGTTTCTCGCGCCGGCAGGACAATCGTGCACGGCTCAAAGAAACTCTCATGCGCGAACTGTGGGGCGAAGGGGAAAACCTGATGGAACCTTCACGCAACGTGCTCATCCCGGAGGAACTGAAGAAACAGCTCGATAAGCTGATGATCCTCGAGCAGGACGTAAAACGCACGATCGACTATGCCGAACAGACCGGAGAGATGATCGAGGATCCATCAACCGGGCACCGCCTGGCATCTCTGCGCGTGGCATGCGTGACGTATTGGGTGGAGTACTCCAAGCGGGACGGCGGGTTCGTGGTGCACGACGCATATTCGCATCGCATGGAGGTGCGCTGAGATGACCGCTGCCTCCGGTCCAGAGCCAGAACCTCCCTATCTCTGCGGGAAGTGCAAAAGGGCGCTCGTGCCGGGGAAGGTAATCGCCTCATACCTGGGCAGCGAGTTTCCTATCGAGTTGTGGAAGTGCCCTGAGTGCGGCAAGGTTCTGGTGCCCAGGGATCTTGCGACGGGGCGGATGTTGCAGGTGGAACAGGCGCTGGAGGACAAATGACGCTGTTGTGCACAACCCGCGATCGATCGGCCTATGAAACAGGCAGGTTGGCTCCCGGAGACGCGCGGCTTTTTCGGCCAGGCGGCATTGAACTCACGGCTCGGGCCATCGGGCTGGCACATCTGGAGGCCGGCGCAACGGTTCTCGACCTTGGGAGCGGCTCAGGCGACACGGTGCGCTATCTGCGCGCGCAGGGCTTCAATGCCGTCGGGATCGATTGTGTATCCGAACCGTCCGCGACGGAAACACCAACGCCAGGCGCGGATGCATATTTCGTGGGAAGCGCAGAGTCGCTGCCGTTTGCGAAGAAAACCTTCGAGGCTGTCTTCGCCGAGTGCAGTGTTTCGTTATTTGAAGATCGTGAGCGCGCCCTGGGCGAGTGTGCTCGCGTGTTGGTGGACGGCGGCCAACTCCTGATTTCGGACCTATATGCGCGCCGGCCCGAAGCAATCGCCGAGGTGCGCTCGCTTCGTGGCTCCTGTGCAGCCGGCATGCTGGTGCTTGAGGAACTGGAAACAAGTTTGTCGAATGCAGGCTTCACTGTGAATGTTTGGGAAGATCACTCGCTGGCGTTGCGCGAGTGTGCTGCGCGCTTTCTTTTCGAATATGGATCGCTCGATGGCCTGTGGGGTTGTGGAGGAAGTGAATCTTCGCAGAAGGTTCAGTCGGCAATGCGCGCCGCGCGTGCCGGCTACTTCCTGCTGATTGCGACCAAGCGCAAAGCGGCCGCGGAAAGGGATTGAAAGCGATGAATGACGACTCGTTCCGCGTGATGGACCTTGCGATGAAAGGGTACCAGTGCAGCCAGATTCTTATGGCGCTGGCTCTGGAGACGCAGGGGAAGGAGAATGAGGACCTCGTGCGCGCCATGTCAGGGCTGCTGGGCGGTATGGGATCGGGCAAAACCTGCGGCGCGCTCACGGGCGGCTGTTCCGTGCTGGGGTTGCACGCCGGTTGGGGAACGCCAAACGAAATACCGGACGAGCGGTTGGGGGCAATGCTTTCAGAGTTTGTCGAGTGGTTTGAATCCGAGTACAAAGGTCGCCACGGAAGCATCGAATGCGCGGGAATTGTGAAGGACGACATGCGCAACAAAATGGCGCATTGCCCACGAATCGTAATGGAGACCTGGGCCAGATTGCAGGAGATCCTGACAGATCACAACTATGAGCTTGACCACACCAATCGCGCATAACTGCTCCCAAGAGAGGCTTGCGGCTATTGTGCTGGCCGCCGGCGCTTCCTCGCGGATGGGCTGCTTGAAGCCGTTGCTTCGGCTCGGCGGAGTGACAGCTTTGGAGCGAAGCATCGCGCTGTTTCACGATGCCGGCATCGATGAGGTGCTCGTAGTTCTCGGGAATCGCTCGGAGGAACTGCGCTCCCTGGCGGAGAGTTGCCGGGCACGCACCATACAGAACGCGAAGTGGGAAGAAGGAATGTACTCGTCGGTGGTCGCCGGCGTGCGGGCACTGCCGGAACGAACGCGTGCCGCCTTCGTATTGCCGGCCGATGTTCCCATGGTAAGGCCTGCGACGATTCGCCAGATTGTGAATGAGGTTGACGCTTATCCGGAGGAAATGATCGTCTATCCGGCCTTCGAAGGAAAACGCGGACACCCGCCGATGATTGGCCGCCACATTCTGGATGAAGCAGCACGAGACGAGAGCGTTGGACCCCTCTGTGCAGTGCTCGCTGCACATGAACAGAGCGCCATCGACGTTGCTGTGGCGGATGAGGCGATTCACAGGGATATGGACACGCCCGCCGACTTCGAGGCGTTGCAGGCGCTCGCCATGCATCGCGAGATTCCCACAATCCGCGAGCGCGAAGCCATCCTTGGCGAGTGGCATGTTCCTGCGGCAGTTGTCCGACATTCGCGAAAGGTCGCGGAAGTGGCCGGACGGATTGCGGATGCACTCGCCGCGACTGGGCACACGATCGATCCGGAATTGGCACGGGCCGGTGGTTTGTTGCACGATCTCGCCAAGGGCCAACCGAAACATGCGGACGCTGGAGCTGCGGTGTTGCGCGCCTATGGCATGCCAGGCGTCGCGAACGTAGTTGCCGCGCACACCGAGATGGAGTTCTCCGGGACCATCGACGAGCAAGCGATCGTATACCTGGCCGACAAACTCGTCGGCGGCGAAAGGCTCGTGACCCTCGACGAGCGCTTTGGGCGGGCTCTGGACCGATTTCGCGACAATGCAAATGCGCTTGGGGCTGCCCGCAGGCGCAGAGAGGTTGCGGAAAAAATAGCAAGTTCGATCGAAGCAAGACTTGGGATGCCGATTGACGCGATTGTGGACCCTGCCCCTGCTTCGATCGGGCTGGAGGGATGATGTTGATTGGCACGGGAGCGGCACAACATGAGCGCTGACGCGAATATCGAGACAGACCACGTGCTTGGGACGACGGAGAGCCTATGCCCGGTTTGCCTCGAACGCATTGAGGCGCAACGCGTCGCTAAAGGCGATGCAGTTTATCTGCGCAAAAAGTGCCACAAGCATGGTGAGTTCGAAACTGTGATCTGGCGTGGGCTGGAGTCCTATGGGAGGTGGGGCGGTGAATGCCGTACGCCTGCGCAGCCGCCGGTGTGCGGCTCCGTGGTGAGCCGGGGCTGCCCGTTTGACTGCGGCCTGTGCCCGGAACACCGGCAGCACACCTGCTGCGTGGTGCTTGATGTGACCGAGCGGTGCAATCTCGCATGCCCGGTATGCTTTGCATCGGCGGGCGGCGGAGCGAAACCCGATCCGAGTATTGATGAGATCGTTGGATGGTGCCGCAAGCTGATCGAACTTGGCGGACCATTCAATCTTCACCTCTCGGGTGGCGAGCCAACTGTGCGGAGAGATTTGCCCGAGATCATTCGCCGGGTCCGCGCTCTCGGATTCAGTTACATTCAGCTCAATACGAACGGAGTGCGGCTGGCTCTCGAAGTGGACTATGCGCAGGAATTGAAGGATTCCGGACTGACCTGCGTTTTTCTGCAATTTGATGGAACAAGCGACGATGTCTACCAGACGATGCGCGGAAAGCCGCTGCTCGAGACCAAGCTCAAGGCCATTGCAAACTGCGGCCGTCATGAACTGGGAGTGGTGCTCGTGCCGACGCTGGCACCCCGGGTGAATACATTTCAGATTGGCGACATTCTCCGCACAGCGATCAGTCTGGCTCCTGCGGTGCGTGCGGTTCACTTTCAGCCGATCAGCTATTTTGGACGCTATCCGGCGGCGCGAACTGATGTGGATCGCGTTACCTTTCCCGAAGTAATCCGGCACATTGAAGAACAAACAGGCGGAGTATTCAAGGCCGCCGACTTCTATCCCGCTTCAGGCGAGAATCCGTACTGCTCGTTTCACGGCAAGTTCTGGCTAGATGCGCAAAAGAAGGTGTCGGCGGCGCCGCGGCCGGCGGCATCGTCCTGCTGCGGATCTGCTCCGGAGCCGGCACCCAATTCCGGATTCGTGCAACTCGGCTCGTTTAAGCCGGAGCCGGGCGAAGGTGTCCGGCGAGCACAGCGATTTGTCGCGCAGCACTGGTCCTATCCCACCGCCCCGGTCGACGCCGCAACGCTTCGCGGCATTGACATTTCGAGCTTCGATCAATTCCTGGCGAATAAGAAGATGTCGTTCTGCATCTCGGGAATGGCATTTCAGGATGCGTGGAACATTGATCTGGAACGGCTGCGGGAGTGCTTTCTGCATGTGCTGAGTCCGGAGCAGAAACTCGTTCCGCTTTGCGCTTACAATCTGACCGGAATCACGGGGCGGACACTCTACCGCCGTCAGACCAACGCGGTCTTTGCAGCGGGAGCGGGAGAAAGATGACAGTCGCCGCAGCTTTAGAACGGAATCCGCTCGACGCATGGGCAGTTCGGCGAACGGGCATCGCTCCGGAATTTCTAAAACGTAAAACGATTGTGGAATACCAGCTTCGCGCGATCCAGCAAACAGTAGCGTGGGTTCGCAGCAAAAGCTCGTTCTATGCAGAGCAACTGGCTGGTTTCCCCACAACATGGCCGCAGTCGCTCGATGAATTCATGCAAGCGCCGCTGACCGCCCCGTCCGAAATCATCGGACGAGGGCACGAATTCCTGTGCGTGCCTCAGAACCAAATCAGCCGAGTTGTGACGCTTGAATCGAGCGGGACGTGTGGTGGGCGGAAACGGGTCTTCTTTACGGCCGAAGATCAGAATCTGGCCCTCGATTTTTTTGCGCATGGTGTGGCAGCGATGGCCGAAAAGGGCGACCGTATGTTGATTGCGTTGCCGGGTGAACGAGAGGGCAGCGTGGGATTCCAGTTGGCGCGAGGAATCTCGTGCGCCGGCGTTGTGCCGATCCCTCATGGACTCGTCGTCGATCCCCTGGCGACGGTCGATCGAATGGACAGAGAAAAGCCGGCTCTGCTGATTGGGCTGCCGGTGCAGATGCTTGCGGTTGCCATCAAAGGCGGCGAGGTCGGGAGACGCGTGTTTGACCACCTCCACACGATCGTGCTGTGCAGCGATCATGTGCCGCAGAGCCTGGTGCTCAGGATTCGTCAGGCAACCGGTTGCGAAGTATTCGAGCATTATGGTTCCACCGAGATGGGCCTGGGAGGCGGTGTGGATTGCCGCGTGCATGCCGGCTACCATCTGCGTGAGGCCGATCTGTTTTTTGAGATTGTCTCGCCTGAAACGGGAGAGCCAGTTACCGATGGACAGATGGGAGAGGTTGTGTTCACGACATTGGGCCGTCTCGGCATGCCACTGATCCGTTATCGCACCGGCGACGTGACGCGAATCATACCTGGGCCCTGCCCATGCGGATCGCCTTTGAGGAGGATGGAGCGCGTGCGGGCAAGGGTTGATTCTCACGTAGTCTTCGGACCTGAAGGCGGCACTACGATCGGGGTACTGGATGAATCGCTTTTCGCGATTTCTGGAGTGCAGGATTTCGCAGCGACGCTCGTGTCAGGAACGCCGAGTGAGTTGCAAGTGACCATTTATGCGCCCGGCGCCCGCAAACATGTTGAACCGGAAGTTGAATCTGCTCTCATGGCGATTCCAGCCGTCGGTGCGAATTGTGCGAGCGGTGCATTGCGGCTCAGGGTCGATTTTCAAGACCAGCCATTCCCGGTGACGGGAGCAAAGCGAAAGATCAGGGTGCAACCCCTACGATGAGCCGTGTCGTTCTCTATCTCGTTCGTCACGGCGCCATCATGTCGGCGGCAGGGAAGGCCTTCATCGGTCAGATCGACGCGCCCCTCAGCCCGGATGGAGTGGAGCAGGCATGGGCATTGCGCAAGTGGCTCGAGGCAGTGCGTTTCAGCCGTGTGATTTCGAGCGACCTGTCGCGGAGCCGGCGCACGGCAAGGATTATAGCCGGCTGTCGAGCAGATCGTGTGGAAGCCATGCCGGCCTTGCGCGAGATCAGTCTTGGGACGTGGGAGGGCTTGATGTTTCAGGAGATCAGAGAACGATTCCCCGAGGAATACGCCGCGCGTGGACGCGATATCGAGAACTGGCGCCCTCCACGCGGAGAGAGCTTTGCCGATTGCCGTGCACGAGTGATGACCGCAATTGACGAGATAGCCGCCGACTCAGAAGGGAATGTTTTAGTTGGAGGGCATGCCGGCGTCAATCGGCTGATTCTGTGCTCGGTCTTGGGAATACCGGTCGGGAATCTGCATAGCATCGGACAGGACTACGGATGCGTAAACATCATCGAATTCGCACCCGGGCGGGCACGTGTTCAATTGGTGAATTACACGCCGGTTCCTGTGAGGCGTCTGAATCGGATTTCTTTTCGCGCCGCTGCGGCGCAAGGCGTTGTGAGCGCGGAGGTTTCGACATAGGGATGATCTATTTGGATAACAACAGCACGACTCCTGTTCTCCCTGAGGTGTTGGAGGCTATGCTTCCATGCTTCGCTGAAACTTTCGGCAATCCATCTTCAATCCACGGCGGCGGCAGACGGGCATTGGCGCTTGTAAAAGAGGCACGGGAGCAAGTTGCCGCGTTGCTCGATTGCCAGACGTCCGAGGTCATCTTTACCAGCGGCGGTACGGAAGGCGATAACCTGGCGCTCAAGGGCATGATGAATCCCGGCGACCATCTCATTGTTTCTGCCATTGAACACAGCGCCATTCTGAACACGTGCACATGGCTTGAGAAACAGGGGTGCGAAGTGACGCGAGTGGGCGTGAATGGCAACGGCCAGGTAGAGCCGGATTGCGTGGCGGCCGCGCTAAAGAAGAACACGAAACTGATTTCGGTGATGATGGCCAACAATGAGACTGGCGTTCTGCAGCCGGTGGAAGAAATCGGGCGCATCGCGGCGGAGGCGGACGTCTGGTTCCATACCGATGCAGTGCAAGCGGCGGGGAAAATACCGATCTCGGTGGGGAAAATCGGCTGCGATCTGCTGAGCATTTCTGCGCACAAGATTCACGGACCACAGGGAATGGGAGCGCTCTTCGCGAAGCGCGGAACACCCTTGCGTCCGCAGTTACACGGTGGGCACCAGGAGAAGAGGCGCCGGCCCGGCACAGAGAACGTGGCCGGCATTGCCGGGTTGGGCAAGGCCAGTCATATTGCGCAAGCCGGTTTAACGGACGGCTCCGTCGAGCAGCTCGCAAAACTGCGCGACCGGTTGGAAGACGCGATCGAGAGCCTGGTGCCTGATACGAGTGTCAACGGCAGGAAAGCGCCGCGTGTGCCAAACACCACAAATATTCTCTTCGAAAACGTGGGCGGAGACGCATTGGTGATGGCGCTGGATGAGTTGGGCATTGCCGTATCGCGTGGTTCGGCCTGCTCGGCGGGCGGAAGCGACCCATCGGGCGTTCTGATGGCGATGGGGCTCAGCGGACAGCAGTCCCGATCCAGCCTACGCTTCAGCCTGGGCAAACAGAATACTTGGGAGGAGATCGAGAGCGCGATCGCTGGCATTCCGGACGGAGTGCGGAGACTTCGCGAGAAATCTCTGATCTTCTGGAATGCGTAAGAGGCCGTGGTACAGTAGGAGCCTATTGATCACCTAGGACGTTACATCGTTACCGTTTTTTGGGAGGTGGGCCCGTGGACATATTTGATGAGATCGGCAAGCTGAGGCGCGATGGAAAACGTGGCGCGCTTGCCACAATCGTGAACGTGCGCGGTTCGATTCCTTCGTTGATGGCGGCTAAGATGCTCGTTAGCGAAGACGGGTCGATTATAGGAACGGTGGGTGGAGGCTGCGTGGAGTCGGACGTGCGAAAGGGGGCGATGGAAGTGATGCGCGACGGCAAACCCAGAACCTTTAACTTCAATCTTGACCAGCAACCGGACGATGACAATGGGCTGGTGTGCGGCGGCTCTTTGCAGGTGTTTGTTGAGCCGGTGATGCCCTCGCCGCGCCTCTACATCTTCGGCGCAGGGCATGTTGGCCTGGCGGTATACAAAGTTGCGAGCCTGGCAGGATTCGAGACCGTGATTGCCGACGATCGCGAGCAGTTTGCCAATCGGGAGCGGTTTCCCGAGGTGCACGAGATCCATTCCGGCGAAATGGATGAAACCATGTCGCGTCTCACACCCAGCGATTCCAGCTATATCGTCATCGTGACTCGCGGACATCGGCACGACTTGCGTGTTCTGCGTTGGGCTCTGGAGACACCGGCGCATTACATCGGGATGATCGGCTCGGGGCGCAAGGTGCTTGCCATCTATCAGCAACTGGAGGCGGAAGGTGTCGCTGCGGAGAGCCTGAGGCGCGTTTATGCGCCCATCGGCTTGGATATACAGGCGGCAACGCCGGAGGAGATCGCCGTTTCGATCGTAGCTGAGTTGATTGCGATTCGGCGCAAATGCCAAGTCGAATTGCCGCACTCACGGAATCGAATTCGAGAAATCTCGGACGCGAAGGCCTAAAGAAGACTCGGATACAAGGGCTGGATTTGATCGCAACGAGTGTGGTAAGCCCGGCGTGAAATCGGCGGATCATTGCCCCAGGGGAATAACATCCTCTCGACACCGCCTCGCGTGCTCCCGCTCGGCTTCGGTAGGAAGTCGACAATGAGCGACGGCGAAACCCTTCCATTCAATGTTAACTTGTGGCTGGGAGTGTAGCGTTTCGCCGGTGACGCACGCGGTGCCTCAGCCCGACGAGGAATGGCAGCCGAATTCGGGGGCATTTACCTCGTCAGTTATCTCTGATATAGAATCTGGTGAGAGCATGGAATTATTCCTAAATTCCGCGTGGGCGGTGATGGCGTTTGTCGCCATCTGTGTTTGGCTTTGCCTTGAGAGGCGAGACAAAGCGGAGAGACGCTTGTCGTTTGTCGCCCTGGTAATGCTCCTTGTCATCCTCTTTCCGGTGATCTCGGTGAGCGATGACCTTTGGTCGCTCCACAATCCCGCTGAGACCGACACCTGCCAGCGTCGGGACCATGTGGCCCCGTGTCCGCACTCCATTTTTCACGCAACGGCTGTGCTTCCTGAGCCTCCGCCCGCAGAGTTGGCCGTCTTCCAAAACCTCGGGGTGACACTCGGTTTTCCTGAATTAACGCATGAAAGTCCTGCTCTAGGCCCCATCCAAAACCGTCCCCCTCCCGCCGCCTGATCCCAGTTCCCGTCTTCGAACAAGCTCTATACATCCTTCTCTGAAATCGCTTGAAATCGCCGTCCCCAATGCGGCGAAAAGGACGAGTATGAAGCAGATATTCTGCTCCGGGACTGCCCCGGCTGTGGCTGCACTGACTCTCTTCGCGGCTGCTTTCTGCCCGGCCCAGGAAAGTCTTACCTGGGACCAGGCGAAGGCAAAGTTCGAGTCTGCCAATCCGTCCCTGAAGGCCGATGCGCTGAACGTGGACGAGATGCGCGCCGAAGAGGTGACGGCGTATCTGCGGCCAAACCCCCAGTTCACGGCTTCGACCGATGCCACACAGATCGTCCCGCACGATGGAGTCTGGCAGCCGCTGAAGGGTACTGATTTCGTCTCAAGCTTGAGTTACCTGCATGAGCGGAACCGCAAACGCGAGTTGCGGCTTGAGAGTGCCAAGGAGGGCGCGGGAATTGCAGAGTCACAACATGAGGACCTGAAGCGAACGCTTGAATTCACCTTGCGCACAGCCTTTGTGAACACGCTTCAGGCCAAGGCCGTCCTCGAACTAGCAAAGGCCGATCTCGATTATTACGATCGCATTATCCAAATCAGCCGGGACCGATTCAAGGCTGGCGACATTGCCCAAATCGATCTCGATCGAATCGAATTGCTCCGCGTGCAATACGAGACGGAGATTCAGACTGCGATTGTCGACCTGCGCACTGCAAAGATCCAACTGCTTCAACTACTCGACGATCGGACGTCTGTGGACCAATTCGACGTTACAGGCGCCTTTGATTTTTCTGACTCGCTCAGGCCGCTGGACGATTTTCGCCAGATCGCCCTGGATGCGCGGCCTGATCTGCGGGCAGCACTCGAGACGATCCAGCAATCTGAGACCAACCACAAACTGGCGATATCAAACGGATCCACAGATCCGACATTCAGCGGCTGGTATACCTACAACTCATCGAATAACAATGCGAACGGCATTCAGACGTTGGGCGCTAGCGTGAGCATTCCCCTGCGAGTCTTCGACCGTAACCAAGGGGAGAAGCAGCGCACTCAGATTGACATCAGCCGCAGCCAGCAGGCAAGCGAGGCCGCGCGCGCCCAGGTCTTCAGCGATGTGGACTCAGCATATGTCCAAGTCGAAAGCAGCATCGCTCTACTCAAGCCATACAAAACGGAGTATCGCGAACAGGCTACCCGAGTGCGCGACACAATCACGTATTCCTATCAGCACGGCGGTGCCTCGTTGATGGACTTCCTGAATGCACAGAGCGAATACCGCAGCGTGCAACTAGCGTACCTGCAACTCATCGGCTCCTACCTGACAGCCGCTGGGCAGCTCAACCTTGCAGTGGGACGTGAGGTCATCCAATGACTCTGAATTCGTATTTCAAGCAATGCCGGAATGCATCTCTCGCGGTTTCGCTGGCGGGATCGCTTGGCCTTGGTCTTTCAGGATGTAAGGGTGTCGAGGCGGGCGATGGCGCGCCGCCGCCGGCTCATGTTGTCGAAATCCATGACATGAACCTGATCCCGATTGACAGCAAAGAGATCAATAAATTCCCCCTGGCGCCGGCCGAGAAGATCGAGTCCGCCGATCAGTTGAGCGCCACAGGTTCCGTTCTTCCTGATGTGTCGCGCGAGGTCCCCGTAATCTCGCTCGCAAATGGCCGTGTAGTCGATATCAAGGCCCGCCTCGACGATAACGTGAAAAAGGGTCAACTTCTGCTGAGGGTCCAAAGCCCCGATATCACCAGCGCATTCGACACCTATTTGAAAGCCGCCAACGACGAACAACTGGCCAACCACGCCTATCTCCGTTCGGAGGATCTATTCAAGCATGGCGCCATTTCACGGGCGATGCTCGAACAGGCCGAAGACTCTGAAAAGGACGCGAAAGCGGACCTGACGGGAGCCGAAGAACAGCTGAAGACTCTCGGCGTGAATAAAGATCACCCGAGCAGCGTCGTCAATGTCTACGCGCCAATTTCCGGCGTCATCGTTGCGCAAAACGTGACCAATGCAGGGGCCGCGGGAATCGGTCTTTCTGGTTCGGCCACCGCCTTTACGGTCGCCGATCTTTCCCGCGTCTGGATCGTATGCGATGTCTACGAAAACGACATTCCCAAGCTGCAACTCGGTCAGCAGGCAAAGATCCTGGTCGACGCTTATCCCAATCGACCGCTCGCCGGGCGGGTGAGCGACATCGGCCCCATCCTCGATCCTTC
>Ga0335072_10007271_pt1 | contig 16140 bp, 11 predicted proteins | sample Lox_Sample_21_FD_206725 | JGI IMG/M metagenome (GOLD analysis project Ga0335072, IMG submission 206725) | Soil microbial communities from Loxahatchee National Wildlife Refuge, Florida, United States - Lox_Sample_2.1 | ecosystem: Environmental > Terrestrial > Soil > Wetlands | place: USA...
TGTCGAGTAGCAGCTTGACCACGGCCTCGTGCCCTCCCCTGGCTGCCCCCATGAGCGGCGTCCAGCCACCGTCATCCTTGACATTGACGTCGACTCTGCCCGTGTCGAGTAGCAGCTTGACCACGGCCTCGTGCCCTCCCCTGGCTGCCCCCATGAGCGGCGTCCAGCCACCGTCATCCGTGACATTGACGTCGACTCTGCCCGTGTCGAGTAGCAGCTTGACCACAGCCTCGTGCCCCTTCACTGCAGCAGAGCACAGTAGTGCCTTACTTAATTTATCCTCTGAATCGACCTGCGTTCTGCCCTTGAGTAGAAGCTTCACAATGGCCTCGTGTCTGCTAGAAACGGCATAAGACAGAGGCGTGCCTCCAATTTCATCCGTCAAGTCGACCTTGGCCCCTGCCTTAAGTAGTAGCTTGACGACGGTGGCGTTCCCCTTCCAAACTGCATAGGATAGTGGCGTTCGACCGTATCTATCCACCGAGTCGACTTCGGCTCTCTTTCTAAACGGTAACTTGACGATGCTCTTCAGGCTATAGTCAGTGCCCTTGATCAATAGCTTAACAACGGCGTCAAAGCCATTTCCTGCAGCCCAAGATAGTGCCGACCGCTCGTATGTAGCATCCTTAGAGTTCAAGTTGATACCACCCATCCTGAGCAAGTGATTTACCACTATCTCAAGTCCGAAGTAGGATGCAATCATAAGTGTTGTGAATCGCTCGGGAAAATCTGTGCTTGTACTCGTCCAATAGATCCTGAACCAAGTCAGGCAACGTTTTGAATTAACATCACAGATTCTCAATATTGATTGTGCCAGTGGATTATTATCTTGGATATGTGACTCGAGAACGTGGGTGGTCCAATGGTTAGCGGAGTAGTCGAGGAAGACGTGACCATCAACGTATTGGGACAACATGCCCTTTTCGCTGAGAGGATGTGTCTCAAAGTCTATGAAAAGCAGGTGCCAGATGCAAATCTCGGCAAGAATTCGGTGAGACGTTTGTAGCTGTAGCGAGTGTTTCCATTTCAGATCTCCGGGGACGCGTTTGGGAGGAGTCGACGGGTCGTTCCTAACCAAGAATTCCTTCGCGGTCTGGTGAAGTAGGTAGATCCTCGAGTCGTTGATTGTCACGAAGAGCCCGCAGATGTCTCGTACATACTCGTGGAAACGACCTTCGGATTTGAGATCAAGGTCGCTATAGGACCGGTGATATTCTCGAAGGTCTAATGCGAAGTTCATCTCTCTTAGGGTTAGGGGTCGTGCTGCTGCTACAACGATGTGCAATATTTTCCTGGCCTCTTCGGAATTGCGACTCTTAGAAAGAATCCTGTCATAGGCTTCGTCAACAGTATTCGGGAGGTGGGAAGTGGCCTTGACTATTCCAGCTTTGTCGATACCAATGTCGCTCTTGATCAAATCTAGGGTAAGATAAACCCATAGATATGTCCTATTAGGAACAGATATAAGCCTTCGTAATAAAAGATCTTGCTCGTCACGTCTAAGGTTCAGTTGTGCTCCAATATTCTGGACTCTGTCGTTGATGAAAATATCGATCTCTCGGGAAATCTTCTCCATTTCAACGTCGCCTTCCCCTCTCAGATGAATGATGGGTAACTCTAGAGCATGTAGAGGCTGAAAGTCCCGTCGAATTCCACCATAGGGCCGACTAGTTAAGAGGAACTTCAAATTAAAGTTTCTCCTAATACCGTATAGTTTGCACAATGCTTGGGCTAGCTGAGATCTTCCATGATCTTCGCACTCGTCGAATGCGTCCAAAATGCAGATGATCTCGCCAGCGTCCTTATTTTCTACCGCGCTGATAAGGGCGTCCCAAAGCTCAATAAATGAGCTAAAAATACTCTCCCCCTCGGTCTCAAACTGTTCGAAAATCGGGTCGGAGAGTAAGATACGTTTCTGTTTGAAGAGTTGGTGGAGGATGCAACACAGAGCACTAACGACACTTCTCTGATCATCGAAGTCGTCCTTAAAGAAAAAGTAACATGTCGTCCTGGATTCGGTGGACTTAAGGACTGAATCAACTAGATATTTTGCAAGAACTGACTTTCCACATCCAGGATCTGCAGACACCCAAAGCATTCTTGACGACTTGCTCTTTTGCCACTCTTGAAAGAACTTGTGAGCTACGAACCACTCACATGTCCCTGAGACCCGATCCGGGTTTCGGTCTTTTCGATCTCGATATGGTAATGTCTTGAGTCTCTTTAAGATCTCTTCGCCTTTCGCATTCCCTCTCTTTACCTGGCACTCCATGAAAACGTTTTGGGTGTTGTTGTCCCCTTTGAAAACATTTTGGACTCCCTTGCTACTAGACCCAATGTTTTGGACATGAGCGGGATTATGCTCAAAGACGTCCTTTGGCACCAACAGTGACATTTTGCAAAGTTCTTTATAGCCCTGAGGCCGAAGAATCGAAGGATTTCTGGCCGATCAGAGGTGAGGACGTTGACTTATATGAAAGGTTAGCCTTGCTTTGTGGTGGATGTTCTGCAAGAGCTTCGTAGGCCTAATGCCACGAAGCACCGTCAGGTTTCTGTGTACAATACTTTCTATTGCTATTGCCTCGAGGTTATCTGGCTAGGTTGCATATGTACACATACATAAGGTATGTCTTAAAAGAAGTATTCCTCGCGAACAGTGGAGGGTCGTTCTGCGTCAGCAGCGACCGGGACGAACAAGGAGCAAAGCGGATGAGACGATAACTACCAAAAATATAGATGGCTGAAAGGTTCGACGCGTCGTGGATAGAATAATATTGTGGGTTAAAAATGAATTGTGAGGTTATCGAGTTCATAATTCTTCAAGTGAGGTGTGCTTAAGGGTCATCAGCCTACGGGCCAAAAAAAGCACACAAGTGGGGTAAGAGAAATCAATCAATCAATACCATAAGCGCTGTAGCGCACAGCTCGCATCACGACTTTGACATCTCTGTCAAGTGTCAACATTCCCAAAGCCGTTTAACTGTTGAGTTGGATTATCTTTGAATCTCCTCAGCGGGTAAGCACCATATGATATCTCCGATATGTAGAAAGTCAAAGACTAATGGAAGTTGTTCTCAAAGTCTAGCGTCCGATTTTCCACGAGCCTAATTTCTCATCCTAAGATGTCCGGCGTTGAAGTTATCGGCTTAGTTGCTGCCATAATCACGATCCTCGACGGTGTCGCGACGGTTTCTAGTGCAATCAAAGATGCTAATGGCCTTCCACGAGCCTTCCGTGAAGTAGATGGGAGACTCCCACTTGCCAAGGACATCCTCGAAAGCGTTGAAGGAGTCGACCCGAATGAATCGTGTTGGAGCTCGATGGAACTTACTGTTAAAAACTGCCACGAGAAGGCTGATTACTTGAAGAAAATATTTGACGCAGTTAAGAAGACATCTGAGGCCCCGCTACCTCGACGCTATTACAATGCTGTGAAGAATTTGGGTAAAGGAAAGCAGGTGGAGACTCTGATGAGAGGTATATTGGAGGACGTGCAGCTCTTAGCAGGGAGACAATCATTCAACACAGCGACCAAAGGACAAATTAAGGAGCTGGCCGATGCTATAGAAGTACTGTCTAAAATGCCATCATCGGTGCCGGATCGTTACTTTGAGGACTCCACTCATAGTAATGTTCAAAACATTGCCAGTGGCGGCAAGGGGGTTTTTAATGACATCGAGGGGGAGAACAACATTCAAAACACTTACATGGAGGCCGTGACTCAACATTATGGGAGACCAAAAAGTTCGGAGGAAGAAGGCTAGCAACATAGGAGACGCCTAGTTTGGATTTCTTTCGCTGAAATATCTCTGCATAACTACTCTATGTACCAACTATTTACGGGAGACGAACGACCAGCTGCAAGGACGTGGGAACCTTGGAAACTGAACGTTTCGAAATTTCTCATTTACTGTACTGATGATTCTTTAAACGGCAAATTTATCACGTGTAGTTCTGAAATTTATGGAAAAGTCGCTTCAATCTCATACAAAAAGCGGTTTATTACGCAGAGTTGCATGGTTTGTTGCGAGGCTGAGGAACCGAAGTTTAACCGATTTGTTTACCAACATTTCTCCGAGCAACAGCAAGAACACTTAACAACATACTCTGTCGAGCAATTTATCTCAGCTCTTTCGAATGTAATTTGGTACCGCATCAAAAGCCTCCTCTCTTCCCTATGCCTCGCGTTACGAACGCGCCTCGAGCGCGCGTATTCTCTGGCGGAGCATCCGCTGCTACACCAGCAAAATCTCCAGTGAAGTACGGAGCAGGTCGCGCGAACCGCCACAGTCTCGAATCTAACAGCTATAGAATCCCTCTCAACGATGACAGACAGGAGAAGGCCAACAGGCTCCAATCGCGGCAAGCCGCCCACGAAGTGCAGATGAACCAGATACGCTCTGCAGCCACACCTATGCGCAAACGACGGTCTCTCCTAGGTGCCAGCCCGCGCACTCCTGGTCAGGACGATGAGGATGGCTTGACGGTTGCGGGCACGGCGGTAACACCTATGAAGCGCGTCCCCATCATGGCCAACTTTGAGGAGTGGATGAAGATGGCGACCGACAACAAGATCAACGCGACCAACTCGTGGAACTTTGCGCTTATCGATTATTTCCACGACATGTCTCTGCTGAAGGAGGGGGACGGAGTGAACTTTCAGAGGGCGAGCTGCACTCTGGATGGCTGTGTCAAGATCTATACGAACCGAGTTGACAGTGTTGCGACGGAGACTGGCAAGCTTTTGAGTGGACTTGCAGACAGTGGTAACAACAAGCGGAAGGGCGAAGACGAGGGAGATGATGGGGAGGGTGAGGACGGAGAGGAAGAGGAGGGTGAAGATGGAGTAAAACGAAAATCAAAGAAGAAAGTCCAACGGTCATCTGAAGCCACCCTTGTGAACTCTTTTTCGCAACTGCAACTTAAGAAGATGGAACTAGAGTTTGCGGTTGACCCTTTGTTCAAGAAAGCTTCGGCAGATTTTGATGAAGGAGGCGCTAAGGGCCTTCTCCTCAACCATCTTGCCATCGACAATAAAGGTAGAATCGTGTTCGACAGCAGTGACGACGCACAAGATGCTGCGGAAAGACGGGAAACAGTTGGCACCGAGTTGGCCGACATCGAAGAACTGAGAGAAGTCGACAACGAAGGTCCCGCAGATGTTGATATTTCAGCCCTAGGCGCAAAGTTCTTCCCGGACCTCGCAGGTCTCGATGAGCGAGATATCTGTCCTTCGTTAAAGACTTTTGACATTGGTAATAAGGATGGTTCGTTGGAGCTCCCATTCCTCAAGGCTCCTGACAACTGGCGAGAAGAGCAGGAAGCGCGGCGCAGGGACACGATGGGCGGAAACGCTCCAAATGCACCGATTTTCGAAGATGACGATGACGGTGGCCTTGGAAACTTTGATATGCCTGACGACGTCGGTTTTGGCGGCGGTGGCGAGGCTTGGGCGAAGGAAGCGGCGCTTGATGCACAAATGCGAGTTCACAACATCACGATTGCGAATGGCGAAGGGGACGATATGGATGAACAAGGCGACGTAGGTGCTTTCGATCCAGAAAAGCCTCGATACGGTGTGACACTTAGACATGGCGAGGATGACGAACAGGAAAATATTCTGAATTATTTCGACAAAGCCTTGCAGAAGAACTGGGCCGGGCCGGAGCATTGGAAGATCAGGAAGGTGAAAGACGCAGCCAAGACTGCAAACGCACCTGGAGGCAAGCGGAAAGAAAAAGAACCCTTCGAAATTGACTTCCTGGCGCCAATGACACAAGCGCTCGCCGACGCCTTGTACACACCAGCCGCTAACAATTCATCGATTTCCTTGCCAAAGTCCCAATGGAAGTCAAAGACGCGAAATCTTTTACCAGACGACAAGCACTTCAACTCACGACAGCTTCTCCGGCTGTTTCTCAAGCCAAAGGCTTACATGGGTTCACGGTCGTCCAGCTCAAGGGTCCAAGTTCGGATCGACAGCGCACAAGACGGTGAAGTTGACGAGGCATACTGGGCGCAGAAAGACGCGGAGGCTGATGTGCAGGCTGTCGATGATGTACCGCAAGGACAATATGACGCCGACTTCTTCCAAGATGATGGTCTGGGAGCCATTGGTGGAATGGATGACGACGATGAAAACTTTGCCGACGCGCGCGACCACTTTTCGCCTCCAGCGGAAGGTATCAATGATGAAGGTGTTGGAATGCCATCATCTCAAGACGGACCGTTCGGAACTCAGCTAGTCACTCAAAGCAGAAGATTGCGACCCGAGTATGTGCAGTATGCCAGGGTAGCTAAGAAGGTAGATGTGAGACGACTGAAGGAAGAGATATGGAGAGGTTTGGCGTTGGTAGAGGTAAGATTTTAATGCTCATTGTTAAACGCTGGACCGATAGCTGACAAAGAATAGGCGCCAGAACAAGCACCAGAACCCACGCCTAAGATAGAGGAGGACGGTCTTCTGAAGTTTACAGATGTCATCAACAACCTGCAGATGGTTTACCCAAAGCAGGCGATGGCAGACATCTCTACTTCTTACTGCTTCATCTGTCTTCTCCACCTGGCAAACGAGAAGGGGTTGGTCATCAACAATCAAGAAAACTTTACGGATTTGACCATAATGAAAGATCATAGTGCTGAGATCACTGTCGGTGGAGATTGAAATTAATGTCTGCTTTGAGCTTGCATGGGTGGCGTTCACTGGAATAGTCTTGCGATGGATTGATGGTACATTGAACGATTTGATATGGATATACCACTTTTAACAATCCAATGGGGGTTTGTTACGCCATTCTCTGTTAAAGTACCATTGGAACGTCATCCGCACCGTCTGCCAACGTGAAAATCTAACTCCAATGCTCTAGGATGAGGATATTACGAGCCGGAGCGGTCTAAATGGAAGGGTTTGACGAGAACGGAACTCCTTACCTTACGCTATTGTCTGTCATACTTGGGGACTCATTCTACCAAATCCACCAGTCCGATGTTACAAATCGAACTGGATATGCTAAGATAAAGGACGTCTACCGGCAAGCCATGCAAAACGGTATAGACTACCATACGTTGGGGTTGACTCTTGCTGTATTATACCGTCCCACCACAGGTGATAAAATTTTATGAAATGGTGGTATATGTCGTTGAAAACGATGGGAGCTGTGTCACTTAGCTTTAAATACAATGCGTTAAAGCAAATGGAAGGGCTCGTTGTGGTGCTATTATGGCGATCGTGAAGTGAATGATGAAGCTTGGCGCGCTGAACCTAACTTGTTCGTTGCCCAGATTGCTTTGAATTGACATCACTCGGTCAAAGCAACTGCTTTCCCCAACCGCCATCATTAGATTCCACTCCACCTCTGCTGCGCCGGTGATTTTCAGCCATCATGCGCACGTAAGTATTCCTTGCTGGTACCACTGCTTCTCATAACGCTGACTCGTTTACCTGAAAGCTTGCGGCGCAATGCGCTCGACAAGATCGCGTCGCTGTCGGTAACCTCGTCAACTGCCGACAAGCAATCAGATATTAGCAAAATCTCCAGTAGATGTCTCGCGGCTCGTACCATGGCCAATGGCTCCGTATCATCCTTCCCTTCGCGACAGTCGAGCGTCGTAAAAGTCCCAATGGTTTGTGCTTTGGTTTCGCAAGCAAAGCCAAATGTCTAACTTCCACCCAGGGCCTCCCTGAACTCGAAGCTCTCATGGCTCTATGCAAAGCTGCACCTCAAGTCAAGAACTTTGAGATCGCTGCACAACTTCTGCCACAATTGACAGCTTACCTCCCCGAAGCTCATATGCAAGTCGTCTCCCTGTCGCAGTCCGTCACTGGACTTGATCCTGCGCCGTGGGAGCCTCTTACGCGCGAACTGGCCTCAGCAGTCCTCTCTTTGGGTCTAAATCATCCTTCTCTACGACAGCATGCGACCTTTACCCTTGATCAATATGTTGCGAGTTGGACGAGTGCTGCCTCTTTTGTGGCAAGTGCACAACTTAAGAATGAGGATGAAACCGATGACACTTCTGGGGGATTGGTATCTAGAGCAGCCATTCTCGCGGTGTCCATCTTGGGATTCATGGATGCTGCTACAAAATATGCGCGGTATTGGGCTCCATGGGAACGACTAAGACTGATCAAGGTCTTGTACGACTCCCTATCTGAGCAATTCATGACTTCTTTGGAAACAACCCTGTCAATAATACGCACAAGAGGCTCACATAGCGGACTGCGGCAATGGAAGCAGTATTGCAAACGATATGCGGCAAGCGGAAGACCCTTGGGTGCCATGCTGCTACGCCAAGGCTTCATGGAGCTCGTCGTCTCGTGCGCGGCGCTGCAGGTTTTACCGGCGGAACCTTTGAAAGATCATGATATTTTGGACGCATTATTTCAAGGCCGATCGTGGCCGCAAATTGACCCACAAGCTATGGACCTTCCCGTAGACCTCATGGCTGAGATCGCATCGGAAGAGTTAAGACTTTTGGAAGAAGGTTTCGATTACGTTCAGATTGGCTCCGCATGGCAACAACGACTGGCATCTGCCGTCAAAGCAGATGCATTCAAATGCTTCTTGTGCTGCTCCATCATCGATAGCGAGGTTGCGGATCCCGACATCTTGGTATCGTCTCTTGAGGCCATCATGTTGGACCGGGTTCAGATTGCCGATGAATATCTGGCATCCGTGGTCTTTAAAAGCATGGCTGTTCTCAGTCGGACTTCACCAGCCGTTGCGTCAAACATGGCTCGCGTGCTCCCTCGACTAATCGTTCAAGGTGGCCTCGACTCCAATACTTGTTCCGTCGCATCGCAATGTCTGGCCAGAATTTTGTTACAACTCCCCCAAGATGTGACGATCACAACCTTGTACAGTCTTGGAAATGTCCTCACCACACCCAAAACCGCTCCCGACCGAAACTTTTCAGCATCACCATTGCTTGATGGCTCCACCAAAGCGAACGGCAATGGAGCCTTCGACTCCGAAGCAAAACCCGGCGCCAGCGTTATTTCTCTGGGACCGAACGACGGAGATGAGCCATGTGCCGTTCATTCTTCAACAATCGAGGCTATTGTTTGCATTGCGTGGACTTGCAAAGTTGAAAAAATCCTCGCCTTAGCACAGTCCATGCTAATTCAAAAGATTGGTCGAATTTCCCTTGAAGTCGACGCAAAGATTATCACCGAAACCGCGATACTTGGAGTATGCAGCGCGCCTAGTGACCTTCGCGCCCTTCTGAAGCTATACTCTAGACTTTGTCACGATTCACTTGTCAAGAGCAACACTTCGATTCTAGAAGCCGTCATGCGAGCTCGTCTTCATTTGTCTCAAGGAATCAAACGAGGCACAGACAACTTTGAGATATACACAGTGCATTTACTAGATTCTATTGTCAGTAAGGGAGACGCGCATGAAGGTGAAAACAAGCACGATGCTGATGTGGAGCTTGCGACGGAGGAAATTGCCCAATTGCTCCCACCTCTTGCAACATTTGCCATGTCTAGTGCAGCAGTCGACTCCGAGGAAGATCTTGACATCGAAGGCTTCTCCAACTTGCAGCGTGATGCCTGGTTTAACGCCGTCGTCCACGGCTTCACTCTCAGTTCTCCTCTGGGTAAGAAATATCGAAGAGAGATGCAGATATTGGCACAGTATAGCCAGCCTTTGGTTCCTGAGGATAGAGCAGATCAGCTCGAAAGCGATATCGAACTCAACACTACCCTTCGAAGAGGAAAAAGCTCGGAGAATGCTGCAGATCACCGAAAGCATTTGATCGAAGTTTTACCGATGTGTGAATCAGAGATCAGGAGCCTCAACTACTCAGAAACCGTCTTCTTGACCGCGGCCTACTTGGTCGAGAACCTTCGGGCGAGTGCAGGTGACTGCACAAAAGTTCTGGTCTATTTCGTTGACCCTAGATTGAGGAGTGGTCCGATGGGCAAATGCATGTCAGCCATAGCGGCGGCGGCCGTCAAGACGTATTTGTCGCGCACCCTTTCCGGCAAATCTCACGCCTTTAGTGCTCCATACGTTGCTCAGCAACTGGCCATCTTTTTCGCAGGCTGCTGCCATCGAATCAGCAAAGTTCAGCAAGTGGCTATAGCATGCGCGGACTTGATCATCTCACAGGTTCCTGCAGCGCTTTGCCATCAAAGTGCTTTGTTCGCGTTACTCGAGCTTCTCAACATCATGTGGGAAAGTTGTCTCGAGAAGGAGACAGATGAATATGAATGGACGCCCACCTTCAAGTCCAAACGCGGCAATGTGGAAGTCGAGTTGTCCGACGATTTCAGCTTTAGGCGAGCTACTTTAACCTCGATCCATAGGTGGGCAAAGACTTGGATACTGTTCGTCATTGACATCGCTCCTTTGGACATTAAAGGATTGATTCAGACATATCTTTCTGAATTCGACGATGAAGGCGCTTACGGACATGTGTCGTTGGGTAGATCTTTTGCATTGGAGATGGGTGGCATAATACCATCTACCGATCACCGTCTTGGGGCTCTCGACGTACAGCAAGGGGTCCACGTCAACACGGCGTCTGATTTTGTAGCTCAGTTCACCACACGACAGGAATACCGCTTTGTTGGTTCTTTCCGCGATGAAGATCATGAGTGGATACGCAGCGGTGGAGAGATGCCGTTCAACCGATCACTGGAGAAATCCATTCAAGACGCTGGCACTTTGCTCGCGGATCTACAATCTCGCACCCTAAAGCATCAGCAAGTCTCCATCGCCGAACTGCGGGACGTTCTCAGAAGGTCTGGCGCTCTCCTTTGCTGCAGTACGGAGCAGGACCAAGGTGCCATTGTTCACCACCTTGTCAGTATTCCCTTTGCAGTATTCACGAAGCAATCCATCAAACTCGGTATATCTTTATGGATGGGAGTTATCAAAGAAAACGCGAGGATGGAGTCTCGCATCCTTGTAGAAATTGCTGAGAACTGGGAAGCAACAATTCGAATGCGGCGAGGATTGTTTGATAAGCGTCTGCAGTAAGGAGACACAACATAACAAAGGTTGCAGAGCTAACAATTTGGTTCTAGTCACTACGATCCCTTCTACATCAAGGAAGAGTTTGCCCCATCAGACCGCGAGCTCATTGTTAAGCGTCAACATGCAGCGTACGAGCTACTCGCGCCTCATCTCCGCTTACTGCAGTTCTTGTCAAGCCATTTCAGCGCCACGCGGCTTGGATGTGCGGACATACAGAAGGTCTATCAACGTCTAATCAACATCACGCTAGACGCCCTCGCCAAGACTCGATGCCACCCGCTCGCAAGAGAGTGTCACTTCCATGTGATTCTCCTAGGCCTTCGGATTTTGCGCGCCAGCACTGATTTAGATCGATCGCTACTCTGGCGCTTCAAAGACAGACTATTAACCGCTGCGTTGGCATGGTTCGCCTTTCCTCCTAGGTACTTATTGCGCGTCATGATCGGCGAAGAGTAGCTAACGTTCTCAGATGGACCTACGGCGGTAATCGACTTCAAGTCAAGGCAGAAATTCATATCATGTCCGATATTCAAAACACTCTTGAAAAGGTAAGAGGAGTGGGAGCACAGGGCTACAAATCCATGAAATCACTTCAAGCCAAGCAAGAACTTCTGCTCTTGCTGTTGGCAAATGAACAAATGCGACTCATGGTCTGGCTCTTCCCTATGGACTTTGACAGGAAACATAACTTCATGTCACAAAATCATCGAACGCCTCCAGACGTAAGTGTATCCAAGCCCCACGGATTATCATCATGCCAACGTAGTAAGACCGTGCTCTCCACGGCCTTGAAAACAGCATGGGCTGAAAGGCCCTCTCTCGCGGTGCATCTTGCGGAACGCTTCAATTCTCAAACCCTAACTTCAGAGCTTCGGTGGCTTCTTCTCAATTTCCCCGAGAAAGTTCTCGACCAACCCGATGCCTTGGAGGTTCTCTTGGGATCGTCACTCCCGAATGATGTATCATTCCAGCTGAAGGTAAAGCGCCGTACAGCCTCTATACGAACGACAAGCTAAATTGGCCCAGTATTTGCTCTATTGGGGAGCGGTGAACCCGATGACAGCAGTTACCTACTTTCTACCAGCATACGGAAACCATCCATTCATCATACAATACGCAATGCGTGCACTGGAAACCCATTCCGTGGATGTGACTTTCTTCTATGTGCCACAAATAGTTCAAACGCTGAGATACGATGTTCTTGGATATGTTGAACGCTACATCATCGACACATCAAAAATTTCACAGCTTTTTGCCCATCAAATCATCTGGAACATGAAAGCGAACTCGTACAAAGATGATGACGCTCAAGAACCTGACGCAATTAAACCAACACTCGACAACGTAACCGAGAATATGATTTCAAGCTGGTCCAATGAAGATAAAGATTTCTACAAGAGAGAATTTTCTTTCTTCAACGAAGTAACCGAAATATCTGGGAAGCTCAAACCTTACATCAAGAAGAGCAAACCGGAAAAGAAACAGAAGATCGAAGAGGAGCTGCGCAAGATCAAAGTGGACGTTGGTGTGTATTTGCCGAGCAATCCAGATGGCGTTGTTGTCGGCATCGACAGAAAGTCGGGGAAGCCTCTGCAGAGCCACGCCAAAGCACCGTACATGGCAACCTTCCGCATCAGAAAAGACAAGATAGACGCAGATGAGAACGCAGAGGAGCTGATGCATGCAATCGGCAAGACTGAGAAAAAGAACACCATTGAAATATGGCAATCGGCGATCTTTAAGGTTGGAGACGACTGTAGACAAGACGTACTTGCTTTGCAGTTGATCTCCGCTTTCCGAGGCATCTTCCACAATGTCGGTCTCGACGTTTATGTCAATCCCTATCGAGTGACGGCCACTGCTCCGGGCTGCGGCGTCATCGACGTTCTTCCAAATTCCATCTCTCGAGATATGCTTGGCCGCGAAGCTGTCAATGGACTTTACGATTATTTCATCTCCAAATACGGCGGCGAGGACTCGATCGGGTTCCAGGAGGCACGCAGCAACTTTGTGAAAAGCATGGCGGCATATTCTGTCATCACTTGGCTTTTGCAATTCAAAGACCGGCACAACGGCAACATCATGATCGACGACGCTGGCCACATTTTGCATATTGACTTTGGTTTCTGCTTTGACATCGTCCCTGGTGGCGTCAAATTCGAGCGCGCCCCGTTCAAGCTAACGAAGGAGATGGTTGCCGTAATGGGTGGGCCAGAGGCGCAATCCTACAAATGGTTTGAGGAGTTGTGTTGCAAGGCATTCCTCGCGAGCAGACAGCACAGCGAGCATCTTGTCCAAATGGTGATTGTCATGCTTGACAGTGGTCTGCCTTGTTTCAAACCGACAACCATTCAACATCTGAGGGCTAGGTTTGTGCCGGAGAAGAACGAGCGAGAAGCGTCAGATTTCATGAAGGGCCTTATCGCGAAAAGCTATGACAGCTTTGCGACAAAGGGCTATGACCAGTTCCAATTACTTACGAACGGCATTCCGTACTAGTTAGTATTGGATAATGGCTGAACAGTCTTATTCCACATGACCGTTGAACATTCGCTAGGTATGTAAAGTTTGTTGATAGGAAATCTTGCCTTCCATTTAGGTAAGCGGTGCACTCTTCGAGGCTTGGTGAGCTCGCTTAGCCACCCGCCGCTTTTGACTTCTAAATCAATCAAACTTTACCCCGTACGTTAAGGGGCAACTGTCATCAGCATATCCGTCAGAAGACAGTCTACTAGGCACGAAATGAGTCAAATAGTAGTGTATTACGATCTGAAGAGTTCAATATATTAGGAAGAGCTTCTTCCATGTATACTGTAGCTTTAGACCAAATATGGCAGATCTGGAGCCTCTTATACGTTCCATGTGGGTCATTGGACCTTCTCACTTGACATGCGACGAGATCGGTATGAACGCGTTTCATCAGGAGGAATCACGGTGAAGAACTTAATAAGAGCTCTAAAGCCCTCCAAGGATAATGATCGGTAGGGTAGTGTGCTTTTCGTGTGTATAACTCGAAATCTCAAAATGATCCATAAAGTCATTCTCTTCCTGTCCACATCTCTAGTGTCCTTAGCTCTCGCCGGCCTAGCAACGTCCACCACCCCGATCTGTTCCAAATCAGACTCCTCCAGTATTATATCATGGCCATCCTCGGATTCTACCTGTCGTGGCCCACCAGAAGTGTATACGGTCCGCCCAAGCCTCGGAAAAGGCCTCGGCGTCTTCGCATTGCATGACCTGGAAGTCGGCGCCATCATCATGAGTGAAACCCCAATTCTCACTATCAAACGACCCGACTTTATCAAAGGAACCGGATACCCGATGTCTGCCGTCAGTCAACTTGTCAGGTCAGAGTTCGCATTACTTTCGCGGCAACAGCAGGAGGAAATAATGAACCTGACGTATCACGCGACAGAGGCGGAGGAAGAGAGCAGCGACAGATTGGGCCTCATTTTCAGATCGAACGCCTATAACACCGGCGAAGACATCGGGCTCTTCCCCAAGATCGCGCGGATAAACCACTCCTGCCGCCCAAACACCAGCTACTACTGGAACGCAAAACTTAACAAAAGGATCGTCTACGCGAATCGCCAAATCAAGGAGGGCGAGGAGCTGTTCGACTCGTATATCCCGCTGTTGCTCACGCGCGAGGAGAGAAAGAAACGACTGGGTCCGTATGGGTTCACGTGTAGCTGTGAGGCTTGTGCCCTGGAGAATGGAGCGATGCGGGAGAGTGATAAGAGGAGAGTGGATATTAGGATGGCACTTATGGAATTCGAACCACAATTGATGCTTACGATGCCGGAGAGTGCGAGCGAGAAGAGGAAGGCAGCAGCGAATGTGAAAGCGAGCCTTCAGCTCGTTGAGCTTGTGCGACTAGAGGGTCTAGCGGACTATTATGCGAATGCGTATAAGATCACAGCGATTGGTCATGCAAGAGTGCAAGACTGGGCACAGGCGACCAAATGGGCGAATAAAGCCTATGAGTTGAGGGTTATGGTGGATCCGGAAAGTCCGCATGCGATGGAGATGTATGTACTTACTAGTAAGTTTATTGAGAGTTGGAAGAGTGAGTTAAGGGGCAGGTCGCTCTTAAAGGATGAGGTTTAATGGACTTATTCTCGTGATAAAGACGGCAAGCTTGTACAGTCTCATCGTTCCCACCATTTCAGCTGTTCAACTCTTCAGTTGTTTACACCACAACAGAGGTTGTCGGGAAAATCGCCGCCAAAAACGGCGGTTTTTGCCGCCGCTTTTAGAGGCGAATTTCCCTCGATGCCAAGCGCTGCCCCGGTCGTGGCTTTCCTCAGAATCCCTGCACAGCGCACGCCTGAGCGCCAATATTACTGGCCGTCCTGCGGAGAGCACAATCCGAGAACTCGTCTTCTAGAAAGCAGGAAGTAGAGGTTCCAAAAACGACCCCCTCTGGAAACAGCAGTCCTCAAGATGATAATGGCACTCCCAGCGTTCGTTTTTGGAGCCATGTCTACTCGCACATTTAAGAAATTTCTCTTCTCCTTCCTCCCGCTGCCGTCTGAGCCCAGCGGAGACGCCACCCTCCCAAACCAGCGCCAGCATCCTCTTGTTCCAACCAGCAAGCTCTCTACGTCCGCCAGTGGCTTGTTCCATTGCTTGTCTTCGCACGAATCGACTGCCGCTTAGCTGGACCAGCACTGAGGCTGCTTCTCTCTTTTTGGCGTCTCTCGATCCTTCACTTCAACCGAGCCCTCCCCGCTGAGAACAGCGATTGCCTCAGAAGAGTTTAGAATAGAAAGAGGACATGGGCGTCCCAATTCGAGAAACGAGGGTTGCAAAACAACATTCAGCCCACCATTACCGACAGCATCGGGAAAAGCTCGTCGAGAAAGGCACGGTTAAGAAGGATCATGAAGACTCCACCAGGCAGAATATTTGGAATGTGGTGAAGAAATGGACAAGGTATGAGACAGTGTCGAGCTTACTATAAATAGTGCTCCTGCTAACTGTACACCTAGGCACTGCGATTTTCTTGGTGAGAACAAACTTGACTTCCTCGTCCGATCTTCTAAAGAGGATATTATGACCTTTCTCAAATGGATGCTGGACGTCTATCCCGGAATACGGAAGCAGAGCACTCTGCATGAATATTGGAGAGTTTGGTGTATGCTGTACC
>Ga0335072_10007272_pt1 | contig 16136 bp, 18 predicted proteins | sample Lox_Sample_21_FD_206725 | JGI IMG/M metagenome (GOLD analysis project Ga0335072, IMG submission 206725) | Soil microbial communities from Loxahatchee National Wildlife Refuge, Florida, United States - Lox_Sample_2.1 | ecosystem: Environmental > Terrestrial > Soil > Wetlands | place: USA...
GCCGCTCGCGAGCCATCCGCCGATTACGGCTCCGATAAGCGCGATCAGGATGCTGGTCAGCGCCGCAAGCGCGCTGTTGCGCGCAACGTCGGGCGCGTTCGTTGCCGTCGTTGCAGCCGCGACGAGCGGTGATGCGCCGACCAAGCCGCCGTACCAGCCGCCGAATGCCTGTCCGGCGCCCGCCGCCAATGCGAGAAGGATCAGCGGAAGCGCGATGAGCCAGCTGACGGCGGCGTGCAAGATCGAGGGCTCGGAATGACTGAAGCCCGCGATTTTTCCGGCTGCCCAGCCACCGGCCGCAAACGCGAAGAAACCCGCCACGACGACTGCGATGAGGCTTATGATTGCGACGGTGTGAAATGAGGCGAGCGGGTGCGCCGTACTCGCACCGATGATCGTTGCGACGAGGCCGAGAATAACGGAAACGGCAAGTGACGTGAGCGCACCCACCCAGGCGGCGCTCCAGTTCACAGGCCATGCATTTACTAACATTGACAGAGCTTGTTCCAAAATTCGGCAATGTCAAAACATGGGCGACGTCTCTTTGTACGCGCTATGAGGTCGGCGAAGGGTTCACCTTGACGGTCCACGCATCGTCACCCGAACGTACGACGTAACCAGCAGCTTCGAGCGCTTCGAGCACGTCGATGGTTAGTGCGCGTTCGTGCTTGTTCGGCATGCCGGCCCAACGCATCGCGATCTCGCCGGCTTCGAGACGCGCGCCCGGTACGAGCAGCTCGCGAACGAACTGCGCGCGCAGACCGGAGCGTTCCATGCGGCGCGCGTGCGGTTCGAGTGCGGCGTCGAGCGGGTCGCGGTTGTCGCCGTCCTCGGGTTGCGGGCGCTCGCTCCTTTGGGGTGCAATGCTGGGTGCGGCAAGGGGAGGCTCGACGTTCTGCGTGCCCACGAGGCGAGCGGTGCGCGACAAAAATGCATCGGTGACGCGCGGAAAGTGCTCCCCGAGCGCAACTGCCGCCGTTTGCCATGGTACGGCGTTGAGCTCGCGCGGACGTTTGGCGAGCGCGCTCCAGATCTTGCGCGCAACGAGCTCGGGTGAAACACGAATCGGTTTGGGGGCACCGGCCAGACCCGCGCGCTCCATGAACGGCGTGTCGACGACGCCCGGGTCGACGTACGTCACGGCGACGCCATGACGTTGCAGCTCACGCCGCAGCAGCGAGGTCGCCGAGCGCAGCGCTGCTTTTGCCGGCGAATATGCACCGAGTCCGTCGACCGGGACCCGGGCCACGCCCGAGCCGACCATCACGACATGCCCGCGCGCAGCTTGCAGTGCGGAAAGCGCCTCGCGTACGAGTGCTACCGGCCCGGTGACGTGCGTTGCGAATTGACGCCGCAGCGCTTCGTCCGTCTGCTCGACGAGCGCGCCGGCCGACGCTTCGCCGGCGTTGTTCACGAGAACGTCGATGCGTCCGCATTTCTCGAGCGCGAACGCCACGATCCGTTTCGCCGCACCCGGTTCGCCGACGTCGGCAACGAGCGTTGCAACGCCGCTCAGCTCGCCGAGCCTCGCAGCATCGCGCCCGACACCGACGACGCACAAACCGGCACGGGCTGCGCGCGACGCCAAAGCGCGCCCGATGCCCGAAGATGCTCCGGTTATGACGATCGTCGTCACCTTGCACCCACCAATCGCAGATGATTTGCGTACGCGGCCTCCACGTTCATGGTCGTATAATAATCCGATTCGATGCTTTCAGGCTCCGGAGCGGGCGTCACGTCGGCTCCGGCACGAGCGATGCGGGAGAGCGCTTCGACGACGGGCTTGGGCGAGCCGTCCGCCCGCCAAGCGCCGAATCGAAACTCATGCGGCGCACGATCGAACGGCGGCGTATCGCGCAAGCGTCGATCGTAGTCCGTGTAGCACCACCAATATGCACCAAGCGCTCCACGCTGTTGAAGCCGCTCGACGACTGCCGTTGCATACGAAGCCATCTCCGTCTCGTTCAAGCATGGATGTCCGCTCAGGTTCGGTCCTTCGGCGCATTCGGGGTTTCCGAATTCGCTGACCAAGACCCGTTTGTTGCTGAATGATGCCATCAGCTCGTAATAAAACGGCACGACCTCGGGGTCCAGACGATCGCGCGCGAACGTCGCGTAAGCCGAATAACCGTGCATCGTCGCGAATGCCCACGGCGAACACATCGCCGAGGGCCGGATGTTGCGATCTTGCTCCACGTCTTCGCCGTGCAGTCCGCCCGTCACCGGCAACGCCGAAGCACGCGCCAGCTCGTGGCTGAGGGTGTCACTCCAGCTCGACCCGTCCGGAATCGTTGCGGGCGCGCGCAAATTACTGAACTCGTTGCCGAGATCCCACGCTTCGATCGTTTCGTTGCCGCGAAAATGCTCGCCGATCGCGCGAACGGCAAAGCGTTGCGCGTCGAGCAATGGGCCGCGCGCGTAGAAGTCACCGATCCCCCACGGCTCCACCCGCCCGCCGGAGATCGTGCGAAAGCGGGTCGATGGCGTCCCACGATCGAGCGTCCAGCGCGGCAGCCAATTGACGCCGCTCATATGACCGCAGAAAAGCGTCGGCATACCGCGCAAACGGTGCGTTGCCAAGAGCGCGAGCAGACGCTCCAGATTCAGCAGCGCGCGACGATCGATTCGATCGTCGTCGGGCTGGAAGACCTCCCACGACAGAAAGAAGCGCACGCTCTGCAAACCTGCGGCGGAAATGCGCGCAAAATCCGCGTCGAGCGCGTCAGGATCGAAGTGCGACCACATCGCCATCGCGGTGCGAGCCGGCCAATAGTTGATTCCGAGGCGAAACGGCGGCATACTCCTGGGGTATGGATTCGCATCGCGATGGTCCTCCGCGCGTCGGCATCATTATGGGCAGCCGATCCGATTTAGAGACGATGCGCGCGGCCGCGACCACGCTGCAAGAGCTCGGCGTCGGCTTCGAGATGAAGGTCGTCTCCGCGCACCGGACGCCTGACCTGATGTTCGAGTATGCGGAGTCGGCGGCGTCACGCGGCCTGCAGGTGATCATCGCAGGCGCCGGCGGCGCCGCGCATCTGCCCGGCATGGTTGCAACCAAGACGACGCTGCCGGTGATCGGCGTTCCGGTGGAATCGCGCGCGCTCAAAGGGCTCGACTCGCTCCTCTCGATCGCGCAGATGCCGTCGGGCGTTCCGGTTGCGACGATGGCGATCGGCGGCGCGGCGAACGCAGCGCTCTATGCGGCGCGCATTCTGGCGCTCAACGACGACCAGCTTGCCAAGCGGATCGAAGCACGCATCGAAGAAACGAAGCACGAGGTCGAAAACACGACGCTGTGAGCTTCGGGACGATTGGAATTCTCGGAGGCGGTCAGCTCGGTCGGATGCTGACGCTCGAAGCCAAGCGAATGGGCTATCGCGTCATCACGCTCGAGCCGCTTCCGAATTCGCCGTGCGGCCAGGTCGCCGACGAGCAGATCGTCGCAGCCTACGACGACTTGCGTGCGATCGGCGAGCTTGGCGCGCGCTCCGACGTCATAACCTACGAATTCGAGAACATCCCGCGCGTTGCAGTCGAGGCGCTGGAAAACGACCGGCGTTTGGTGCGACCCGACGCGAGCGTTTTGCGCACGACGCAGGACCGTATTTTGGAGAAGACGTTCTTGCGCAAGCACGGTGTGCCGACCGCGGATTTCGCGCCGGCCGGGAACGAGACGGAGCTCGCGCAAGCGGAAAGAACCATCGGATATCCGGCCGTTCTCAAGACGACGACCGGCGGCTACGACGGCAAGGGGCAATGGGTTGCGCGCTCGAGCGAGCAGGGGCGTGCGGCGCTCGTCACTGCAGGCGCCCCGCTGATATTCGAACGCATGATTCCGTTCGACCGCGAGCTTGCGATCATCGCCGCGCGAAACGTCCGGGATGAGATCGTGACGTTTCCGGTCACCGAGAACATTCACGATCATGGCGTGCTCTCGACGACGATCGTCCCGGCGCGCGTCCCGGGGCGCGACGCCGAGCGCGTGCGCGAGATGGCGATCACGATCGGACGTGCACTCGGCATTACGGGCGCCTTTGCGGTCGAGTTTTTCTGGAGCGAGAACGGCGAGCTGCTCGTCAACGAGATCGCTCCGCGCGTGCACAACAGCGGGCACTACTCGCTCGACGCGACTCAGATCTCGCAGCACGAGGCGCACATTCGTGCCATCTGCGATCTGCCGCTGGTCCCGCCCCACATGTTGGCTCCGGCGGCCGTGATGGTGAATATTCTCGGCAGCGGAAGCGGCGATCGGTTGGACGGAATCGACACGGTCCTGCGCGAACCCGATCTCAAGCTGCATCTTTATGGTAAGGCTCATGCGGCGCTACGCCGTAAGATGGGCCACTTCACGGTCCTCTCTTCCGACGTAGCAGCCGCGCTCGCCGTCGCAGAACGAGCGCGCACGCACTTGCGATGGAGCGATCGCCGCCAAGGGATCGCCGTATGATCGACTGAGCCTCGACGGCCAATACGAACGTTCGGCAATTCGCGCAGCCGCCGGCGACGTCTTCGGCCTTGACGTGCTCGCGATCGGACCTGCGAGTAGCGATCATGTGGTCTGGCTCAGGGAGCACGACGCGCGCGTCGTCACAATCGATCCTCTCGTACACAACCTCGAGGAACCGCTGCCTCAGCCAAAAGAGTCCGTCGATCTCGTGTTCTCGTCGCTGACATTGCACTACGTCTTCGAGTGGGAGCCGCTTTTGCGCGAGTTTCGTCGCGTCACGCGACCCGGCGGATCGCTCGTATTCTCGACGCACCATCCGTGCCGCGGTCTGCACGACGGCCTCGGTGTCGACTATTTCTCGACCGGGATGGTCGTCGACGATAGCGCGCGCTATTGGCGCCGGCCATTACAAGCGATCGTCAGTGCGGTCGTCGAGACGGATTGGCGCATTCTGAAGATCACGGAGCCGCGGATTGCCGAAGCAATCGACCCGTGGTTCGTCGTCGTGAAAGCGAGCCGCTAGCGGCTCACGGCGGGCCGAAGATCGAGAGGAGGTGCCCGTCGGGATCCGTGAACGACGTCGTCCATTCTTCGCCGCCTCGCACTTCGTGCGGCTCGTCGACGAAGTTTACACCGTTCTTTTTCAACTTGCCGTATTCGGATTTGACGCCCTCGACGCCGAAAACGACCTCGGTCGCTCCGATCAGCGAGGAGCTGTGCTGCGCGTGTGCGCGGCTGAGTGCGAGCGTGGTTCCGCCCGCGTCAAAGAACGCGAAGTCTGCATTTTGCGACGTGAGCTGTAAGCCGAGCTTGTCCCGGTAGAACGCGACCGATTTGTCCATGTCCGATGCGCCGAGCATCACGATCGAAATGCTTAGTAACATTGCGTCCGTGGCTTGGGCGGGATGTCGGTGAAGGCCTGCGGGCGCTCCCACCAGTCATGGCTGCGTGCCGCGAGTTGCTCGGCGGAGGGCTCCGGCGGCGTCCGGAGGCGCAGCGCTTCCCGATAATACGCGCAGTAGCGCTCGACCATACGCTCGATCGTGAAGAGCTCTTCGACACGCCGCCGACACGCGCGACGCGGAAGCCCCGCGAGCGCGGGCACGCGCGCGACGGCGTCGGAGACGGAATCGCATAGGAAGCCGGTCGTGCCGTCGACGACGATCTCGCGGGTCGATCCCATGCCCGCGCCGAGCACCGGCGTGCCGCAGGCCATCGCTTCGACCATCGTCAGCCCGAAGCGTTCGGGACGCGTCGTCATGTGCACGAGTGCGAGCGCGTTGCCTAGGAGCTCGTTACGGGCTTCGCGCTGGACCGGGCCGATATTTTGAATCTGGTCGCCGTCGATGTGCGGTGCAATCGACTCCTTGAAATAGCGCTCGTCTTGTGGAATCGCGGCCATCTTGAGCCGCACGCCGGCCCGTTTCGCAATCTCGATCGCAAGATGCGCACCTTTTTCCGGATGCCATCGCCCGAGAAAAACCAGATAGTCGCCGGCTCGCTCCACGAATGTGAACTCGTCCGGATCGATGCCGTTGTAGGCGGTTCCCAAATACGCGAGCCCCGGATCGCGATCGGAATCGCTGATCGAGCAGAAAAAGCTTCGATGCGCGCAACCGTAGTACGCGCCGAGGATCGCCGGCGACGAGAAGCCGTGAATGGTCGTGAGCATCGGCGGTGAGGGCTTTGCAAGCGCGTAGGTCAGCGGCTTCCAATCGAAGTTGTTGTGGATCAAATCGAACTCGCCGGCGCGCTCGAAGAGCGACGCGATATGGAGCGACGTGTAGACCTCGCCGTTCAACGCGGGGTCCTCATTGAGCCCTACCGGAACGCTCGAGGCGAGCTTTGCGTGCGTACGTGAATTGCCGGTCGCGAACAGCGTGACGTCGAGTCCGCGCGCGACCATACCCTCGGCTATGTTGAACGCGATCTGCTCCCATGGCCCGTAGCCCGGCGGCGGCGAGGGCCACGAGATCGCCCCGAGGATTGCGAGTCGAAGACCCGCGAGATTCACGCGCGGTAGAAAACGATATTGCCCGCTTTGATTACCGCAAGCGGGTGTTTGAGCGGAAGCGCGGTGCGTTCGAGATCGTCGTCGAGCAGCAAGAGATCGGCCGGCGCTCCCGCCTTGAGCAAGCCTTCGTCGATCCCCAGCAGGTCGCCGGAAATTTGCGTCGCGGCGTTCAGCGCCTCGCGCGGCGTCATCTCGAGCATCATCGTCATCAGCTCGATCTCGCGCCCGTAGTCCTGGTGCTTGTTGCACGGCGTTCCCGCATCGGATCCACCGGCGATGCGCACCCCCGCTTTGCGCGCGCGCAGGATGTTGGCTTGCAGTTGTTCGCCGACCATCTTGGCCTTGTCGATCGCGTACTTCGGAATGTCGAAATCGCTCGCGTTCTCGATAATGCCCATCAGGGCGTTGAGCGTCGGCACCAGCGTCGTGCCATGCTGCTTCATGAGCGCGATGCCATCCTCGTCGAGGAAGCTCCCGTGTTCGATCGAGGTGACGCCGGCGCGAATCGCGTTCTTGATGCCGTTTGCGCCGATTGCGTGGGCGGCGACACGCAACCCGTGCGTTTTGGCTTCCAGAATTCCCGCGCGCATCTCTTCCTCGCTGAGCTGATCGTTGCCGACGACCGCGCCCGGCGTCAAAACGCCGCCGGTTGCGATCATCTTGATGCAGTCGGCGCCGGCCTTGAGCTGTTCGCGGACCGCTTTGCGTACGTCCCACGGCCCATCGGCTTGGCGCGATTCGAACCACCAGCCGTGGCCACCCGTCATGCAGATGGCTTTGCCGGCTGCGACGACGGTCGGGCCTTCGATCATGCCGGCGCGGATCGCATTGCGGACCTCGATGTTGTTGTGCGCGCTCGAACCGAGATCGCGCATCGCGGTTACGCCCGAATGCAGAGCAATCTTTGCGCTTGCCACGGCTGAGAGCAAACGCTGTTCCTCGTTCTTTACGATGAACACCGTCAGCGTCTGCGGCTCGCCGTTCATCTCCAGGTGCGCATGCGCATTGATGAGCCCGGGACATATCGCCGCCGCCTCACGATCCGCTTTCGCACCGTCCCCTGCGGGCTCGATGGCAGCAATTTTTGCCTTATCGATCGTTACGACGACGTTCGTGCGCGGCGTGTCCAGCGTGCCGTCGTAGAATTTTCCGGTTTTAATTCGCATCGGCGCCTTGCGTTCGCGCCTAAGGTAACATTCCCCGTGCGAGAGTGCGATCGTTGCTGACGAGCAGCAGTTCGTTGCCGGCAGGAGGGTGCTCGACGAACAGGGAGGCCGAGCCGTCGTGCGCGACCAGCTCGCCGAGATCGTGCGGCGCCGACGAATCCGCCGCGAGCAAGAGATGGTAACCCGGGCGGCCGTCGTCCGCGATCGCATACATCCACGCACGGTCGTGCGGAAAAATCACTTTGATGGCGGGAGCTCCCGAAACGAGCGGCTTCAGCTCGATGTGCTCGAAGTGCGCGTGCGTCATCGCGATTTGCGCGCGGGCGTCCTGGCTGCTCGTGCCGGGTTTGACCGTCAAAAACGGCAGAGTCCCCGCGGCCACGAGCAAACCGACGACGAATGCCGCGGCGATCGCCAGGCGCGCTGCGGGCATCACCCACAAATTGCGCAGGGCAGTCCGCTTTGGCGCGCGATACGAAGGCAGCAAACTCGTCATTTGCGCGAGCGTCTCTTGCGCAGCCGCGAGCGCGCGCACGCACTCGTCGCACGTTTCGAGATGTTCTTCGATCTTCGCGCGTTCCTCGGATGAGAGGTCGCCGAGCGCGTAGAGCTCGAGCTCGTCGCCGAGATGCGTGCTCATGAGATCGCTCCTTGCGCGCCCAACTCGCGGCCCATCTTGCGCAGCGCAAGCGCAAGCCGGCTCTTGATCGTCCCGAGCGGTTCGCCCAGGGCTTCGGCGATCTCGCGATGCGTCAGGCCGCCGAAATACGCCAGCTCGAGCGCGCGCCGCTGCTCGGAAGGAAGCGCGTCGAGCGCGCGGCGCACGCGTGCGCGCTCGACGTGATCGCCGACCTCGAGCTCCGTCGTCGCGTCGCCGAGCGCTTCGCGCGCTTCGATCGCGCGATGACGCGCCTCGGCGCGCCGCCGCGTCAGCGCTTCATTGCGCACGCAGGCGATGAGGAACGCCTTGAGCGAGCCCCGCTCGGGCGAATAAGCGTCGCGGTTCTGCCAGACGCGCACGAACACGTCGTGCACGCAGTCCTGTGCGTCGTCCGGCGCACGCAACACGTGCAGTGCTACGGAGAAACACACGTCCGCGTACGAGCGGTAGATCTCGTCGAGGTCCACTAGCCAAGCATCTTGTCGCTGATCGCGATCTTCCCCCCGTCGATCGTGACTTGACGATACTCGAGCGTCGAGAGCAGTTTGTCGGGCGGAAGATCGGCAACCGGGCCCGGCGCTGCGGCCATGCCGGGTGCGGGCTGAGGATATGCAGTCCCCGCCGCCGTGCGGAACTGAATCTTACCTTCGGAGTGCTCGAGGATTTGATGAATGTGTCCGTTGAGGACGGTGACGTTGTCGAATCGCTGCAGCATCGAGACGACCTGCGCGCCGTCTTCCGTGAGCCAACCCCAGGGTTGATAGACCGTGTACAGCGGGACGTGGCCGAACACGACGATCGGCGTCGAGCTCTTCTGGCCCGCGAGATCCTTGCGAATCCAATCGAGCTGCTCGTTTCCGATCAGCCCCATTTTCTCGAAATTGAAGACGTTGACGATCGCGACGTAGTGCGCGCCGCCCAAGTCGAACGAATACCATCCGCCGGGCGCGTCCTTGCGCGCAAAGTTCGCAAAGTACGTTTTGAGACCGTCGTCGCCGATCACGTCGTGCTCGCCCGGAATGACCATGAGCGGTGCGCGCAACGTTCCTAGAATCTGCTTGGCCGAATCGTATTGCGCCGGTTTCGAAAGATGGGTCACGTCGCCGGTGTGAATCACGAACTTCGGCTGTACCGGCAACGCGTTGATTGCGTCGACGGCCAGCTTCAAGGTCGATTCGGGGTTGGTATTCGGAGCTTGGTGAAAACCGATGTGACTATCGCTGATCTGCACGAGCGTCAGCGTGTCGGCAGCCGAAGCCGGCGCGGTAAGGAGGCCGGACGCGCCGATCGTATACGCGAGGCCGAGCCCCGTCCAACCGACGTGCTCGAGAAATCCAGTGCGCTTCATCGTTCGTCTCATTGCACGATGACCGTTCCTTTCATATATGGATGCAGGGCGCAGAAATACGCGAACGAGCCGGTCTTGGGAAACACGTGCGTGTATTGCTCGTGCGTGTCGAGGCCGCCTGAATCGAAGAGTTTGTCGGTCGAATCGACGGTGTGCGCGTCGTCGTCGTCGTTGACCCACTCGACGGCTTGTCCGGCTTTGATATGAATCGTGGCCGGAACGAAGGCAAAATTTTTCATGTGGACGACGATCGCGGGCTTGGGTGCGGGCATGGCGGGACCGGCCTGCGCGATGAGCGCGGCAAGTAAGAATGGCATCATGACCGTACTACGCGCGAGAGGCGCCGGCGGATTACTTTCTGGGTAAGGGAGTTTTGGTGACGTTCCTACGCTCGCTTTTGGTCTGCTTGCTGGTCGTGGCGCCTATCCTCGGCAATGCAACCGCCTCTGCGGTCGTTCCGGCACCGAGCCTTACGCCGACCGCGAATCCCGACGCTCCGCTGGATCGGTATTTCGGGACCATGCAGATGAGCCCGATCGGCATTCGCAACGAGATCGACGCGCTCGGACGCTACTACACGTGGCGCACGGAGACGGATGCCAACCTCGTAAAGGATGCAGAGTGGGTCGAACAAGCGCTCTTTGCGTGGCAGCAGCAATACCCGCGCGACAGCTGGCTGCCCCCGACCGCGTTTCATTTAATGGAGCTCTATGCGGAGATTCAGACGCAAGATGCGCGCGATCATGCGATCGATATGCTGCACCACATCGTCACGAATTGGCCCGATTCGACGTACGCGCATTTGGCGCGACTGCGTATCGAGCAAGGCTTTCCACCCTTCCATGCGGAGCCGACGATGCGCCCGACGATCACACCGTCGCCGACGCCGACACCGACACCGTTCGGCATGACGCCCTCACCGAGTCCAACGCCCGTACCGACCGCAACGCCGACGGAAACGCCGCCGCCGACGCCGACCCCGCAACCAACCCGCCGTCCGCCGCACGGCTTGTTCGGGCGTTAAAGAACGTCCCGCGGGGCGTTTCCGTCCTCACCCGGTTACGCCAGCCCCCGCGTCATCCTGAGCGTAGCAACGCGCAGCGTTGCGAAGTCGAAGGACAGCTCGAGTCGTATGCGTACGGGTGCACTAGACTTCGGGAGGAGCGGTTTCCGTTCTCACCCAGTCGCGCCAGCCGGCCGGCAATTCGGGGACCAGCATGTCAGCGAGGCGTTCGCGCTCGAAAAAATAGATGCGCACCATCTCTCTGAGCGTGAGCTTGTGATCGGGTTTGTAGATGACTTCGACGGGATCGCCGGGACCGACGTCGCCTTCTTGCACGATGCCGAGATAGGCGCCGGGGCGTAACGCTTCCGCAAAGCGCTTGACGAAACGCTGGTCGCCCATCGTGAAGCCGAGCTTGTAGCACGGAACGCGCGGCGACGTCACTTGCACGACGGCGTTTCCGACGTGCCAGCGCTCACCGATGAGCGCGCCGCTCACGTCGACGCCGCTGAGCGTCAGGTTCTCGCCGAATTTGCCGTGCGGAATCGTGCGGCCGAGGCGCTCTTGCCACCATAGGTAGTCTTCGAGCGCGTATGCATACGCCGCGCGTTCGGGGCCGCCGTGCACGCGACGGTCGGCTTGATCGTCGCCGCGCAAGTTCACGCCTTCGAGACGGAGCCGCCCTTCATAGGGCGTTTTGAGAATCGCGGTTCTAACGGGCTTGCCGCGATAGTCGATCGTTCGGACTTGCCCGATGTTGATCGAAACGACGAGCGGGCTGTTCTCTGGGATCAACCGGCGCTTACGGCTTCCAGCGCTTTGAACGTCTTCGAGGTAAGCTCGTGATCGAGTGCGCCCGCAAGCGTGCGCGACGCAAGCCGCACTTTGTCGAGATCGACGCCGGTCTCGATGCCCATGCCGTGCAGAAGATAGAGCACGTCTTCGGTTGCGACATTCCCGGAGGCGCCGGGAGCGTACGGACATCCACCCAGACCGCCGCTCGATGCATCGAACGTTGCGATCTGCATCTCGAGTGCTGCGACGATGTTGGCGAGCGCCGTCCCGCGCGTGTCGTGAAAGTGCATTGCAAGCCGTTCGACCGGAAGATGCGCTTGCAGTGCGGCGGAAAGCTCGACGACTTGGTTCGGCGTCGCCACGCCGATCGTATCGCCGATCGAAATCTCGTCGATGCCCATCTCAGCCAGCGATTCCGCGACGCGGACGACGTTTTCAACGGGCACCTTGCCTTCGTAGGGGCAGCCGAAGCAGGTCGAGATGTAGCCGCGCACCCACATCCCGGCTTCGCGCGCGCGGCGCGTCACGGCCCCGAACACGTCGAGCGATTCATCGATCGACATGTTGATGTTGCGCTTCGTGAACGTCTCGCTGGCGGCGGTGAACACCGCTACGGCGCGCACGCCGGCGTCGATCGCACGGTTGAGTCCCTTTTCATTGGGAACGAGGACCAGATATGTGACGCCTTCGCGTTTTTCGATCGCGCGGAATACCTCGTCGGCATCGGCGAGCTGCGGGATCGCCTTGGGGCTCACGAACGACGTCGCTTCGATTACCGCCAACCCGGATTCGGAGAGGAGATCGATGTACCGGATCTTGTCATCCGTCGAGATGCGGGCTTTTTCGTTCTGCAATCCGTCGCGGGGTCCGACCTCGACGACCTTGACCCGAGGAGGAAGGTTGGTAAGGCTCAGGGCGCTCATTTCAGCGGTCCCTCGACGGAGTTTACCCCGAGCGAAGTCGAGGGGCAGCATCGGGATGACAACGGGAAGATCTTCACCCTCATATAGACACCGAAGGTCATGCAACAGTGACGAGGCGTTGGCCGGCGGCGACGAGCGTGCCCGGAGCGACGGCGATCTCGCGAACGGTGCCCGCAACCGGGGCCTCGATTCGATGCTCCATCTTCATTGCTTCGAGGACGACGAGCAGCGCGCGTTCTTGCACTTCTTGGCCTTCGCGTACTGCGACGGCGACGATTTTTCCGGGCATCGGCGCGACGACCGTCCCGTCGCCGCCTTCGGTCGCACGCACGTCGGCGTCGGCGCGTGGCGGCGCGGCGAGCGAGTAGCGCGCGCTGCCTGTTTCGCCGAGCGCGACCTCGCCGCAGACGTCGCCGGAAATCTTCCAGCGGTCGCCTTCGATCAGGCTCGCGCGCAAACGCACCGTGCGTGCACCGATCGAGAGATCGAGCGGAATGCCGGTTGAGCCGACCCGCCAGGACGCGCCGTCGCGCAACGCCGCGGCAGCGGAGCTGAGAATCGTGTCGTCGTCGACCGCCTCGGCCGCTGCGGCAAAGCCTTCGGGCAAACGCTCGTGCAGGAAATTGGTGCTCGTCGCGCCTGCGTTGAAGGCCGCGTCGCGCAAAATCCATTGCAAGAGCGGGAGGTTGGTGCGCACGCCGGTGATCTCCAGCTCATCGAGCGCGCACGAGAGGCGTCGAATCGCGGCTTCGCGCGAGCCGCCCCACGCGATGATCTTCGCGAGCATCGGATCGTACCATACGCCGACCTCGCTGCCCGTCGCGATCCCGGAGTCGACCCGAATGCCGGGGCCTTCAGGCGCAACCCAACGGGTCACCGTCCCACTCGACGGCATGAACGTCGACGGATCTTCGGCGTACAAGCGCACTTCGATCGCCCACCCGCGCGGCGAGAGATCGCGCTTGAACTCGGGACGCATTCCGTCGCCGCACGCGAGCTCGATTTGGGCGCGAATCAAATCGACTCCGTACGCCAGCTCCGTGACCGGGTGCTCGACTTGAATGCGCGTGTTCATCTCGAGAAAATAAAACTTATTGCTTTCGTCGACGAGAAACTCGACCGTGCCGGCGTTCTCGTAGCCGACCGAGCGCGCCGCCGCGATCGCCGCCTGACCCAAACGCGCCCGCAGGGCGTCGTCGATCGCAACCGAGGGTGCTTCCTCGAGAATCTTCTGATGCCGGCGCTGAATCGAGCACTCCCGCTCGCCCATGTGGACGGTCGCACTGTACTTGTCGGCGAGGACCTGCACTTCGATGTGGCGCGGCTTGCGCAAGTATTTTTCGAGCAGGACGCGGTCGTCGCCGAACGCGCTTTGCGCTTCGCGCCGCGCGCCGTCGAGGGCTTCGTCGAATTGCGCAAGGTCGTCGACGATCCGCATCCCGCGTCCGCCGCCGCCAGCGCTCGCTTTGATCAGGACGGGTGTGCCGATGCGTTGCGCCTCGGCGCGCAGACGTTCGATCGATTGATCGTCGCCGTCGTAGCCCGGAATCGTCGGTACGCCATTCTTGCGCACGCGGCGCTTCGATTCGATTTTGCTGCCCATTGCCGCAATCGCTTCGGTCGGCGGACCGACGAAGACGAGTCCGGCTTCACGGACGGCTGCTGCGAATGCCGCGCTCTCGGCGAGAAAACCATATCCGGGGTGGACCGAATCCGCGTCCATGGCGCGTGCCGCATCAATGATCGCGCCGATTTTCAAATACGAATCGAGTGCCGGCGGCGGCCCGATGCGCGCGCTTTGCGTCATGACACGGCGATGAAACGCGCGCTCGTCGGCATCCGAGTAAACGCCGAGCGGTACGATCTCCATCTCGCGAGCTGCACGCGCGACACGAACCGCTATCTCGCCCCGGTTCGCGATCAGAAGACGGCGGATCACTCGCCGATCCAGCGTGGCTTGCGGCGTTCCAAGAACGCGCGCAGGCCCTCTTGGCCCTCCTCGCTCACGCGCTGCGCGGCGATTGCGCGTGCCGAAATCGCGCGCGTGTCGTCATACGAAGCATCTTGCACGGCGGCCAGCGCGCGCTTTGCTGCGGTCACTGCGGTCGGGCTTGCGGTCATCAACTCATCGAGGATGCGCGCGATCGTTTCGTCGAGCTCGGATTCCGGGACGACGTGGTGTACGAGCCCGATCCGCAACGCGCGATTTGCATCGAAACGTTCGCCGGTCAAGAAGAGTGCGCGTGCTTGCGAAAGTCCGATCTTTGCGAGCACGAAGGGTGAAATCGTCGCGGGAATGATGCCGAGCTTCGTCTCGGTGAAACCGAACGTCGAATCCTCGGCGGCGACGACGATATCGGAAACGGCGCACAAACCGGATGCGCCTGCGATTGCCGCGCCGTGCACGCGCGCGACGACCATCTTGCTGCAGCGATCGATCGCGCGATACATATCCGACATCGCCTCGGCGTCGCGGCGATTCTCGTCCTCGCTCAGCTCGAGCGACGCACGCATCCAGTTGATGTCCGCACCGGCGCTGAACGCTTTGCCCTCGCCGGCCAGGACGACCGCGCGCAACTCGGGCCGCCGCTCGATACTCGCGAACGTGCGCGTGAGCTCGGCGATCAGCTCGGCATTGAAGGCGTTGCGGACCTCAGGCCGGTTGAGCGTCACGCGAGCGACCGTGCCGTTCCGTTCCAACGTAAGGCGCGCGAGAGGCTCCATGGGCTGCGCCTTTCTGCGCGAAGGTAAGGCGGCCTACCGCGATCCGGGCGCGAATACCCTATCGTGGCACGGATGGAAGCTAAGAGTGAGGCGGTTTATCGGCATTCGATTGCCGCGCGCGCAACGCACTGGCTCTGGTTCGTCGCCATTCTCGTCCTCGTGACGAGCGGCTTGCAGATTTTCAATGCCGCGCCGTACTTGGATGCGTCCGACAAAAGCAATCCGGCGCGCCGCGTGCTCTCGTTCGATGCGGAGCAGGGCCCGCACGGCCCGGTCGGCATCACGACGATTTTCGGGCATCAATTCACGACGACGGGCGTCCTCGGCTACACCGACGACGGCGCGGGAGCGGAAGAAGAACGTGCGTTCCCCGGCTGGATCACGCTTCCGAACTATCAAGACCTCGCCGACGGCCGGCGCTGGCATCTGTTCTTCGCATGGGTGCTCGTCGTTGCGTGGTCGTCCTACGTCATCTCCGCCGCGATTCGCGGCGACCTCAAAGATCTGATCGTGCGGCCGTCCGATTTGAAGAAGATGCTTCCGATGCAGCTCTACTATTTGAAGCTGCGACGCGACCCGCCGGAACACGGCAAGTACAATCCGCTTCAGAAGATGACGTACACGCTGGTGCTCTTCGTGTTGGTGCCGTTGATCATTTTGACCGGCCTTGCGCTGGCCCCGGGCATCGATGCGATCGCGCAACCGCTCACGGCGCTCTTCGGTGGACGCCAATTCGCTCGCCTCTGGCACTTCACGTTCATGTCGCTGCTGATCTTGTATTTCGGCGTCCACATGTTCTTCGTGATTACGACGCGGCCGATCGAGAATCTCAAGTCGATGCTGACGGGATGGTATCGTCTGGGCAAACACGACGGGGTCGGGCCGTGAAACGCAGCCTCTTTCTAGGGGCGCTCGGCCTTACCGGGTGCGGCTATCATCTCGGCAACAAGCTGACTGAAACGACGTGGATTCACAATGCGCTGGGCGTCGTGCAGCCGCTCGATCATCGCATCATCGGGACGCGCGGCATGGCCAAGCTCTATACCGAGTCG
>Ga0335072_10007273_pt1 | contig 16134 bp, 11 predicted proteins | sample Lox_Sample_21_FD_206725 | JGI IMG/M metagenome (GOLD analysis project Ga0335072, IMG submission 206725) | Soil microbial communities from Loxahatchee National Wildlife Refuge, Florida, United States - Lox_Sample_2.1 | ecosystem: Environmental > Terrestrial > Soil > Wetlands | place: USA...
CTGATCGGAAGAGAAGGTGATCTGCGTGGAGTCGAAGGGGCCATCGACGCCGGAAGGCATGAGCAGGATGGCGAGCACTGCCAGAATGACGAGCACCGCCAGGGCCATTCCGTAGCGAGCTGGTTTTGAAAGGATCATCCGGCGCGGCACGGGAGTCATGGTGTGTGACATGCTCGACTTCTCAGAGCCGGAAAGCTGCCTGGACAGCCTGCGAAGGTCAACCATGATCTCTTTGGCCGATTGATAGCGGTTTGCGGGTTCCTTTTCGAGCGCCTTGGCGATGATGGACTGCAGCTCCGGTCGTACTTTCGGGTTAAGGTCGCCAGGCGGTATTGGCTCGCCGCGAAGAATTTCTGCGAGGACGACGGCTTGAGAATCTCCAGGAAAGGCACGAAGTCCTGTCGCCATTTCATACAGAACGGCGCCGAAGGAAAACAGGTCGGTGCGTGCATCAAGCGGCTTGCCCTGCGCCTGCTCCGGGGACATATACGAGACTGTCCCCAGCAGTTGTCCGGGCAGGGTGATGACGGAGACTGTGGTCAGGCTGCCGGAGCCGGTTTCCGGCTGAAGCTGCTTCGCGAGGCCAAAGTCGAGCAATTTTGCGTCGCCGCGAGTGGTGACAAATATATTGGAAGGCTTCAGATCGCGGTGAATGATGCCTTTATCATGCGCGTATTGCAGCGCATCGCAGATCTGAATACCCAGACCGAGGGTGGTTTCAGGAGGTAAAGGGCGCGAGGAAATGGCATGCGCCAGTGTCTGCCCTTCGAGCAGTTCCATCGCGAGGAAGGGAATGCCGTTTTCTTCCCCTGCGTCGTAGACGGTGCAGATGTGGGGATGATTAAGAATGGACGCGGAGCGCGCCTCTTTCCGGAATCTATTCAGGGGTTCTTTGTCCAGCAAGAAATCGTCCAGGAGGAGCTTGAGCGCTACTTCGCGGTCCAGGCGGATGTCCTGGGCGCGATAAACGGTTCCCATGCCGCCGGAGCCAAGATGGCAGATGATCTGGAAGCGGCCGAAGATAATCTGTCCCGCGGAAAACGAGTCGCTCGGCGGGGGGAGAAAATCGGTCATGTTTGGGAAGGCCTTGCCTGCGGTGTTTTCCAGCTGATTTGCCGCTTTTAAGAGAGTCTCGAGTTGCTCTCTCAACTCGACATCGGTTCCGCACGCTCCTGCGATGAATTGCGCACGCTGTGGCTCAGGAATCTCGATTGCGCTGTTATACAGCAGCTTCAGACGTTGCCAGAGCTCGGGAGTCATCGTAATTTGCTGGTTTGCTCCTCATCCAATTGCGAGCAATGTTTGAGCTACGCCCGACTGATTGCGGCTGCCCGCTTCAAGGATCAATGAAGTAGAGTAGCCACAAGGTAATTGCAATACTCGCTCCGGGGTGACGGCGGTGAGTGTGCTCATAACATTCCTCCAGGCCAGAATTATTTCAGCGGGGTATTGGTGCTGATGCGGAAGACGAGACGAGTTTACCTGAAGGGCCGGAGCGAATGCGATAGGCCAGTCGCGTCAACACGTTTTCGGCTTAAGTCAAACTGTGCTGAGCGGGGTAGATTTGAAGCTAAACTTTAATAAAATTCAGAAAGTGACTGGTTTGTAGCTGTGCTCCAGGGAAGACAGTTTCCATGTTGCGGGAGCCGAGAGTTTTGTATGCGGCTTCTCCGAGGACCTGACGGAAGTCGGTGGTAATGGCGAGGTCGCGGTCTTGGTAGAGCTGGTTCTTGTCCATGCCGGGCCATTTGCCATAGACCTTCTGGCCCATGACGGGGCCTCCGAGGACAAACATGACGTTGGCATGGCCGTGATCCGTGCCTCCGGTACCGTTCTGATGGACGGTGCGGCCGAATTCGGACATGGTGACGAGCGTGACGTTCTGGGCATCGTCGCCGAGGTCGATCCAGAAGGCGGCGAGCGACTCGCTGAACTCCCTAAGGCGGCCGGCCATCTGGCCGTTAACGCTGCCCTGGTTTTGATGGGTGTCCCATCCGCCGATGTCGGCGAAGGCGGCCTCGACTCCGAGGTTGGCCTTGAGAAGCTGGGCGATCTGCTTCATGCTGTTGCCGAATTGTCCCTTGGGGTAGTCAGCTCCGGGGGCAGGGACGTATTGTGCGGGGTCCGTGGCCTTGAGCATCTTTACAGCTTCGAAGGTTTCTGAGGCGGTCCCGTGCAGGACAGCATTGACTGAGTCCGCATACATGGACTGGAAGCCGGCAGCGATGGGCGCAACGGCAGGATTGTCACCGCCGACGCTGAAGTCGCGCACGTTGTCGATGGCGACAGCGGGGACGTGGCCTTCGAGAGTGCGAGGAATCTGCGAGCCGAGCGCGACAGCGCGAAACGCCGATGCTTGGTGGGCAGGACAGGCGCGATCGCGGCAGGCTGCGTCTTCCGCAGCAAGGGCGCGGTTGAGCCAGCCATCGGGTGTGGCCTTGAAGCCGGGCGTGCCGGACTCCATGAAGTCCTGCGCGTCGAAATGCGAGCGGGTGGGGTCGGGCGAGCCGCAGGCGTGGACGATGGCGAGATGGTCGGAATCCCACAGGGGCTTGATGGGCTGCATGGCGGGATGAAGACCGAAGAATCCGTCTAGGTCAATGACCTGGTTTTGCGGGATGTTGATGGTGGGGCGGAGGTCATAGTAGGTCTTTTCGCGGTAGGGAACGACGATGTTGAGTCCGTCGGCTGCTCCGCGCTGAAAGATGACGACGAGCTTTTTCCCCTGGGCTTGCGCGGCAGTGGTCTGGGCGAGCACAGAACGGGTGAGGAAGCTGGGAATGGCAGCGGCTCCGACAATGGCGAGGGCGCCGTTCTTCATGAAGGCTCGGCGTGTGAGGGGTAGTCGGGTCAGCGACATACGAGTTCCTGTCTAACGGATATTGACGGGAAGCCGGAGGGAAAGTCGCGGGATTTGTTTTTTTATTCTCGATCGATGGCCCAGAATGGGTCTCTTATACGAATGGTTTTTCCTGTATTCACGCGGCCTACGGCGGCAGACTTCCACGCGCCGCCGAGCAATTCGGGTGTGGGCAGGTAACAGCGCATTGCCTGCATGAAGGTGTCATCGCGTACTGGAAGCCAGCTGGCTTCTTTGTCGTTGCAAGGGCGAGTCTTTCCGGATATAAATCGTCAGGCCACCATCGGCATCGAGCTTGATACTGGCAGCATAGGGAAGTCGTAGATATGATTTCTTGGCAATTCCGGTACTTTGGATGGAGTGGGCGCGGTTCTGGTCATGATGATCCTCCTGTTGTAGGCTTCAGGTCCTTTCAGCACGTTGGGTCCGCCTGAATCCGGAACACGTTGGCCTAAATGCCATAGAATCAGCATGTGCCGCTTCCAAGAGGTAGCTAAGCCTGCAAAACCCTTTAGAAAATGTCTCTATTCGATTCCCAACTTGTGTTGCATTTGCTCGAGGGTGACTCCCTTGGTCTCCGGATAGATGAAGAGAACGATGAAAAACTGCAGCGCCATCATGCAGGAGAAGAAGACGAAGGGCGCGGCGCTCGAGTGCTTTGCGACGACAGGAAAGAGCAATGAGAGCGTGGCGTTCATGATCCAGTGTGACGAGCTGCCCAGGCTCTGACCCTTGGAGCGAACCCGAGTGGGAAAAACCTCGCTCAAGTAAACCCAGATGACAGCCCCCTGGGAGATGGCGAAGAAAAAGATGAAGGCGATGAGGTACCAGAGCAGCATGGGCTGGCCGTGTTGGGCGTGGAAGATTTCGGCGACGCCTGCGAGTGCGACGGCGGTTCCGACAGAGCCGATAAGCAGAAGCGTCTTGCGTCCGATTTTATCGATGACGGACATGGCGAGCAGCGTTGCCGCAAGATTCATAGCACCGACAAGAACGGCCTGCTTGTCTCCGGAGAGCTTGCTGAAGCCCGCGTAATTGAAGATGGAGGGCAGATAGTAAAGAATCGCGTTGATGCCGGAGAGCTGATTAAAGAGTCCGATACTTACAGCCAGAAAGATAGGCAGATGGTATTTCTTCTGGAAGAGCGGCTCATCGCGGCTGGAACGCTCGAGATGAATGGAGGCGACGATCTCCTTCAGTTCTTCCTCTGTGTTCGGCGAGCCCATCATGCGCAGGACCTCGCGGGCTTCGTCGATGCGGCTTTGCGTCACCAGCCAGCGCCCGCTGTGCGGGATGGCGAAGAGCAGTACGAGAAAGAGCAGTGCGGGAACAGAGGCAATGCCCAGTTGCCAGCGCCATTCAGTGGGGCCGGAATTCAGGATGGCAATGACATAGTTGGAGGCGTAGGCGAGCAAAATGCCGATGACGATGTTGATTTGAAAAAGGCCGACGAGACGCCCGCGCCATTTGGCTGGAGCAAGCTCGGCGATGTAGACGGGGCCCAGGACAGATGAACCTCCGATGCCGAGGCCCCCGAGCAGGCGGAAGGTCACGAGGGAAGGCCAGTTCCATGCAAGGGCGCATCCGAGCGACGAGATAAGATACAGCAAAGCCATGATGCGCAAGGCCTGGCGAGGGCCGATCTTCTGGCCCAGCTCGCCGGCGGAGATGGCTCCGATGACTGCGCCGATCACGGCAATAGAGACAGTGACCCCAAGTTTGAACGGGGGCAGATGAAAGACGGTTGTCAGCTGCTGCGTGGTGCCGGAGATGACGGCGGTATCGAAGCCGAAGAGCAAGCCGCCGAGAGCGCCTACGAGCGAGCCTTTGGCCAGGTAGTAGTTGAAGCGCATGCGCGTGCGTCCTTATCAATCGAGATGAGCGGAACGAGCACTTTTGCGCCGCTCAGTCCAGCCTGTATTCCGCAAAGGGAAGGATACATGCTCCAAGCAGACCGGCGTCGGGGCCGAGTTCAGCGGGCAGAACGTGAGTTGTGCCCGCCGGGTTGCGAACGGCGATGGAGCTTCCGGGGGCGGTGAAGCGATAGACGTAGCTTCGATGATGCAGCTCCTGAAAGACGACGTCCTTCATCAGGTGCCAGGCCTGCGCTAGGCCTCCGCCGACGACGTAGAGCGGCAAGTTGAGGATGTTTACAAGAGCTGCAAGGCTGATGCCGAGCGCATGGCCCGCGTCGGCGAAGATCTGCTTCGCATCGGGGTTGCCCTGATCGGCGGCATCGGCGAGGGAGTGAGCCGTCCAGGTGGTACCCTTGAGCGCCGGCGCCGAGCCAGCGACGATACGCTGGTTGGCGATGCGCACGACCGCGGTTGCTGAGGCGTACATTTCAAGGCAGCCGTTGCTTCCGCATGGACATGCGGGTCCGTCAGGATAAATGGTGGCGTGCCCAGCTTCGCCAGCCATGCCTGCGGCACCGTCCCAGACTTTTCCGTTGAGGATGATGCCATTACCGACTCCGGTGCCGAGCGTAAGCATGCAGAGAGAGTCGATGTGCATGGTGCGTCCGAGACCGAGAGCGCATTCGGCCAGGGCCGCGGCGTTCGCGTCGCTCTCCAGAGTTACGGGCCGGTTCAGGCAGGATTCAATGGCTGTACGCAGGTCAAAACCATCCCAGCCCGTGAGATTGGGAGGATTGTGCAGCACTCCGGCGGGAAGTTCGAGCGGGCCGGGAGTTCCGATGCCGATTCCAGCCAGCTCGTGCGCTGCCGAGTAGCGGCCTTCGAGCGTCTTGATGGCGGTACACATATCGGAGACGACGGCGTCGCGGCCATCGGCGAGCCGGGTGGGCAAAAGTATGGTTTCAAGGAGTCCAGTGCTGTGTGCGTAGGCTGCGATGCGAAGGTTGGTCCCGCCGAGGTCAACTCCAATTGAGTAAGACTTTTGCATCATGGCGCGTCCTGCTCGACTATACAGGAATGCAACCGGCGATGGGAACGATACCAACCCCTGTAGAGTGGTATGAATTCTCAGAGCAGGATTCTGGTTTCGCCTTCGTGAAGTGCATCGACGGCCGAGCTGATTCCGGCGCGTTTTGCCGCTTCGAGAAGCCGTGGAAGAGGCTCGTCCATGGGCTCTTCAGAGAGCGAAAAGGATCCGTAGTGCATGGGAACGAGGCGTTGCGCGTTGAGGTCGATAAAGGCCTGCACGGCATCTTCGGGGCTCATGTGGACGCGGAGAAAGCCCTCCGGCTTATATGCGCCGATGGGCAGCAACACAACTTGTGGTGACAGGCGGTCGCGAATCTCTGTAAAGCCGGGAAAATACCCGGTGTCGCCGGCATGGTAGACGGAGTGATTGCCGTAGCGAAGGGCATATCCTCCAAAGCCTCGATGTGTGTCACTAAAAACGCGCGCACCCCAGTGCTGCGCGGGCGTTGCGGTGATCTGAATGCCTCCGATGCTTGTGGACTGCCATTGCTCGAGTGAACGCACTTCGGAAAAACCGAGATTGCTCACAAGGTCCCCCATGTTTTGCTGAACGATGACCAGCGGCGTTTTGCCGTTGCGTTTGCCGGTGTGGCGAATGATGCGCCGCAACGAAGGGAAGTTCAGATGGTCCATGTGTGCGTGCGTTAGCAGAACGGCATCGATTGGAGGGAGATCCTTGATGCGAACGCCGGGACGGCGGAAGCGATGGATGAGAACGAGCCAATACGCGAAGACGGGATCGATGAAGAGGTTGAGTCCGGCAAGCTGCAGAAGAAAAGAAGCGTGGCCGATGAATGTGATACCCAATTCACCCGGCTTCGCAGCGATTGGCTTGTACTGAGGGCCGACAGCAGGCCGAAAGATGGATTTTGCAATGAGCTTAAGAGCGTAACTCAGGCGCGGGCGCCAATATTTTCCGGGCAAAGCAGTCTCCGCTAATGTGGATGCCAGAGACTGCAGGAAGGTTCAGAGAAAACTGGCTGCGGCGCACGCAGCGGTCTACTGCTTCTGTGCGTCGGCCGCTGCGACGGCTGCTTCTGCGGCCTGGAAGCCGATCTTCGAGTGAGTGCCGTCGCAGAATGGCTTATTGGTGGATCCGCCGCAGCGGCAGAGAGAAACCGCGGGCTTGCCGGCGAGATCCCATTCGGCACCATTGGCATCAACCAGCTTGAAGGGGCCCTCTACGCGAAACGGGCCGTTAGGGCGCACAGTGATTTTTACTTCGTTTTCTGACACGTGTTACACCTCGAAAAAGAATCTGCTCCTGAGTGTAACAGTCTGGCACCTGGCACTGTGCGATTGCGCAGATACGAGATTATTGCTCGTTTAGTCTGACTGCGGGATGCGGGCGTGAGCGGAAGACAAGGTACAGGGGAATGCCGACGAGGATGACGATGGTTCCGATAATCGAATTCTTCAGGTTTTCAGTGTAAGAGTAATAGAGCAACACGGCAGCGGCGGCCACGAAGAGCATCGGTACAACCGGGTAGCCCCATGCGCGATACGTTTTTGCGGTTGGCAATTTGCGGCGGTAGTAGAAGATTGTAGTGGATGTGATCATGTAGAAGAGCCATTCAGAGAAGATAGCTAGCTCAAAGAGCTGCTGGAAGTGCCCTACGGCGAGTAGCAGCCCGGTGGTGAGCAGCGCCTGGACGATGAGGGATGTGGAAGGGCTTTGGAAGCGCGGATGGATGTCGCCCATGCGGCGGAAGAAAAGGCCGTCGCGGGCGGCAGCAAAGGGAACGCGCGCTCCGGACATAACGGTTCCGTTGAGTGTGACAAAGATGCTAAGTGCCATGACCCCTGAGACGAGTGCCGCACCCCACGGTCCTGTGACAGCGCCGAGCGCAGCGACCGCGGGACGAGGCGACAGAGCGATTTGCGCAGCGGGAAGAATGTACTGGATGGCCGCATTGGTTGCCATATAGAGGACACCGACGATTCCAAGCCCGGCGATGAGTGCGATGGGAAGATTGCGCTGTGGATTGCGTACTTCGCCGGAGACCATGGTGAGGTCATTCCATCCGTCATAGGCCCAGAGGGCGGCGATGAGCGCGATCATGAACCCGCTGAAACCTCCATGAGCGTGGGCATAGAAGGTTTTAAAGTTGCTCCAATGGCCGGTAGCGCCCGCAAAGCAAAAACCCGCAATGACGAGAATGAGGATGCCCTTTAGCCATGTAAAGACGAGCTGGAAGTCGCCGGCCTTCTTGATACCGAGATAATTGAGTCCGGTAATGAGCCAGGTAACGGCGATGGCAAAGAGCTGACCCCAGGCAACAACGAATGGCAGGTGGAAGGCGGTGCGGTCGAGCCATGCGAGGGCAGGGAAGATGGCCAGGGTGCGCGCAAGGCCCATAGTGACGCTGGCGATGGAGGCCGGTTTGGCCACGGCGAACCATGTCCACATATACATGAAGGCGGTGAAATCGCCGTAGGCACCGCGGAGGTAGACATACTCGCCGCCAGTGTAAGGCATGATGGCGCTGAGCTCGGCGTATGTCATTGCGCCGAAGAGTGAAAGCAGACCACCTGTAATCCACGCAAGATAAACGAGGCCTGAGGAGCCGGTGGCGCGCATCATTTCATACGGCACCAGAAAGATGCCGCTGCCGATGAGGGTTCCAACTACGATGGCTGTGGCATGCGAAGTTCCGAGCACGCGAGGCAGATCGCGAGTGACCGGTTGCGAAGAATTCAATCGGGCTGTCTCCGGCGATGAAGTTCCTTGCATGATACTTCAGCCGCGTGCTATGTCCGGTTGTATTGATATTTTTTATATCGTTCCTGGCATTGGATTGTGCACCGCTACGGCGCCAGAATTATTTCTGGAGAGTGTTGTCGAGAATGTGAAAGGCCGGGGCGCTTTCAGCGGCGTCGAAGTGATTGCGGATCATTTCTGCGGTTTTTCTGGGGACAACGGCTGCGAGGGCCTCAACGTTTGCCTGTTCGACGCTACGGAGACTGCCGAAATGCTCGAGCAGGCGGGTGCGGGTGCGCGCGCCCACTCCAGGAATGGCGAGCAGCTCCGAGTCGCGATCGCGCATTTCTCGGCGTTGTCGGTGGTAGGTGATAGCGAAGCGGTGCGATTCGTCGCGTACGCGCTGGATGAGGTGCAGCACTGGCGAGCGGCGCTCAAGCACAACCGGTTCGTCTTCCTGGCCGTAGAGGTAAATGATTTCCTCGCGCTTGGCGATGGAGGCAAGCGGCTGCGTAGTGAGGCCGAGCTCTTCGAGCGCCTGCGCGGCGGCGTGGAGCTGGCCGAGTCCGCCGTCGATGAGGATGAGGCTGGGCATGGGGCGCTTCTCTTCGATGATGCGACGGTAACGACGCGTGACCACTTCCCGCATGGAGGCAAAGTCATCGACGCCCTCGACGGATTTGATCTGGAACTTGCGGTAATCGGATTTTTTCATCGCACCGTCTTCCCAAACGACCATTGAGGCCACGGTTTCGGCGCCCTGAATGTGGGAGATGTCAAAGCATTCGATGCGGCGAGGCAGGTCCGGGAGCATGAGCGTGTCCTGGAGAGACTCCTGGATAGCCCGCTGCGAGGGCTGCATAACGCGGAAGCGCTGATCGAAGCTCTGGCGGGCATTCTGGCAGACGAGATCAACGAGGGAACGCTTGTCTCCGCGAACGGGCACCGTGATTTCGACGCGATGACCGCTGCGCTCGGCGAGCAACGCAGCGAGGACGGCGCGATCAGCGAAGTCGACGGGCAAATAAATCATGCGGGGAACATATTGCTGGTCAATGTAAAGCTGCTTCAGCAGGGCGGAAAAGAAGGCCCCTGCCTCGAAGGAGGTGTTTTCAGCAGGCGGAGTTTCATCTCCTGATTTTTCTTCTTCGGATTCGAGGAGAAGCTCCTGCAAATCTTCCCAGAAAAGGTCGCGACGATCAACGATTTTGCCGGCACGGACGTGAAATAGATTCACAGCCAGCATTCCATTTTCATAGTGATAGCCAAAAACGTCGGCATCGTCATTCTCAGTGGACGCAATGCGCTGCTTTTCCTGCAACTGACCAATTGTGATGAGGAGGTCGCGATATTTGGCGGCCAATTCGAACTGCTCGGATGCGGCGGCGTCTTCCATGCGCTGGTGGAGGGACTTTTCAAGGTCGGCGGCGCGGCCTTCGAGGAACAGCTGCGCATCGCGCACGGCTTCACGATAGGCCTCGAGTGTGGTCAGGCCTTCAACGCAGGGACCGAGGCAGCGCTTGATGTAGTACTGAAGGCAGGGACGAGGATGGTAGCGCGAGAGATCAACTTTGCAGCTGGGAATCAGGAAGCTGCGATGGATGAGTTCGGCGATGCGGTAGGCCAGGTTGCCGGGAAAGTAAGGACCGTAGTAGGCGCTGCCGTCTTTGCGCAGTCGTCGAGTGACGAAGACCTTGGGGTAACGGTCACCGAGAGTGAGCTTGACGTAGGGGTAGGTCTTGTCGTCGCGCAGCAGGATGTTGAAGCGTGGTTTGCGCTGCTTGATGAGATTGTTTTCGAGTGCGAGCGCCTCATGCTCGTTGTCCACGAGGATGTAGTCCACGTCGACGGCCTCCCGCATGAGGGAGCCGGTTTTGGCGTTGGCCTGAGAGGCTTCAAGCAGATAGGAGCGGACCCGGGAACGGAGGTTTTTCGCCTTGCCGACGTAGATAACCTCGCCCTCGGCGTTCTTGTAGAGGTAGACCCCCGGGCCTGTGGGCAGGGAACGGATTTTCGCATGGAGGTCCATCCTGAGGCTCTCTTTAGTTTAGCCGCGAGTGTGGAAAGAAGTGCTGCAGGCGCAAACCGGGTAAAAAATACCTGGTTCGAGCAAGAAAAAGAAAGTCAGCGCGTCACCAATATCCGCTTTAAGTGACACTTATTGCCTGACTTATGGCTAGCGTGCGGTTTTGGCATGTCTGTTGCACTGTCAAACAAGAAGGTGAGGATTGTGTTCAGGCGCCCCCTTCCTGACCGAAATCAAACCTTGAGCGGTTGAGAGACCGCCGGAAATTCAATTCCCCCTTTCCGATACTAGATATGGAGTTCGACGCGATGATCTACGAAAGAATACAAAGTAAGGCCGTTTTTGCCGCTTCTGCCGTGGGGGCGATTTCGTTGCTGCTCGCCACCGGATGCACGACCAAAAATTATGTGCGCAGCCAGACGGAACCGATTATTCAGCAGACGAATGAGTTGGATGACGCAACGGCGAAAAACAACAGGGATATTCACGACGTAGACCAGCGCGCGCAGGCGGGCATTCAGCAGGCGCAGACGGCAGCAAATACTGCGAACCAGCAGGCGCAGACGGCGAACCAGGCTGCCAATCAGGCGCATCAGTCGGCTCAGGAGGCTGTGAACCAGGCGGATTCGTTGGGGAGCGTAATTGCAAACCTCGACAACTACAAGCAGGTTGCCGATGCGAGTGTGCACTTTGCCTTCAACAAAGCAACACTGACCCGTGCAGATAAAGATAAGCTGGATGATTTCGCTGCGCAGCTCAATGGAACGAAGGGCTATATTCTTGAAGTTACCGGCGGAACGGACTCGGTAGGTTCGGCAGCCTACAACTATGACCTAAGCCAGCGCCGCGCCCAGGTGGTAGTGCAGTATCTGGCAGCGAAGTACGGTGTGCCTCCGCATAAGTTTTATCTGATCGGCATCGGCAAGGATCAGGCTGTGGCGCCCAACAGCACGTCAGCAGGACGTGCGAAGAACCGCCGTGTCGAGATTCAGTTGTTGTCAAATATGACCGGACAGGAGCCGACTGCTCCAGCACAGACCAGCATGCTCACGAAGCCGCCTTCGCAGTAACAAGGTTCTCCCCTAAAGAAAAAGGTATCCTTCTTCTAGAAACCCCGGATTCAGAAATGAATCCGGGGGATTTTCTTTTAGAGCGCCAGTTGCGCGATGTGAGTGGTGCGGACCTCACGCGCCGTAAAAAGGGCGAGGAACGGCGCGCCCTCGCAGGCAACCTCCACGGCGGCGCGACCCTTGGCTTCTTCACGTTCAACCAGACAAATGGCCGCGATAACCTTCATCCCGGCGTCTTTGGCGGCTTGAATGGCGGTGATTGTTGAGGCTCCTGTCGTGCAGACGTCATCGACGATAAGGACGGGCGCGTCGTTCTCAGCGAAACCTTCAATGCGACGCCCAGTCCCGTGTGTCTTTTCGGCCTTGCGGACGAGAAAACCATGAATAAGCGGCGAGCCGGGATGCTGCTGCGCACGCCAGGCACTCGCAGTGGCCACGCTAGAGACGATAGGATCGGCGCCTAAGGTAAGGCCTCCGACGGCTGCAGGGTGGAGCTTTTTCTGGTGGAGCAGGTCGAGGATGACGAGACCGGTGAGCCGGCCGCCTTCGGCGTGCAGGGTGGTGGTGCGACAGTCAATGTAGTAGTCGCTCTTGCCGCCGGACGAGAGGGTGAAGTCGCCGAGTCTGAAGGAGATTTTTGCGAGCAAGTGGAGAAGCGCGGTGCGATGGTCGGGAGTCATCGATTCTGATTGTAGAAGGTTAGCTTGTGAGCTTTTCAAGGTGACGGAATCCGCTGGTTTGATAGAGTACGCCAGCGAACAGCGTGAAGTTATAAGCAGCGTGAACAATAATTCCGGCGGCGACCGAATTCATGGCCAGTCGCACGATGCAGAGCACGATACTAACTATGCCGATGAGCAGCAGGGGCCCCCAGGCGTGCGAAACCTGCGGCGAGTGCATGTAGGCGAACCCCGCACTGGTGAGCAGAATGGAGATGGGTATTCCAGCCCAGTCAGCCGCTTTTTGCGAGATAGTTCCACGATCAGCAAACCAGCGAAATGAGTTGAGGAGCCCAGGGAGCAGAAAGCCGCGGAACGCAAGCTCTTCGAGCAGGGGTGCGACCGTCAGCCCGAAGGCCAGCATCATCCATGCGCCGGCAGCTGATTTCATCATGTCCTGAGTGATGGGCGGATTTTTCGGCATGGGCAGATAGTCACCCAGATAGGTCACGCTGAATCCCACAACCAGACCCAAGAGTAGTAGAACGTAAAATCGGCGTCGCGCTTTGCCGGCGTTCCAGTGCACGCCCTCGCCAAAGGGCTCGTTCCATACAACGGAGAAGACGGGGATGGTTACGAGCGCAATGAGGCCATAGCAAAGGGCTTGAATGGGGATGCTGACGCGAGCGTCGGTGCTAGCAAGAAGGTAAAGGGCGTAAAAGGTGCGGTGTGGAACGAGATGGCTAAGGAAAAGGAGGAAGACGCCCAGCATCTGCCCAAAAACCAGCAGCACGAGTGTGAGCGCAACGAAGAGCAGAACATTCCCGATGTTGGGAATGCGTCGCGGATAGTTCTTTGGCGCGGGCGTGGGGATGCCGAACATGTCCTTAGGCAGTGCAGACGCCGACTCGTGCAGCAACTCCGACTGGAATGCATCATCCAGTGTGGAAGGTGATGTGTCTGGTGGTGGTGCAATAGGCTGTGCGCCGTGATTCGCTGCGGAACCCGGTTCAGTTAAATTCAGATCGTCTGGCGGGTTACTCCACATAGCGGGGCTCACTGTAGCCATACCTTCTTCCGGCCTGCGCGCGGTTTAGTATTGGCGCCATTCTTTCCTGCGAAGATTTTGACGGTCTCTTTCGGAACAGCGCCTGAACTTTCATAATACCGGCGCAGGAATTCTCCGGTGTATGAGCCTGCGATGCGCGCCACGCGCTCGGGAGGGCCTTCAGCGATGATCTGGCCGCCGTCTTCACCACCCTCGGGGCCCAGGTCAATGAGCCAATCGGCGTTGCGCACCACGTCGAGGTTGTGTTCGATGATGATGACGGTGTTGCCTAAATCGGCCAGCCGGTGGAGTACTTCCAGTAGCCGCCGCACGTCGTCGAAATGCAAACCAGTAGTTGGTTCGTCGAGCAGGTAGAGAGTTCGCCCGGTCTGGCGTTTGCTAAGCTCGCGCCCGATTTTCATACGCTGCGCCTCGCCGCCGGAGAGTGTTGTAGCGGCCTGTCCAAGATGAATGTAGCCAAGACCCACATCCACCAGCGTTTGCAGTTTCTGCTTGACCTGTGGAATATCGATGAGCACGGGCAACGCGTCTTCGATAGTGAGGTCGAGAACGTCGGCGATGGAATAGCCATTAAATTTTACGGCGAGCGTTTCCTGGTTATAGCGGCGACCATTGCAGACTTCGCACTGGACATAGACGTCGGGCAGGAAGTTCATCTCAATGCGGCGCTGGCCATCGCCCTGACAGGCCTCACAGCGGCCTCCGGCGACATTGAACGAGAAACGCCCGGCCTTGTAGCCGCGTTCGCGCGACTCAGGCAGCATAGCGAAGAGATCGCGGATAGCGGTAAAAACGCCGGTGTAGGTGGCGGGGTTGGATCGAGGCGTGCGCCCGATTGGGGACTGGTCGATGCGCACCGCCTTGTCGATCTGTTCGAAACCGCGTATGCGCGTATGCTCACCCGGCTTCTCGCGCGACCCATACAGCTCCTTGGCGAGGGCTCGGTAGAGGGTGTCATTCACCAGCGTACTTTTGCCAGAGCCAGACAGGCCGGTGACCACGGTCATGACGCCGAGCGGAAATTTGACTGTAAGGTCGCGGAGGTTGTGGCTCGTTGCTCCCTCGATCGTGATCCATTTGCCGGTGAGCTGACGGGGCGCGATGCGGTGCTGGATTGAGACTTCGCCGGAAAGGTAGCGCCCGGTAAGGGAGGCCTGAGACTGCATAATCTGTTCAGGAGTGCCTTCGGCAACGAGATGGCCGCCGAGCTTTCCGGCTCCAGGGCCAAGATCAAGGACGTAGTCGGCGTGGCGGATGGTGTCTTCATCATGCTCAACTACCAGAACAGTGTTGCCGAGATTGCGGAGCGACTCGAGCGCGGAGATAAGGCGCAGATTGTCGCGCTGATGGAGGCCAATGGAGGGCTCGTCGAGGACGTAGAGGACCCCACGGAGGCGCGAGCCTATTTGAGTGGCAAGGCGGATGCGCTGCCCCTCTCCGCCGGACAGCGTGGCCGCGTTGCGATCGAGCGAAAGATAACCGAGACCGACAGCGGTGAGGAACTCCAGACGCTCGACGATCTCTCGGCGCAGACGTTCGGCAACGAGTGCCTCGCGCGCCGAAAATTGAATGGCGCGGGCTACGGCCAGGGCGCGGTTGAGCGGCAAGGCGGTGAAGTCTGCGATGGAGAGACTGCCGACCTTCACAGCCAGCGATTCCGGGCGTAAGCGGCTGCCTTTGCATACAGGGCAGACCGACGCCGACATGTAGTTCATCATCCATTCACGATAGGGTTCCGAGCGTGATTCCTCGAGATTGTCATGCAACCAGGCAAGGATGCCGTGGAAACCAGTGCGCGGCGCTTCAGCTTTAGGCGGTCCGTAGAGCAAAAGCTCCTGCTGCTTCTGGGTTAGCTGGTCGAAGGGTTTCCTGATGTCGATTTTGTACTTTTCCGCCGCAAGATGAATGAGTTTGATGAGGTATTGCGAGGCGGAGCCGGGGCCAAGTCCGCCGTCGAGCAAAGGCTTGGACCAGTCACTGATGATTTTTGCAGGATCAAAGTCATAGATGCTGCCGAGGCCGTGGCACTCTGGGCAGGCGCCATAGGCACTGTTGAAGGAGAAGCTGCGCGGTTCGAGTTTGGGCACATCGAGTCCGCAGTGAGGGCAGGACATGGAGGAGGAATAAAGCTGCTCATCGTTCTTCGTACCGACCAGGACGAGGCCGTTTGCCATCTGTAGAGCTTTGGTGACGGAGGATTCCAGCGCTTTTTCGATGCCCGGTTTAAGCAAGGCGCGATAGACGACGGCTTCAATGGTGTGGTTTTTCCGCTTATCGAGATTGACAGGCTCAGAGAGGTCACGTATTTCGCCATCGACACGGGCGCGGAAGCCCTGCTGATCGAGCTTGTCGAGCAGGTCTTTAAATTCACCCTTGCGACCGCGCACGACTGGGGCATAGATGGTGACACGCTCTTCCAGGCCCAGGGCAAGGATGCGCTCGACGATCTGCTCGGCGGACTGACGCGAGATCTGGCGTCCGCAATTGGGACAGTGGGGTGTGCCGACGGAGGCGTAAAGCAGACGCAGGTAGTCGTAGATTTCTGTAATCGTGCCGACGGTTGAGCGTGGGCTACGGCTGGTGGTCTTCTGTTCGATGGAGATGGCCGGGCTGAGGCCCTCAATGGAGTCAACGTCGGGGCGCTCGATCTGATCTAAGAACTGCCGTGCGTAAGCCGATAAAGTCTCAACATATCGGCGTTGGCCCTCGGCGTAGATCGTGTCGAAGGCAAGAGAGGACTTGCCTGAGCCGGAGAGGCCGGTGACCACTGTCAGGGTGTTGCGGGGGATATGGACGCTGATGTC
>Ga0335072_10007274_pt1 | contig 16133 bp, 15 predicted proteins | sample Lox_Sample_21_FD_206725 | JGI IMG/M metagenome (GOLD analysis project Ga0335072, IMG submission 206725) | Soil microbial communities from Loxahatchee National Wildlife Refuge, Florida, United States - Lox_Sample_2.1 | ecosystem: Environmental > Terrestrial > Soil > Wetlands | place: USA...
CTCCGGCGACCTTCCGATCATCGGCGGCGGTACCGGGTACACCGCTTACTTTGCCGAGGCGGCCGGCCTGCAGCCGGGCAACGAGGTCCGGATCGCCGGGGTCACCGTCGGCTCTGTAACCGGGGTTTCGCTCGACGGCGCCAAGGTCGCGGTCACGTTCGACGTCAAGAACGCGTGGGTCGGCGACCGGACCACGGCGGCGATCGAGATCAAGACATTGCTCGGCGACAAGTACCTGGCAATTGACCCGCGAGGCAACACACCGCAGAACCCGGCGCAGGCGATCCCGCTGTCGCGCACGACGTCCCCGTACGACGTGACGCAGGCGTTCAGCGGGCTTGGCCAGCAGATCAGCCAGATCAACACTGCTCAGCTGGCCCAGAGCCTGCAGACGCTGTCCGATGCGTTCGCCACCACGCCGCCCTATGTCCGCTCGGCCCTGCGCGGCCTCGCCTCGCTGTCGGCAACCGTCGCCTCCCGGCAGACCGAGGTCACCAGCCTGCTGGCAGGCGCGAAGCAGGTGACCGGCACGCTGGCAAGCGAGGACGCCAGGTTCGCCGCGCTGCTCGGCGACGGCAATCTCCTGCTGGCCGAACTGCGGCAGCGGCAGGACGCTATCGCCGCGATGCTGACTGACACGCGCCAGCTAGCCGCCCAGGTCTCCGGGCTGGTGAACGACGACCAAGCTCAGCTCGCTCCGGCTCTGCAGGCACTGGGCCAGGTGACCAGCGTTCTGGAGGACAACCAGGCCAACCTCAGCCGCGCGCTCACGCTAGCGGGCCCCTACTACCGCCTGCTTGGCAACGCTGTTGGCAATGGCCGGTGGTTCGACGTCTATCTCTGCGGCCTCATCACGCACACGGACGCGCCGCACAATACGCCCGCGACCGGCTGCGAGCCGCCGACACCATGAGCCCCCAGAACGATGAGCCGGAGAACTAAGGCGATGCTGACGCGGAAAACGGAGGACGCGGTCCCTCCGAGCCGACGGCGACGGTCGTCAAAGGGGACGGAGGGGGCTGTGGCGGCGCCGCGGTCATCGGCCGGACGGGCAATGTCCCGGCTGGTCCGGACCAGGCGAGACCGGTGGATACTGGGCACTGGGGCGGTGTTCGTGGTCGCGGCGCTGGTGGTCAGCGGCGTGCTTGTCTACCAGTCTCTGCATCCTGCCAAGCAGATCACCGCCTTTTTCCCCGAGACGATCGGCGTCTACCCGCAGTCCACGGTGCGGGTGCTCGGTGTGCCAGTCGGCACGGTCGACGCCGTGCAACCGGACGGCACCAGCGTCAAGGTCACCATGACGATCGACTCCGGGGTCAAGATCCCGGCCGGCGTGAATGCTGTCGTGCTCGCGCCGAGCGTGGTTTCCGACCGCTACATCCAGCTCACTCCGGCCTATACCGGCGGGCCGCTGCTGGCCAGTGGCGCCGTGATCCCGGAGAGCCGGACCGCAGTGCCGGTGGAGGTCGACCAGGTCTACGCAAGCCTGGCCAAGCTGGCGAACGCGCTCGGCCCGAACGGGGCGAACAAGCACGACGCGCTGAGCGACCTGATCAATACCGGCACGAAGAACCTGTCCGGCAACAGCACGTACCTGCGGCAGATGCTCACCGAGTTTGGCGGGCTGTCCAAGACCCTAGGCGGCTCAGCCGGAAACCTCTTCGCCTCGGTTGCCTACCTGCAGCAGTTCACCACGATGCTCAAGCAGAACAACGGCCAGGTCAAGCAGGCCGAGCAGCAGCTCGCCGAGGTATCCGCGTTCCTGGCCAGCGATCGCGAAGAGCTGTCCGGTGCGCTGAGCCAGCTCGCGACGGCCCTCGGTCAGATCAAGACCTTCATCGGAAGCAACCGCAGCCTGCTCGCGGCAAACGTCAACAGGCTCGCGTCGATCACCTCGCTCCTGGTCTCTGAGCGTGCCTCGCTGGCGGAGGCTCTGGACGTCGCGCCGCTCGCGGCCGACAACGTGGTGAACGCCTACAGCACGACCACGCACACCCTGGACGGCCGGGGCGACCTGCTCGAGTTCGAGCAGGGCCGGGGATCGCTGCTCACGTCGGCCTCGCCGCCCGGTTCGGTCGCCGTCCCGGCAGCCGAGCTATCGCTGCTCCCGCCGCTTCCCCTCCCGTCCACAGGCAGCGTGTACGGGACGCCGGCTGCGCTGTCCGGAGGCAAGCAGTGAACGCGCAGCCCCGCAACCGCCGGCGGCCCGGCGGCCGCTGGCGCTGGCTGCCGGCGGCTCTCGGCGTAGGAGCGCTGCTGGCCGGCTGCAGTTCTTCGAGCGGGTACAGCGGCATCTACAACATCCGGCTGCCTGGCGGCGCCAGCCTGGGCCCGCATCCGTACCAGGTAACCGCGCAGTTCTCCGACGTGGCCGACCTAGTGCCGCAGTCCGCGGTCATGGTCAACGACGTGGCGGTCGGCCGGGTGACGAAGATCTACCTCCCGCGGCATAGCTGGACGGCGGACGTCCAGATGCTGGTGAACGGCAGCGTCCGTCTCCCGGCGAACGCCATCGCCGAGGTCTCTCAGTCCAGCCTGCTCGGCGAGCAGTACATCGCGCTATCCCGGCCACCCGGCGTCACGGCGGTCGGAAAGCTGGCCAACGATGCGGTAATCCCGCTGAGCCGCACGACAGCCAACGCCACCGTCGAAGAGGTGCTGGGCGCACTCTCGCTGCTGCTCAACGGCGGCGGCATCAGCCAGGTGCACACGATCGTGACCCAGCTCGACGCTGCCCTGACCGGAAACGCACCGCAGATCCGCTCTCTGCTCGTGCAGATCCGTACGACGCTCGACAACCTGAACGCCCACAAGCACGCCATCTTCACCGCGCTGTCAGGCCTCAAGGCACTCTCGGCAACGCTGGCCGCACGGGACCGGCAGATCGGCAGCGCGCTGGACAACCTGTCTCCCGGCCTGCGCGTGCTGGCCGACCAGCGCCGGCAGCTTGTCGCCCTGCTCGACTCGCTGAACCGGCTGTCCGGGGTGGCGGTATCCACGATCAACGCCAGCCAGGCCGACGTCGCCGCCGACCTGCGCCAGCTCGCTCCGACACTGCGCGAACTCGCCAGCGCCGGCCAGAACCTGCCGCTGGCATTGCAGGTGCTGCTCACCTACCCGTTCACGAACCAGGTCCTCAGCGACGTCAAGGGCGACTACCTCAACGTCTACCTGTCGCTGGAGGCCAAGAAGGGAACGACGCTCATCCCCACGGTGAGGCCTCACCACCGGACCAGGAGGCACTGATGCTGACCAGGGGCACCAGGATCAAGCTCGCCGTCTTCGCCGTGGCCGGCGTCCTGATCATCGCCTACACCGGCATCCACTACGCCGATCTCGGCCGCTTCGTTGGCATGCGCGGCTACTACGTGGTGCGGCTCGAACTGGCCGACGGCGGCGGGATCTACTCCGACGCCGACGTGACCTACCGCGGAGTGTCAGTGGGCCGGGTCGGGGCAATGCAGCTGACCAGCAGCGGCATCCAGGCCGACCTGGATATCAGCGACTCCGCGCCGCTCATTCCGGCCAGGCTTCACGCCGCCGTCGCCGATCTGTCGGCGGTCGGCGAGCAGTACGTGGACCTCCGTCCGCAGACATCGGCCGGCCCGTACCTGCACTCGGGTGATGTCATCCCGCAGCGCGACACCCAGCTGCCGATCGCCGTCACCAGCGTCCTGAACAGCGTCAACACGCTGGCGACCTCGCTTCCGCTGTCATCGCTGCGTGAGCTCACCGACGAACTGGCCGACGGCTTCGGCGGCCAGGGCAAAGACGTCGCCGACATCGTGACCGGGAACGCGGCCCTCATCCACGCGGCCAACGCGACGCTCCGGCAGACCACCACCCTGATCAGGGACAGTAAAGAGGTCATCGACACGCAGGTCGCGGAGAGCAGCGAACTCGACTCGTTCAGTCAGAACCTGCTGCTGCTGGCCAGGCAGCTGAAGGAGTCCAACGCCAGCATTCGCAAGCTCGTGGTCGATGGCCCGCAGGCCGCGGCCCAGGTAGCCGACCTGCTGGCCGAGACCAACCCGGGCCTCGGAGACCTGATCGCTAACCTGCTGACCACCTCGGAGGTCACCCTGACCAGAGGCGCGGCCCTTGACGAGCTGCTGTCGGCACTGCCCGCCGCGGTGGCCGTCGGTTCCACCGCGGTGACATCCAAGAGCGCAACGTTCGGGCTCGCGCTCACCTTCTTCGATCCGCTGCCGTGCACGGCTGGCTACGGCGGCACGGCCTACCTGAACGGGCTCGACATCTCGCCAGACGCGCCGCTCAACACCGGCGCCTACTGCGCCGCGCCGGCCAGCAGCGGCGTAGACGTCCGCGGCTCCGCGAACGCCCCCAGCGGCGGCGGCGTACCGCCCGCCGCGCAGCCTGGAATGGCTCAGCTTCTCGGTGTGGCGCCATGAAGACCGCCGTGGCTGTTTACGATGACGGCATCCCTGCGGGGTGCCAGCCGGCAAGCGGAGGTGCCGATGACTAGCGCGACGGCGAAGCTGTCTGTGGCTGGCTGGCGCCGCAGTCCGCTGGTGGTCACCTCCAGTCTGCTGCTGGCCGTTGCCGTGGTGTTCGCGGCCTGGGCCGGCCTTTCCTGGCTCACCGCGCCGCGGGCGTCCGGCGTTGCAGAGGCTAGGGACGAGGCGCTCCGCGAGGGCGAGCAGGCCGTGCTGAACTTCAACACTCTGAGTTACCGCACCGTCGGTCAGGGCCTGCGACTGTGGGAGCAGTCCTCCACCGGAGCGCTGCACAGCGAGATCGCGGCCGGCCAGTCCACATTCGAGCAGCAGATCAAGGTGGCCAAGTCGGTCACGACCGCCAAGATCCTCGATGCGGCGCTCAGCACACTCAACCTCCGGGCTGGCACGGCGTCCATCATCGTCGCGATGCAGCTCACCGTGACACCGGCGCATGGAGCGGCCGCGACGAAGCAGAGCCGGCAAGTGGGCGTTCTCACCCGGACGCCGTCTGGATGGAAGCTCAGCTCGCTCGAGCAGGCCCCGGTCGGGGCTGCCAGCGCTACGGGCCCGACAGGCTGAGGCCGGAAAGGGGACCCCGCGATGCCCATAGGGCCGTCCTACCGGCCGATAGCCGAGCCGGAGAGCACTGTCGTTCCCGCCATGGCGGACGCAGGGGAGACGGAAAGTCCCGCGCCCGGCGCCAGCCCCCGCCCGCGATGGCGCCGGGTGCTCCCGGTTGCTTTCGGGGCAGCGACCGTCATACTCGGGGCGCTCGGCGCGTGGGCTGCCGTCGAGTCGCACGATCTGCGGGCGAACGCCGCGAGTGCCAATGACGCGCTCGTCGACACCAGCGCCACCAGGGTCGTGACGCGAGATGTCACCAGCACGGTGAACACGATCTTCTCCTACAGCTACGCTGACACCGCGCGGACCAAGACCGCGGCGCAGCGGCTACTCACCGGTCACGCGATCCAGCAGTACAACCAGCTTTTCGCCCTCGTGCAGCAGGACGCGCCGAAGGAGAAACTGGTCGTGACGACTCGCGTCACCAGCATCGGAGTCGAGTTGCTGACCGGCGGGCGCGCCCGGCTGCTGGTTTTCGCCAACCAGCAGGACTCGCGGGCTGGCACAAGCCAGGCATCCTATGGCGGCGCGATGTTTGCCGTAACGGCGGTCAATGACCACGGCCGGTGGCTGATCGAGAGTATCGATACCTTTACCGGCCCGGCCTGAGACCCGTCGCAGTCCGCCGCGGAGAGCTTGAAGGGGCGTGAGTTACCGATCGACGCCCCTCTACGGGCCACGTTCGGTAACTGACGCCCCTCTGGCTAGCTGGGATCGGCCGTGCTGAGCAGACTCGGCCAGGCCCGAGGCGCTCAAATTCTGCGTCAGGCGCTCGTGCGATCCGCAGATCGGGCGTCAGCGACGAGACTGCCACTATGTAGCCGGACTTGGCTGACGATCACGGAATTCTCACAGTTTCGCCGTCTTGACTTGCAGGTTCTCCGGCTGCGGCGAGTCAATCTGCACACTAACCCAGGGGGCGGGCCAGGGCATCACGAAGGTGCAGGTCGCGCCGGTCAGCACGTCAGGCCGTGTGCTTACCTCATTGCCGATCCTTCTGAACTGCCTCTGCCCACAGCTGCAGATCCCGCCAGTCACGAATGGCGACTTGCGCCGCATGGATCATCGTGGCTAGGTCTCCGCGCGAGCAGATGAGGATGTTGAGGATCACCTCGTCAGGGGGGGTGGTCTCCCGGTAGCAGTCGTGCCACGCGTACTCGGTCAGTTCCAGTAGATCCAGACCAGCAGAAGTCTGCGAAGGGCCGAGCACAGATTCCACGAGTGATGCTCGCTCCGCGCGGCGGGCGTCTCTTCCAATCGCCAACGTAGCTCTCCCTGGCGGCAAGTCCCGGCATCGATGCAACCACGAGTTAGCCGCGGCTTCCAGCCAAGCCGCCAGTCGTCACCCGCGCGCGAGTCGCCATCCGACCCCTGAACCCGCCTGTGCGAGTGTGTGCACTAGCGAGCCAAATCGGGTCGCAGTCCGCCGCGGAGAGCTTGAAGGGGCGTGAGTTACCGATCGACGCCCCTCTACGGGCCACGTTCGGTAACCGACGCCCCTCTGGCTAGCTGGGATCGGCCATGCTGAGCAGACTCGGCCAGGCCCGAGGTGCTCAAATTCTGTGTCAGGCGCTCGTGCGATCCGCGGATCTGGCGTCAGCGACGAGACTGCCACTGTGCAGCGTGCCGGCGATCGCGCGCTGGCGCCACGGGCCGGTCGAGTCGTACAGCTCTTCGCTCGTGTCGACGATTGACAGCAGCACGCCAGCGACGTTGCGCCGAAGCCTGCCCGTGGTGATGCCATCCGCGCGCACGAAGAACGCGGGCCAGCAGCTCTGGACGGCTGACGAGTTCGGGCAGCTGATCCAGACATGATTGCTGGCCGCAGCCGCGGTCATGGCCGCTGGCATCGTGATACCGGGAAAGGTGTACGTGGCGGCGGGATTCAGCGACCGGTATTTAGGTCCGATGGCCTGACCGATCGCCTTGATCCGCTCCGGCGATGCGTTCGCGGCGTGGAAGGAGTGGAAGACCAGCTGGACGCCACGACTGGCGTATTCCCGGTAGAGCTCGGGAAACCGGTAGTCGTAGCAGATGAGAGCTCCGCACGTGACACCGTCGATCGTCCACACGCTGAAGTGGCTTCCCGGGCTGTAGTGGGCGAGGTCGCCGGTCAGCCCGTCCGCATCCCCGGCGCAGAATCGCTTGTCGTAACGCTCGACGATCTGGCCTGAGTCGTCGACGATGTACAGGCTGTTGTGCGGCTTGCTCGGGCTAGTGAGCCGGTGCGCTGACCCCAGCACCAGCCAGATGCCCAGGTCGCGGGCGTGTCCGGCGATATCGTCAGTCGCCTGGCGCAGCGCGTCCCAGTCGAACTCGCCGAACGTGTCGAAGTCGGTCCCGGCGTAACCGGACAGCGCGCCTTCGGGGAAGTGGGCGACCCGCGCGCGGCCGCGACTTGCGCGCGTCATCTGGCGCTTGATCTGGGCGGCGTTGCGCGCAATGTCAGCGCTGACACTGAACTGGCAAGTGGCCACTGTGAGCCGGGTCATCCGCCCATGATGCCTGGTTCTGCTCGCCCGGCACGACCCGGTTTCACCCGCGCGGAATTCCGGATAGCAGAAAGCAGCATCGGGCTGGCTGAGGAGTCTCTACTTGCATGAACGGTGATGCGGCCGACAACGCCGGGGCACTCAGCCTGCCCGGTCTCGTCCCGACAGGGCGGGAGCCTGGCGGGACGGCGATGCCGGCCGAGGATGCCACGGTCGCGGTCGGCATGCTGTACCGGGCAACAGCCGTCGGGCTGATCCGGCTGGCTTATGTAATCCTCGGCGACCGGCAGGCGGCAGAGGACGTCGTGCAGGACGCGTTCTGCAACCTCTTCCGCCGCTGGGACAGCCTGTCGCACGTCGAGGGCGCCGAGTACTACCTCCGGGTCGCCGTGCTGAACGCATGCCGGTCGGTGCTCAGGCGCCGCGCAGTTCGCGCCCGCCGGGTGCTCTACGAGCTGCCCGCGCCATCGGTCGAGGCAGCGGTTCTCGCCGGCGAGGAGCGGGACGAGCTGATCCGCGCCGTCGACCGGCTACCGCGACGTCAGCGGGAGACGCTCATCCTCCGCTACTACCTCGACCTGTCAGACGACGAGATCGCCACGCTGATGGACGTCGGTATGAGCTCCGTGAGATCCGCCAGGCACCGGGCGCTCGAGACCCTCGCCAGGAACCTGAAGGAGAGGTCATGACACAGCTTGAGGACCAGCTCCGAAAGGCCTTCCGGGCGAGGGCAAGCGAAATTACGCCGCCACCGCCACCGCTGGAGCTGCAGCTACGACCAGTGCACGATCCCGCCGCTCGCAGGGGCAGCGGCGGGCTGGGGGCACAACTGCGGCGGCGATGGCTCGTCCCGCTCGCTGCCGCTGCCGCCGTTCTCGCTATCGTCGCCGGCGCGCTGGCCGCTGCCAGCGTGCACCCGGCGCAGCGAACCCCGCCCGTCCTGCCTCCCACCACCCCGGTTCAGACCAGCGTCCCGCCCTACTACGTAGCGCTGACTAGCGTCAGGCCGATGACGGTGCGGAAACCGCAGGCGTGGCCGGTGCTGACAACAGCAACGGTGCGGGCCACCCCGACTGGCGCGGTCGTCGCTGCCGTCGTCCCGCCTCAGCCCTACCGGGAGTTCGTCTTCGTCAGCGCCGCGGCCGATGACCGCTACTTCATGCTGGCGGCGCAGTATGGCCCGGTCGGCGGGCGTGTCCATGACGGATTCTTCCTGCTGCACATCGATCCGACGGCAGCGGATCCGGCTGGAAGGACAAGCCTTACTCCGTTCCCGGCGGCGGCCCTTTCCGGCACTGACCAGTTGCAGGCGATGGCGTTGTCGCCGGACGGACGGCTCCTGGCCACCATCGCGCTGCACCAAGGCAAGCAGAAGGACGGTCAGCTCATGGAAACGACCTACCTGAGGGTCTATAACCTCGTCAGCGGCCAGTCGCGGACCTGGCCTGGCGGCGACGTGCAGCAGGATTACGCAATCGCGGGCAGCGGGGGGCTGTCCTGGCGGCAGGACGGCAGGTTCCTGGTTGTCCCCTGGAGCAGAAGCCAGCTCCGGCTTCTCAACCTGGCTGCTCAGGGCCATAGCGTGGCGCGAGACAGCACTCCGCTCGCCGCTCCGCCCGTGCCTTGCTCAGGCTTCTGCCTCACCTACATGACGCCTGACGGCGCGACGGTCTTCGCCGTCTACCCCACGGGCCGCGCGACATATAGCGCGCCGCTCTTTTACAACCTCGTCCGTTTCAGCGTGCAGACCGGGACCCTGAGCAGGATCAACAAACTCACCGTCAGCGGCTGGCACAGTCACTACGCCGGCTACAACATCGGCTCCGTCGTCGGCCCGGATGACGTGCTGTGGACCAGCTACGACGGCAGCAAGGCGATCGTGGCCGAGGTCAGGCCCGGCGTCCCGAATGCCGGCATCTACAGCGGCGACCACTACACGCCGATACCGTGGCCCGCCAACATCGTCGGGGCGGCCTGGTAGGCGCCGGGCCAGACGGCCCGGGCCGGCGCGGCAGTGCGGCACTCCTAGGAGGCGGCCTCGGCCCGGCCCTTGATGCCGGCCAGCGTGGCGCTCATGTTGGCGTGGTGCTCAGCCAGGCGGCGACGCAGGATGCGATGCTCCTTGTCCGGCATCTGGCGGATCACGTCGCTGATCCCGGACTCGCCGGGACCTATCTGCATCCACTGCCGGATCAGTGTGCCCGATCCCTCAGGCTCGAGCGTGAACCGCCACTGCGCGGCCGGTGTCTCGGGATCGCCGACCGCCCAGCCGAACACCCGCTCAGGCTCGAACTCGCACACGGTCGAGACTGTCTCCCAGGTGCCGGCGGACTCGTGATAGTTCCGCCCGCGGAACCGGGCACCGAGCGCCGGCGCGGTCGCGCCATCGAGCCACTGCCCGCCCTGGAACTCGGAGCTGAATTCGGCAGGTACCTGGATGTCACAGACCAGCGGCCAGACCACGGCCGGCGGTGCGTCGATGACCAAGTCGGCCTCGGTGGTCGGACAATCGGCGTAGCGCAATTCGTCATGCTCCACCATTGGATGGTACGCCGGGCGCAACGAGGGAGTCAGACTCATGCAAGTGGGTATCGCGGCTCGGGTGTCCGGACCGCAGGACGCGGATTTCGTGCGCGAGGCTGAGCGGCTCGGTGCCACCTCGGTCTGGGTCGCCGAGGCATGGGGCCAGGACGCGCTGACGCCGCTCGCCTTCCTCGCGGGGCAGACCGAGCGCATCGCACTCGGATCGGCCATCGCCCAGCTGGGCGCCCGCACCCCGGCGATGCTGACGATGTCGGCCATGTCGTTGCAGCTGCTGTCCGGCGGCCGGTTCCGGCTCGGCATCGGCACCAGCGGGCCGCAGGTAATGGAGGGCTGGCACGGGGTCAGCTTCGACACGCCGATTGCGGTGACCCGCGAGACGATCGAGATAGTCAGGGCCGTCACCGCTGGCGAGCGACTTAGCTACCACGGCCGGGTTTATCAGCTGCCATTGCCGGGCGGCCGGGGCCGCGCCATCCGGTCCATGTTGGCGCCGACTCAGGTACCCATCTACGTCGCCTCGCTGGGCCCGCGCAATCTCGAGCTGACTGGCGAGCTGGCCGACGGCTGGATCGGCAACACGTTCATGCCCGAGCACGCCGATGTCTTCACCGGCCCGCTGCGGGCGGGCGCGGCCAGAGCGGGCCGGTCACTGGCCGACCTTGACCTGGTCATACCGGTCGGCGTGGAGATCACCGATGACGTCGAGGCCGCGGCCAGGCGACACGCGCGCGGCTACGCGTTCACCATCGGCGCAATGGGTTCGCCGACCGAGAATTTCTACAATGCCGCGTTCACCCGGCAGGGGTTCGGCGATGACGTCACGGCCGTTCAGGAACTGTGGCTGGCCGGCCGGCGGGAGGAGGCGGCCGACCGGGTTCCGCTCGAGTTCGGCACTGGCACCAACCTGATCGGCACGCCGGCGATGATCAGCCAGCGACTGCGCCTGTACCGCGACGCCGGCGTCACGACCCTGCAGGCGAAGCTGAGCGGCGACCGGACCACCCAGCTGGACACGCTCGCCCAGCTGGTCGACCTCGCTGCCTGAGGCATGCGAGGTGGCAAGCATTTTTCAGCGGCTAGCGAAGCGACTTGCAAACGTTCATGGTAGTAGCCAGACCGAGCGTGGCCGACCCGGGTTCTGTACTAGAATCGCGTTATAGCCGCAGGCAGAAGCGTCATGCAGCGGGTGCTGCATGAGGCGAAAGCCTGGCCTATTGGCGCATACACAAACAGAAATCACGCAAGGATGCACGCCGTCACCGCGTCTGGAAGCCGGCCTCGGCGCGTGAAGGAGGCCGGGAGACTGTGACCAAACAGGTCCAGCAGCTCGATGGTGTCATCATCAGGTTCGCCGGAGACTCTGGCGACGGCATGCAGCTAGCCGGGGACCGGTTCACCCAGGAAACCGCGACCTTCGGTAACGACTTGTCCACGCTGCCAAACTTCCCGGCCGAGATCCGGGCTCCGGCAGGCACACTGCCCGGCGTGTCGAGCTTTCAGCTTCACTTCGCCGACCATGACATCCTCACTCCCGGCGACGCGCCGGACGTGCTGGTCGCGATGAACCCGGCCGCTCTCAAGGCGAACCTGACTGACGTGCCGCGCGGCGCCGACATCATCGCCAACACCGACGAGTTCACCAAGCGCAACCTGACGAAGGTTGGCTACCAGACGAACCCGCTCGAGGACGGTTCGCTCGATGCCTACCAGGTGCATGCCATCCCGCTGACCTCGGTGACGGTGAAGGCGCTCGAAGACTTCGACATCACCCGCAAGGACGCTGAGCGCGCGAAGAACATGTTCGCCCTGGGTCTGCTGTCCTGGCTCTACAACAGGCCGGTCGACGGCACGCTACGGTTCCTGAACACCCGGTTCGCCTCCCGGCCGGAGATCCTGGCGGCCAACAAGGCAGCGTTCCAGGCCGGCTGGAACTACGGCGAAACCACCGAGGCGTTCTCGGTTCAGTACGAGGTCAAGCCGGCTCCTCTGAAGGCGGGCAAGTACCGGAACATCACCGGCAACGCCGCGCTTGCCTACGGCCTGGTGGCGGCATCCCGCCGGTCAGGCCTGCCGCTTTTCCTCGGCTCGTACCCGATCACCCCGGCTTCGGACATCCTGCATGAGCTGTCCAAGCTCAAGCGGTTCGGCGTCCGTACCATGCAGGCCGAGGACGAGATCGGCGGAGTGGGCGCGGCACTCGGCGCGTCCTTCGGCGGCGGCCTCGGCGTCACCACCACGTCGGGTCCCGGCATGTGCCTGAAGGCGGAGACGATCGGGCTAGCCGCCTCCGTCGAGCTGCCGCTGATCATCTGCGACATCCAGCGGGCCGGGCCGTCCACCGGCATGCCGACCAAGACCGAGCAGGCAGACCTGCTGATGGCGCTCTTCGGCCGCAACGGCGAGTCGCCAGTCGCCGTGGTTGCGCCGGCCACTCCGGCCGATTGCTTCGACACCGCGCTGGAGGCCGTCCGGATCGCGGTGAAGTACCGCACGCCGGTGATCATCTTGTCCGACGGCTACCTGGCCAACGGATCAGAGCCGTGGCGCATCCCGGCTGTCGACAGCCTGCCGAAGCTACGCGATGAGTTCAAATTCGCCAGCGGGAACGTCGCGGTTGACGGAACTGCAGGCCCCCCCTTCCTGCCTTTCCAGCGCGATCAGAAGACGCTGGCCCGGCCGTGGGCTGTGCCCGGCACGCCCGGGCTCGAGCACCGGATCGGCGGGATCGAGAAGGCCGACGTCACTGGCACCATCTCCTATGACCCGGATAACCACGACAAGATGGTCCGGCTGCGCCAGGCCAAGATCGACGGCATAGCAGCCGACATCGCGCCGGTTGCAGTCGACGACCCGGACGGTAACGCCAAAGTGCTCGTGCTCGGCTGGGGCTCGACGTACGGCTCGATCGGCGCGGCGGTCCGCCGGGTGCGGCTCGCGGGCGACTCGGTTGCCCAGGCCCACCTGCGGCACCTGTCTCCCTTCCCCGCCAACCTCGGCGAAGTGCTGCGATCCTACGAGAAGGTGCTGGTGCCCGAGATCAACCTGGGCCAGCTCGCGCTCTTGCTGCGCGGCCGCTACCTGGCCGACGTGGTGTCCTATAACCGCGTTCGCGGCTTGCCATTCCGTGCGGCCGAACTCGCCGATGTCATCCGGGATGTGATTGCCAATGCCTGACGCTTCAGCAAACGGCGGGCCTGTCGACCGCGCTGCTGCCGAGTTCCCGGAGCCGGCTCACCGGTTCGCCTCACTGACACTTGTGCCTAAGGCTGACGAGAAGCTGGCGACCAAGGACTTCAAGTCTGACCAGGAAGTCCGCTGGTGCCCCGGCTGCGGAGATTACGCGATCCTGGCCGCCTTCCAGGGTTTCCTGCCCGAGCTGGAGATCCCGCGAGAGAACCTCGTGATCGTCTCCGGCATCGGCTGCTCGTCGCGGCTTCCGTACTACGTCAACAGCTACGGCATGCACTCGATCCACGGGCGTGCCCCGGCGATCGCGTCCGGGCTGGCTTCGTCGCGGCCCGACCTGTCGGTCTGGGTGATCACCGGAGACGGCGACGCGCTGTCGATCGGCGGCAACCACCTGATCCACGCGCTCCGCAGGAACGTGAACATCAAGATCCTGCTATTCAACAACCGGATCTACGGCCTGACGAAGGGTCAGTACTCGCCCACGTCTGAGCAGGGCAAGGTCACCAAGTCGACGCCGTTCGGCTCGCTGGACACGCCGTTCAACCCGGTGTCGCTCGCGATCGGCGCCGAGGCCGGCTTCGTCGCCAGGACTATCGACTCCGACCGCAAGCACCTGACCAGCGTGCTGCGCGAGGCCGCGGACCACAAGGGCACGGCCTTCGTCGAGATCTACCAGAACTGCCCGATCTATAACGACGACGCGTTCGCGCCGGTCACTGAGCCAGGTGAGCGGGAAGAGCGGCTTGTCAGGCTTGTGCATGGCGAGCCGGTCCGATTCGGTCCCGACGCCGGCCAGGGCCTGCGGTTCAGCCGCTACGGCAGGCTGGAAGCAGTCCCGGTCGCAGACGCCGACCCGGACTCACTGCTGGTGCACAACGCCGAGGAGCGCGACCCGTCGTACGCATTCGCGCTGTCCAGGCTGGATAGCTCCGATTTCGCGCACACTCCGATCGGCGTGTTCCGCAAGGTCGAGCGGCCAAGCTACGACGAGCTGATGTCGGCTCAGATCGACGATGCCCGGCAGCGGCAAGGCGATGGCGACCTCGCCGACCTGCTGGCGGGTGGCGACACCTGGCAGGTCGGCTAGCCGTGCCGGGCTCCGCCGGCCGGGCTTCGCCAGAGCCCGGTTCGAGCGGGACGGACAGCAGTACGCCTGCCCGCACCGAGTCACCGGCGCAGGCGACGTCGGCCGGGCCGCAGCACTCGTCAGGCACGACGACCCGAGCGGGCGCCGCCAGGCGGCCCGTCAGCGCCCCGGCCAAGGCCAGAACCGCGGTACGCGTGGACCGTTCCGGGCCGGTGACGACGATCATCCTGGACCGGCCCGAGGTCCGCAATGCGGTCGACGGGCCGACGGGCGCGGCGCTGGCGGAGGCTTTCGCTGATTTCGACGCGGACGCCGACGCAGCCGTTGGGGTGCTTTTCGGCGCAGGCGGCAATTTCTGCTCTGGTGCGGACCTGAAAGCTATCGGGACCCCGCGCGGCAACCGAACTGAGCCCGGCGGGCCGGGTCCGATGGGACCCTCACGGATGCGCCTGTCTAAGCCGGTAATCGCGGCCGTGGCCGGGCACGCCGTAGCCGGCGGACTGGAACTGGCGCTGTGGTGTGACCTGCGCGTCGCCGAGGATGACGCGGTCTTCGGCGTGTTCTGCCGACGGTGGGGAGTCCCGCTGATCGACGGCGGAACAGTAAGACTGCCGCAGATCGTCGGGCTCGGCCGCGCACTCGACCTGATCCTTACCGGCCGGGCGGTACCCGCCGCAGAGGCCTACCAGATGGGACTGGTCTCCAGGATCGTCAGGCATGGCGAGGCCCGCGAGGAGGCGGAGCGACTGGCGCTGCAGATCGCCGCGTTCCCGCAAGCGTGCATGCGCAGTGACCGGGACTCGGCGATCGAGTCGATGTCCCTTGGCGTTGGCGACGCCCTGGCGAACGAGTTCGCCCATGGCATGGCGACGCTGGCCGATCCCGGGGTTGTCGAAGGAGTATCGCGCTTCCGCGGCGGCGCCGGCCGCCACGGCGCCCAGCCTTGATCACCGCGGCCCGGTGTCCTGCCGCGTCCCAATCCCACGCAGATAACCTCCGTGGTATGTGACCCACTGGAACGGCCTGCGTGGTACTCTGCTTATGTGAGTGGGACCTACCACGTCGTTATGGGGGACCGCGGCCGGCTGGTCATCCCAGCCGACTTGAGGGATCGGAGCGGCCTCGGCGAAGGCACCGCGCTCATATTGCTTGAGACGCCCGGTGGGCTCGTGCTCTTGACGCGCCCGCAGTTGCAGGAACTCGTCCGCGCTGACCTCGCCGGGCTGGACCTGGTAGACGAGCTTCTCGCCGAGCGCCATGCCGCGGCTGCCGCCGAAGACGCTGCGTGAACGTCTTCGACGCTTCTGCATTGCTCAGCTTCTTGCAAGGCGAGCAAGGCGCTACCGAAGTCGAAGGCGCACTGAAGGATGGCGGCGCATGTGGCGCCGCGAACTGGTCAGAGATTGCCCAGAAGATCAGGGCGCACGGCCGGAACTGGGACCTCTCCAGGGCGCTGCTTACCAGCTACGGTGTGCAGGTAGTGCCCGTAACGGCCGACGACGCCGAGTGGGCCGCCCGCAGATGGGTGGCCGGTGAGGGCTTGTCCCTCGCCGACAGACTGTGCCTGGGCCTCGGTGACCGGCTCGACGCCGTCGTCTGGACAGCCGACCAGGCCTGGGGAACAAGTGACCGGATACGCCAGATCCGCTGAGACGCGAGCCGCTCACCCCTGGGCTGTCACACTGGCGCAATGGGAGCCGACGAGCTAGAGCGCGCTTACCGCGCCGAGGCGACGCG
>Ga0335072_10007275_pt1 | contig 16131 bp, 17 predicted proteins | sample Lox_Sample_21_FD_206725 | JGI IMG/M metagenome (GOLD analysis project Ga0335072, IMG submission 206725) | Soil microbial communities from Loxahatchee National Wildlife Refuge, Florida, United States - Lox_Sample_2.1 | ecosystem: Environmental > Terrestrial > Soil > Wetlands | place: USA...
TCGCGCCGGACCACCGCTTCGTTCAGGTGCTGCTGCTGTCAGGTACCGACCAGCCGCTGGGCAAGCGTCACTGGTGGCCGCTCTATGCTGCGGCGCAGCGGCACGGGTTGCCCGTTGGGATTCATGTCGGCAGTACCTATCGCCACCCGATCACGCCAATGGGCTGGCCCAGCTATTACACCGAGGATTACGTCAACCAGGCGCCCGCCATTCAGACGCAGCTCACCTCGCTGGTGGCCGAGGGCGTGTTCACGCGCCACCCAGACCTGACCGTGGTGCTGATGGAATCGGGCGTAACCTGGCTGCCCGCCTATCTCTGGCGGCTGACGAAATTTTGGAAAGGACTGCGCGGCGAAATCCCCTGGGTCGCGGATCCGCCGAGCACGGTGGTGCGAGAGCATGTGCGGCTGACGCTGCAGCCGTTCGATGGTCCGCCGGACGCCGCCACGGTGATGCGCGTGATGGAGCATATCGGGTCGGACGAGATGCTGTTGTTCTCGACGGACTATCCGCACTGGCAGTTCGACGGGCTGGAGGCGATTCCGGCGGGGCTTGACCCTGGGCTCGCACAGAAGATCATGGTGGACAACCCGCTGCGAACGTATCCTCGGCTGGAGCAGACCAACGCACCTTTGCCCGGCACCGGCCGGGAGGAGACCATGGCATGAATGTTGACGTCCTGAATCGCGCCGGCATGCAGCCGGGGACCGTCTCCAAAGGGGGTATTGCCGATTGCGACGTGCATCCGCGGCCGCCCGGAGTCGGCATCGGCGGTGTCAGCAAGGCGCTTTACCCGTATTTGTCGAAGCGCTGGCAGCAGCATGTGGAGCAATTCGGGATTCTGTATCGCCAGCCTTGGGAGAAGGGGTCGGCGTATCCGAAGGGACAGCCGCAGGCGTGCCGCCATGATGCGTGGCCGCCGGAGGGATCGCCGGGCAGCGATCTTGCGTTCATGCAGCAGCAGCATCTGGATCCGAACAATGTGGTGCTGGGGATTTTGAATCCTCTTACGTCGGGCCAGGGCGCGCAGAATCCGGACCTGTCGGCCGCCATCACACATGCCACGAACGAATGGCAAGTTGCGGAATGGACTTCGCGCGATACGCGGCTCCGCGCATCGTTGATGACGGCCTATGAGGATCCGCCCGTCGCGGTGAAGGAAATCGAATTACGTGCCGGCGATCCGAACTTCGCCCAGGTATTGTTCTTAAGCAGGACGGCGGAGCCGCTGGGGTCCAGGAAGTATTGGCCGATCTTTGAAGCGGCCGCGGCGGCTGGGTTGCCGGTTGGCGTGCACGCCTTCGGCTACGGCGGTTGGCCGATCACCAATAGTGGCTGGGGTTCGTTCTATCTCGAGGAGATGGTAGGTCACGCGCAGGCACAGCAGGCGCTGCTGATCAGCCTGATCTTCGAAGGTGTATTCGAACGCATTCCAAATCTGAAGGTGGTGCTGATCGAGGCCGGGCTGGCGTGGGGTGCGTCGCTGGCGTGGCGGATGGACCGGCAGTGGCGGAAGCTGAAGGCGGAGACGCCGCATTTGAAACTGCTGCCGTCGGAATATATGCGCCGCAACGTGTGGTTCACCACGCAGCCGATCGAGGAGCCGGAGCCACGCGAGCATCTTGCCGAAACAATCGACTGGCTCGGCTGGGACCGCGTGTTGTTCGCCACCGACTATCCGCATTGGGATTACGACGATCCGACGCGCGCGCTGCCGATCCAGATGACGGAGCAACAGCGGCGGGCGGTGTTTTTGGAGAATGCGAAGGCGGTGTACGGGGTGGCGTAATGCGTCCCGGAGCGGCCAGCCCCGTTGCCGAGGCTGGCCGAGAGTAATGCCAGACCGCGTAATGAGTGACGCACTGCCGACGCCCATCACGTCACGCCGACGAAGGTCGGCATCCACGGCTTGCTTCGCTGCCCGGGCCGAAATCGTGGGACCGCGGCCCTTCGTCCGCCATGGCGATGAACGCTGATCGAGAGTCAATCTCAACGCGGGTTGGTATAAGCGTTGACCGTCTGCTGATGTGACTTGTCCAGCCCGTGCCATAAAACCGTTATGTCGAACGCCGCATTCCCCACTTGACCGCGCTGCCGCGCCGGTAACACTGCGCTATCCGGATCAAGCGGAGAAACAGGAGACGAAAGATGATCGAGCTCTACGGCATGGGCAGCCCCAACGTCGTGAAGATCTACATCGCGCTGGAAGAACTCGGCCTGGCTTACAATGTCCATCCGGTCGACGTGTTCGCCGGCAAGCAATTCGACGCGGATTTCCTGAAGCTGAACCCCATGGCAAAGGTGCCGGTGATTGTCGATACCGACGGCCCTGGTGGCAAACCGATCACCATTTTCGAATCCGGTGCAATCCTGCTGTATCTGGCGGAGAAGACGGGGAAGCTGCTACCCAAGGATGCTACCGGGAAATATGAATGCATCGAATGGATGATGGTGCAGATGACGACCGTCGGGCCGATGTTCGGGCAGTTCGTGCATTTCGTGCGTTTCGCCCCACCGGGCCAGGACTACTCCAAGAGCCGTTACCTGACGCAGGTGCACCGCGTGACCGAGGCGATCGATCAGCGGCTCGCCACCCACACCTGGCTGAGCGGCGCCGAGTACGGCATTGCCGATGTCGCCACCTTCCCGTGGATTCGCAACGTGCCGGCCTTGCTCGGGGCAACGGCGGCGGAGAAATACAAGAGCGCGATGCGCTGGGTCGCCACCGTCAGCGAGCGTCCCGCCGTCAAGAAGGCGCTCGCAGCGGTGGACAACGTGCGCGCCCGCACAACAGCTTTCGACAAGGCCGAGGCGGACAAACTCGACAAATTGTTCGGCCGCGGCACCTACGCGGCGGCATAGCCAGGGCAAATGCGCGCCACATCGTGGCGCGCTTTCGGACCTCTCACCCCTGCCAGGCGTGTGCCTCGAACGGAGCCTCCACCGGCGGCCTGGTGATGCTGCCGGTGTAGTTCGTGATCGTCGACGCCGCGACGGCGGCGATCACTTCAAGCAGGTGATCCTTGTCGAACCCGGCCGCGAGGAACCGATCGATATCGGCGTCGCCGAGACGTCCGCGCTTCTCTATCATTGTCTTCGCCAGGCCCGACAGCGCGGCGAATTTGCCGTCCTTCGGCAGGCGGCCATCACGGATGGCCTGAACATCCGCCGGATCGATGCCTTCCTTGAGCGCCAGAGTGGTATGGAACGCCACAGCCCAGGCGCTGCCGTTGGTCACCGCATCGGTCAGCAGCACGATCTGGACCTGGGCTTCGGTGAAGCTGCCGCCATGCACCTTGCCGAACAACCCGACAAGGCTGTCGATCAGGACAGGAGACGTCGCCATCGCGCCGATCAGGTTCGGGATCATCCCGAACGTGGACTGCAATTGCCGCAGCGCCGGTTGCGAACGCTCAGGTGCGGACACGATTGTGTGAACCGGAAAGCTTGTCATGTGAGTCACCTTTCTATTGGGTTTCGATTGCGCGAGTGGTTTTACCGCGCTGATGTTGAAGGGGCGGCCAATAGACCCTCGATTCCCGCCAGACCTCCCATGCTGATGCGGTCATGCTCCGCCCGCGGCCGGGACGGCGATGCCGAGCCTGGCGGCGATACGCCGTGCCGTTTGCTCGCGCTGGTCGGTAACGGCCCGCACGGATCGCCGCGCTTGCTCCACGATCGCCGGCGGCGCCGTCTCGGGCGTGCCGCTGTTGAAGGGCGGTTCCGGCGCATAGACCATATGAAGCTGAATCGCCTGCGCCGCCTCGTCACCGCGCAACTCGGCGGCGAGGCGCAAGGCCCCATCGATGCCGGCCGTGACGCCTGCGGCAAACACCCAGGCGCCATCGACGACGACGCGCTGATTGACGGGGATGGCGCCGAAATAGGGCAGCAAATGAAACGACGCCCAGTGCGTCGTCGCGCGGCGCCCCTTGAGCAATCCCGCCGCGCCGCAGAGCAATGCGCCCGTGCACACCGAGAAGATGCTGCACGCGCCGGACGCCTGCTGGCGGATCCAGCCCAGCACTTCGGCGTCTTCCATCAAGGCTTCCTGGCCATAGCCGCCCGGCACGTGAAGCACATCGAGCGGCGGCGCATCGGCCAGTGTCGCATCCGGTGCCAGCCGCAAGCCTTTCAGGTCGCGAACCGGCGCGGCCCTCTTGCCGTAGATGCGATAGGTTGCGTTCGGGATGCGCGATAGCACCTCGAATGGTCCCGTCAGGTCGATCTGATCGATACCCTCGAACAAGAGGGAACCGATCTGGAGGTGAGTGTCGAGCGGAATCATAGGGGCATCTCCAGCAGGAGGTCAGCGATGAACAAGCTGAATCTAGCCGTGCGTGGTTTGGCAGATGTGCCAAAGTCCCCTCGTTCCTCGCCAAACCCGACCCGTGTCATCGATGTGCTCACCTACCCGGCTGTGCAATTGCTGGACGTTACGGGGCCAATCCAGGTGTTCGCCTCGGCCAATGTCCAGGTCGCGGACGCAGGAGGCACGACGCCTTACTTGCTCAACGTCGTGGCAAAAGGCGCTGGAGGCGCCACGGCCTCGGCCGGCGTGACGCTGATGACAGATCCGCTGACGCAGACCGGCGACGCGCTGGATACCTTGCTCGTCGCGGGTGGCGAGGGTGCCGAGGCGGCCGCTGAAGACCCGGTGCTGGTCGATTGGGTGCGTCAGCGGGCGAGCAAGGCGCGCCGTGTCGCCTCCGTTTGCACGGGCGCGTTCCTGTTGGCGGCGGCGGGACTGCTGGACGGGCGGCGGGCGGCGACCCACTGGATGTATTGCGCCAAGCTGGCGCAGCGCTATCCCGCCATTCGCGTCGAAACTGATCCGATTTTTGTCTGCGACGGTCCGGTATGGACGTCGGCCGGGGTGACGGCTGGGATCGATCTCGCGCTGGCGCTGGTGGAGGAAGACCTCGGCCTTGCCGTGGCGCTCGCCGTGGCGCGCTACCTGGTGGTTTTCCTCAAGCGTCCCGGCGGACAGGCACAGTTCAGTGCTGCCCTGGCGCTGCAGATCGCCGACGACAGGTTCGGCGCGTTGCACGACTGGATCAATCGCCATCTGGCGAGTGACCTGTCGCTTTCGGTTTTGGCCGATCAGGCCGGCATGAGCGAACGCAGCTTCAGCCGGCACTATGCGGAAGCAACCGGGCAGACGCCGGCACGGGCGATAGAGCATTTGAGGGTGGAAGCGGCGCGGCGCCTGCTGTCGGAGACCCGCTTGCCGGTCAAGCGCGTCTCGCAGCGCTGCGGCTTCGGCTCGGAGGAAACGATGCGTCGCAGTTTCCTGCGCTTGCTCTCTGTCACGCCGCAAGATTACCGTGAACGGTTCAGGTTTTGATTCCCACGGTTTGGCCGGGGCTTTACACCGTCCGTGCGCGAACATGACCGGGGTTGGTTCGTCGCCACGCTTCTCGCAATGACATATCGCGCTGTATCGCAATCCCATGATCCTGCGTACTAGGGACGCAGCACTGTGAGCCGGAAGGCGCCGGCGTTTGCAGCGGCATGGGCAATGGCCTGGTTGATTCCTGCGAGCGGAAATTCCGCGACGTCAACATGATCGAGCGAAAGCAATCCGGATCGCAGGAGTGCGATGAAGCGCGGTATGGCGTCGCGCGGATACATCCACTGCCCGCGGATCGTGATGTTATTGCGCATGAGCCAGCGATAGGGCAGCGCGACATCGACACCCAGTCCACCCATCAGCACTACGCTGCCATTCGGGCGTACGCTCATGGCCGCCGCGCGCACCGGCGCGGCATCGGGAAGCGGCGGCAGGATGTCCAGCACGCGATCGATCGGGCCCGCCGCGACCGCCTGCATGCATGCGGTGTCCGCTGCCGCATCGCCTGACAGGCGAACAGGCCGCACACGCGTGCCGAACCGGCGCACAAGATCGGCGAGGGCCGGCTCGTTGCGTCCCGTTGCGAGCACCGTGCCCGCGCCCATCGCGAGCGCCACGGCGACGGCGGCGCTGCCGAAATTTCCTGTTGCCGCGTTGACGAGCGCTGTCTCACCCGGCTGCAACCCGCTGGCCAGCCAGCCGCCATAAGGGACGAGCATCACCATCGCGGCGCACCAGCGCGACGCATCCGAAGGCGCAATGTCGCCGAGCGGAAATACGCATTCCATTGGCACGCGCATTTGTTCCGCGAATGAACCCGCGCGCATCCACTGCTGCAGGCGCCGCGCACCGTCGGTCGGCGCGATCCAGCCCTGGAGCATGATGTCGGGTGCGATGGCGTCGTCGCGCGCGCGCACCGTCGGGTCGCAGAACACCCACGCACCAGGCGCAAGTCGCGTTGCATCGGGCCCGGTCTCGCGCACGCGGCCGATCGCTCCGCACCCGGGCGTCATCGGCAACGTCAGATGATGGGTGCGCGTGCCGTCAAAAACCTCGTTCGTGTAGGAGAACACGGGTGCCGCGGCGATCTCCACCACCACTTCACCGGGGCCAGCCACCGGATCGGGTACGGCCTCGATCGTAAGGGGCGTGCCGAGCTCGTGTAGAATGGCTGCTTTCATCTGCGGTAGTCCTTGCTGACATGATCGCAAGATGGTGCGTTGGCCAGGACGCATTCAGGCCTGGTATCATCCTGGGACCAGCGCCACCCACCCTGGAGGCCATTGCATGGAAGCGCAGAACCCGCTCGGCGATTTCCTGCGCTCTCGCCGCGAGCGGCTCAGTCCCGCTGCGCTTGGCCTGGAAACGCTGCGCCACCGCCGCACGCCCGGGCTCCGGCGCGAGGAGGTGGCCGAGCGCGCGGGCATCGGCGTCGATTGGTATATTCGCCTGGAGCAAGGCCGGGCTGAGAGCCCTTCGGCGAGCACCGTCGAGGCGCTCGCTCGTGCGCTATGTCTCGCGCCGGTAGAACATGACCATCTGCGCGCCCTCGCCCGCCTGCCCGCGCGCCGCCCCTTCATGCGCGAGACCGTGCCCGACGCTATCCGCCGTATCGTCACGAGCCTGAAGCAGCCCGCCTATGTGAGCGGGGCGCGCTGGGACGTGCTCGCCTGGAATCGCGCCGCCACGCGCGCGATCGTCGATTTTGCGCGCATCAAGGAAGACGACCGCAACATCCTGCTGTTCGCGCTGACCAACCCCGCGGCGCGCGTATTGTTCGGTGCGGACTGGGCGGTGATCGCGCGGCGCATGGTGACGCAGTTTCGCGCCGCGCATGATCTCTGGGCCGGCGATCCCGCGTTCGCGGAGCTGGTAGCGCGCCTCGGCCGCGAGAGCCGCGAGTTCGCGCGCTGGTGGAGCATGCATGATGTGGGAGAGACGCGCGCCGGGCGGAAAGTGCTCCACCATGGGAACACTGCCTTTCCGTTCGTGCATGCGAGCTTTCAGTCGAACGACGACCCCGCGCTGCGCCTCGTGATCTATACGCCGTGTGGAGAGGAGGAGTGATGAGACTGATCGTCGGCACGGTGCAGCGTGTCCCGACCCGTCCAGCACGCACCATCCGAAGCGTGAGTCACGTGCCCCGTGTCATTGCAAGTTGAGGGTCTTGGCTCTTGGTTTGAAGCGAAAGTTCGCACCGGATGACCGTCCCACTGGCGGCACTCCGGCACTGTCAGCCAGCCGCCACCACCCCCATCGCCTCCCCAAGCAATGCCAGCCCCAGCTCAATCTCCTCCTCCCGCACCGTCAGCGGCGGGGCGATCCGCATCACGCCGCCCGAATTGCCTGCCCGCACGATATTCGCGCTCAGCCCCAATTCCAGCGCGCGGTCCGTCACCGCATCAGACAACACCGAAGCCGGCCGACGCTGCCCGCCCTTCTCATCGACAAACTCCAGCCCCAGCAGCAGCCCGCGCCCGCGTACATCGCCGATGAACGGGAAGCGCGTCTGCAACCCCCAAAGCCCATCCTTCAACCGCGCCCCCAGCGCCGCCGCGCGCGCCGCCAGGCCATCGCGCTGCACGATCTCCAGCACCTTCAACCCGACCGACGCCGGCAGCGGATCGTTCACATGCGTCGTGTAGAACAGGAAGCCACGTTCGTCGCAGGCGCGGCTGATCTCTTCGCCCACCATCACTGCGGACAACGGCAACCCCGCGCCGAGCGTCTTCGACAGCACCAGAATATCCGGCACCACGCCGTCGCGTTCGAACGCGAACATGGTGCCGGTGCGGCCCAGTCCGGTCTGCGCTTCGTCCAGGATCAATAGCATTCCGCGCGCCTCGCAATGCCGCTTCAGCGCGCGCAGATAGCCGTGCGGCAGTTCGATGATGCCGCCGCTGGACAGCACCGGCTCGGCAATGAAGGCGGCGAGGTTGCCGGTGCTCTGGCGGTCCACCAGGGCGAAGGCGTCGTCCAGTTCGGCTTCCCAGGACACGCCGGGGAAGCGCGGGCGGAACATATTCGGCGCCGGGATGGCGAAGGACCCGGCCGCGGCCGGGCCATAGCCGCGGCGCCCCGCCTTGTACGTTGCCGCGGCCGCGCCGCCGGTCATCCCGTGCCAGGACTGGGCGAAGCCCACCACCTCCCAGCCGCCGGTGACAAGCTTGGCGATCTTGATGGCGGCCTCGTTCGCCTCGCCGCCGGTGGAGAGGAGCATGACGCGGGGGAGTGCCGGCACTTGCGCGGCCAGCGCCTCGGCCAGATCCACCACCGGTTCCGACAACATCGACGAGAACAGATGATCGAGACGGCCGGCGGCGTCGCGGATGACGGCAACGATCTCGGGATGGCAGTGGCCCAGGATGGCGCTCATCTGGCCGGAGGTGAAATCCAGCACGCGGCGGCCGCCGGCGTCGTAAACGAAGGCCCCTTCGGCGCGCACCGGCACGAAGGGTACGAAATTGCCGCCGTAATGCAGCATGTGTTTGTCGGTGCGCGTCCAGAAATCCATGCTTGAGGAGGCCGGCATCGCGTCCATGAATATCGCTCCGATGATGGGTGCCGTGCAGCGTGCCGGGGGGCGCCGGCGCGTGTCAATCGAACCATCGTGGGGTTTGCGGGCAGTTCGAGCTTCGGCATTGGGTGGATCAGGGCTGTGGCCGCGGTGCTTACCGATCGCCGCTTTGGGTGGGGAGCGAACATTCGGATCACGCAGCGCACTCCAGCCTTTTTTGCCCGAGCTGGGTGGTCGTGTTCATCGGCTGTTGACCATGAGCGAGCATTGTTGCTCTCCGCCCCTACCGGGCTGCGGGCCGCATGGTCGAAAAGGAATTTCGCCGCAGATGCACGCTGATGCACGCAGATGAAACCGAGACCGGAGACCTGTCGGGACGAATCATCGGCTGCGCGTTCGGCGTGCTGAACACGCTCGGGGCGGGATTTCTGGAAAAAGTGTAGGAGAACGCCTTGGCGCATGAAATGCGTGGGGCCGGGCTCGCCGTTGCGCAGCAGAAGGGCATCACGGTCTGTTACAGCGGCATTGCGGTCGGTGAGCATGTCGCTGATCTGTTGGTTGAGGACGCGGTTGTCGTGGAACTGAGAGCGAGCAAAGCTTTGGATCCTGCGCATACTGCGCAATGCATAAACTATCTGAAGGCGACCGGACTGCACCTATGCCTGTTGCTGAACTTTGCCAGGCCACGCCTCGAAATTCACCGTATCGCTCACGAACTTTAAATCTGCTCGCTCCATCTGCGTGCATCAGCGTGCATCTGCGGCAAAAATAAGCTTCCCCCGCTGGGGCTGAATGCTTCGGCATTTGGTTCGAAGGTCGAGCGTGCAGGGCACGCCGGTGCGAAAGTCAAGACTTTCGGATTTCCCGGAAGATATGACCGGAATGGAATCGTACTGAAACTCAGGGCGTCGCGCGGCATGGGACGGTCTTGCTGTGCGAGACGGCGCCGCCAGTTACCGTAAAGCCGATTATGCAGCAATCGGTGGTTGCCTGCACACGGCAATTGCTTCCACGCCAATGCCCGCTCCGGGGCGATCCCAGCAGTGGGCGCATAGTCGCGGTCCCGCAGCCCCGGCCCGATTCCCCCGCCAATCGCCACGCCCGCCGCACCGGCCCGAAATCCGAGACCAAAGCCGCCCGACGCCAGCCGCGCCTGGCGCCGCGCACTTACCCCGCCGCCGCCGCCTCGCTCACCGCGCGGCACAGCACCAGCAATGCGCGGTTGAGCGGCACCGGTACGCCGTAGCGGTCGGCGGCGGCGACCAGGGCGCCGGTCAGTGCCTCAATTTCCAGCGTCCGCCCGGCGAGGCGATCGAAATACATCGACGTGCCGAGCCCCTCGGGCGCCGCAAGCAGGCCCTTCATAACGCGCGCGGGCTCGTCGCCGGCCAGGCGCGCGCCATCGGCCCGCGCCACGGCAACCGCCTCGGCCAGAATGTCCAGGCACAGCGCATGCACGTCCGGCCGCCGCACCACCGCCTGGCGTTGCAGCGTCAGAGCGGTGACCGGATTCACCACGATGTTCAGCAGCAGCTTGCGCCAGGCGCGGGTCTTGAAGTCATCCGTGCACAGCACCCGCAGGCCGCTACCGTCCAGCACGCGGGCAAAATCCCGACCATCCGCGTCATCCGCCACCACAAGATCATGACCGGCGACCTGGCGCATACGCACACGATCCGGCCCGAGCCGCTCGCCGTTGTAGTAAACAATCACCGGCACCACCGTCGCGCCATCGGCGAAAGGCGCCGTGCGGGCGACGTGGTCGATCCCGTTCTGCAGCACTGCGACCCGCGTCCCTGGCCGGCAAAGAGATGCCAGCCAGGGCGCGGCGTCTGGCGTGTGGTGGGCCTTGGTGCACAGCATGACCCAATCGGCAACACCCACCGCACCGGGACCGGCTGCGATGCACAGCGGCAGGTCCAGCACGGCATCATTCCATTCCAATACCAGCCGCTCGAGCGGCCGGCGCGCGCACGCCACCACCTCGTGCCGATCGGCCGCCCGCAGCGCCATCGCGAGCGCACCGCCGATGCCGCCCACCCCAACGACGGCAAGTTTCAAACGCAGGCAGGGTCGCGTGTCGTTTTGCATCGGCCGATGATCCGAAGACTTTGCGATACTGGTCAAGTACGCTGCACTGCACGCAGAATGCTACGCGTATTTGCGTATTGCCCTTCCGGCGTCCGGCGGTTAACCTGTGGCAGATTTTGAGAATTATTCGCAACTGAGGAGCGTCCGCCGAGATGGGCCAGGACTTCAGCCGTATTGCGCGCAACTGCGAACGGGCCGTGGTCACGGCCTATCGTGAGCTGCGCCAGGTCGGCTCCGACGACCTTGCGGCCTTCCAGGCCTGCACCGCGCTCTACCGCATCCACCACCCGGAAGCCTCGATCAATGAGGCGCGCCGCCTGGTCGCCGAATGGATCGACCACCACATCGTGCGTGGCGACCGCGGCCCTACCCCCGGCTGCGCCTGCCACTGACCACGCTGCCCATCGTCCTGTGCCGACCACCGCCCCGGTAGCCCCGGATCGCGACTGCCCGCTCTGCGCACGCCTCATCGGGTACCGAGACGCCAACCGCACCGCGAACCCCGCCTGGTTCAATGCGCCGGTTCCGAGCTTCGGCCCGCTGGACGCACGGCTTCTGATTGTCGGCCTCGCCCCCGGCGTGCGCGGCGCCAACCGCACCGGCCGCCCGTTCACCGGCGATTTCGCGGGCACCCTGCTTTATCGGACGTTGCTTCGATTCGGGCTGGCTCGGGGTGACTACCGCGCCGACCCGGCAGACGGCCTGACCCTGACGAAATGCCGAGTCACCAACGCGGTGCGTTGCGTGCCGCCGGCAAACCTGCCGAAACCGGCGGAAGTGTCGGCCTGTAACCGATTCCTGACGGCGGAGATGGCCGCCATGCCTCGGCTGTCCTGTGTGCTGGCCCTGGGCGGGGTGGCGCACGCCGCTGTCCTGCGCGCGCGCGGCCTGCGTGGCAGCCATGCAAATTTCGCACATGGCAAAATTCATCGCCTGCCCGACGGGTTGCATCTGGCGGACAGCTATCATGTATCGCGTCTCAATACGAATACTGGCCGCTTAACTACTGAGATGTTTGAATCCGTTGTGACAAAAATACTGGAACATCTGGTTTGAATACACCAGCTTTCTGCAGCGCATAATCGTACGTTTTGAGCATCTTTGATGGCAAATACATTTATGGCAGCAGGCCATTGTCTCACGTATAAAACTGCTTCTGATCAGAATGCGCCGGCACCTGCCGCCGTTGGTCTTGGCGGATGGTGAAACGGCGTCGGTGAGTGGTCGAGGATTCTCATTCGGCTGGGAACCGGTGGGCCTCGGGCCTCCGGAGTAGGGGAATCAGATGCGCCTGACAGTCTTTACCGATTATACGCTACGTACCCTGATCTATCTCGCGTTGCGCCCTGATACGCTGGTGACGATCTCGGATGTCGCCACCGCTTATAAGATCTCCACCAACCATTTGATGAAGGTGGTGCACCAGCTCGCTCTGTCGGGTGACATCATCACGGTGCGCGGCCAAAGAGGCGGTCTGCGGCTGGCGCGTCCTGCGAATGAGATCAACATCGGCGCCGTGGTGCGCCGTGCCGAGCCAGACCTGGAACTGGTGCCGTGCTTCGGTTCGAAGACGGTCTGCGTGATCCACCCGGCCTGCGTCGCATCCATCGCCGTCGATGAAGCGTTGCGCGCCTTCCTCGCGACGCTGGATCGCTACACGCTGGCGGATCTGGTGCGGACGAGCCCTGCCCTCGCCGGGCTGCTGCAAATCAAGGAGCCCGGGGCGCCAAATTCCCCTCACCTGCCGGAAATCAATGACGCTGATACCCGGGCGGCCGAGGTGGGGTGACGGCATTTAGCGGTGGTATGCGGCGTGGCGAATCGGGTAGCGCATCAGGTTGCGCCCTCACCGCCCCTATGACACGGTGCGGCATCCTTTACGCGGAGCGCCGCGATGAGCGACCCGATCCCGTTTCGTCCCTATAAGCCGGGCACCCAGCCGGAGTACGACACGCCGGCGTACGGCAGCACGCACAAGCGGCATCCGAAACAGGCCCTGCATGCGCTGCCGCAAACGGTGACCGAAACGACCGGGCCGCGCTTCTCTGCCCTGCGGTTCGCTCCTTCCGAGGATCTTACCATCAACACCACCGGCAAGCCCGCGATCGGCGAACGCATCATCGTCGCCGGCACGGTGATGGATGAAGACGGGCGGCCGGTGCCGAATACGATGGTGGAGATCTGGCAGGCCAACGCGACCGGGCGCTACGACCATCCGAGCGACCAGCACGACGCACCGCTCGATGCCAATTTTCGCGGTGCCGGACGGGTCTATACCGACGCCGAGGGCCGCTATCGATTCATCAGTATTCGGCCTGGCGCCTATCCCTGGCCCAACCACCGCAATGCCTGGCGCCCAAACCACATCCATTTTTCCTTGTTCGGCCCTGCCTTCGCCACGCGACTGGTGACGCAAATGTATTTCCCGGGCGATCCGCTGCTGGCATTCGACCCGATCTACCAGGGCACCGCCGACGGCGAGGCACGGCAGCGGCTCGTGGCGCAGTTTGACCTGGACCTGACCGAGGCGGATTGGGCACTCGGCTATCGCTTCGATATCGTACTGCGCGGCCGCGACGCCACGCCCATGGAGGCGTGAGGCCAATGCCGATTGCCACCGCCAGTCAGACCGTTGGTCCCTACTGGCACTTGCTCGAGGACCCGACCTGGGCGGACCTGACCCGCTTTGGTGCGCTGGGTGAAAAGCTGACGCTGACCGGTGCCGTGTACGACGGCGACGGCGCGCCGTGCACCGATGCCTGCGTGGAGATCTGGCAGGCCGATCCTCCGGCCTCTGACAGTTTCCCGGGGTTCGGCCGCAGCCGGACAAATGGCCGGGGGGAATACCGGTTTATCACGCTGAAACCAGGGCCGGTGCCCGGGCGTGGCAACGCCTTGCAGGCGCCGCATATCGCGATCTGCGTCATGGCGCGCGGATTGATGAAGGGGCTGGTGACTCGCGCCTATTTCGATGGCGAGGCATTGAATCAGACCGACCCGCTGCTGGCATCGATCGATGATCCGTTGCGACGTCGCACGCTTGTCGCGAGGCCGGCGGGGTCGTCGCTATGGCGGATGGACATCCGGCTGCAGGGTGACGGGGAGACGGTGTTCCTCGACGTGTGAGGGCATGCTCGCGGCGCGCCGTTGGCCGCTTTTCAGACCATGCGGCGTGCCCGGCGCGACGGAACAAGGACACCCGGCAGCGCCGAGACGGTGTGCCCCAGCAGGCCGCCAACCAACAAACCTGCGATCCCATAGATCACGGCAGCCAACCCCAAGGTCAGTTGCGGCTCGTAGGTCTCGAGGCAGGTGCGCAGGACGGTCAGCTTGTCCTGGTCGGGCCGGCGCGAGGCGTCAAGCACGGCAGCTATCGGCTGGCTTAACGGTGAGGCCGCGTCGATTTGTGCGGCCGTGTCGGCGAAGACGGATGCGCGCGCCACCGATTCTTGCAGTCCTTCGGCGTTGGAAGGTTCCCGCGACTGCAAGGCAGCGATGACCGCAGCGTCGTCGGCATTGGGCGGGAGGTGATAATAGCTCCGCGCGTCGGCTTCGCGCTGGTCGATATCGCGGCGTGCCGCTTGCGCGACCTGCTGCAAAGCGACGACGTATTGGTGCGTCACCGCCGGTATTTGCATGAACAATACCGCGCCGGCCAGCATGAAGGTGAGTTCCAGGCAGTCGGCTACCCAGCGACCGAGGAAACGCATCTTGCCGTCCCGCGAAGCTTACGCATGCGGCGCCTTGCATAGCACCGCCCGGCGCCGTCCCGAAGCGCGGGATGAGCACGCTGTCCTTCGCTTTTTGGCGAGCATGGGTCACAGCGGGTTACCCCGGTCACACCCGCCAGCCGTGCGCGCTCCATGTGCGATCAAGGTCATCGGCCATCGTGCCAAAACGTCGACCGGGATGTTTGTATCGCGGGCTTGATCGTGACCGGCAGAATCGATGCGCATTACGCGCGCTGGCGCGGCTGCCAGCCGATATGCGTTGTACTCCAGCGCAAGGTGACAAGTTGACGCAGGACCTCGTCGAGTTGGCGGGCGACGGTGTCGGGCGAGTTGGAGTCGGGATTGCCGGCAGTACGCCGGAACGCCCGCAGCAATGTGATGTTTTCCCGCAACGATACCAGCCCCGCGTGCATCGGGCTGTTGCGGTCGCCGTCTTCGCCAGCCGCCGGCAGCGGCATCGCGATATAGGGTGTTTCTCTCAAGAGATAATCGGCGAGCCGGGGTTCCGGGTAGAGGCGGAACAGGCGCTGCAGCTCTTCTGGACTGAACGGCGTACCGCCAGCCACGCGCTCACGCATCGCATGATAGCCGAGGCCCAGCGAAGCGGCGAGCTCGCCCAACCGCAACCGCTTTTCTCCTAGCAATATACGGTCGACCAGAACGCCAAATGCTTCATGCGTCCCGGTACTATACCCGGGAAGTTCTATCGGCCTGTTTCCGCTGGCTTCGAGCTTCAGCGACAGCAGGGCGGCCAGGGCTGCATCAATCAACTCTTCGCGACGCGGGCTGATTTCGATTCCTGAATTTGATTGGTCACCGATGTCACTCATTTGCAGCAGCACTTCGATTGTCGTTACGGCGGCGTCGGCAGCTCGCTCGAACAGCGGCGCGCCGGGGTCCGGCACCAACGACAAGGGACGTTTGACGGCCAGGATGCCAGTGCGGGCAAACAACCAACGGGGCAGACGGTCATCAGGCAGTTCCCGCAGCAGGACCGCCACCTGGTCTGGATCGAACCGGCCACGCCCTTGCATCCGACGATAAAAGCTGGGCTGGGTCAGGCCCAACGCTGCCGCGACATGGGCCGCCGGCCGGCGCTTTTCCAGCAGAACAATGCGGCGAACCAGGTCGCCGAAACCAGCCATGCCAATAGATCTTCCTGCCATGCCACTCCAGGACGGTTCGCTCGGACCATACAAAGAACGGACTAGAGTTCGATTTCAGCAGCGGCGCCTGAATGGACCATGATCCGGGTCAAGTTTATGCCCCCTCGCCGGGGCCATTGCGAATTTCAAAATCGAACCACGCAGCGTCGCCCATGGCAACAGCATCATGAGAATGCGCGGCCCCTGCTCCCGACACCTCAGAATCCAGATTTATGGCTCTGGTATCATGAAATTCCTTTAACCATCTATGCCGGCCAAAGTTGTTCAACTATG
>Ga0335072_10007276_pt1 | contig 16131 bp, 5 predicted proteins | sample Lox_Sample_21_FD_206725 | JGI IMG/M metagenome (GOLD analysis project Ga0335072, IMG submission 206725) | Soil microbial communities from Loxahatchee National Wildlife Refuge, Florida, United States - Lox_Sample_2.1 | ecosystem: Environmental > Terrestrial > Soil > Wetlands | place: USA: Florida...
TGATGCTGGCGCTGATCTCGCAGGCGCGGGCCTTTGCGCGGCCGCCGATTTCCAATTTTTTTGTCGGCGCGGTCGCGCAGGGCGCGAGCGGCGGCCTCTATTTCGGAGCCAACTACGAATTCGCCGGGCAGGCGCTGAGCTTCACCGTGCATGGAGAACAGGCTGCGACCGCGCATGCCATCGCGAAAGGGGAAAACGGCATGCTGAGGCTGGCCGTGTCCGCGGCGCCGTGCGGATTTTGCCGCCAGTTTCTCTACGAGCTGACGACCAGTGCTGCCCTGCAAATCCTGTTGCCCGGCATGCCGGCGACGTCGCTGACGGAACTGCTGCCGCGTGCCTTTGGGCCCGGGGATCTGGGTGTGACCGCGGCGCTGATGTCGCCGCAGGCGCATGGTCTGGTCCTCTCGGCGGAGATTCACGATCCGGTCGCGGAGGCAGCGTTGGCGGCTGCGAATTCGTCCTATGCCCCTTACTCCGGCGGCTTTGCCGGCGTGGCGCTCCAAACTGCCGATGGCAGCCTGTTCACGGGATCGGTAGCGGAGAACGCGGCGTTCAATCCGGGCATGTCTCCGCTGGAGGCCGCGATCGTCCATCTCGTAATTTCGGGCGGCAAGGACTACGGCGACATCGTGGATGCAGTTCTGGTCGAGGTGCCCGATTCGCGGGCGAGCCAGCTCGCGGTTGCGCGCGCGGTCCTCGAGTCCATCACTTCGATTCCGCTGCGAGCCTGTCGCGCCCAGGCGCCGGATGCCGCACGCTAAGGCTACTCTGCCGGTCCGGCGAACAGGATGAGGTTTCGGTCCGGATCGCGGACGATGAACGTTTTGGCTCCCCACGGCTCGTTGCGCAGCGTCTGCGCGAAGTCGACGTTTGCCGCCTGGTATTCGAAGAAGAGCTGCTGGATCTCTTCGGCGGAGGCCAGCGTGATGGATGCCGAGAGCAGTTTCTCGCGTTCTCGAATGTTGTCAGCAAAGAACGGCTCATCCATGGAGCGCAGCGCCAGATGCGCGTGGTCGCGGCTCACCTGTCCGTAGAACGGCGGATCGCCGTAGACGAAGTCAACCCGGAAGCCGAGCTTCGCGGTGAAGAAGCCGGTGGAGGCCAGCAAGTCGCGTACGTAGAGATGCGCGGCCACGGAGCTGAGGACCGGCCGGGTTTGCGTAGGGGCGGAGGTCATGCGCAGGGCCAGATTGTCGCGCTGCGTATGAGTTTGTCAATGCAGGTATCGCTACGCGGCGGCTTTTTTTGCCGCGAGTTTCTTTTTCGCTTTTTTGGGAGACGGCATGCTGACGCCGCTCTTCATCGCCGCTTCGCGGATGGGCTTCTCATGCAGCAGCAACTCGACGGCGCGCATCTGCGTGTTGGCGGAGAACCACTGCTGGACCGCGTTGTTCTCGAGCAAATTGAGCAGGCCGACGATGCACATACCCTGGTGGTGGGCCATCCATTCGCGCACCACTTCGGGCTTGTTGCGGCCGGCGGTAAAGTCGACGGCTTCGTAGAAGCCCCACGGTCCGGTCCAGCCTTTGTTGGCCATGCCGCGGAGGTTCTCGATGGCGGCCGGCGGATCGACGCTCAGCGTGAGGAAGGTTGAGTACGGCGAGACGACGGGGCCGGCGGTCGCGTCCCACTTCAAAGCGACCTGGGGAATGCCGAAGGCCTGGTAGTGGTAGTGGCCTTGGTCGGTTTTGGCGGCGAAGCCCGACTCGGAAATGCCCCACGGGATGCCGTGCTCGCGCCCAAAGGCGCGCTGGATCTCGACGGCACCGAGAATCGAGCGCGAGATCAGCGTGTCGGGATAGCTGCGCATCCAGAGCGCCGGCATGAGGTACTCGAACATGGTGCCCGTCCACGAGAGCAGCACCGAGCGGCCGTAGGCCGAGGTGTGGACGCGGCTCATTTTGAACCAGCCCTGCTGGCTCAGCTCTCCGCGCGCGACGGCAATGTAGGTCGCGATGCGGGCTTCCGACGCAAGCATGTCGTAGCAGGCCCAGTGGACTTTGTTCGTCGCCAGCTCGTAGCCGATGGAGAGGAGCAGCCGGTCTTTGTTCACCAGGAACTCGAACTGGGTCTCGTCGGCAAGGCGTCCCGCCTCGCTGGAAATGGCGCGCAGCCGGTCGGCCAGTTGCGCCAGGCGCTCCCGCGCTGCGGGCAACTCGCCGTGGAGGCGCTCGAGGAGCGCGGCCAGTTCCGCAGTTTCAGGCATGAGGTGGGGTCCGGACAGGCGCTTTTCCATGGCTGCCGCAAACTCCGCGGCCTCGCCCAGCGGGGGCTGCAGGTTCTGCGCGGGCGTTTCGGCTTCGCTGGAGCCGTCGCGGGCGACGGGATCGAGCAGCATCTTGCGAATTGGCGTGTAGTCGGGATGGAGCCAGGGCATGTAGGCGCGGACCAGTTCGGTGATCGCAGCGATGCGCTGCCGCGTCTCATGTTTCCACCAGTGCGGTTCATCGAGCGAAGGCTCGTTGGCCGGGGGCGCGTCGGCGAACGCGTTTTGCGTCTGCGGCTCGAAGAGCCAGCGCAACCACGCATCCAGACTGGACGCGCGATTCGGCACGCGCAGTTCCGGCATCGGATGCGGCGTGTTCGCGAACGATTCCAGCAGCCGGAGATGCGTGCAGAGGCCGCTGAAGAGGCGCGTCTCCAGCAGCGGACGCTTCAGGAGGCCCAGCGTTCCGGTGCGCACCGTATACAGCGACGCGACGAAGTTGCCGCTGTCGACGGAGGAGACGGTGATGGGCGCGAGCGGTTCCAGCGTGTCGGTCGTATACCAGTTGTAGAGGTGGCCGCGGTGCATGGGCAGCCTGGCGACGGTCGCGTAGCTGCGCTCCATCAGATCGGCGTATTCGGGCGCGGTGAGGAAGCCGAACTCGCAGGCTGCCTGGCGCGCGTTGAAGAGCAGGCCAAGGTTGGTGGGAGAGACGCGAGCGGCTTCGAAAATTCCGTCCTCTTCGACATTATCGGGGATGAGATAGTTGTGGCGCGCTCCGCCGAACTCGTAGAAGAAGCGCCACACGCGGAGCGCGTATTCACGCAGGAAGAACTCATCTTCGCGGCGAAGAGCGCGCTGCGGCTCGCGGGCCGGCTTGTTGAGCCAGACGGTGAGATCGCGCTCAAATCCCCAGAGAATCAAAATGGGCGCGGCGACCAGCAGGGCGATGGGATGAAAAATGGCGACAGCAAGCGCGAGCAGCACGGCGACGGCAGGCGTGAGGCTGAGATAGCGGTCGATGGTGGAGATGCGGCGCGTCTCGGATTCCGCTTCAGCCGCGGTTTCCCACTCGAGCAGGCGCTCACCGGTGATAAAGCCGCGAACCAGCGCGCGCACGATGGCGTCGATGGCGAGCATGGTCTGATGGGGCAGAAAGGCGAGCGTGAGCAGGGTCGTGGCGAGCGACTGCTGGAAGCCGATCAGAACTTCGCGGGTCGCGCCTTCCTGTTCGCTGCTCGCAGCGCGGGCGAGGCCGAAGACGAGCTGGACGACGGGCGGGAAAAAGAGGAGGAACAGAGTGACGAGCGTCCAGTAGAGCGGGCCGCCGGGCAGGCCGAGCCAGCCCGCGACCAGAAGAACCATGGTCATGGGCTCGACGAGCGAACGGCGCAGGTTGTCGAGAATCTTCCACCGGGAAATGGTGGTAATGGGGTTGCGGACAAACTTGCCCGACTCGTCGGGGACGTGCGTGAACATCCACTGAGCGATCTGCCAGTCACCGCGCACCCAGCGGTGCTTGCGGCGATTGTAGGCGCTGTAATGCGAGGGGTAATCGTCGATGACCTCGACGTCGGTGGCCAGGCCGGCGCGCGCGTACGCGCCTTCGATCAGATCGTGGCTGAGCAGGGAATTACGCGGGAAGCGCTTCTCGAGCACGGTGTGGAGCGTGGAGACTTCATAGATGCCTTTGCCGGTGAAGCTGCCTTCACCGTAAAGATCCTGATAGACGTCGGAGATTGCGCGCGTGTAGATGTCAAAGCCGGTCTGGCCGGAGTAGATAGAGGCCATGCGCGAGCGCGTGGCGGAACTGACGCTGACGCCGACGCGCGGCTGCAGGATGCCGTAGCCCTCGCGCACGATGCGCCACCTGGGATCGATGACGGCACGGTTCAGGGGATGGGCCATGGCGCCGACCATCGCGTGCGCGGTGCCCCGCGGCAGTTGCGTGTCGGAATCGAGCGTGATGATGTACTTCACGCGATGCAGCATGTTCACGTCGCCGGCCTTGACGGGGAAAGCGTCGAATTCGTGCATCAGGTATTTGTTCAGGTCGAGGAGCTTGCCGCGCTTGCGCTCCCAGCCCATCCACACGCCCTGACGCGCGTTGAAGATGCGGCGCCGGTGCAGCAGCACGAAGCGGCCGGTGCGGTGCTGATCGCGGTAGCGCCAGTTGAGGTCGTTGATGAGGTGCTCCGCGAGGTCGACGAGCGGATCGCTGTCGTTTTCGCGGGGGCGGGCAACGGAGTCGGGCAGATCGGTGAGCAGACCGAAATGCAGATTGGGGTCTGGATTGGCGAGGCAGCGGACCTCCAGCTCCTGCACCAGGGTCCGCACCTGCTTTTCGTTCAGCAGCAGAGTCGGCACGACGACCAGCGTGGTGTACTCGACGGGAATGCCCTTGGAGAAGTCGAGCTTGGGCAGCGGCAACGGGCGATAGAGCGTCGAGATGAAGTTGTTCATCAGGTCGGTGGCGCCCTGGGTTGCAGGAATGAGCAGCATGAGCACGGCAATGGTGAGGCCGCCGATGAGCGGATGATTCGGGACCAGGGGCAGGAGAAATGCGGTCACGAGGAGAAGGGTGAGGACTTCAACGCCGCCGATAAAGTAGTCATCGGCGTGCTGGCGGACCGAATCGCGCAGGCGGTCGATCATCCCCGGGTGGTAGCCGATTCGCGCCTTCAGCTCGGCGAACCCCTTGTCGATGAGGTAATAGCCGACGTGGGCGCGCCGGAGGTAAACGCGGCCGTCGGTGACGGGACGCTGCTGCGCCGTATGCGCCAGCTCGATGGCGGCACGCGCCACTTCAGTTTCCGAGCAATCGGCATAGCGGGCAATGCGGGCCACCTGCTTGCGATAGACTTCACGGCTGTCGAAGTCCATCTTCGAGTAGGCCATCGCCGGGTCTTCGCGCAGGATCGCGTCGAAAACCACCAGCGGCTCCATGACGAAGTACCAGTCGACGTAGGCGATCTCGCGCAGGGAGAGGATGCGCGCGGTCATCAGTTTCGCAAAGTCGCTGTCGGCGGCCGGGCCGGTGAACTGCGGCCCGCTGTCCGTGAGGTTGAGCGCGGCGTAGCGCTCTTCGGCCTGCTGCAGAATCAGCTCGAGCAGCACGAAGCGCAGCATGACCGGAAGGACCCACAGCTCATCGAGCAGCAGCGGCTCGGCCTGCTGCAGCTCGGCAAGGTAGATGCGCAGAGCGTCGGCGTTCCAGATGCCGCGGCTGGCCGCCAGATAGGCCGAGGCTACGGCAGCGGCGCGCGGCTCGATCTCGTGGCCCCGGGCTGCGCAGGGCAGCCGCTGCAGCTTGCGCCGCACGGAACGCAGCTCGCCCAGGGCGGATCGCATCATGCGCGGGTTCTCGCGGATCTCGAGCAGCGGCTCGGCGCCGGGCCAGCCCTCGGTGGGTAGCGCGTCGAGGTTGGCGGTCAGGTCATCCAGGCTCTGCTGAGCCCAGTCGGCGCGTCCCTGGAGGGGATGCTTCTCCTGGCCGGGCCGCATCGTGCTCCAGCGGTGCGCGTCTTCGCGCGCGGCCGCGCGCAGCGCTTCCGGCGAGAGACCTGCCTCGCGCATGCGCTGCTCGTTAATCATGGTCACGTTCTCTGTCATCCTGGCCTCGGAATTATCGATAGCTGGCTGCCTGCATCTCGAACATTTCGGCGTAGCGGCCGCCCAGAGCCATCAGCTGCTGATGCGTGCCTTCCTCGACGAGACGCCCGCCGGCGAGTACTACGATGCGGTCGGCCATGCGCACCGTTGAGAAGCGGTGCGAAATGAGTAACGCCATCTTTCCGGCGGTCAGCTCGGCGAAGCGCTCGAAGACCTCCAGTTCGCTCTTCGCGTCGAGCGCGGCGGTGGGCTCGTCCAGGACGAGAAGCTGGGCATCGCGGAGGTACGCGCGGGCCAGAGCAATCCGCTGCCATTCGCCTCCCGACAGATCGACGCCCGAGACGAAGCGGCGGCCGAGCATCTGGTCGTATCCGCCAGCCAGCTTCTTCACCACTTCGGCGGCGAGGCTCTTGTGCGCGGCCATCTCGACTTCCTGCTCGGTGTGAGGGACCTCCACGTGACCGACGGTAATGTTTTCCCGCACCGTCATCTCGTAGCGCATGAAGTCTTGAAAGATGACGCCCATTTCGCGATGCAGGTCGTCGAGGGAGTAGTCGCGCAGGTCGACGCCGTCGAGCAGAATCTGGCCTTCGGTGGGGTCGTAGAGGCGCGTGATCAGCTTCACGACCGTGGTCTTGCCCTGGCCGTTTTCACCGATGAGGGCGATGCGCTCGCCGGGCTCGATGGAGAAATTGAAGTCCTTGAGGACCATCCGGTCGGTGCCGGGATAGGCGAAGGAGACGTTGCGGAACTCGAACCCGTGGCGGATGGGCCGCGGCGCCGGGACGGCATTCGGCTTGGACTGCACGATCGGCTTCAGCTCGAAAAAGCCGATGAGATCGGTGAGGAAGAGCGCCTGGTCGGCGATGCCCGACGCGGTCGAGAACGCCTGCTGCAGATTGCCGCTGGCCTGCTGGATAGCGGTGGTGATGAGGTAGAAGACGCCGACGTTATAACGGCCGTGGATGCCTTCCCAGATGGCGAAGACGTAGGCGCCGTAGTAGCCGCAGGTTCCGATGAGCGAGAGGAGCCCGCCCCAGATGAGCTTGCGGCGAGAGAGATCGACGTTCTCGTGGTAGATCTGCTCGGAGAGCGTTGCGAAGCGATTCGTCAGGTACTCGCTGAGGTTGAAGAGCTTCAGTTCCTTCGCGGCTTCCTTGCTGCCGCCCACGAGGCGGAGGTAATCCATGACGCGCTTGATGGGCGTCTGGCGGAAATTTTTCGCGTAGCCGAGGAAGGCGAAGTGGGTTTCGCCGAAGAACGAGGGCAGCACGCCGACGATGAGCAGCAGCATGAGCCAGGGCGAGTAGTAGACGAGCTGCGCGCTCCAGATCACCGTTGTGAGCACCTGGAGGAAGAGCCGGCCCATCTGCTGGATCATGGCGAGCCGGTCGGTAGCCTGGACTCGCGCGCGCTCGAGGCGGTCGTAGAAGTCGGGATCTTCGTACGTGGTGAGGTCGAGGCGCGCGGCCTGGCGCATGACCTCGATGCTGACGTGATGGGTGTAGCGATCGGCAAGCAGGGCATCGGTGTAGTCGATCGCGCGCATGAAGGCGGCGAAGAGGAGCGCGAGCGCGACTTCGGCGCCGACGATCCACCAGAAGCGCGGCGGCAGCGGCTGGTGGTGCAGGGCCGCATCCACGCCGTTGATGATGAGGTGCGCGACCCAGCCAATGCCCCAGGGCATGGCGGCCACGATCAGGCGCAGGGCCAGTCCCCAGGCCACAACGGAGGGGCCGGATTTCCAGAGAATCCGGAGCACCGGCGGCACGTTGCGCAAGGCTCGGATTCGATCGCCCCACGCGTTGTGGGAGCCCGTATTTCCGTGGTCGCTCATGGAACCTGTTGCCGGCCGGCGGCGTGTTGGAGAGGCGTTGGAACGAGATCACGCCTAAACCGTGCGACTCAACGATTTAGATCGCGTCTGAGTAATGGTTTTGGATGCACGGGGCGGAAGAATCAGTTGTTTGGCGAGCGGCCTAAAGCCGGGCCGAAGTCTGTGGCCAAACCAGCAGGCTGCCAGGCCATGCAGCCACTAACGGAAGCAGAACCGCCGTGATGTGAAACCAGGCCGGGGCTTCGGGCCACAAAACGGCGGTGGCGCCGAGCGCGAGCAGGAATGCGAGGCCGCCGACGATCCATGCCGGGATCTGAGGGAATGCAGGCGCCATGCGCGCCGCCTGAGCGGTTCCGGCAGTCGCGGCAATCGCGAGGCAAGCCAGAACGAGGACCAGAAGCATCGCGGGCGCGCCACGGTCGACGGAAAATAGCTGCGGGGCGAAGAAACGGAGCGCGAGGGCGACGGCAACAGTCAGGACCAGGAGCACGCCGAATCCCGCAGCCACCGCTCGGACGTTTCGGATCACGCGCTCCTCCCGCTTTCGAGATGCGGCATGGTACCGTCCCGGAGTGGTGCCCGGCAATCTCGCCATTCATCAGATTTTCGTAACTTTGCGCGGGCTTTTGTGTCGTGCGCTGCGGCTAATTGCGACCCTCATTCGTCCCTTACTCATTGTGTGGGACCAGGGAATTTCGCCTCTCAGGCGCCGGTGTGTCAGGCCGCATGTACTGCATACGGCGAGGTTTGTCCGCCAGCAGGCGGGCGCGGTGCGATGATAAACTCCGGTTTGGCCCCCGTTTAAGGATCGCCGCCTGCCAGCGGTGGATCGGCACTACCTCTCGAAAAAATTCAGGCTGACCGTCAACCGAAGATAAAGATGAATTCACAACCTTCCGCGTCTATCGCTCCGAAAGACCGCCCGCCGACAGATGAATCCGCTGCTCCTGCGAAGAAGCGGCGCCATCTCTGGGTCTGGGCCGTGGTTCTCATCATTTTTGGCCTCCTCTTTTACTGGGTGATCACCGAGCAGCAAAAGAGCCAGCAGGCGGCGATGGGCGGCGGACGCCGCGGCGGCGCCATGCTGGGCGTGCCGGAGCCCGTTGTGCCGGCGACCGCGACCTCAGGAAGCCTGGGAGTGTATCTCGATGCCATCGGCACGGTGACGCCGGTGTACATGGATTCGATCACCGCCCAGGTGACCGGCGTGATCACCGAGGTGCACTACACCGAGGGCCAGATGGTGCGCAAAGGCGATCCGCTGGTCGACATCGATCCGCGGCCCTACCAGGCGCAACTGACCGAGGCCCAGGGCGCGCTCGAGCGCGACCAGAATCTGCTGGCGGAAGCGCAGATGGACCTGAAGCGCTACCAGGAGGCGTGGTCGAAGAACGCGATTCCGCGCCAGACGCTGGAAGATCAGGAAAAGCTGGTGCTGCAGGACCAGGGCACGGTGAAGAACGACGAGGGGACCGTGCAGTACGACCAGGTGCAGCTGGCCTATTGCCACATCACCTCGCCGATTACCGGCCGAGTGGGCCTGCGGCTGGTGGATCCGGGAAACCTGGTGACGGCGAACTCGACAACCACGCTGGTGGTGGTGGCGCAGATGCAGCCGATCACGGTGATCTTTGCGATCAATGAAGACGATTTGCCGCAGGTGACGGATCAGATGCGGCAGCATCATCCGCTGAGCGTGGAAGCCTGGAACCGCGACAACTCGAAGCAGCTGGGCTCGGGCAAGCTGATGACGACCGACAACCAGATCGATACGGAAACGGGAACGGTGAAGCTGCGCGCTTCGTTCGCGAACAAGGACAGCTCGCTGTTTCCGAATCAGTTTGTCAACACGCGGCTGCTGGTGAAAACACTCGACAACCAGATCCTGGTGCCATCGTCGGCGGTGCAGCATAACGGGGACGTGGCTTTCGTTTACGTGATCGAGCCGGGCGCGGGACCGTCGGAGCCGGCCGGCGGCGGAAGTGGAGGCGCAGGGGCATCCGCGAGCAAGGGCGGCGGACATAAAGGCAAAGGCGGCGGCAATGCCGGCGGCGAAACAGGGCAGAGCGCTCCGAAGGAACTCTTCCATGTGGTGCAAACCAATGTGAAGACCGGCGTGACCGACAAGGGCATGACGGCGGTGACGGGGATTCAACCGGGGCAGAAGGTCGCCAACAGCAGCTTCGAGAAGCTGGTGAACAACTCCACCGTGTACATGTCGAATCAGAAGCTGCCCGAGACGGGAACGACGATCAGCGGGGAGAGCGGCGCTCCGTGAGTCCATCGCGACCATTTATTCTGCGGCCGGTTGCGACTTCGCTGCTGATGGCCGCGATTCTGCTGGTGGGAATCGTTGCGTACACGCAGTTGCCGGTTTCGGCGCTGCCTGAGGTCGATTACCCGACGATCCAGGTGCTGACGTTTTATCCGGGCGCGAGCCCCGATGTGACCGCGACGACGATCACGGCTCCGCTGGAACGGCAGTTCGGCGAGATGCAGGGCCTGAGCCAGATGACGTCGACCAGCGCAGGCGGCGTTTCGGTGATCGTGCTGCAGTTCAATCTTTCGCTTTCGATGGACGTGGCGGAAGAGGAAGTGCAGTCGTCGATCAACGCCGGGCAGACGTTCCTGCCGTCGGATCTGCCGGCGCCGCCGGTGTACAACAAGACCAATCCCGCGGATGCGCCGGTGCTGACGCTGGCCATCAACTCCTCGAGCATGCCGTTGTCGCAGGTGGAAGACCTGGTTGACACGCGGCTGGCGCCGAAGATTTCGCAGCTCGCGGGCGTGGGCCTGGTGAGCATCAGCGGCGGCCAAAAGCCGGCGGTTCGCATTCAGGCCAATCCGGTGCAGCTGGCGTCGTACGGCCTGAACATGGAAGACCTGCGGACCGCGCTGACCGAGGCCAGCGTGAACGCGGCGAAGGGGAACTTCGACGGGCCGCGGCAGGACTATCAGATCGACTCCAACGATCAGATCAACACGGCTGCCGACTACAACGACGTGGTTGTGGCCTACAGAAACGGCTCTCCGGTTTTCGTGAAGAACGTCGCCAACGTGATCAACGGCGTCGAGAACACCGAGCAGGCGGCCTGGGTGGGCAATGCGGCGTCGGGCAAGGACTCGCCGGCCAACACGAAGCCCGCGATCATTCTGAACATTCAGCGGCAGCCGGGCGCGAACACGATCACGGTGGTGAGGAGCATCCAGAAGATTTTGCCGCAGCTCGAGGCGAATCTTCCGGCATCGATCAAAGTCCAGACGCTGACGGATATGACCACCAGCATCCAGGCGTCGATCGACGATGCCGAGTTCGAGCTGATTCTCACCATCATCCTGGTGATGCTGATTATCTTCCTGTTCCTCCGCAGTCTGTACGCGACCGTCATTCCCTTTGCGGCTGTACCGCTGTCGCTCGTCGGCACCTTTGGGGCGATGTACGCTCTGGGGTACTCGCTCGACAACCTCTCGTTGATGTCCCTGATCATCTCGACCGGGTTTGTGGTGGACGACGCGATCGTAATGATCGAGAACATCTCGCGCTTTCTGGAAGAGGGTATGACGCCGCTGCAGGCGGCGCTGACCGGCGCGGAGCAGATCGGATTCACCATCGTTTCGCTGACGGTCTCGCTCGTTGCGGTGTTGATCCCGCTGCTGTTCATGGGCGATGTGGTGGGACGGCTGTTCCGCGAGTTCGCGGTTACGCTGGCCGTGACGATCGTGATTTCGGCCGTGGTGTCGCTGACCCTGACGCCCATGATGTGCGCGCGCATCCTGCGCCATAAGCCGGAGGAGCAACAGACGCGCTTCTATCGCGCCTCGGAAGACGTGTTCAACCGGATGATCGCCTTTTACGGGCGGACGCTGCGCGTGGTGCTGAACTACCAGGGGCTGACTTTGTTGATTGCGCTCGCCACCCTGGTGGTGACGATCGTCTTGTACATCGTCGTCCCCAAGGGATTCTTTCCGGTGCAGGACACCGGCGTGATCCAGGGAATCTCGCAGGCGTCGCAGTCGATTTCGTTCAGCGCCATGTCGGCGAAGCAGCAGGAGTTGGTGAATGAGATCCTGCAGGACCCGGCGGTCTCGAGTGTTTCGTCGTTCATCGGAGCCGACGGCATCAATACAACGATGAACAGCGGACGGATTTCGATCAATCTGAAACCGCTGAAGGATCGCGGCTCGAGCCGCATCAGCGCGGCCGAAGTGATTCGCCGGCTGCAGAAGAACCTGCAGGGGATTTCCGGCGTTCATCTCTACATGCAGCCGGTGCAGGACATCACGGTGGACGATCGCGTGAGCAGGACGCAGTACCAGTACACGCTGGAGGATCCGGACACCGACGAACTGAACGAGTGGTCCAACAAGTTCGTGGCGGAGCTGAAGAAACTGCCGGAGCTGGAAGATGTGGCGACCGATCAGCAAACGGGCGGCCGGGCGGTGTCTCTGATCATCGATCGCGTGACGGCGTCGCGGCTGGGCATTGCGCCGACCACGATCGACAACACGCTGTACGACGCATACGGACAGCGGCTGATCAATACGCTCTACACGCAGCTGAATCAGTATCACGTGGTGCTGGAAGCGGCGCCGCAGTGGCAGCAGAATCCCGCGAACCTGGGCGATCTGTACATTCAGAGCGGAGCGGCGTCGGGCACCAGCGGAGCAGGCGCGTCGACTTCGTTCTCGTCGTCGGCATCGGCATCAGCGGGCAGCAATGCGCTCACCGGCTCAGTCAAATACACTCCGGGCTCGGGCGTGCTAACGCCCCCTGCGAGCGTGCTGGCGGGCACGACGAGCACCCAGGGAACGTCGTCGATCAACGGCGGGACCACGGCCGGAACGACTGCGAATACGACAACGTCTTCGGTGGGTGCGGCGGCGATTCCGCTGAGCGCGTTCACAAAGGAAAGCGTCACCACCGAGGCGCTCTCGATCAACCACCAGGGACAATTCCCGTCGGTGACGGTGTCGTTCAACCTCGCGGAGAACGCTTCGCTGGGCACCGCGATCACGGATATCGACAAGGTAGCGGCCAGGCTGCATTTCCCCGCCAGCGTTCAGGCTGAATTTCAGGGGACGGCGGCCTCCTTCAAAAACTCTCTTTCGAACGAAGCGCTGCTGATCCTCGCGGCTCTGGTGACGGTGTACATCGTACTGGGCGTGCTGTACGAGAGCTTCATCCACCCGGTCACGATCCTTTCCACGCTCCCCTCGGCGGGCGTGGGCGCGCTGCTTTCGCTGATGCTGTTTCATCAGGATCTGAGCGTCGTTGCGATTATCGGCATCATTTTGCTGATTGGCATTGTGAAGAAGAACGGCATCATGATCGTCGATTTCGCGCTCGAGGCGGAACGCGAGCACGGCAAGGATTCGACGGAGGCGATCTTCGAAGCCAGCATGCTGCGCTTCAGGCCGATCATGATGACCACCATGGCGGCGCTGCTGGGCGGACTGCCTCTGGCGCTGGGCACGGGGCTGGGTTCGGAACTGCGCCGTCCGCTGGGCATCGCGATGGTGGGCGGACTGCTGCTCAGCCAGATCCTGACGCTGTACACGACGCCGGTCATCTACATCTTCTTCGACAAGCTGGGGATGAAAATCTCGGGCAAGCGCCCGTCGGCGAAGACGGAACACGCTGAAGTGGAAGAGCACAGGCCCGAGGAGACGAATCTGTGAGCTTCTCGTGGGCGTTCATCCGGCGTCCGGTGGGCACAACGCTGCTCACCATCGCCGTGGCCATCGCAGGCGCGATTGCGTTCACGGTTCTGCCGGTGGCGCCGCTGCCGCAGGTGGATTTCCCGACCATCAGCATCTCCGCCAGCCTGCCCGGCGCCAGCGCCCAGATCATGGCCGCATCGGTGGCGACGCCGCTGGAGCGGCAGCTTGGGCACATTGCCGGCATCACCGAGATGACGTCGTCGAGTTCGCTGGGCAGCACGAACGTGACGCTGCAGTTCGATCTGAGCCGCAACATCGACGGCGCGGCGCGCGACGTGCAGGCGGCCATCAACGCAGCGCGGACGTACCTGCCCGCTAATCTGCCGTCGAATCCCTCGTATCGAAAGATCAACCCGGCGGACTCGCCGATCATGATCATCGCGCTGACGTCAGACAAGTATGACGTGACGAAGATCTACGATCTGGCCTCGACGATCCTGGAGCAGAAGCTGTCGCAGATCGCCGGTGTGGGACAGGTGTCGGTGGGCGGCGGCGCGACGCCGTCGGTGCGCGTGGAAGTTGATCCGACGAAGCTGGAGAGCTTCGGTCTGACCCTGAGCAGCGTGCAGTCGGTCCTCAGCCTGCAGAATTCGCACGAGCCGCGCGGTCAGCTCTCCGATGGAGCCATGACGGCGGACATCATCACCAACGATCAGATATCCACCGCCGATCAGTACGCGCCGCTGGTGGTGGGATATCACAACGGGCAGGCCGTGCGGCTGCGGGACGTGGCCGGGGTGTACAACTCGACCCAGAACCTGAGAACCGCCGGCTATATGGACGGGAAGCGGGCGGTGGTCTGCATCATCTACCGCCAACCCGGCGCGAACATCATCGATACGGTCGATCGCATCCGCGAACAGTTGCCGTTTCTGACTGCGGTTTTGCCCCAGGGAATCGACACCACCATCGTTCTCGATCGAACCACGACCATTCGGGCGTCGGTGAACAACGTGGAGCACACGCTGATCGGCTCCATTGTGCTGGTGGTGCTGGTGGTGTTCTTTTTCCTGCGCAGCCCGCGCGCGACGCTGATTCCGAGCGTTGCGGTTCCGGTTTCTCTGATTGGAACCTTCGCCGTGATGTACGTGCTGGGATTCAGCCTCGACAACCTGTCGCTGATGGCGCTGACCATCGCCACTGGGTTTGTGGTGGACGACGCCATTGTGGTGATGGAGAACATTACGCGGCACCTGGAGAGCGGGATGCCCGCCATGAATGCGGCGCTGGTGGGCGCGCGCGAGATCGGGTTCACGGTGTTTTCCATCAGCGTATCGCTGATTGCGGTCTTTATTCCAATTCTGATGATGGGCGGCATTGTCGGACGGCTCTTCCGCGAGTTTGCGATCACTCTGTCGGTGGCGATCCTGGTGTCGATGGTGATCTCGCTGACGACCACGCCGACGATGTGCGCGCACCTGCTGAAGCATCGGGAACCGAACGAGAAGCACAACATTTTTTATCGGGCGAGCGAAGGCTTTTTCGACTGGCTGCTCTCGATCTACCGGCGATCGCTGAGCTGGGCTCTGGATAATCCGGTGCTGATTCTGATCGTTCTGGTTCTGACGATCGCGCTCAATGTGGTGGTGATCATTCGCATTCCCAAGGGATTTTTCCCGCAGCAGGACACGGGCGTGGTTTTCGGCGGACTGCAGGGGCCGCAGGATGCTTCGTTCCCGTTCATGAAGCACTCGCTGCTGGAGACGGTGAACATCATCAAGGCCAATCCGGCTGTGGCGCACGTGAACGGATTCAGCGGCGGACAGGGATCGAGCAACGGCGGGTTTGTTTTCATGGCGCTCAAGCCTCTGGGCAAGGGGCCGGGCAAGCGCACGGTCAGCGCCATGGATGTGATCAACCAGATTCGGCCGAAGGTCGCCGCGCTGCCCATCGCGTCGGTCTTCCTGCAGCCGGCGCAGGATATCCGCATCGGCGGCCGGGGCGGCAATTCGCTGTATCAGTACACGATTCAATCGGACAATATCAAGGATCTCGCGCACTGGGGGCCGATCCTGCTGGCGCAGATGAAAAAGCTGCCCGGGCTGCAGGATGTGAACACCGACCAGCAGAATGGCGGACTGGAAGAGATGCTGACCTACGATCGGGTGACGGCAGCTCGGCTGGGACAAACGCCGCAGTCGCTCGACAGCGCGCTCTATTCGGCCTTCGGGCAGCAGGAAGTGTCGGTGATCTACACGCAGCTCAACCAGTACTACGTGGTGGAAGAGGTCGCTCCGCAGTACTGGCAGTCGCCCGATGGCCTGAAAAATATCTGGTTTACGCCTTCGGGCGCGGCGACGAGCGGATCGAAAGCGGGCCTGAACGCGATTGCGCCGCTTTCGGCCGTGACCCGGGCGAGCACGAACACAACGCCGCTGCAGGTGAACCACACGGGGCTGTTTCCGTCGGTAACCGTGTCGTTCAACATGGCGAACGGGATGTCGCTCAGTGACGCCGTGCGTGAAGTGACCGACATGGAGACGCGGCTGGGCATGCCGTCGACGGTGCACGGGCTTTTCCAGGGCACCGCGCAGGCGTATCAGGATTCGCTGGCGAGCGAGAAGTATCTGGTGATCACGGCGATTCTGGCGGTGTACATCGTGCTGGGCATTCTTTATGAGAGCCTGGTGCACCCGTTCACGATCCTTTCCACGCTGCCGTCGGCCTCGATCGGCGCGATGCTGGCGCTCATGATCTTCCACATCGATCTGAATGTCATTTCGATCATTGGGATCATTCTGCTGATCGGCATCGT